>Ga0101944_10005981_pt1 | contig 13279 bp, 8 predicted proteins | sample DewCreD2012metaG_FD_75245 | JGI IMG/M metagenome (GOLD analysis project Ga0101944, IMG submission 75245) | Hot spring sediment bacterial and archeal communities from British Columbia, Canada, to study Microbial Dark Matter (Phase II) - Dewar... ... | reverse complement strand
CGCATCGACGACATCATTGAAGAACGCGTCGTTTACGCCTTCCACGAGCGCCTTGGCTACTTGACGGCCTGCCCGACGAACGTGGGCACCGGCTTGCGGGTGAGCGTCATGCTGCATCTGCCCGCACTGGTGATCACGCGCCAGATCGAAAAGGTGTTCCGCAGTCTGCAAAAGATCAATTTGGCCGTTCGCGGGCTGTTCGGCGAAGGCTCGCAGGCGATGGGCGATTTCTACCAAATCAGCAATCAAATCACCCTCGGGCGCAGCGAAGAAGAATTGATTCGTCAAGTCAGCGAGGTCGTGCCCGTCATTATCGACTACGAGCGGCAGGCTCGCGATTTCCTCATCAAGGAAAGCCACGAAAGCCTCCACGATCGCGTGAGCCGCGCGCTGGGCATCCTTTGCACCGCGCAGACAATCAGCTCGGAAGAGACGATGCATTTGCTCTCAAGCGTGCGAATGGGCGTAAACCTGGGCTTGCTTCCGGAGTTGAAGATCCCGTCGGTCAACGAACTGTTCATCCGCACGCAGCCGGCCCATTTGCAAAAACTCGCCGGCGGAGAGCTGGAAAGTACCGACCGCAATATCGAGCGGGCCCGGTTTCTGCACCGCTATCTCAGTCAGGAAGGCGGCGGACAAAAGCGCGATGAAGCGAATTGACTGAATCGGTCCGCGCAAATCGCATTGTGATCCGGTTGGCGATCGACCGCGCGAGCCGCCCGGACAACCCGAACATGCGGCTCTTGCCGTCGCACAATCAATTGCCGCCGCGCTGCTGTGCGACAATGGCGGCCCGACTCTTCTGGGCGTCTTCGTTCTGCGGATCGATTCTGAGCACCTCGTCGAAGTCCTCGATGGCCGACTCGAGATCGCCCAGCTTGTAGTACACGTAGCCGCGATTGCTGTAGGCCGCGGTGAAGCGCGGGTTCAGTTGGATGGCCTGCGTATAGTCTTCGATCGCGGCCGTGAGTTTGTTCTGCTTCCGCAGCGCCAATCCGCGGTTGTAGTACACCTCGACATATCGCGGATAAAGCTCCAACGCGCGGCTGTAGGCCGCGATGGCCTCGTCCAGTTTGTCCGCCTTATGCGCCTCGACGCCTTGGCGGTACGCCTCTTTGGCCTTCTCGCGACGGGCCTCGATTGCCTGTTCGAGCCGATCGATCGTCTTCTGGGCCGCAACGTCGTCGTGAACCCAGCTCTTGTACTCCTCGACCGGCCGCGCGTCGTGAAGGATGAGGTAAACGTAGTCCTCAGTCGCCTCGGGGATTTTGTCTTTCCCGGCGCGAATCAGCGCCCGATGGAAGCGGGCCTCGATCAACGAATCATCCAACTTCAGCGCCTCATCCAGGTCGGCGAGGGCCGCATCGGTCTCCCCCCTGCGCAAATGGACCCATCCGCGATAGAACCAGGCCATCGGATCCCGCGGCATCAACTTGATCGCCTCGTCGAGATCGGCCATGGCCTTGTCGAACTGTTGTTTGCGTCCCAGGGCGAACCCGCGTTCACGATAGGCTTCGGCGAAGTCGGAAGACAATTCGATGGCCTTGTTGAAATCGTCGATCGCCCGGTCGAATTCGCCTTTCCTCGAGTACACATACCCGCGGTGAAACCATGCAAGACTCCCCTGCGGGGCCAGTTCGAGCGCCTTGTTCACATCGGCCAGCGCCCCCTCCAAATCGTCGATCAGCGCCCGGCAATAGCCGCGCTCGTTCCAGCCGTCCGCGTCCTGGGGGTCGAGTTTGATCACCGTCGTATAGTCTGCAATGGCGCGGCGCACATCGCCCATCAGCTTGGCCGCTTCGGCGCGGCTGACAAAGACGGACGCATCGTTGGGGGCCAACCGAGCAGCCTGATTCAAATCCGCCATCCCTCGCTCCAGGTCGCCCATCAGCGCGCGCACATATCCGCGGTCTCGATAGGCGGGGGCATACCGGGGGTCGAGACGAATCGCCTCGTCGAAATCCGCCAGCGCCTTCTCCATCTCGCCGGCACGATAATAGCAGAACCCCCGATTGAATCGCGCAACCGCGCTTTGCGGCTGCAAGCGAACCGCTTCATTGAAATCGCTCAGCGCCTTTTCGGTCTGTTGCATCTCCACCCGGAGCAAGCCCCGCTGAATCAGGGCATCGACAAACGCCGGATTGATCGACAACGCCTTGGAAAACCCGGCCTCCGCTTCTTCGTACTTTTCGTTGCGGGTTGCGGCAACCGCCTGATTGAACAATTCGACCTCGGGCCGCGCCTCGATGATCCCGCCTTCGCGCAACCGCGGATCGCCCGGCGCATCTTGCCGCGGATCGCGGCCGAACAGCCGCGGTCGGGCCGGCGGCTCCGCAGCAGCGTCGCCCGCGGCCGGCTCGCGAGGGCCGAGAGGTCGCGGCCGTTGCCCCGCCGATTGCTCCGCCAACATCCCGAATACCAGCAGCAGCACTGCACCCGTCGCACATATTCTTCTCATGGCTTCCCACCTGAAAACAGCCTTGTCGAACAATTCGCTATTGTGTTTCGTACATTGCGCCAACATCCCGCGCGCTGTCGCAGGATGCGGCATGAAAACACGGTTGTTCGCCAAGGCCTCCGATAAACGCTCTGAAACGCCGGGGACTCGCCTCGCCGTGTACCGCGGCTCGATCCGGTCGAGCTATGAACCACGATTATAGTGGAACGGCGATGTCCGTGTCACGGCCGGAAAACTGGGAATACACTCCCCCGAACGCCTCCCACGGCGACGCAAAAGCCGCGCCGGCGACTGCGGTGCGCGAACCGCCCGGTGATCGCAACGGCCGACGGCGTTGCGAGGATTGGAACCGGTGAATCGGCCTTATCGATTCCAATCGTCTTGGGCATAGCGGTTTCGAACCAGCGTCTCGGTCAATTCTCGCGGCCAATCGCTTCGGACGGTCTCCGCCTGAAAGGCAGCGGCGATGGCTGCTCGCAAGGCCGCCGGCTCGACATCGAGGTTGGCGACGAATTGAGCATGCGCCCGATCGCCGCGATAGGCCGGACGGCGCGGCGGCATCAGCAGCAGGCGGTCGATCAAGTCGATTGGAAACCGGTAGAGCATGGTTCCGTGATAGAGCAAGAAGTTCCGGCGACAACGCATGCTGTTGCCCGAAATCTTCTTCCCCCGATACGTCAGATCACTCGTACCTTCGCGCAAAACGGCGAACCCCAGACGGGCCAATCCTTCGGCCAGCGCGCCGAGCACGAAGCGATGCGTCGCCTCGATGCCGGCCGCGTCGGGCCTGGCGTTCCGTCGGAGCACCAGCGAATACATCAAGCAGCCAGGCCCCGCCACAATCGCCGCACCGCCGCTGCATCGACGCACCACGGGAACGCCGGCGCGGCGGCATTCGTCGAGATTCACCTCGATCTCGACCTTCGATCCGCGTCCGACAACAACCATCGGACGGCGCGGCTCCCAAAGGCGCAGCACCTCGCGGCCGTCGTCTTGCTCCTCCGCCTCGCAAAGCAGTGCTTCGTCCAAGGCGACATCTGCGAACGGGTCGCTCAGCGTCAATTCCAGCAAGTCCATCGAAAACCGTTCCCGTCGTCGCACGGGACGAAGATTGCCCGCCTCGCGGAGCGGGCCGTCACGGACGACATTCTTCGATCGTTTCATCGATGCTCGATTCGACCGCATCCATCACACGGTCGAGCTGTTCGGCAGTTATGCATAACGGAGGCATGACGACGATCACATTTCCCAAAGGACGAAGCCACACGCCGCGGCGGCGCACGGCATCGCACACCCGTCCGCCGATCCGCCATTCCCAGGGAAACGGGATTCCCGCCGCGGGATCGAGCATCAGTTCAATCCCCGCGATCAGCCCGCATTGCCGCACGCTACCCACATGGCTCAACGCCTCGAAGCGGCGAAGCCGCTCGGCAAGCTGTGCGATGCGCGGCTGCATTCGGCTGAGCGTTTTCTCGCTTTCGAAAAGCTCGATGTTTGCCAACGCGACGGCTGCGCCCAGCGGATTTCCGCCGTAGGTGTGGCCGTGAAAGAACGTTCTGCTCTCCTCGTAACGCCCGAGAAACGCCGCGTAGATCTCGTCGGTAGTCAGCGTGGCCGCCAAGGGCAGATACCCTGCCGTGATTCCCTTGGCCAGACACATCAGATCGGGGACCACATCTTCTTGCTCGCAGGCGAACATCGTCCCAGTGCGGCCGAAGCCGACGGCCACTTCGTCCGCGATCAGAAGCACGTCGTATTGCCGAGTCAATTCCCGCACGCCGCGCAAGTAGCCGGGCGGATGCCGCACCATGCCCGCGGCACATTGCATCAGCGGTTCGACGATCATCGCCGCAATGCGACGATGATGCTCGGCCAGCAGTTCTTCGAGCCGGCCGAGATGCTCGCGGCACGCTTCTTCGGGGTCGATTCGGCGGCCCGGGCGGTGCGACGACGGCGTCGGCAATCGCAGCGTCTCAAACAGCAGAGGCTCGAACATCGCATGGAAACGCTCGACGCCGCCCACACTGACCGCCCCCAGCGTATCGCCATGGTAGGCGTCGCCCAGGGCGATGTAACAGGTTTTTTCCGGCCGCGGCCGCGAACACTGACGCCAATACTGAAAGGCCATCTTCAGCGCCACCTCGACGGCCGTGGCTCCGTCGTCGGAAAAAAAGACGTGATTCAGCCCGCGGGGAGCAATCTCGACCAACCGGGCGGCCAGTTCGATCGTCGTCGGATTCGAACACCCCAGCGATGTCACGTGGGCCACGCGATCCAATTGCCGCCGAACGGCATCGTCGAGCCGCGGATGCCGATGGCCATGGATGTTGCACCACAGGCTGCTCACGCCGTCGATGTATTCGCGTCCGTCAATATCGACCAGAATACACCCTTCGGCCCGTTCAATGATCAGCGGCTCGTACTCGGCCATCTGCGTGAACGCATGCCAAACGACGGAGCGATCGAGTTCGATCAGTTTTTCACGGTCGAGCGTCATGAATCGTCAGTGATCAACCGGTTATGAAACCAACAAGTGTCTGAGCGCCCCGCAGCCGCCAGTCGAAGCTTCCCCGCGAGGCGAGCATCCTTGTTCCGGCCGGCCGCCCTGTATCACCACCCTCGAATTCGTTGTTCCCCCCGGCACGGTTCTCCCAGCACGATTCCCAACGCCCGACGGAAAAGGCAGCACCAATTAGCCCGCGGCCCTGCCGCCCTCTGCCACCAACCCCAACGCTCTTCTTTTCTCGGCAAAGAGACCAGCGACCAACGGGAGCGGAGCTTCGCGCCGGTGCGGCAGCACCGATTGGCCGGCGGCCCTGCCGCCCTCTGCCACCAACCCCAACGCTCTTCTTTCCTCGGCAAAGACTCCAGCGACCAACGGGAGCGGGGCTTCGCGCCGGTGCGGCAGCACCGATTGGCCGGCGGCCCTGCCGCCCTGTGAGGTGCAAAATGGTAATACACCGGAAGCGCTCGGTCAATCCGCAGCGAAAGGACTTATGTGCCCGACGCGCAAGCCTTCGATCGTTATTTCGGGCGAGTCTCAAAGCAAACAGCAACGCCGCCGATGTTTCGCGGGCGGGTCTGTCGATTCGAGATCGTCTGTCTGTTTATCGATCGGTTGTTCGCTCCTCCAACCACCGCAAAACGTCCGCACGTACGCCGTCTCGTTCCGGCTCGCTCAGACACTCGTGCCAAAGCCCCGGATAGAGCAGCAACCGCTTATCCGACGCAACGGCTCTCGCGATCAATTCGCGGCTTCCGTCCGGGTCGGCCACCGCGTCGGCGTCTCCGTGGATTGCAAGGACAGGCAAGAAAAGCAGCTCGGCAAAGCGGCGAATCAGCGACGCCGCCCGCAACGCCTCGGCCCCGATGCGGACCTCGAATCGGTCGTGAAACACCAACGGATCGTCGCGAAAGGCCTGCACCACCCGCGAATCGCGAGAGATATTCCGACACCCCATGCGCACAAGCCGCAGCCGAGGAAACAGCATACTCAACGGAGCGGCCAAAAGCCTTAGCGCGGGAAAGAGCTCACGGCCGGGACGAATGCCGGCCGCGCTGGCGATCACTCCGGCAGGCATCGGCGTTCCCGCAGCCGTGGATGCAAGCACGGCGTGCGCCGCCGATGTGCGCAGCAGCTTGGCGGCCTTCGGCTTCAACCGATGAATCCGCTCGTCCGCGAGATCCGCGTCGAGCGGTCCACGGGCATCAAGGATCGCCGCTGCACATCGCGCCAACGCATAGAGCAGAACGATCTGCCCGCCCATACTATGCCCAAACAAGAACAGCGGAGCTGCCGATTCGCCCCGCGCAAGGCGGCTGACAAACGCAGCCAAATCGCCGAGAAACTGATCGAACCGTTCGATCGACCCGCGCGGCCCATCCGATCGCCCGTGCCCGCGCAGGTCGATCGCATGGCTTGAATAACCGCATCGGGCCAATCCCTCGGCCAAGAAGGCGTGCCGTCCGCCATGCTCGAAGATCCCGTGAATGATGATGACTTCGGCGCGGGGGATCGGCACGCAGTCGGGGATTCTGGTGCAAACGTGGAGCCGCGTTCCGTCCGCGGCCGGCCAAATCCACTCCGTTTGCGTCATCGCAACCATCACTCCTTCGAAGCGCGCCGCCCGGCGCCGACGGGTTGTTCCGGGGCAGCATTTGCGACCGTTCGGATCAGCCCCTCGAAGCCGAACCCGAATCACCGCCCGCCGGCGGTGCGGGAATCGGCCGCCCGTGCGGATCGCGCGGCACATCGCTAAGCTCGGCCGTCAATTTCGCTTCAAGCTCCGGGGCGATATAGTGTTCCATCCGCATCGCAGGCTCGTGAACATGGTCGGCGGGCAACCCGAGCTTCGCAGACAGATACGACTCCCACAAACGGTGCGATCGGACCAATGCCCGCGCCCGTTGCCGCCCCCGATCGGTCAGGACGAGAGCCGAGCCCTCGCGGCACACTTCGCCCCGCCACTGCGATACGAAGCGGGCCAACACGGCGCGCCAGCCTCCGCCCAGCGAATGAATCGCCTCGCGCGCGCCCAATGGCCGCTTGTCTCCGATCTCCTCCCATCGATAGAGAAGGGCCAACAAGTCCTCGCGAACAACGCGGAGCGTATCGGCAATATTATTCGCCAGCGCGCCGATTACGCCGTGGCGGGGCGAGAACAGCGCCGCGGCCAAATACAGGCCGCCGACCACTAGGGCCATCGTGCCCGCGGTGTTCGTGTTCAGCCGAACGGACAACAGATGCCCGACAATAGCGGACGCCGTCGCAATCAAGACCGAATAGAAAAGCATGCGCCCCAGTCGATCCGTCAGTAAATGAGCGGTCGCGCCGGGCACGATCAACATGGCAATCACCAGAATCGAACCCACCTGCTCGAACGAGGCCACGGTCGTCAAGGCGACCAGGGCCAACAGCGCGTAATGCATCAGACCCGCGCGGATTCCCATTGTTTCGGCGCCCGCTGGGTCAAACGAACTGATCAGCAGTTCTTTCCAAAAAAGAACGATGAAAGCCGTATTCACCAGCAGCACCAATCCCATCCGCGGCAGGGCCTCGGGGAACTCGTACGCGCCGAATTGCACCAGGTTGAAGGCCGTGTATTCCAGCAAACCGTAGAGCACGCAATCCGGATCCAGATCGACCCGATGCGCATACCGCTTGATCAACACGACGCCCAACGCAAACAACGATGTGAACACCACGCCCATGCTCACATCTTCCGGAACATCGGCCTGCCGATGCAGGCTTTGAGTCAGCGCGCCGGTAAGCAATCCCACGGTCATCGCGCCCAGGAACATCGCCCAAAGATTGAGGCTGCCCGAAAACACGAACGCCGCCACCAGTCCCGGCAAAACGGCATGAGAAATCGCGTCGCCCAGCAGACTCATGCGGCGGAGCACCAAATAGCACCCCACCACTGCGCAGGCCGAGTTCGTCAGCGCCGCGACAGCAACGACCCACAAGTCGTTCTGTCTGTCCAAGCTCAGGCTATTGAACCATTCCACCATCGTCGTGTTTCGCTTTCGGCCGGTCTGCCGATCGTGTCAATTCATTGGCTAAATAGTTCCATGCAATTACGAAGGCGGTCGTGCTCGCAACGACGCGGCCGATTGCATGCAGCCCCCATTCGAACCGCTTTCCCTTGTTCGCGGTTTTATCTAGGCGGCTCAATTCCGTGCGGCGAGGGCGGCACCTCGCTCGTCGCCGCGGCGCCGAAACGCCGCTCCAACTCGGCGAGAATCTCGGGCGCAAGCACGTGCTCCATCGTATCGGCATCGCGATCAACGTGGTCCGGCGCGATCGAAGCCCCGTGAATCAAGAATAACTCCCAGAGGCGATGAGCGCGCACAAGCCGCTCGGCCTCGATTCGCCCGGCCGGGGTCAACTCGATCCCGCCGGCGACGCTGCGCACCCAACCCTTCGAGAGAGCGCGCCGCAATCGTCTGCTCGACTGCCGCGGACTCCATGAGCGCGCAGCCGCCACTTCGCTAGCCGTCACGGGCGGCGCGCCGGCCCCGCGTTCCTCGGCAAACTCGTACAACGTTCGCAGCAGGTTTTCGTCGCCGATCTTTGTCCGCAAACGCCACCAACGCCACAGGCGAGCCACAAGGCCGCGATTGGGAGCAAAGAACATCGAAAACAGGAACACGCCCGTCCCGCACAAGACGATCACCGGGCCGGTGGGCGCCGTCTGACCTTCGGCAAAGCCCAACGGATCGAAGCCCAGCCACGACCGCACCACCCCGGCCGAAATCAATGAGCCGATCGTCCCCGCTGCCGCGCCCAACACCGCCGAAAGCAGCAGCATTCGTTCCAAACGATCGGTCCAGAATCGGGCGGCCGCCCCGGGCAGAATCAGCATTGCCGCCATGAGCACCACCCCCACCACAGGCAACCCCATCACGGTGACAAGCGTCAAGCTTCCCATCAAAGTCAGGTCCAGCGCGAGGGTCGGCCAGCCTTGCGCCTGCGCAAAGCCCGGGTCGAAACTCAAGAGCTTGAACTCCTTGTAAAACGCCGCCAAAATCGCCAGGACGACGGCCGACACCGCGCAAATCAGAAAAAGGTCTTCTCGCAGCATGCCCGCCGCTTGACCGTAAATGTACGTTTCCAGGCCCGCGCGGCTCCCTCCGCCGTCGATGTTCTGAATATACGACGACAACATGATTCCCGCGCCGAAAAATGCGCTGAGAACCAAGCCCAAGGCGGCATCCTCTTTGGTGCGGGTCCAACGGCACATAATCGTCATCAGCGCAATGCCCGCCAAGCCGGTCAGAAAGGCGCCTGCCAGCATGCCGACAAAATGTCGGCCGCCCATGACCAGAAAAGCGAGACACAAGCCCGGCAGCGCCGCGTGGGCCACCACATCGCCCACCAGCGCCCGCCGGCGCAGCACCGCGAAGCTGCCCAGCACGCCGGCCGTGCCGCCCAGCAACGCCGTACCGATCATCACCAGCCACGTCAAGTAACTCACGACGGTCGATTCCCCGTTCGCACGGCTTCGGCGGCCTCTTCCAAAATCGTCAATCGCCCGCCGAATGTGTTTTGCAGATTCTCGGTAGTGAACACTTCGTCCACCGGCCCGGCCTCCACCAACCGCATATTGATCAGCACGACGTAATCGAAGTAATGCCGCACGGTTTGCAGGTCGTGATGAACGACCACGACTGTCTTGCCCTCGGCACGCAGGCGGCGCAGCAGGCGCACGACCGCCTGTTCCGTTGCAGCATCGACGCCGACGAACGGCTCGTCCATGAAATAGATTTTGGCATCTTGCGCAAGCGCCCTGGCCAGGAACACCCGCTGTTGCTGTCCGCCGGAAAGCCGGCGAATCTGCCGCGCCGCATAGTCGGCCATTCCCACCTGTTCAAGGCATTGCCGTGCCCATTGCCGCTCGGCCTCGCCCGGCCGGCGGAACCACCCGAGCCGCCCGTAGGTGCCCATCAAAACCACATCGAGCACGGTAACCGGAAAGTCCCAGTCCACCGACTCGCGCTGCGGCACATAACCGACAAGGTGCCGCTGCCGTGCAAACGGTTGACCGTAGAACTCCACCTTGCCGCTGGCCAACGGCACCAAGCCCAGCGCCGCTTTGATCAGTGTGCTTTTGCCGGCGCCGTTGGGCCCGACGATGCAAATCAACTTACCCTCAGGCAAGATCAGGTCGATATCCCAAAGCACCGGTTTCCGTTGGTAGGCAACGGTCATATCGTGGATTTCGATGGCCGGAGCCGTTGTCATGGCCTTCATCCTGCGTGCAAGCGCTATTTCAACGCGTGGACAATCGTTTCCACATTGTACTCGATCATTCCGCGATAAGTTTCGCCCCGGCTGCCGGGAGGCCCCAACGAATCCGAGAGCAGCTCGCCGCCGATGACGACGCGATGCCCGCGCGCGGCACAGCCCTCGATCAAGGCGCGGATATTCTTCACCGGCACGCTGCTCTCGACGAATACCGCCTTGATTTCCCGTTCCACCAACAAGTCGATGATCTGATTGACGTTGCCCAGGTCGGCCTCGGCCACCGTGCTGATCCCCTGCAACGCCCGGACCTCGACATCGTAGGCGGCACCAAAATAGGCGAACGCATCGTGGGCTGTCACCAACACGCGGCGACGGGCCGGTATTGCGGCGAGCATCCGCCGGCAACGTTCGTGAAGATCGAGCAACGATGCCCGATAGGCGGCGGCATTTTGCCGATATTCGTCCGCCCGCTCGGGGTCGAGACGGGCCAAGGCCGCGGCCACCGTAAGGGCGCAGTCGGCCCAAAGAGAAACGTCCATCCAAACGTGCGGATCGTGGACACCGTCGTGTTCGATCAAGCGAGAGCGGCGAACCGTGCCGCCGGCCGTACCGGACCGGGCAACGGCAGCGCAACTCGCGTCATCCGATTCGGCAGCGATATCTGTTGGCGGGGAGTTTTGCGCGTGCCCGCCATGTCCCGCACTGCTGCTTTCATCAAGAAGCCCCTGCGTAACCGCCGTAGAAGGCTTCCAACGGTCCAGTCGCCCCAGAAGATCAGCCAAGCGGCCTTCGAGATGCAAGCCGCTATAGAAGACGGCATCGGCAGCGGTCAGTCTGTGCACATCGCCCGGCGTCGGTTTGTAGAGATGCGGATCGACGCCCGGTCCCATCAACGTTGAAACGCGGATATGCTCCCCGCCGACGTTGCGAACCAGATCGGCCACGATGCCCGTCGTACATACCACGTGCATCGGGTAACGGCGAACCGGCTCGGTCGGACGATCCACCCTGCGACAACCGCACGAGAAGATCGCCCAACAGGCGCACGCCACAAGCACAGCTAGCCCGATCAGTCGTCGTCGGCGCGGCGCTTGCCGTCCGGGAGAGCGCCTTGCTTGCAGGCGGGAAAAACGATCGCATCGCTCGGCCATTATCGATCTTTGAAAATCGTGTTGACGTAAATTCGTCGAATCTCTGGGTCAAAGGCGTCGTTTGGTTATGCCTCGCGCTGTGTGCAATGGCTTCGTTTTCGCAGGAGAAAATCGCTCATTTCGGTATGCGAACAGTATAGGAAAAGTCCCGCGAGAACCCCAAATCGGGCGATCGCAAGAGCACATACCGCCAATAAACCGCAGCCTTGCAGCCGAAAGGCATCGGAATTGTACCCGCGATGGGGACGGCGGTCGCTGCGCTCATCGCTGAGCCGACTGCGGCGCAAAGACGGCAACTCGAGTCCGAGAAGCCGCACCGTCTCCAAAGATTGCCATTGTCGCTCACCGTGTGCTTCTTGAGAATAGGCGCCTTTTGATTGCTGCAAGAAGAGGAGAAGCCCCGTACCGACGCTGTGTCAAGAAAGTGGTCTGCAACTCATCCCTCGGCCCGCCATGAGTAGGCCTGCGTCGCTCGGGCGGGCCGCACGCCCAAAGGATAGTGAGAACTTGCTCTCTGCCTGGAGGGGCGTTTCGCAGCACCAGGCGCACGGAAGCACGCAAGTCGCCGCTCAGGGCGCTGTTGCATACGATCACATGATGCTTCTATAATGTGCCCCGATGGCGTTATTGTTGGCATTTTTGGAACTTTTCGTCGGCAATCGCCCGGAATGCCTTTGTCGCAGACGGCTGGGAAGACGACCGGACGGCCTTCGCCCTCGAAGTCGCGATATACGGCGACAGCCGAATGCAAGGACTGTGCTGAAAGACGAGACGGCTTCGACGCGGTTTCTGCCATGCATCGAATGAAACCGCATAAAGTGGGAGAGCGGCCGCGACGGCCCAAAAAGATCAGCCGCTTCGCTGTGTTCGCGACCACTTTCCGGACAGAGCGAGCTTTTCGAGCAACAGCGACCGCGCGAAAATGGATAGCCCCGATCTCGACCTGCTGAATCACTGTTAGCATTGTGGAATTACTATGCCTCATAGCGAACAAGCGTTGCGAAGCGTCGTGTGGACGCAGGTTTTCCCCTGGCTGATCATTGCCCGGGTGTTCCGCATCGCCGTCAGCGCCCGAATGCTGATCCTCGGAGCAGCCGGCCTTCTGCTGATGCTCAACTACTGGGCCGTGCTGGCAACCCTCTTCACAGTGCCGGAACGCGATCGTCCGTGGCTTGCGCCCGCCGACGGTTGCCCCTGGCTGGCCATCGACCATGCCGTGGCCGACCACTGGACCGAACAACTCGTCCGCAACGCGGCACCGCCCCTGCCGGCGGTCCGAAGCTCGGCCGGCGTTCTCGACACAAGCTTCTTCGGTGCGTGGCGGCAGCTTTCGGCCCCGATGATTGCGATGTTCGCCCTCGATGCCTCGATCTCGGACGTCGCCGTCATGCTGCTGGCGGCATTCGGCTCGTTGGCTATTTGGGCGTTCTTCGGCGGCGCCATGGCCCGAATAGCCGCAGTGCAACTGACCTGCGACGAACATGTGGGACTGACTGCGGCACTGCGTTTCGCGTGTCAAAAATGGCTGTCTCTGTTTGCCGCGCCGCTGATCCCCGCGTGCGGCATTGTCGCAGCAGGCGTTCCGTTGTGGTTCTTGGGACTGTTGCTCCGCAGCGGCGTCGGGATGTTTCTTGCGTCGCTGGTTTGGCCGGCGGCCTTGGTGTTCGGAGCAATCATGGCGCTGCTCGCGCTGGGACTGCTCTTCGCCTGGCCGCTGATGTGGGCAACCATCGCCACGGAGGGATCGGACAGCTTCGACGCGATTAGCAGGGCGTACGCCTATCTCTTTCAACGTCCCGTCCACTACCTCTTCTATGCGACGGTTGCCGCTTTGCTGGCTTGGCTCGGCTGGCTCGTCGTCGGTACGATTACTTCGGGCGTGGTCGGCATGGCCTACTGGTCGGCCAGTTGGGGCAGCGGTCA
>Ga0101944_10005980_pt1 | contig 13282 bp, 10 predicted proteins | sample DewCreD2012metaG_FD_75245 | JGI IMG/M metagenome (GOLD analysis project Ga0101944, IMG submission 75245) | Hot spring sediment bacterial and archeal communities from British Columbia, Canada, to study Microbial Dark Matter (Phase II) - Dewar... ... | reverse complement strand
CTGGGGTGGGCGTAGCCACGCCAGCCCTCAGGCTGTACTGTCACCCGGACGTTTTCGTGGTTGACATCATCCCAGGCTCCGTGTAGGAATTCGCTTATGAAAACACATCTTCTTGTCCTGGTTCGCGCGCGATTCCTTCTTTTTCTCTGCGCAGCCGCTTTTTGCCTTGCGCCTGCGCCTCAGGCATCAGCGGGGGGCCTGACGGATATCCCTGTTCTCGAGAAACCTGGCTTCGCGATGGCCGGGTCGTACGGGATGCTCCAGGGAACATCGCACGAAATAGTTTACGATTGGGATTTTCTCGTCGGACGCTACAAACTCAGCGAGTTGATCTGGGATCTCCAGGACATTGAAATGGCTGGAGCTCTGATTTCAGTGCAGCCGACCGACCGCATTGCCATCCGCGCCGCTGCCTGGTCCGCAGTTACCGAGGGAACCGGCCGGATGGAGGACTACGACTGGGCAATGGCCGGAATGGACTGGACAGACCGTTCAATAAGCGACGTATCCGTAGTCTCGTCGCTGACAGCAGACATGAACCTGTGCTGGGTGGCTCTGCACAGGAAGCAGATGGACGTCGGCCTCGTGGCCGGGTACAGGCACATCATGTGGGAGTGGGAGGATTCAGTACGGGAGTTCCTTTACTCTGTGGAGGGTTTCAGGGACTACTACGAGATCGGTGACGGGTCCAACATGATTGACTACCGCCAGGACTTCATGATTCCGTACGCCGGCATTGACATTTCCTGCAGATTTCAGCCGTTCTTCCTGAGAGCGGCCGCGGCATACAGCCCTCTTGTCGCAGCCGAAGACAAAGACCACCACATCGCGCGCGGGCTCAGATTCAAGGAGACATTCTTCGGCGGAGACTATTATGGACTGAGCCTGACAGCCGGCCTCCAGGCGGGAATCTTTCTGGCTGCCATGACTCTTGAAGGCCAGTACATTCCGGAATTCACCGGAAAGCTGAGCGTTACGGATGAAGCTACCGGCCAGACTGCTTCAGAAGAGGACGCTGCGGGCATTTCGCACGAAAGCGGAACAATCCGCCTCGCCGTTGGCGCCACATTCTAGCCCGAAAAGCCGATGCGTCGTCAGAAGACAACAGGAGCCGCCACCCTGTATCCCTGAAGATTCTTCCTGCCGTTCAGGAACGAAAGCTCCACCAGAAAACTGAGGCCGACGACCTCGCCTCCGCATTTTTCCACAAGGCGCACAGTGGCGGCGGCGGTGCCTCCGGTTGCGAGCAGGTCATCAACTATCAGGACCTTCTCGCCTCTGCGTACTGCGTCCTGATGAATCGCGATGCACGCCGATCCGTATTCAAGATCGTAGCTTTCCTCATGAGTTCTGTAGGGAAGCTTTCCCTTCTTGCGCACCGGAACAAAACCGCACCCTATCCTGTCGGCCATCGCGCCGCCGAAAATGAATCCCCGCGCCTCTATGCCGGCGACCTTGTCAATTGACCTGTCGAAGAATGCGCTCAGCATAAGGTCCAGCGCGAAACGCAGCAGGGCAGGATAGGCGAGTATCGGAGTAATATCCTTGAAGACAATGCCAGGCTTGGGAAAGTCCGGCACATCTCTTATTGCATCTCGAAGGTCCTGCGCATCCATTGCAGCATCCTCCCGGGGACCAGGGACTGGGAGCCGCCGCGCCTATTTCTTCGACGCCGATATGGCAGCCTGCGCCGCCGCAAGCCTCGCAATCGGAACGCGGTACGGGCTGCAGCTCACGTAGTTCATTCCGACTTTGTGGCAGAACGCCACGGAAGCCGGGTCTCCCCCCTGCTCTCCGCATATTCCAACCTTCAGATCCCTGCGAACAGATCTGCCGCGCTCCACTCCGTAACGCACAAGCTGTCCCACCCCTTCGGTATCCAGCGTCTGGAACGGGTCGGCAGCGACGATCTTTGCGGAAAGATACCCCGGCAAAAACGAGCCGGTATCGTCGCGGCTGAAGCCGAAGGTCATCTGCGTCAGATCGTTTGTTCCAAACGAGAAGAACTCCGCCTCTTCAGCCATCCTGTCTGCGAGAAGGGCCGCCCGTGGAATTTCGATCATCGTGCCGTAAAGATACGGTATCTCCTTCAGCCCCAGCCTGTCGCACACTTCCCTGTGAACCCTGTCGCAGATGGCCTTCTGATGCTTCAACTCCCGGACATCGCATGTCACCGGGATCATTATCTCGGGTCTGCACTTCTTCCCGCTCCTGATGATCTCGCCGGCAGCCTCGAAAATTGCCCTGAACTGCGCCTCCGCAATTTCCGGATATGTTATCCCCAGCCGCACGCCCCTGTGCCCCATCATGGGGTTGGCCTCGTGCAACTCCTCGCCGCGTTTGCGGACGTCCTCGATCGAAATTCCGAGAGATTCCGCAAGCGCCTTCTGCTTTTCCTCGCCCTGAGGAACAAACTCGTGCAGAGGAGGATCCAGCAGTCTGATCGTGACCGGCAAGCCCTCCATGGCCTCGAGAGTAGCCTTTATGTCGTTCTTCATGAACGGGAATAGTTCGTCCAGAGCCTTCCGCCGTTCTTCCGCTGTCCTGCTGAGAATCATCTTGCGAAGCAGGAACAACGGCTGGTCGCTTCCCTTCCCGTAGAACATGTGTTCAGTTCGAAACAGCCCTATTCCCTCCGCCCCGAAACGCCGCGCGGCCTTTGCGTCCTCGGGTGTATCGGCATTGGCGCGAACGCCAAGCTTGCGGTGCTTGTCCACCAGCGCCATGAATTTCACAAAACGCGGATTCTCCGTGGAGTCAACAAGCGGCAGAACCTCGCCGTAAACCAGGCCTTTCGTGCCGTTGAGCGTTATCATGTCTCCGCGTCTGAACTCTCTCCCACCTGCCGCCATGACGCCGGCCTTTGGATCAGCGTGAATGTCGGAGGCGCCGACGACACAGCACTTCCCCCATCCTCTGGCGACAAGAGCCGCATGGCTCGTCATTCCGCCGCGCGCGGTCAGAATACCGACCGCGGCGCGCATGCCCTCCACATCCTCTGGATTTGTCTCCTCGCGTACGAGAATCACCTTCCTGCCCTGCCTGGCCAAATCCACGGCCTCGGCTGCGGTGAAGACAATCTGTCCCGAAGCTCCGCCCGGCCCGGCCGGCAGTCCCCTGGCCACAGGCTTCACTTTCTTCTCCGCCTCAGGATCAACAATGGGATGCAGAAGCTCGTCGAGTTGATTCGGAGAAACTCTTGTAACGGCTGTCTTCTCATCAATGAGCTTTTCGGCAAGCATGTCCATCGCCATGTTCAAAGCCGCTGTGCCGGTGCGCTTGCCGACCCTGGTCTGAAGCATGTAAAGCTTGCCTTCCTGAATCGTGAACTCGATATCCTGCATGTCCCGGTAATGCCGCTCGAGACGGTTGCGGATGGAGACCAGTTGCCGGTATATCGCCGGCATCGCCTTCTCAAGAGACACCATTGAGCGGTTTGCGTCAGTCTTTGTCGCTTCGTTCAACGGTGCAGGAGTCCGGATGCCGGCGACAACGTCCTCCCCCTGGGCGTTGACCAGCCACTCCCCGAAGAACTTCGCCTCACCGGTGGCCGGATTGCGGGTGAACGCCACTCCGGTCGCGGAATTCGCTCCCATGTTCCCGAACACCATCGCCTGAACGTTCACCGCAGTGCCCCAGTCGTGCGGAATGCCCTCGATATTCCTGTACGCAACGGCTCTCTTTCCGTTCCAGCTCTTGAAAACGGCTGCTATGCCTCCCCACAGCTGCTCTTCGGCATCGTCCGGGAATTGCCTGCCGAGCGTGTCGAATATGCATTTCCGATAGGCTGCGCACAGGTACTTCAGATCGTCCGTGGTCAAGTCCGTGTCGAAAGCATAGCCCTTCTTCTTTTTCAGATCGTCCATTATCCGCTCAAGCTTGGCTCGAATGCCCTCGCCTTCGGCCGGCTCGATTCCCTCGGCCTTCTCCATGACAACGTCCGCGTACATTGTAATCAGGCGGCGATAGGCGTCATAAACGAACCTTTCATTCCGCGTTCTCTCGACCAGGCCCGGTATGGTTCTGGAGCACAGGCCTATGTTAAGCACCGTCTCCATCATGCCCGGCATTGATTTGCGCGCGCCTGAGCGGCAGGAAACGAGCAGCGGATTCTTCGGGTCCCCGAATCCCATGCTCATGTCCCGCTCGATTTTCGCCATGGCCTTTTCGACCTGGCTCTTGAGCGCCTTCGGATATTTCATGCCCCTGGCAAAATACTCCACGCAGCATTCTGTCGTGATTGTCAGCCCGGACGGCACAGGCAAACCCAGCCTGCACATCTCGGCAAGATTGGCGCCTTTGCCCCCAAGCAATTCCTTCATATCCGCGCTGCCTTCGGCCTTTCCCATGCCGAAGGTGTACACATATTTCTTATCCCTGGTTGCCATCTTGTTCTCCCTTCGCGTCGTCAACATCCTGATGAGCCAGAAAAAAACTCCAAGCCTCAAATGCCACGCTCAAAGCCGACGTTTCTTCAAAAAGGACAGCCGTGTCCTTGGAACGGTCGGTGAGAAAACATGGGCCCTCCGGAACGCATCCGGAGGCTCAAACGCGTGATACCCTATCACGCCTTCCGACAAAGTCAAGGGCATCAGTCACCGCTCCTGCATTTCAGGCAGTGGAGCGGCTGGTGGTGGATTGCTGCGGGTATGCGATGAGCGGAGCTGGCGGCAAATGCCATCGGTTCGTGAAGAATAGCGGGGGCGGCCAGCGCCGCTGGGAGTCTGCAGGGTGCTGGCGGATATGGTAAGCTGTTATCCGGCGGGGCCATGGCGCAGGCGGCCAGCGCCACTTGCCGCAGCACCGGCGCAACAGGCCCAGCGATCCAGGATACATCGCCTCCCCCCGCATCCGCAGTACCAGCCGCTGAATCCAATCCGAAACACCCTCCATGCGGCCTCCTGCACATACCTCCACCCACTGTCTGAATCACAGGTCGGAGAAAAATGCAAAGCCCCCGTAGTCCAGGAGGAAGGCTTCAGGCCAAGCCGTTGAGTCTGACGCGCAGACTGCCCAGCAAAAGTTAGTTGCGGCCCTGCCACTCTCCTTCCAGACAGGGGGGCTTTAAATTTTATGTTAAGCAGATTGTGTGCCATGGCTTACGAGCGCACCACGCAGCCTGGGTATTTGACGGACTTATTGCATTTGCATTACACAATCATTGCATGACTGACTCAGAGAGGTTCCGTATCCGCTCGATCCCAGATTCATCGTTGAAAAAAAGAGAACAGCCATGCGCAAGCCTCTATTTCCTGAGAATTACAAAGTCCTCTGTGGTGACACAAACACAGCGCCCATGGGTAACCCCCGCGTCCTGCGGTTGGTCCAACCGGCGCAACAGGGGCACGGCTCAGCAAAAGCAAAATCTGGGTTGAAGAAGACGGTGATTTTGCCGATGATTCAGCGCCATGAGAAGGCAACCCAGAGTAGAGACGGCAGAGACCATGGCCCAGAAGCAGCGGGAAATCGCCGTCTCGGAGTTTTTCCTCAAGAACAGACATTTGCTGGGCTTTGACAATCCGCGCAAGGCCCTTCTGACCACAGTGAAGGAAGCGGTGGATAATGCTCTGGACGCCTGCGAGGAGGCAGGAATAGTTCCTGAGATCAAGGTTGAAATCATTCAAATCAGCGAGTCCAGATTCCGCGTGGAAGTGACCGACAACGGCCCGGGCATCGTGCGCGCGCAGATTCCCAAGATTTTCGCAAAACTCCTCTATGGCTCCAAGTTCCACCGGCTGCGCATGTCCAGAGGCCAGCAGGGCATAGGCATAAGCGCGGCCGGCATGTACGGCCAACTGACCACCGGTTCTGCCACCAGAATAATCTCCAGGACAGCAGGCGGCAGGAAGGCACATTGTATTGAGGTTCAGATAGACACCAGAAAAAACGCGCCCACGATTCTTAAGGACGAAGAGGTTGACTGGAAGCCCGAATTTCCGCCGTCAAAGCCGGGCGCCAAGCCTGTGCTCTCGAGCCACGGCACATCAGTGGCCATTGAAATGGAGGCTGCCTATGTTCGTGGCAGGCTTTCCGTTGATGAATATCTCAAGCAATGCGCGGTCGTGAATCCGCATCTGCAGCTCCATTTCCGGATATGCCTGAGGAAAAATCAGACCCAGGATGCTGAATCGAAGGCCGCGGAGCCGGCAGCCAATGAAGAAAACAGCAAGTCAGCGAAGGCATCTGCACAGCAGGACGCGCCGGTGTCGCAGGTTTCCGACGAAGCGCCTTGGTTCACTTTCGAAAGAGCCAATCAGCATCTGCCGCCCCAGCCCGTTGAAATCAAACCTCATCCCCACGGTGTCGAGCTCGGCCTCCTGATTCAAATGCTCAAGGATACATCCGCCCGCACCCTGCGCGCCGCCCTGGTCCAGGACTTTTCGCGCATAAGCCCGAAAACAGCGCTTGAAATATGCGAAAGAGCCGGCCTGTCGCCGAAGGCAAGCCCGAGCCGTATCGCCCACCACGAAAGCGAATCGCTTTTCCGCGCCATCAACCAGACCAGGCTTCTTCGGCCTCCACTGGATTGTCTTTCGGCCATCGGCGAGGATCAGATAATCGCCGGCCTGCGGAAGGAGATCGAAGCGGACTTCTACACCGCGATCTCACGCCAGCCCACAGTGTACAGGGGAAACCCTTTTCTAGTCGAAGCCGGCATCGCTTTTTCAAAACCGGATCCGGCCAGGGAACTCGGAGCCGAGGAACCTATCCGCCTGATGCGGTTCGCGAATCGGGTCCCGCTTCTTCACATGAGCGGCGCATGCGCCATAACAAAGGCCGCGACAGGCGTTGACTGGAAACGCTACGGGTTGCCGCAGCCCAAGGGCTCCCTGCCTCTCGGCCCCATGGTGCTGATGGCGCACATAGCCAGCGTATGGGTGCCGTTCACCAGCGAGAGCAAGGAGGCGATAGCGCATTATCCTGAAATAATCCGGGAACTCACCTTCGCCTTCCAGGAATGCGGCAGGAGGCTCTCTGTGTTCCTCCACAAGCGCATGCGGCAGATGGAATACGAACGAAAACGCAACTACATGGCCATGTATATCCCCCATCTGGCGCTCGGCCTCAGGATGATACTCGGATTCGACGACAAACGGGAAAAAAACCTGATAAACAACCTCAACAGGATGCTGGAACGAACGCATCTGGAGGCATGAAATGCCAAACAAAACCACAGCAGGAGCAAAGGCGTCTGCGGCGCGCCCTGCAAGAAACTCCGCCGGCGCGCTTCTTGATGTGTCGAAAAGTGAAGCGGCCAAACGCATCGTCCTCATCGCGGAACAGATCTACAGGGACATTCTGCGCAAAAAAAAGCCGAGCATGCGATTCCCTGTCCGTTCTCTGGCCAACGTCAAGTACGACGCCAAACGCGGTCATTTCGAAATCCGCGGCAAAATGTCCGCTCGAACGCTCACCTACAACACCGTCAAACCCTTCGCTCAGTCAATCCGCCTCATGGCCACAACGAAGAACGATCTCCTGGACAAGAACGACATCGCAGGCAAACGCGAGATATACTACAACAGCAAAAGCTGGGGCGAATGCCGGTTCAATGAGCAGCCCGAAAGCGACGCGCTGCTCGACGACATGGAGGCCATGCTCGGCGTTAACCGCGAGCAGCTCGGATACATACCCGAGGAACGTGGAGGAGAGGTCGCCGGCCCTCTGGTGGTGGTTGACAGAAACCCGGTGACCCGCCAGACCATCCGCGTTGACTGTTCGAAACTCGGCAGCGGCGCATGGAGCATTCCTTCACGCGTGGAGCATCTGGCGTTCGAAACTCGCGCCAAGTTCATCCTGGTCATAGAGACAGCCTCCCTCTTCCAGCGTCTCGTCCATCATCTTTACTACGAAAAGGCGAACTGCATCCTGATCTCCATGAGCGGGGTCCCCACCAGGGCCTGCCGCAGATTCGTCCGCAGACTGGCCGATGACCAGGGATTGCCGGTTCTCGTCTTCACCGATGGCGACCCCTACGGCTACTGCAACATCTACAGGACACTCAAGGTCGGATCGGGCCAGGCCGCGCACATAAATCGCTACTTCTGCGTCCCGCAGGCCAGATACCTTGGCGTCACGCCCCAGGATATTCTCGACTATGGTCTGGAGGACGCCACACACCCCCTGGAAGAAGTGGATATCAAGCGCGCGCAGGACGCGCTCAGGAACGACCCCTTCATTCTTCATCACAGGGAATGGCAGGAGGCGCTAAAACAGATGCTGAAAATGGGCGTCCGCGTCGAACAGCAGGCCTTTGCAAAGCACGGGTTGAACTACGTTCTTGAAGAGTATCTCCCGGACAAGCTGAAGAAAAAAACGTTTCTGCCGTGATGCCGGAGCCTGGCGGCGTCCCGCCGCCGCGAAAGGAGCGCCAGATTGAGCGATGATACCAGTATGGATATGAGCCGGAGCGTCCCGCGCCCCGCGTCTACCGCGCTCTGGAAAGCCGCAAAACCCCGTCTGCGACGATTTCTCCGTCCCGAGACGGCGGCGCTCGCAATAGCGGCAGCGGTGCTGGCGGCCCAGCTTGCTGTCCTCACTCAGGGATACTACGAGTGCGATCCCAACGCCTATCTGATGTCTGGCAAACAGCTTGTGCGGAAAGGGACGCTGCGCTTCGACGGCAGCGACATCTTCAGGTTTCACGAGCATATGTGGGTGGAACCACAGCCCAACGTCATCTATGCCAAGTATCCGCCCGGCTATCCCCTCCTGCTGGGCATTGCCTGGCTCGCCGGCGGAGACCGCGCAATGTTCTGGGTCAGCCCGATTGCCGGCGCAGTCGGCCTGTTCGCGTCTTTTCTGCTGATGCGAAAAGTCGCCTCGCCATGGCTCGCGGTTGCCGGCGCGCTGTTGCTGGCCGTCAATCCCATGCTCACTCTTTACAACGGTTACATGCTCACTCACGCGGCAAGCTATGCCGTTGCCGCGCTGGGAATGGTCTGCCTGTGGAACTGGATCGAAAAGGGAGGAGTGTGGCGCGCAATGACAACAGGTCTGCTGTTCGGTTTTGGACCGTGCGTGCGCTACACTGACGCGCTGATCTTCCTTGCGGTGCCCGCGGCCATCGTTTTCCGGGCCGCGCGCCTCGCAAAGGAAAAAAGCGTCGCTCGCGCGCTTGCCGATCTTGCAGTGGAAGCGGCGGCCATGGCGGCAGGCGCCTTTGTCTGTCTGGCGCCGCTGATGATCCACCACACATATGCCTTCGGCTCGCCTTTCCGAACAGGCTACGACCTGTCCGGCGAGCAGTCGGCTTTTTCAAGGGATTGGCTCAGGAACAACATGCCTCAGCTCCTTCACGATCTCAACGACATTGCGCTGCCGGTGGTCTTCCCCCTCGCCATGGTCGGCTGGTTTCTGATGATCCTCAAACGCAGGCGGGAGTGGCTTCTTCTGTTCCTCTGGGCCGCTCCAATGTTGATCGTTTACGGCGCATATTACTGGGCACCCCCTCACTCCGGCACTTGCTACGTCAGGTTTCAAACCTCCGCTGTGCCTGCCTATGTCTGCGCCTGCGTGTTCTGCCTCGACTCGCTGCTCACCGAAAAATGGCCTAGGCGCCTTGTGCCTCTGTGGATTCTCTTTCTTGTCCTTGCCGTGGGAGGAAAGGATGCATGGGGCAACCTGACAGGCCGACGCTATGCCAAACAGCTCGAGACCGCCGCCCGGGAATGTTCATCGAAACTGCCGGAAGACGCAGTGATATTTGCCGACCCGCCCATGAGCGACTATCTCCAGACCGTCGCGGATTTCACGGTTTACCGAAACGAGATGTTCAATCCGGCGTACGGAACCCGCCTCAGGGAGCCTCCACGCGGATCGGAGCCCATGCGGCAGATGGACAGGTCGCTCCGCCTCGCGTCCACTTTCACCAATGATTATGGAAAGCTGTCTCAGATGCAGAAGGACCTGGCCGCATCCTGGCTGCAAAAGGGAAGGGCCGTGGCGTTTGTGATCGGCAAGGGATCGGCGCGCCATTACGGGCCTCTGTTCGGCCCCGAATACAAATGGACTCTGCTTGCCTCATGGCAGAGCCCCTGCAACTGGCCGTACTGGGCCCAGCGCAAACCCGAATGGGAACTGTACCGGCTGGAAAAGACACTGGATGGCTCGCCATGAGCGATGGAACTGCGCCGGCGCTGAGCGGTGGAACAGCCGGCGGCATTATCGGGCTTGCCGCCGGATAGCGGGCGCCTGCTTCAGCATCAGGAACAGAAATGGCCCTCAAACGTTCCTTCGGGGTCAGGATCGCCCTGGTCTTCCGGGCTCTGGTCGCGGTCTTTACGTCGCTCCTCGTTGCGCTCCCTGACAAGCACCGTCTCCTCCTGTGTATTCCCTACTCTGTGCTGGAGCCGATGGGAATCGGCTGGGGCAACAAGGGATAACATGGCATCAGACAACAGGAATCACAGGACCGGCAGGCAGGCAATGCATCCGGAGATCCAGTCCGGGCCAATTGCGTCTTGTCAGACATATGCGCGCGGCGCTTCGCAGAATGCCAGGAAAGTTTCGTCTGAGGTATCGGCTGGAATCTCGCACCCGGCGCTGAGCATATAACGCAACCCTTTCGCGCGTCGAAGCAGCTCTCCGCACTTAGCCGCACATTCTTCCGGAGACGACTGCATCATGTCTGCGACAGGATTCAGGTTTCCCTTGAAACAAACGCCAGCCTTGCCATATGCCGAGCAAGCGACTTCGAAATCAACAAGATGGTCCACGTTGAAAAGGTCAGCTCCGCACCTGATCATGTCGTCGAGCAGATGAGACGTGTTTCCGCATATGTGAAGTTTGACAAATGCGCCAGCTGAATGAACTGCCTCCACAACTCTCTGCTCATACGGCAGGGCAAACACCCTGTACTGTTCCGGAGAAATGAGCGAAGCGGCCGCGTCACCCGCTCCGATCATGTGAGCTCCAGCCTGAACCTGGGCCAGGGAAAAAGCGATCACGATATCCGTCAGAAACTCCAGTATGGCATGCGCACCGGACGGATCATCAACCAGCATCAACATGAAATCGGAGACGCCGCAGACCGAACATGCCTCGGCGAACGGCATATCCACCCAGCCCAGCACCAGGCATTCCGAACCGACAGTTTCAACCAACTGACGCACAGCGTCCACCCTATCCGCCATCCGCGATCCACTTCGCATGGGGTCAGGCAGACCCAATTTCCGGAGATCGGATCTGCTCCGAATAAGGGGCGAGGCGGCAAACGGCGGCTTGTCTTCCGGATAGACCATCTCAGCCCCCAGGTCGGCTGAAACACGAAACGCGTCTGAACAGACCGTAATGGCATCAACAGGAAACTTGTCGCGAATACTCAACTGCGCTCCGACCAGCGCATCGGCGTTTGTGGCAAACTCACGGTAGGTTATTCCGCTCCTGCTCTGCGCAAAAAACATCAGAAGAGGGAACACCGGCGTCCTGTCTGCCGCCTCCCCTTCAATGGCGGCAAGGCATCTTTCTTTGCTTGTCATGCCGGCCTCACACCTGCGGGCGCTCCTGGCTCACAGGCGCAGCCTCTTGGGCGCATTCTTCTGTCAGGCTTCGTCGTAGGCTTTCAGGTCCCGGTACCAGATGTTGCGATAGCGGACAAGATCGCCGTGGTCCTGAAGCGCGAGCGGCCCCACGGGCCCATGGGGCTCGTACTGGCTCAACTGACGATGTCTGACCGGACCCATCAGCGCCTGATCGTGGTGCACCACTATTCCGTTGTGCAGAACAGTCACCCTCGCCGGGCTCACAAGCTTGTCGCCATCGAATCTCGGCGCAATCCAGATGATGTCATACGTCTGCCATTGGCCCGGCTTTCTGCATGCGTTGACCAGCGGCGGATACTGGCCGTAAATGGCAGCAGTCGTTCCGTCAGGATACGTGGGATTCCTGTAACAATCCAGCACCTGAATCTCGTACCGCCCCATCATGAAAACGCCGCTGTTGCCACGGCCCTGGCCCTCGCCCTTCACCACCTCGGGCGCCGCCCACTCCACATGAAGCTGGCAGTCACCGAACTGCGCCTTGGTGGAAATGTTGCCCGTGCCAGGCACAACCTCCATGTAGCCGTTTTCCACCCTCCACTGCGCAGGGCCGCCATCCTTGCCCACCCATCCTGAAAGATCCTTCCCGTCGAACAGCACAACCGCATCGGATGGCGGTTTGCCCGGTTTTCGCTGCGTGCTGAATGTGCCCGGCTTCACCACCCTGGGCTGCGGTCTGGTCCCGTCGTGGACCCTGTACTTCGATCCCGGGAGAAAAGGCGTATCGTCATAACCGATCTTCTGTTCGCTCATGGAATCCTCCTTGTTGAAAGACTTTTGAGACTTGCAACCTGCGCCCGATTGGCGTGAATTGCAAGCCGGAAAGGACGCTCAGTCCGACCTGCGCGAAACGCGGTCGGGGCGACCGCCAACCATGGCTCGACAGCAGGAGGCATGAAATGAAAATTGCGTTCTCGACCCTCGGCTGCCCAAAGTGGGACCTGGACACTATCTGCCGCAGGGCGGTCGAATACGGTTACCACGGAATTGACTGGCGGGGGCTGGGCGAACATCTCGATATAACCGTGAGTCCGGCATTCACAGGGGATCTGAAAGCGACCGCCGCAAAAATCAGGAAGGCGGGAATTGAAGTCAGCGGCATCAGTTCCAGCATCCGTCTGTGCGACGCGGCAAGCCGGGAGGCCAACATTGAGGAGGCAAAACGCACCATCCGGGTGGCGTCCGCCCTCGGCGCAAAGACGGTGAGGGTGTTCTGCAGCGGCGATCCATCGAAAACCCCGAAGGACGAACTTGCCCGCCAGGGAGCCGACTGCATGGACGCCATACTCTGTCTCCCCGGCGCCGAAAAAATCACATGGGGCATCGAGACGCACGACCACTGGGTCCACACGCGGGAGCTCCGGAAGGTGCTGGACCGGCTGCCCCGGCCCAACGTGGGAGTTGTGTGGGATATCGCGCATTCTCCCCGCCTCGCCGGAGAATCGCCTGAAGAAGTCATCCGCGCCGTCGGTCCCAGGATCGTCTATACTCACATCAAGGACTGCGTAAAAGAGGCCGCCAACCCGGCGGCTGAACACGATGGCTGGCGCTATGTCCTCCCGGGCCGCGGCCAGATACCCCTGGCACAAGCCATAGCGCTTCTGAAGAGTATCGGTTACGATGGATGGCTCGTCTTCGAACACGAGAAGCGCTGGATACCTGCCCTGCCCGAACCGGAAGAGGCGTTCCCTGCCTTCGCCAACTGGGCGAAAGGCCTGCTCTGAGAAAGGCGGCGGAAAGGA
>Ga0101944_10005979_pt1 | contig 13286 bp, 1 predicted proteins | sample DewCreD2012metaG_FD_75245 | JGI IMG/M metagenome (GOLD analysis project Ga0101944, IMG submission 75245) | Hot spring sediment bacterial and archeal communities from British Columbia, Canada, to study Microbial Dark Matter (Phase II) - Dewar... ... | reverse complement strand
CGCTGCGGTGTTGCCGGTGCGTTGTTTCGTGAGCCAGGTTTGCCCATCCTGCTCGCGATAGGGAAACGGCATCGTCGAAAGGTTCTTCGCGACGGCGTAGTTGTTCGCCAACGTCACAAGTCGCGCCAGATCGAGGTAATCAAGGAGCGCATTCCTGAGCAAGTGGAGCTGGCGGATATCATCGAGCAGATAGACCATGCCGCGGAGGAGGCGGGCCTGGATTTCTTTTCCTTCATCCCCCAGACCCCGGTAGCGGCCCAGGGATTCTACGTGGTCACCTGCGAGGCGGTCTTCAACGGGAGATACTTCAACCTGGTGGAGTTCTTCAATCACATAGAGAGGCTTCCCAGGTCCGTGAAGGTCGTTTACCTTAACATCGCTCCCGGTGATGCCGGACTTCCCTACCTGGAGATAAACATCAGGTTCAGGGCTTTCTTCACCACCAATAAAGGCGTGGAGCAAATGGTGACCGGCGGTGCCGCGCCCGCTCCCACAGGAGGCGGGGAGGGGGGCCAGTAAGATGTGCAGGGGGTTGCGTTGCGGCTTTTCGGCAAGGTCGCGTGCCTTTCAAGAAGATGAGCGGGGTTGATGCATATGGTGAAGATGACTGGGAAGATGGGTACGCGAGAACGTGAGGAAGTAAAGGGCAAAGCCACGATACGTCTGCTATGCGGGATGGCGCTTGCTGTAATGGTGATAGCGGTGCTGGTGATATCCGCAAAACCCGGCTCCGGCGCGGGGGGCAAGACGGCTCTTTCACAGGTTCTGGTATCTCCCGACAGCGAGGTGGACATCGTCAGCGAGGGACGCGACCCCGGCCCTTATCCGATCCCGCCGGAAAAGCTGCGGGTCTTCCCGACGGATGCCGACATCCCGGCCGATCAGCTCAACCGGACGATTGACGAGCATTTCGTGCCGCTGGCCCGACCTGCGCCGCCGGCCGCCGGGCAGTTCGACGCCTGGCGGAAGGGGCTTCTGGACGAGCTGCGGCGGGTGAGCTTCGCCTATTTCCCGCCGGAAGTGCCGCCCGCCAAACCGTTGAGCTACGTGGGTCTGGATGGCCAGCGGCTGGAGTCGGAAACGGGGATCGAATTGCGGCTGCGCTGGCCCAAGCCGGAAGATCGCGACTCGGCGCGGCGGGTGCTGCTAGCTGTGTTAGGAGAGGACGACGCGGGAACGGTGCCCGACTGGGCGCCGAAGCTGACGGGCGAAGGAGAAGTGCTTGTGCTGTGCGAACCGCGCGGGATCGGAGCGACGCGCTGGACGCGGAAGAACCCGCCCAACTACGTCGAACGCAGCCACGCCCTGTTGGGGCGGACCGTCGATGCCGGGTGCGTCTGGGACGTGATCGCGGCCGCGCGGTACCTGGCAGGCAGCCCTTCCCCGGCCGCCTCCGCCTCGCAGCGCTCGGTGCGCGTTGCGGGACGCGGCGGTGCGGCGCTGTGGGCGGCCTACGCGGCGATCCTCGCCCAGGACATCGGCGGCGCCGTGCTGGTTTCCCCTCCGACGTCGCACCAGGTGCCGGGGGCACCTCAACTGCTGAACGTTCTGCGAGTCGGCGATGTGCCGGATCTTTTGGGGCTGATCGCTCCGCGCCCCCTGACGCTTGCTTCCGTCGCGGCAGGCGACTTCGCCCGCACCGTCACGATCTACGAAGCGGCGGGAGCGCGGCCGAACCTAAGGGTGCTTGCAAATCCGTAAGCTGGCACGCATGGCTGGCACAGGATCCGGCACATCGCGTCGGGACGGGAACGTCGGCCCAGGAACTTCGGCCGGTAAATCTGTGCGGAAACGGTATCCGGGCGACACGCGGCGTTCCCTGCTTTGACGTACCGGCGACCGTCGATCGCTGCGATGGTTCGTGTCGCGGTATGCGCTGATCGGCGACAGAACGTGCGAATCGCGCGGCAGCCTGGCGAAGTGCGGTGGGGTCGCCCGAGCAGCCCACATCAGCTACCCGCGAACTGGCTCTTCGCCGCAAGGGGCATGCAGACAATTTGACTGGGCGCTGCGGATGCTGCCCTGACGAAGTGCATGCTCCGTCAAATGGTCGCAAGACGAATGCCAACGACGGACAGACTGGACCACCAATTTGGAGGGTAACTGCCATTAAGTATACCCATTAGGTGGTAGTTTGTAATCAAGTCACGGACTTTTCCTGGGGGCTCGCTCCAAAAAAATTTTGCCCAGTCGGCTCAAATTGCTGGAAACGACCGGGGGCGCCGTGTTAAAGTGTCAGCCCGATAGGCAAATCCCTATCGTTATTCGTGGGTTTTGCCTGAAGGTCTAATCCCCCTCTCCGTTGTTCTACCCCAATGCCCGAGTTCGGCAGAAGACCGATTCGCGAAGCACCACGCGAAATGCCGGTATTTGCCGGTCGGGCGGACCATCGTGGACTCTCATGAAGCGATCACCGCAACGTAAGGCCGTCCTTCGTCGTCCGACATCTGCCAGCGCGCGCCTGCAAGATCGCCTTCGCAAGCGTCGTCGCCACTTGTTCCTGGAGCGGCTCGAAGACCGTTCCCTGCTGGCCAGCTTGATCTGGTCTGGCGCGGGAGCGGACAACCGCTGGAGCACCGCCGGCAACTGGGTCGGCGGAGCGGTGCCGCAGCAGGATGACGACCTGATCTTCCCGGCCGGGGCGCTGAACACGACCAACGTGAACGACCTGACTGGGATGCGGTTCCGGACGATCACGGTGTCCAGTTCGTCCTACAACATCTCCGGCAACGCGATCACGCTGCTGGAAGGCCTGACGTACAACGGCGTGGGCACAGGGGCGTCGTTCAGCGTGCCGCTGGCTTTGGGCGGCAACGCGACGTTCTATTCGGCCAATGCCGGTTCGCGGATCGCGCTGGGCAACATCGACCTGGGCAACCAGCAGACGCTGACGACCGATGGTTTGGGGGACATCGACGTCAGCGGCGTGATCAGCGGCACGGGGGGAGCGGGGATCACGAAGCTGGGCGACGGCACGCTGATACTGGGCGGCTCGAACACCTTCGATGGCCTGGTGCAAGCCTCGCAGGGTGTGATCCGCGTCACCAACAGCAGTGGTCTGGGTGCGACCACGGGCGGCACCGTCGTCGGCACCGGCGCGGCGATCCATGTTTCGGGCAACATCAACGTGCCCGAGAACATCGTCGTCAATAACGTCGGCGTAGGCTTCGAGATCGACACGCTCGGCGCGATCCGCAGCGTAGGCGGTGCCAACACGCTCAGCGGGGCGATCAGCCTGGCGACGAACAGCGCGTTCGGCGTCGACGCGGGTAGCACCTTGACGGTCAGCGGCACGATCGCCGCCGTTCCCAACACGACCGACACGGGGTTCACGAAGTATGGGGCCGGCACGCTGGTGCTGTCCGGCACGACCGACAACCCGATCACCGGGCAGGTGACGGTCCTGGGGGGGACGCTCGAGCTGGGCAAGACGGGCGGCGCGCAGCCGTTTTACGGCGCTTTGGTGATCGGCGACAACCGCAACGTCGGTTCACCGGGCAGCCCGCAGGCGCAGGTGCGGTTGACCTCGCCGAACCAGCTTCCGGAGCTGAACTTCCTCCGCACGGGCGTCAACACGATCACGATCAACAGCAACGGCCTGCTCAACCTGAACAACCAGAGCGACGTGATCGGCAGCCTGGTGATGTTCACCGGCCGCAGCGTCTCGGCACAGCTCACCACGGGCACAGGGCAGGTGATCCTGACGGGCGATATCACGGTGAATGCGGCGGCCGACAGCAGCGCGGCGGCTCCGCCCGCGCGGATCAGCGGGACGCTGCAGCTTGGGCCGTTCTTCTCCGGGGCCGGCGGCGTCGCGCAGCATACGATCAACGTGAACGACACGGCTGTGCCGAACGTGACGGCCGACCTGGTGATCGACGCGGCGATCACCGGCGCGGCGGACATCCCGCTCACCAAGGCTGGCGGTGGTACGCTGCGTCTGGCAGGCAACAACACCTACGGCGGCATCACGCGGATCACCGGCGGTGTGGTGGAGATCGGCAGTGGCAGTGCCTTTGGCAACAGCCAGCTCGTGGCGATCGCGGGCACGGCGTCGCTCAAGGCGACGGACGCGGCGGGGGGGGCGGCGGCCCGCGTGGTGGATCGCCCGCTGTCGATCGATGCGCAGTTGCAGATCCTCGGCACCGGCAGCCTGACGTTCACGGGGCCGGCGACGTTGACCGGCAGCCGGACGATCATCGTGGTCGATCCGGCCCAGACGACGACCTTCACTGGCAGCTTCGGCGAGTCGGTGCTGTTCCGCGAGTCGGTGCTGCCCGGCGGTCTGGGCTTCGGCCTGACCAAGCAAGGGCTGGGGACCCTCGCGCTGGCTGGGCCGGTCAATTACACCGGCCAGACGGTGATCGGCTCGACCACAGCCCCGGGCGGCACCCTGCGTCTGGAAGGTTCGGCCGCGCTGCCGATGACGCTGGCGGGCAACCAGCCGCTGACGATCAGCCAGGGGGCGCGGCTGGTGCTGGACAACCGGACGACGGTGGTGCAGGACCGCGTGCCGGATGCCCTGCCGATCACGCTCACCGGCGGCACGATCCAGGTGCTGGGCAACGGCTTTACGATCGAAACGGAAACGCTCGGCCCGATCACCTTGACCGGCAACTGGAGCAATACGCTGCAAGCGGACGGGGCGATCGTGACCCTGATGGGGCTGACCCGCGGCGGCGGTGCGACGATCAACTTCGCCGGCGGTGCGACGCGGGCGCTGGACGCCGTGGGCGGGACGCAGATCCGTTTCTCCGGCACGCTGAACTCGCCGGGGCAGGGAGGGACGCCCGTCCCGGCCCTCACCAACGCCATCCTCCCCTGGGCCACGATCACCGGCCCCGGCGGCCTGGACTTCGCCACCTACACGCCGAATGTCGCCGGGCTGGCGATCACGCCGCTGCCTCCCTCGGCCTATGTCACTAGCTTCGACGCGGTGCCCGATGGCACCACCAACGCCCTGGTGAAACTGGCCCGCAGCGAGTCGATCGGCTCGCGCACGGTGTTCGCCGTGCTGCTCTCCAAGCAGCGGCCGGGCGATCCTCCTATCACGCTCAGCGGCACCGATCCGGCCGCGACGTTGCGCGTCACCTCCGGCCTCATCGGGTTGGGCGACTCCAACGACGCGATCACCGTGGGCAACCTGGACATCCCCACGGAAGCGTCGATCTACGTCGCGCCAGGGGTGACCAACGCCCGCATCGCCAGCAGCATCAGCTCCACCTCGGTGATGACCAAGGGCGGCAGCGGCAGCCTGATCCTCAGCGGCGCCAGCCAGTTTGTCGGCCAGCTCAACATCAACGAGGGCATCGTCAACGTCCAGAACCCGATGGCCCTGGGTTCCCCCTCGGGGGCCACGGTCGTCAACCTCGGCGCGCAGCTCCAGTTGCAAGGCGGTCTGAACATCCTCGGCGAGCCGATCACGCTCATCGGCACCGGCCCCGGCAACGGCACGGGCGCCGGCGATGGGGCATTGCTGGTGGTCAGCGGCAATCCGCGGCTGGCCAGCCTGCCCAACCCGAACAATGTGCTGACGATCACCGGTGCCGCCAACCTGGACGGCACGGTGCTGTTCCCCAATAGCGGGCTGGGGCTGTTCACCGGCTCGGCGATCAACGTGGCGGCCGGGGCCAGCTTCGACGTCAGCGGGATCGTGGCCGGCGGCAGCGACCTGATCAAACTGGGCGGCGGCACACTCCAGTTCAGCGGCGCGCTGGCCAACACGGCTACCGGCACCCTGCGGATCAAGCAGGGCGAACTGTTCATGAATAAGAACGCCGGGGTCAACGCCTGGGCCTCTAGCGGCGCGACGTTCCTGGTCGGCGACGACGTCAGCGGCACGGCCACGCTGCGGCTGGGGGCGAATAACCAGATGCTGCCGGCCACGCCCAACTCGCTGCTGGTGGCCAGCAACGGCACGGTGAATTTCAACAACCGCGACCAGGCGGTGACGAACCTGACCATGACCGTCGGCCCGCTGGGCGCCAGCCAGGTCACGCTGGACACCGGTACGCTCACGCTGGGCGGGAACGTGACGGTGCAGGCCTTGGGCGGCGGCAATCCCAGCCGTGCGGCCATCACCGGCGGCACCCTGGCGCTGGCCAGCTACCTCACCTCGGGTGCGGTGACCCGCAACTTCACGGTCCACGACGGTGCGACCGGTGCGGACCTGGTGGTCAGCGCGGCGATCGTGGATGGGAGCGGCACGCCCTCGGCGGCCGGCGTGTATCCCAGCCACAACCTGACCAAGCTGGGCTTTGGCGACTTGCAGTTCGACGGGGCGACGCCCAACACCTACTCGGGCACGACGACGGTCAACGACGGGGGGCTGCTGCTAAACAAGTCGGGCGGGGCGGTCGCGATGTCCGGCCCGCTGGTGATCGGCGATGGCAATACGATCGCCGGCGGCACGCGGGGCAGCGACGTGGTCCGGCTGCTGGCCGACAACCAGCTTCCCGATTTCCGGGCCCCCATCACGATCAACAGCACGGGGCTGCTGGACCTCAATGGCCGCAGCGACACGGTGGGCAACGCCGATGGCCAGACGGCGCTGACGATTACTAGCGGCCTGGTGCAGACGGGCGCTGGCACGCTGACCGTCAACGGCAACCTCAGCCTGGCGGCCGGCTTCACCTTCGGCGGCTCGACCGGCACACCGACGGCCGTCGCCCCGCCGCAGATCAGCGGCAACCTGGCGTTCCCCGGCACGTTCGAGCGGGTGATCAACCTGACCGACCGCGGGGAGCTGTTGGTCGATGGGGTGATTACCGCCACGATCAGCGGCGGCGGCGATGTGCGGGTGACCGGCAGCGGCGCCTTGATGCTGACCGGCAACAACAGCGGCCTGTCGGCCGGTTTGTTCGTGCAGAACACGGGCGGCAGCAACAATCAGCCCAGCGTGATCGCCGGGCATGACAATGCCCTGGGCAGCGGGACGCTGCTGCCAAGCTCGGGCGTGCGTCTGGCCGCGCACGGCGGCACGCGGACGATTGCCAACCGGATTCTCACGCAGGGGTTCGAGCTGGCGGCGGGCAACGACCTGGTCATCACTGGGTCGGTGGACCTGTTGTCCAACGCCACGATCACCGTGCAGGGGCAGAACACGCTCACGCTGGCAGGCGGCATCGGCGAGCTGACGCCCGGGTTGAGCTTGACGAAGAACGGCCCTGGCACGCTGGTCATCGGCGGGGCGGGGACGATCTCCGGCAGCCTGACGATCAATCAGGGCACGGTCATCCTCCGCGGGGCGGGCACCCTGGCCAACATCACCGGTATCACGGTAGCCCAAGGGGCCAATCTGGTGCTGGACAACTCGGCGGCCACCGCCCTGGGAGTGGCCGGCGCAGCCCTCAGCGACCGGATCAAAGACACGGCCGGGATCACGCTCAATGGCGGCAACCTGACGATCGTCGGTGGCGATAGCCCGGTGGACGAATATGTCGGCACGCTGACCACGGGCGGGGCCATTACCTCGACGGTCACGAGCATCGCGGGCAGCGCTCCGACCAGCCTCAACTTCACCAGCCTCAGCCGCGGGGCCAATTCGTTCCTGCTGTTCTCGGGACGTGGACAGGACCTGGGCACGGCAGGCAACCGGATCGTGTTCGTGGCCAATCCGTCCCTCTCGGGCGGCATTCTGCCGTTTGCCGCGGTGGCCAAGCCGGGGGATTTCGATTTCGCGACCTACGATGCGGCGCTGGGCGTGCGGGCGCTGCCGGTGGTGCCCAACACGTTCGCCACGGGGGCCAACGTCAAACTGACCGCCAGCACGAACCTGCCGGCCTCGGTCAGCTCGATCAACGCCCTGCTGATCAGCGGCAACAACATCACGATGGGCGGCAGCACCGCCTTGACGATCAGCCAGGGGCTGGTCATGGCCCGCGGCAGCAATAACACGATCAGCAGCACTGGCACGATCACGCTGGCCGGGGCGCCGATCCTGTACGCGCCCGACTATCCCGCCACGACGGCGGCCACGGCCTTGACCATCAACAGCGTGCTGGCCGGCAGCGCCGCGATCGACAAGCTCGGCCCGGGCCGGATCACGCTGGGCGGGAACAACACGTTCAGCGGCGCGATGAACCTTCGCGAAGGTGCCCTGCGCGTGGCGCATAGCAATGCCCTGGGCACAACGGGCGGCACGACGACGGTCTTCCGCGGTGCGGCCCTGGAAGCCACCGGCGGCATCACCAGCCCCGAGCCGCTGACGCTCAACGGAGGGGGGCTGGGCAGCGGCAGTGCCGCCATCCCCAGCGGGAACACCGGCGCCTTGCGCAGCGTGGCCGGGACGAACACCTTCACGGGCGCCGTTACTCTGAGCAGTCCCGGTGTGGGCATCGGCGGGGTCGGCGTGGGGGCCGACAGCGGCAGCACGCTGGTGCTGAGTGGCGTCATCAGTGGGTCGGTGGGCTTCACGAAGCTCGGGCCGGGCACGGTGGAGTTCGGCGGGGGTGCGGCCAACACGTTCACCGGTGGGGTGAACATCAACGAGGGGACGCTGCGGCTGAACAAGACGGTGGCCAACGGGGCGATCGCCGCCCAGACGATCAACATCGGCGACCGCGTGGGCAGTGGTGCCGATCTGTTGACTTATGGTTCCGCCACGGTCGAGCAGATCGCCAACGGCGCGACGATCAACATCCGCGGCACCGGCGTGCTCGACCTGGCCGGTAGCAGTGAGATCGTCACCGGGGCGGTCACGCTGGAAAGCGGTCTGACGGGGGCCGCCCGGATCACCAATACGAACACGTCCGCGGCCAGCACGTTCACCGTCGCCAACAACATCACGCTGAATCTCGAAGGCGGCACCCTGGGGAACCTGTCTCCGGTGGTCATTGGCCCGGCCAGCGGAGCGACGCTGAATCTGGCCCTGAACACCGCCGGCGCTGCTAGCACGACCCGGACCTACACAGTCAACAACACGATCGCCGAGGTGGACTTGCAGCTTTCGGCCGCCCTGGTCGACGGCAGCACCAATGCTCAGGCGCTGACCAAGGCGGGTGCGGGCCGGGTCGACCTGGCGCCGGCCACGCCCAGCACGCTGGCCGGGACGATCACCGTCAGCGCGGGGATTGCCCGGGTCAGCAACAACAATGCGCTGGGCACCACGGCCAACCCGACCGTCGTCAGCAGCGGGGCCACGCTGGAGCTGGCAGGCGGCGTCACGCTCGCCGAGCCGCTGAACACGATCACCGGGACGGGCTTTGGCGGACGCGGGGCGCTCGTCGTGCCGGCGGGGGCGACGGCCACCGTCACGGGCAACGTAACCCTGGGTGGGGCAACCACCATCGGCGTAGATGCCGGCGGCTTGCTGCAATTGAACGGCGCGCTCACCGGCAATCAACCGCTGACCAAGCTGCTGCCGGGCACGCTGCGCTACGGCGGCTCGGCGGCCAATACAAACGCCAGCACGACCACGATCGCCGAAGGGACGCTGCGGCTGGCCAAGACGACTGCCAATGCGGCGGTGCCTTCCGGGGCCACGATCGTCGTGGGCAACGGCCTGGGCGGCGCGGGGGCGGATGTGCTGATCCTGGGCGATGCCGGCGTGACGGTCGAGCAGATCAACAATGCGGCGACGGTGACGGTGGATGCTGGGGGGCTATTCAACCTGAACAACATCGCCGAGACAATTGGCGCGCTGAACGTCAACGTGGGCCTCTCGGCCCAAGCCCGGATCACCAGCAGCACGCTGACGATCGGTGGGACGGTGACGGTGGGTAACTCCGGCGCCGGCGCGGGCGCGAGTGCGGTGTACGTGGGGACGCCGCTGGCCCTGATCGAGTCGAACCTGAACCTGGGCGGCGCCCGCCGCGCGATCAACGTGGGCCAGCCGGGCCTGGCGCAGAACGCCCTGCAAATCGACGGGATCGTCAGCAATGGCGGTCTGGACAAGGTGTCCGGCACCGGCACGCTGGCCCTGACCAACAGCAACAACAACCTGGGCTTCAATGAGGTCCAGACGCTCACGGTGGGCGGCACCGCGGGCGGCACGTTCACCCTCACCTTCCGCGGGGCCACCACGCCGGCGATCGCCAACAACAGCCCGACGCTGGCTGCGGACATCCAGACGGCGCTGGCCAACCTGCCCACGATCGGTGCGGGGAATGTCACGGTGAGCGGCACGGGCTCGCCGTTCACGATCACCTTCGGCGGGGCCTTGGCCAATCGCGATCTGCCGCTGATCACGACGGCGGCTTTTGGCGGGGCCACGGCCAGTGTGAGCGAGACGACGGTGGGCGGCGGTATCCTGCTCAGCGCGGGCAATCTGGCGGTGGCCAACGGTGGCGCAGTGGGCGGACCATTGAGCGCGGCCCGGGCGGGCAGTGCCGGCCTAAGGGCGCTAGGTGGGCCGGTGACGATCAACCAGCCGATCGACCTGGCGGCCGGCACGACCAACAACTTGACCTTCACGATCTACGGCGATCAGCCAGTCACGCTGGGCGGCGTGGTCACCAACAACAACAACGCGGCGACGACGCTGGCCTTGAACGTGGCCGGCACGCCGGCCGCCCCCGGCGTGATCCTCAGCGGCCCGACCGCGCTGGACCTAGGCGCCAACACGCTGACGGTCAGCACCGCGTCGGTCAACGCCTCGCGGGTGGCCGGCACGGTGACCGGCCTGGGCGGCCTGACCAAGCAGGGGCTGGGCACGCTGCAACTGGCCCAGGCCAACAACTTCGCCGGCACGACGACCGTGGCGGCCGGCGTGCTCAACGTGGCCAATGCCCAGGGTCTGGGGCCCTCCACCACGGCCGTGCAGCAGTTCACGGTCCAGGGCAACCCGGCGGCAGGCAATATCAACGAAGTGCAGCGGCTGAGCTTCCAGGCCACCAATTTGAATAGCGTGTCGGGCACCTTCACGCTCAGCTACGGGGCGAGCCCCGCGCTGGCGCAGCCGGTCACCTGGGATCCCAATCCCAATACGCTCCGCACGCGGATCCAGACGGCACTGAATCAAATTTTCGGAGCGGGCACCACAAGCGTGACGCTGGTGTCGCCGGCCAGCTCCACCACCGAGGCCACGTTCGACATCACGTTCACGGGCGCGCTGGGCGGCACGAACATGCGGCCGATCAGTCTGGATATTGCGAGCCTGTTCGGCCTGAGCAGCGATCCGGGGCAGCAGCTTGCCACCGTGACCGACGGTGCGGGCAACGAGGCCCAGGTGATCAACATGGCGGCCTTCAATGGCCAGAACGTCAGCGGCACGTTCCTGCTCCGCTACCTGTTCGACATTGCCGGGCAGACGGCCGAGGTCGCGTACGCCACGGACCCGGTCACGCTGACGGGCAATATCCAGGTGGCGCTGAACTCGATCTTCGGCGTGGGCAATGCTCGGGCCTGGCTGATCTCGACCAATCCGGACGGCACGGCCCGCGAGATCGAAGTGACCTGGAGCAACAGCGGGCTGTTCGCCGGCGTGAACTTGCAGCCGCTGTCGTTTGGCACCCGCAACGAGGTGCAGACGATCACCTTCTCGAACATCAGCGCGGCCACCACCGGCAGCTTCCAGATTAATGCGCCGGACGGCAACTTCCGGATCATCGACTGGACGATCGACCCGAACGTGATGCGCACCCGGATCCAGACGGCGTTCGATGAGCTGGCCGGCGTGGGCAACGCCGTGGTGCGGATCGTTTCCGGGTCGCAAGGCACCGGGGCACCGGTCCAGTACGAAATCGAGTTCGTCAACGCGCTGGGCAATCAGAATCTCCCGCCGCTGACCGGCACCACGCCGCCGTTCACCGTGACCGACCAGCTCGTCAACGGCACCGTCTCGGCCGCCACGACGGTGCAGGGGGCGGGGCTGCTGTTGAATGGCGTGGCGCAAGGTGCGGCGGGGCTGCCCACGATCAGCACCCGTGCCGATGGCGTGGGCACGGAAATGAACCGCTTGCAGCTTTCCGGCCTGATCACCGGCGGGAGCTTTGGCCTGCGCTATGCGGTGGACAACAGCAACGGCATCTTCTCCAACACGCAGACAGTAAGCTGGAACGCCAGCCCGGCCACGCTGCTGACGAACATCCAGAATGCCCTGAACACGATGTTCGGCACGGGCAATACGCGGGTGTTCCTGGCGCAGACGACCAACCCGGCCACGTTCGAGATCAATTTCGGGGCGGGGCTGTCGTATGTGAACCTGGACGACTTGCAAGCGTTCAACATCAACCTATCGGTGGCCTCCGGCTCGGCCGGCGTGAGCATGACGACGACCGCCCAGGGTGGGGGCAACGAGATCCAGCGGATCAGCCAGACGGGCAATGGGCCGTTCGCCCTGATGTTCGGCGGGTTCAGCCCCGGCACGCAGGTGGCGGGCAACCCGACGGCCACTACGCTGCAGACCTACCTCGACAGCATCACCAACGCCTCGGGCTTCCAGGGCGTGCCGGCCGGGGTGACGACGCTCAACGGCAACACGACGGTGTTCGGGCCGCAGGGCGGTCCGTGGTATGTGGTGTTCCGCAACCAGCTTGCGTTCACCGATGTGCCGCGGTTCGTGCCGCTGCCGGCGGTGGGCACCACGGTGGCCGTGACGAACTTCACAGGCAACGGCCCCGGAACGGGCACGCCCAACCCGGTCGAAGGGCCGAGCTTCGCCCTGACGTTCAACAACCAGACCACCCGCCCGCTGAGCTTCAAGGGGCGCACGACGCCCCCCACCGCGGCGGAGGTGCAGGCCGCGCTGAACGACTTGCCGGCGCTGGCGGCCCTGGGCGGGCCGGTCAGCGTCAGCGCCAGCACCGATGTCAGCGGCGTGACGACCTACACCGTGACGTTCGCCCGCAACGAGGTGCAGCGGCTGAGCTTCTTCGGCAGCCCGACCGGTGGGACGTTCCGCCTGAGCCTGGCCCTGGCCAGCGGGACCGTCACCACGGGCGACATTGCCTACTCGACGAGCACGGCCACCCTTGCGGCCAATGTCCAGGCGGCGCTGGACGCAGCGCTGGGTGCGGGCAACACGCAGGTCAGCGTGGTCACCGGCACGCTGCCGCGGCTGGACGTGACGTTCACCGGCAGCCTGGGGCTGGCGGACCAGCCGCTGTTGGTGGTGGCGAGCCAGGCACTGACGGGCGGGACCTCGCCGGTGATCCTGGTGAGCGTGATCACGGAAGGGGGCGGTGCGCTGGCCGGCGCGGATCAGGGGCAGATCCGCATCACGCCGCTGGGGGCGGTGCTGGCGCAGGGCTCCGCCTCCACCACGTTGGCCAGCGTGGTCACGGCGGGTAGTGCGGGAACGGTGGTCAATGCCGGGGCGGTCCTGGAAGTGCCCAGCGGCGCGACCT
>Ga0101944_10005978_pt1 | contig 13288 bp, 16 predicted proteins | sample DewCreD2012metaG_FD_75245 | JGI IMG/M metagenome (GOLD analysis project Ga0101944, IMG submission 75245) | Hot spring sediment bacterial and archeal communities from British Columbia, Canada, to study Microbial Dark Matter (Phase II) - Dewar... ... | reverse complement strand
TGCGCCGCACCAGCGCTTCGTTGCGCGCCCGGGCGCTGTCGCGATAGGCCGCCAACCCCCGCGCCTGGGGGGTCCCCGCGGCGGGCGGCCGCGCAAAGCCCGCGCCCATGACGTAAGCGACGCCCGGCTCGCCCGGCGAGTTGATCTCGACCCCGGCGTATTCCTTCAGATAGGCCCGCGTCTCCAGGTGGACCGTCACCCGCAACCCCAGCGTCAGGCCCGCGGCTAGAAACTCCTCCAGCCCGTCCAGCACGTCGAAGTCGCACAAGCCCGCGGCGTACAGCCCGCGCCGGCGCGCTTCCCAGGCGATGTGCGAGGGGGACCAGTCGTCGGCGTTGAAGGAGAAGAAGGAATGACAGTGCATGTTGAGGTTGCCGCCCGGCGCCGCGAACCGTCCGCGGTGGCCGGCGTTCAAGCGCTCCAGCGCGATGCGTCGGTCGGTGGCGTTGAACGAATCCAGCAACTCCTCCAAGTCTTCCTGACGGATCGCTCTCATGGCGGCGATTATGGCACAAATCGGCGCGGCGTCACGAACGGATGCGCACCAGCGCCTTGACAACCCCGTCGCGATAGCCGGCCAGCAGATCGAAGGCCTCCGGCGCGCGCTCCAGCGGAAACCGGTGCGTCACCATGAACTCCGGGCGCAGCGCGCCGCTCTCGATCAGGTCCAAGGCGGGCTGCACGCATTCGTTCTGACGGCGCACGTTCTGCAGGCACAGCTCCTTGCGCCGCAGCAGGTCGATCGGAAACGAAACCCGGTCCACTTGCGGAATGCCCACCAGCAACAGTTTGCCGCCGGGCTTGAGCAAGGCGACGGCCTGATCCAGAGCCTCCTGCTGGCCGCAGCACTCGAAGACCGCGTCCAACAACCGCGGCTCGCGCCGCGCGATCTCGGCCTCAACGTCGCCGCGGTCCGGATGGCCCGTCCAGGCTGCGCCCGCGCGGCGGGCGGCCTCCAGCCGCGCGTCCAGGCGGTCGGTGGCATACACCGCGGCCGCGCCCCGCTGCCGGGCGGCCAGCAACACGCTCAAGCCGATCGGTCCGCAGCCCAGAATGCCGACGGCGGCGCCGCGCGGCAGAGCGGCCAGCGCCACGGCGTAATAGCCGATGGACAAGGGTTCCGCCAGCGCCGCCTGCTCGAGGGTGGTGGCGGGCCGCACGGGAAAGCAACATTCCTCGGGCATGACGATCCGTTCGCACAGACAGCCCTCGGCCTGGCCCGGGCAGCCCAGAAAGCGCAGCGCCCGGCAGGTATGGCGGCGCCGGGCCCGGCACTGATCGCATTGCCCGCAGGGCATGGCCGGATCCACGGCCACGCGGTCGCCCGGCTTGACGCGCGTCACGGCCGGGCCAGGCTCCAACACCGTGCCAGCGAACTCATGGCCCACGCGAAACGGGTACTGCACAACCTGGCTGCCGATCCGGCCGGTCTGGTAGTAATGCACGTCGGAACCGCACAGGCCCACGACCTCGACGCGCAACAGCACGTCGCGCGCTCCCCGGCGTTCCGGTTCCGGCGCTTCGCGCAGCTCCAGCTGTCGGATGCCGGTCAAGACCACGGACTTCATGGCCAAAGTTCTCCCCGCACGCACAACCGCCGCCCGGCGCCGCCTCGGCGGCGGCGAGATTCGAGACCGGGCCCGCGCCCGCCGCCGCGGCACGTGGTTCCGCGCTCACGCGGCCAGGCGGCTTCAGACCAGGTCGCACGCTTCGGGCGGCATCCAGTGCGCGTCCCGGCCTTCCCACTTCACGTTGCAGCCGATCGGGTTAGTCAAGGGCACCCGCACCGGCCGTCCGGCCAGATGGTCTTCCAGCGCATTGGCCAGGTCGTTCACCGTCATCCGCGAGGTGTCGCGGGGATTGTCCACGCCGCGGCCGGTGTAGATCAGTTTGCGCTGCTCGTCGAACACGAAGAAGTGCGGGGTGCGCAGCGCGCCGTAGGCCCGGGCCACCATCTGGCTTTCGTCGTAGAGATAGACCCAGGGGAACTTGAGTTGCTCCATGCGCGCCACCATGTGGTCGAAGGAATCCTCGGGGTGCGTGTGGCGGCTGTTGGAGTTGATCGCCACGAACCGCACGCCCTGCGGGGCAAACCGCTCCGCGGTCTGGCGCGTCACCTCGTCCGAGCCCAGCACGTACGGGCAATGATTGCAGGTAAAGAAGATGACCAGGACTTTGGCGTCCTTGAAGTCCGCCAGGCGGTAGTCCTGCCCGTCGGTGGCGGGAAGCAAAAAGTCCGGGGCTTGCGCTCCCAAGGTCAATGTGAAGGCCATGGCCGCTGCTCCTTGCTGAGTGAACGGTTATCGCTTCGATCTGCCGCCAGTCTAACCCATCGCGATCGGACTGCCAACAAACAATCTCTCGCGGTGGGGTGCGGATCAGATCCGGTGCGCCTGCGGCAGATAGGGCGGGCAGCGTTTGGGAACGAACAGCGGCAGGAGCCGCGCGAAGCGTTGGCGCCCGCCTTCCAACGGCACGCGCACCCATTCGTCTCCGAGCAAGGGCTGGGCGTAGGCCACGAACGCGTCCGTGACATCGATGCGGTTGGGCGCCAGCCAGGCGCTGGGAAAACGGCGTTCGCGGTTGGCCATGTCCCGCAGCGGGACCTGATCGTAGCGGACGGCGTAGCCGGGCCCCGGCGTCCGGCGCAGCGTGGCCATCCAGCCGCCGCCGGCGCGGCGCGCGATCTCGACGGCCTGGAGGGCGACGCGAAAGGCTTCCTCCAAATCCACCGTCGAGGCCTGCAGGATGGAGGAGCGCTGATCCGTGCCCGGCGTCTGGCCGCGGGCCCAGCCGCGCGCCGCCAGGCCGAGGCGGTTCAAATGGTTCACCACCGCCTGCTGCGCCGTTTGTTCGCACGCGCCGTACTCCAGATGGCCGAACGCGTCGCGGCGCGCTCCCAGATCGCCCACCTCGAAGCCTTCGCTCAAGGCCACGACGCAACGTCCGCTGCGCCGCAGTTCGTCGTTGACCAGATCGGTCAGCGCGTCCAGGTCCAAGCCGGATTCCGGCAGATAGATTTGCAGCGGCATGCGCCGCTCCGGATCGGCCAGCCGCGCCGCCGCCGGCAGAAAACCGACGCGCCGGCCCATGATCTGCAGCACCAGCACCGGATCGCTGGAGCAGGAGCCGGCGTTTTCCTCCTCCGCCGCCTGCACGGCGCACATCCAATACCGAGCGGCCGAACCATAGCCCGGCGTGTGATCGAGCAACTGAAACTCGTCGTCGCCCAAGTCATTGTCGATGGTCTTGGGCACGCCCAGAGCTGCCAATTCCAGCCCGCGCTCGGCCGCCAGCCGGCCGATGGCGTGCGCCGTATCCATGGAGTCATTGCCGCCGATGTAGAAAAAGAATCCAACCTGGTGGGCACTAAAGACTTCGATAATCCGATCGAAATCTTCCGTCTGCTCCGGTCTGAGTTTGTAGCGGCAGGTGCCGATCGCCCCGGCTGCCGGGGTGGTGGCCAACAGATCGATTTCATTCTGCGGCTGGGCCGTCAGATCGACAAATTCTTCCCGCAGAACCCCTTCGATTCCATGCCGTGCGCCATACACGCGGCCGAAGACGCTAGGGCAGGCGCGGCAGCCTTCCAGCACACCGCGCAGCGAATTATTGATCACCGGCGATGGACCGCCGGACTGGGCAACGACCACGTTCGGATGCATTCGCTTGTTCCCCTTTCAATTCTGTTTGCGCACGAAGCCATCATGCATTACAAGTCAAAAACGGAAACACCAAGGAGCCGCACGTGAAGATAATCGATTGCGCGATGCAAATGGAGAAAGAAGCGGAGAAATATTACCGCGAGTTGGCCGACCAATGCGCCGATACGCATATGGCCAAGATACTGAATATGTTGGCCGACGCCGAGGCGCAGCACGGCCAAACGCTGCAGCAGCTCAAGAAAAAACAGTCTGTCCAGTTGAAGGAAAGCCCGCTGCGCGACGAGATCAAGAACATTCTCTCCCGCCTGATGGACGAGGACCAGGAACCGGAATTCAGTCCGGCCGAGGCCGATTTGTTCAAACGCGCCCAGAAGATGGAACAGCGCAACCGCGACTTCTACGAGGAAAAGGCCGAGGAGTGCGATGCGCCGTCGCAGGCGGAAGTTTTCTACCATCTGGCGGACGAAGAGGAACTGCACTATCAGATCTTGGACAGTCTGATCGAATTCGTCTCGCGCCCGGTGCCGGACAACTGGCTCGAAAACGCCGACTGGCCGCACAATGAAGACTATTGAGTCGGCGCCGGGCCCGAGGGCTCCGGCGTCGCTTCGCCCAGCAACCGCCGGACTTCCGCGAGCAGAGCCGACGGATCGGCTGTTTTGACCAACACGGCTTCGGCGAGGCCGGTGCGGCGCACTTCCTCCACCTGATGCGAACGCGCCGTGAAGACCAGAATCGGCGGCCGTTGCTTGAGCCGCAGGCGAATCTGATTCAGAAAAGTCATGCCGGTCATGCCGGGCATGCCGAGGTCCAGAATGATCAAGTCCGGCTGACGGCGGGTCGCCAGCCGCAGCCCCTCCTCGGCGCTGTAGGCCGCCAGAGTGGCATACCCTTCGTACTGCAGACGATCGACCACCAACTCCACGATCGAGGCGTCGTCATCGACCAGCAGAACGGTTTTCCGAGACGGCGTCTTCATTCAAGCCAATGCGCGCTCCGGCTGGATGCACACGCTGTGCCAGTCGCTGAGCCGCACCCAGCCCGCCCGGCGCTCCACCAGCGAACGCCGTTCCTTTCCCGACCGCCGTTCCACGCCGCCCTGCTCGAAGTACGAAAGGTCGTGCACCTGGCGCCGATCCTCCCCGGTGCGCCGATCCACGCCGGAGCGCTTGAAAAACAGCCCTCCGACTCCCTGCGCCTCCGCCCGATTGTGCTGTGCAGCCGTCATGGTTCGCCGCTCTTCCCGCCGCCGACAGGCCGGCTGGCAAAACACGGTCTGCAATTCCTGACTAGGATTATGCGCCGCGGCGTGATAGAGTGCCACAAAAAAAAGAAGCCCGAATCGGAGAAAATCACATGCCCAAACTTTCCACGCCCGGCGAAATCCTTCAAGCGGCGCTGGCCAAGGAGAAAGCGGCGTACCGTTTCTACGAACGCGTCGAGCAGGAAAGCCGCATCGACTATGTCCAGGAGCTGGTCCGCCGCCTGAAGAACGAAGAGGCCAAGCATGTGCGCCTGATCGATTCGCTGCTGGTGCGGATGAAGCTGGGCTGAATCCCGGTCCTTGCCTTCCGTTCAGGCGTCCATGACGACCCCAGCGATTCGCGCCCTGAGCCTGCTATCCGGCGGATTGGACAGCCAACTGGCCGTCTGCGTCTTGCGCGAGCAGGGTCTGGAGGTGGCCGCGGTCACCTTCGAAAGCCCCTTCTTCAGCGCCGACAACGCGCGGCGCGCCGCCCGTCAACTCGATCTGCCCCTGCAAGTCATCGACTTCACCGACGACATTGTGGCGTTAGTGCGCCATCCGCCGCACGGCTTCGGGGCGGGGCTGAACCCCTGCATCGACTGCCATGCGCGCATGTTGCAGCGGGCGGGCCGGCTGATGCAGGAACAGGGGTTTTCCTTTCTCAGCACCGGCGAGGTGCTCAACGAGCGGCCCATGTCGCAAACCCGCGCGAGCCTGGCCACCGTGGCCCGGGACAGCGGCTTTGGCGAATGGATTTTGCGACCGCTCAGCGCCCGGCGCCTGCCGGAAACGCGGCCCGAACAGCTCGGCTGGGTGGATCGTTCGCGTTTGCTCGCCCTGGAGGGCCGCAGCCGTCGCCCCCAGATCGAGTTGGCCGCCCGCTACGGACTGCGGGACTACCCGACTCCCGCCGGCGGCTGTCTGCTGACCGAACCGAACTTCTGCCGCCGCCTCCTCGACCTGCGCAGCCATGAGGGGCTCGACGACGCGCGCGCCCTGCGCCGGCTCGGCCTCGGCCGCCACTTCCGGCTGGAGCCGCGGGTCAAGCTCATCGTCGGCCGCAACCGGGAGGACAACGAGGCGCTGCGTGCCGCGGCCGGCCCGGAGGACCTCGTGTTGTCCTTCCAGCAAACCGCCGGGCCGACGGCGCTATTGTCCGCCCGCTGCTCGGAAGAAACCCTGCGCCTCGCCGCGGCCGTCTGCGCCCGCTATTGCGACGCGCCGCCCGGCGCGGACGTCGCCGTCAGCGCCACTTGCGGCGGCCACACGCGGACCCTGCGCGTCCAAGCCCTGCCGCGCGAACAGGTGGAGCGCCTGCTGGTCTAGACCGCCGCTCAGGGTTTGAGTAGGCTGAGGATAAACCAGACCGTGGTCGCGATCACCACCGCCAGAACCAGCAGCACCACCCCGACGTTCAGACCGCGCGCGTTACGGCGGGGTTCGAAGCCGGCCGGCAACCCCGTCAGCGGCTCGGCCGGCGGCTCCGACGCGGCCGCAGCCGCCGCCTCCTCCGGCGCGGCCTCCGCCGCCGGTTCCACTTCGACGTCGTCCCCGCCAAACGTCAGCACCGTCTTGCCGACGGTGATTTCGTCTCCCGGCTTGAGCCGGCATTCCTGAACCGCTTCCCCATTGACCAGGGTTCCGTTGGTGGACTGCAGGTCCACGAGCGTGTATTTGCCGCCCTCGCGGTCGATCCGGCAGTGATGGCTGGAGACAATGTCGTCTTCCGCCAGGGCCAGATCGTTATCGGCCGCGCGCCCGATGGTCACGGAATCCCGCTCGATCGAGAAACGCTGGGGTTCTCCGGTGCCGGTCGTTATTTCCAGAAAGGCCATCCTGCACCTCCTCGCTGCGGCAGACCGGAAGCGGCTGCCATCCCGCTGCATTGATCGCAGAATACCGGCTGCCTGTCAACCGGACTCGCGCGACACCCGACTCGTACGCCTCACGTTCGGGCGCAGAGGGCAAAAAAGGCGTGACAGCGAGGGGTCGGAGCGTTAGCGTACCGTTGTCGGACGAAGCGAGGCGTTGGCGCCGGGCCGGCAGGGAGGGCAGGGGTAGCGATGGTCGAGGATTACGACTTTGGCCGCATCGTGGTGGACGGGAAACCCTACCACAGCGATGTGCTGTTGTTTCCCGACGGACGGATTTTGTCGCCCTGGTGGCGCGAGGAAAGCCACCGCCTGGGGGTGGCGGACCTGCAGGCGTTGATCGACACGCAGCCCGAAGTGCTGATCGTCGGAACGGGCTCCAGCGGCATGTTGCAGCCGACGGAAGATTTGCCGGGTTTCCTGGCGCGCCGCGCCATCGAACTGGTGGCGCTGCCGACCGACGAGGCCGTGCGCGTGTACAACGACCTTTGCCGCCGCCGCGCCGTGGCCGCCTGTTTTCACCTCACCTGCTGAGGAGCGGCGGAACGCCGCGGCTCAGGCTTGCTCGAGGCGGCGTTGTTCCTGCACGATCGCTTCGAGGACGTCGGCGTCGAGCCAGTCGCGCTCCACGAGTTTCTGCGCCAGGTGGACGGCATGGCGCATCAGCACGACGGCCTCCGCTTTGCGCCCCAGCCGCTCGTAAACCAGCGCCAGCCCTTCGTAGCCGTCGGGATGTTCCGGCTGGGCCACGATCAGTTCCTCGAACTTCTTTTCCGCCAGCAGGGTATCGCCGCCGTCGAGCAGTTCCATGCCTTCGTCGGCCCAGGTCCAATCCCAGTCGTCCTCGCCGTAAGGCCGGATCTCGGGGTTTTCGCGTTGCAGGCGTTCCAGCAGGCGTTCAATCGGCGACGGCAGGTCGGGGTTGTTCATGGCGTCGGCTCCCGGTTCGTTTCACGGCGTTCAGCAAGAGGCGGTGTTGGCGCAGGCGGGCGGCATCGGAGCGCGCCACGAAAATCGGCGCGCCGTCTTCGGCGATGCCGCCGTAGAACATGGCGCTGGCCACGGTGCCGGGGGTGGGAATGAAGCATTGCACCTGCTGGGGCGACCATCCCCGCCGGCCGAGCCATGCCGCCAGGCGGCGCATGTCCTCGTCGGTGCAGCCCGGGAAGGCGCTGATCAGGTAGGGCACGACGTACAGTTCCCGGCCGCTGCGGCGGCATTCGGTCTCGAACAGGTTCAGAAAGCGCTCGAAGACGGCGAAGTCGGGTTTGCGCATCAACCGCAGAACGCGGGGAGCGGAGTGTTCGGGCGCGAGTTTCAACTGGCCGCCGACGAACTCCGCGACGAGCGCCCGCACGTATTCGACGCTGCCCAGCGCCAGGTCGTGGCGCACGCCGCTGGCGCTGCGCACATGTTTGACGCCGGGCAGGGCCGCCAGGTTGCGGAGCAGGCGGATGGCCTGCGTCTGTTCCAGGCGGAAGCGGCGGCACAGTTCGGGAAACAGGCAACTCGCGCGCCGGCAGGTTTCCCAGCGGCCGGCGCAGACCGCGCCCCACATGTTGGCCGTCGGTCCGCCGACGTCCGTCACGCTGCCGCGCCAGGCGGGGTCGCGGGTCAAGGCCGCCGCCTCGGCGAGGATGGAGGCGGCGCTGCGGGACTGCACCTGGCGCCCCTGGTGCAGGGCCAGCGCGCAGAAGGAGCAGCCGCCGGCGCAGCCGCGGTGGGAGGTGATGCTGAAGCGGATCATTTCGGCCGCGGGGATCGGTTCGCGGTAGGCCGGATGCGGCCGCCGCTGGAACGGCAGGGCGTAGAGGGCGTCCATTTCGGCGGTGGTCAGGGGCGGCGGCGGCGGGGCGAAGAGCACGGTGCGGCCCTCGCAGCTCTGGCACAACGCGGGCGAATGGCGCAGCGCCTGTTGTTCGATCATCAACGTGGCGGCCATCAGGCGCCGCGGGTCGGCCTGGATGTCCTCGTAGGAGGGCAGGGGCTGGGCGGCGGCGGCGTCCGGCCGAGCGGCGGCGCCGTGCCACCAGGCCGTGCCGGGGATGCCGCGGAGCAGTTCCCGGGCGGCGGCGCTGTCGGGGCGGCGGGCCGTGCGCGGATCGGACTGCAAGCGGCGTGCGATTTCGAGCGCCGCGCGTTCGCCCATGCCGTACACCAAAACGTCGGCCTTGCTGTCGAGGAGCACGGAGCGGCGCAGATTGTCGTCCCAGAAGTCATAGTGGGCCGCGCGCCGCATCGAGGCCTCGATGCCGCCGAGCACGATGGGGAGGCCGGGGAAGGCCTGGCGGAGCAAGCCGCTGTAAACGATGACGGCGCGGTTCGGCCGCGCTCCGGCGCGGCCGCCGGGGGTATAGGCGTCGTCGCGGCGCCGCTTGCGGAAGGCGGTGTAATGCGCGAGCAGCGAGTCGAGCGCGCCGGCCGTCACGCCGGCGAAGAGCCGGGGGCGCCCCAGCCGGGCCACGTCGGTCGGGGTGTCCCAGCGCGGCTGGGCCACGATGCCGACCCGCAGGCCGTGGGCTTCCAGCCAGCGGCCGAGCAACGCCGCGCCGAAGGCGGGGTGATCGACGTAGGCGTCGCCGGTGACCAGCAGCACGTCGAGCGCGTCCCAGCCCCGCGCTTCCATCTCGGCGCGGCTGAGCGGCAAGAAATCCGCCGCGCCGGGGCCGGCGGCGGAGTCGGCCGCGGGGCCGGACACGGGCATTTGCATTTGGCGGGGCATATCGGCTACGATGTTACCACACGCGGGCGGGGAGAGGCCAGCGCGGAGGGAACGGGTGTCATGCGTCGAGCGGTGAGCTGGGTGGAACGCACAACGGACGGCGTGAAGCGGGAAGTGCGGGTTGCGTTTGTCGGCGGCGGGAAGGTGCGTTGGCAGGCCAAGCGCGCGGACGAAGAGCATTGGGTTTACGATTTCGAGCCTTCCGCGGCCGAGTGGGCGGAACTGGAGCTGCGGCTGGAACGACGGTACCGGCGCCGCAACGCGCCGTTTAAGGATTTGGAACTGGTGCGCCGGCTGCGGCAGCGCGCAGCCGGCGGCGACGTTCCCGCCGATAACGGCGCAGCATCCTGAAGAAGCGCGCGGTGTCGCGCAGCGGCCGGATTTTGCTCCGTTCGTCCCGGTAAATGACGCGGATCGGCACGCTGCCGATGCGCGCGCCGCGTTCGGCGAGTTCGAGGAGGATTTCGGATTCGGCCGCGAAGCGCGCGGAGCCGAGCGGCTGCGCGGGGAGCGCGTCGAGGCGGTAGAGGCGGTAGCCGCACTGCGTGTCGGGCACGCGCTGGCCCATCTCGCGGCTGAGCAGCGCGCTCATGAAGCGGTTCGTGAGGCGGCGCACCAAGGGCATTCCGGCGGCTCGATCCATGCGGTTGCCCACCAGAACCGGCAGGCCGCTGCGCCGGTAGGCGGCTACGAAGGCGGGCAAGTCGTCCGGATCGTGCTGGCCGTCGCCGTCGAGGGTGATGACGAAATCCAGTCCCTGTCGCCGGGCGCGGGCAAAACCGGTGTTCAAGGCGGCGCCTTTGCCCCGGTTGACCGCGTGGCGCAGGACCTCGGCGCCGGCCTGGCGCGCCGCTTCCGCCGTGCCGTCGTCCGAGCCGTCGTCCACCACCAGCACGCGGGGGCAGTGCCGGCGGACGCCGCGGACGACCTCCGCGATCCGGGCCGCCTCGCGGTAGGCCGGCACGATGACGGCGTAGCGCGGCTCCGCTTCGTCCTGGATTCTGTTGCTGCGTTCCGGGTTCACGGGCGGCGTCCGCTTGCCGGCGGCGGCTAGCCGGCGTTTTCGAAGATAATCCGGCTGCCTTCCGAAGGCAGCGCGAAGCGCACTTCCTGCAATCCGGACAGCGCGGCGCGCACGGCCGGCTGCCGTTCCGGGTCGGCGTAGAGCAGGAGGAAGCCGCGGCCGCCGGCGCCGCAGAGCTTGCCGCCGCGCGCTCCCGCGGCGCGGGCGGCGGCGTAGGCCGCGTCAATGGCGGCGTTGGAGATGCCGGCCGCCAGGGTCTTTTTGCGCTGCCAGGCCTCGTCGAGCAGGTCGCCGAAGTCGGTCAGGCGGCCGGCGGTAAGAATGGTTTCCGCGGTATCGACGAGTTTGAGCATTTCGAGCAGCGCGGCCGTGTTCTGGCGGGTGCGTTGTTTCTGCTCGGCCAGGGTCTGTTGCGCGGAATCTTCGACGCCGAAGTAGAAGAGCAGCAGCGAGCGTTCGAGTTCTTCGATGCGCGCTTCCGGCAGCGCGACCTGCGTGACCCGCACGCGGCGCGAGGGCAGGAAATCGAGGCGGATCAACCCGCCGTAGGCCGCGGCGTACTGGTCCTGGTGGCCGCCGCTGTCGCCGACGCGTTCGCGTTCGATGTGAATCGCTTCGCGCGCCAGGTCTTCGGCGGTCACCCGCTGCCCGAGGAAGCGGTGGAGGGCGTGGAGGAGCCCGACGGTAAACGAGGACGAGGAGCCCAGGCCGGTGCGGCCGGGCAGATCGGCGGCGTGGGAGATTTCCAGCCCCTGGCGCACGTCGAGGTACAGCAAGGTTTCGCGCACCAGGGGGTGTTGAAACTCGGCGGGGTGCAGGACGGATTCCGTGCGGGCGTAATTGGCGCGGAAGCGGTGTTTGAAGAAGGGGCTGAGCGCGTGCACCGAGAGGTAGCAGTACTTGTCGATGGTTGTGAGCAGGGTGGCGCCGCCGTGTTCGGCGTAGAACTCCGGGAAATCGGTGCCGCCGCCGAAAAAACTGATGCGAAAGGGGGTGCGGGAGATAATCATGGCACCGGCACGCTACAGGCGCACGCCTCCTTCCCGCCGCGCGCGCAGGAACCAGTCCACCGTGCGGCGCAGTCCCTCGCGCAGCGGGGTGGGGCAGTTGAGGCCGAGCGCGTGCAGGCGATCCACCGCGAAAATCTTGTCCATTTGCCCGTCGGGTTTGGTGGCGTCCCACTCGATCCGGCCGGTGTAGCCGGTCAATTCCCGGACGGTTTCGGCCAATTCCCGGACCGTGATGCGCGTGCCGGAGGAGATGTTGACCGGCTCGCTGCGGTCGTAGTTCAGCAGGAACCAGGGCAGCGTGGCCGCGACATCGCCGGCGTACACGAAATCCCGGGTGGGCCGGCCCGAGCCGTAGCACACGACCGCCGGGGCGCCGCGTTCGCGGGCCTCGACGAAGCGGCGGATCAGGGCCGGGATCACGTGGGCGTATTCCGGGTTGAAGTTGTCGTACTCGCCATAGACGTTGCCGGGAATCAGGGTGACGGAGTCGAACCCGTACTGCCGGCGATAGGCTTCGGACTGCACGAGGACCATCTTCTTGGCCATGGAATAGGCCGAGCTTTCGAACTGCGGGTAGCCGTTCCACATCTGGCACTCGTCGATCGGCGAGCGCGCGGTGGACGGATAGGAGCAGCCGCCCATGAGCGTGAGAAACTTGGCGACGCCGGCCTTGAAGCAGGCGTGAAACACCGGCGCCACGAGCATGACGTTCTCGTAGTAGAAATCCGCGGGATAGTCGCGGTTGGCAACGATGCCTCCGACCTTGGCCGCCAGGTGGACTACGGCGTCGGGCCGGACGTCGCGCAGCATGCGCTCGGCCGCGCCGGCTTGCAGCAGGTCGTAATCCTTGCGGCCGACGCCGACAATGCGCGCATCCAGCGTGCGTTGCAGGGTCGGCACGATGTGGCGACCCAGAAAGCCGGTGGCTCCGGTGACCAAGACGGTTCTGAACCTGGCGCTCATCGCACTGCCGCGGCCGGCGCCGCGCCTAAACGTTCGAGTACTGCTGCCGCCGAATGACCTGATAGCCCTTGATCAGCTCGGCGATGCCCCGTTGCAACGACACCTGCGGGCGGTAGCCCGTGCGCTCGATCTTTGCGTTGCTGACGATATAGTTGCGTTGATCCGGATCCTTGCCCACCGGCGATTCCAGCACATGAAAGTCGGGCACCTGCTTGCGGATTTCCACGCACAACTCCCATTTGGAGAGGTTGGCGTCGCTCAACCCGACGTTGTAGGCCTGGCCGCGCATGGCGTCGAAGTTGTTCAGGGCGTGCAGGAAGGCGCGGGCGATGTCGCGGACGTGGATGTAGTTGCGTTTGAAGTGCGCTTCGAACAGCACGACGAAGCGGTCGGTCACGGCGCGGTAGGTGAAGTCGTTGACCAGCAGGTCGAGGCGCATGCGGGGGCTGATGCCGAAGGCGGTGGCCAGGCGCAGCGAGACGGCGCGGCCGCCGTCCAGCAGGGCCTTTTCGATTTCCACCTTGAGCACGCCGTAGAGCGAGACCGGGCGCAGGGGGCTTTCCTCGGTGCAATAGACGCCGTCCTGGCCCACGCCGTAGCCGCTGTTGGTGGTGGGGAAGACGATGCGTTGCTCGCGGCTCGTGGCGTCGAGCAGCAGGCGCACGGCGTCGTAGTTGATCGAGCGGGCCTCCAGCGGCCGCTGGGCGCAGAGCGGCGCGCCGACCAGGCACGCGAGGGGCATCAGGGCGTCGGCCTGGGCCGCGAGTTTCTTCATCAAGTCCGCGTC
>Ga0101944_10005976_pt1 | contig 13291 bp, 13 predicted proteins | sample DewCreD2012metaG_FD_75245 | JGI IMG/M metagenome (GOLD analysis project Ga0101944, IMG submission 75245) | Hot spring sediment bacterial and archeal communities from British Columbia, Canada, to study Microbial Dark Matter (Phase II) - Dewar... ... | reverse complement strand
TCCGGGTCGCGGGTCTCGAGGTCGATGAATACGTCGGTCTCTCGCGAGAGGTCGACGACCACGTCCCGGTCGTTGCCCCACTCGAGGTAGAACTCAGTCCTCAGGTTCCGGCTCCCCCCGTTCGGGGGGCCCGATATCTTCGCTTCGCCCCCGCCGACGTCAAGGTTCACCGGCACCCGGTCGAAGTTGGCCAGCACGGTGAGGGCCAAGGGAATCAAGACGAACACCCCGGCCAGCGGCGACCGGAGCACCAGCGACGAGATCGCATACACGCTCGCCGCCACGACGCCGACGTGGCTCGAGCAGGTCGGCGGCTGGCGGCGGGAGCGGCTTCGCGAGGCCTGGCGGTATGTCATGGCCCCTCCGCGGCAAGCGCCCAGCGGCCGGCGCTATCGCTGGTACCGGCGCCTGGGCCTGGCCGGCCGCTCCGCCTGGCATCTGGCCACGGCCGGCGCCGTGGCCGCCGGCTGCCTGCTGCGCTGCCGCCTGGGCGCCGAGCGAAAGAACGGTCGCTGATGAAACGCCTGCTACTCGCTTGTTGTCTGGCCTGGCGCCTCGGCGCAAACGCCGCGCCCCTCTCTACCGCGTCCGCGGACGATCCGTTCCCGGACGACCACGCCGACCAGCCCGACCAGGCCACCGCGCTGCAGCCGGGCTCCGCACCCTTGCCCTGCAACATCGAAATCGATCCGGACCAGGATTGGTTTCGTTTCCTCGCCCTGCCGGACGTCTCCTACCGCATTGACGTCGCCAGCGACACCCTTTGGGATACCGCTCTGGAATTGCGCGGTCCCGACCGGATCGCGGTGCTGGCCGCCGCCGACTCCAGCCGTGCCGCGCCACCGGTCCGGGCCACGGCAGTATGTACAAACAACGGCGCCGCCGCCTTGTATTGCCTCGGGATCTCCGGCTATCTGAAGTTCACCACCGGTCTGTGCTGGGTCGCCGTCCAGCCCTTGAATTGGACTGACACGGACAACGACGGCCTGCTCGACGCTTGGGAACTGGATCGGCTGGGCACGCTGACCTGGCGGGCGGACGACGATCCGGATGGCGACGGCGCGGACAATCGCCACGAGTACTACGCGCGGACGCACCCCGCGCAAGCGGCCTCCGTCCTGGCCATTACTTCGCTGGTTGTGCGCGCGGCCCAGGCTGAACTGGGTTGGCCCGGCGCTCCCGGCGCGGCCTACCGTATCTGGCGCACTCCCGGCCTCGCCCCCCCGGGGCCGGCCTGGACAGCGGTCGGCACCAACGTCAACCCTGGGGAGGCCGGGCGTGACGAGCGCTGGACCGACTCCGCGCCCGGCGTCGGCCACGGATATCGCATTGATTTGATCCTTGCGGAATAACGCCGATGAGCTTTTTCGAGCAGATCCGGCGGCGGCGCCTGGGCGCCGGCCTTTGCGCCGGCGCGGCGGCGGCGTGGGGAGCGCTCTGGCTGGGGGCCGCCGCCGCGACCGCGGCTGGTCCCTGGCCGGACGACCACGGCGACACTCCCGCCGAGGCAACCTGGATCGCGCCCGGCAGCGCCATTCGCAGTACGATTGCCGTGGACACGGACGTGGATTGGCTGCGCTTCGCCGCGCAACCGGGCGTAGCGTACCGCATTGCGGTCACTGCCGACACGCTCTGGGACGCGGTGCTGGAACTGCGCGCGGCGGACGGCCGGAGCGTGCTGGCTGTCGTTGACTCGAGTCGGTCGCCGCTGCGGACGGCGGCGACCGACAGTCCCACCAACAGCGCGCCGGCCGTGTTCTATGTGGGCGTTTCCGGATTTGCGCGTTTCACCACCGGCGTGTGCGAAGTGGTTGTTGCGCCGCTGGGCACCCCTGCGCCGGGCGGCGGGACGCTTCGGCCGGCCCCGCCGCGGGGCTTGCGGGTGGCGCCCGCTGCCGGCCCGGTCATCCCGGCGGCCGGGGGAAACTGAGGCTTCCCCGCTTCCGTCAACTCACCCTAGATGATTCTCGCTGTCTCCATTTGACAGAATCTTCCGGCCGGTGGCATACGACCACGTTTCCCAGGCTGATGCATGCTTCCAGCCAGTGGCCGCCGGGTGCGCGCCGCGCCTTGGACTGCGGCAGTCCTCTGCCGCTTTCCGCCGGCCGCCCGTCCAGCCCATCCAAAGCGCCAGAGGACTGGCGCGCTCCAAAAGCTGCCGCCACCTCCCACCGCCCCGTAACCGCGCGAAGCGCCTTGCGCTTCTCCAGTTCGCGTTGCAAATTCCGTTGTCTGGTTGTTAACGACGGTGGCCAAACCAAGCCGCCAAACAGGATCTCAGTTTCCGAAACGAGGGGTCTTGGCAATGGTCAAACGGAACTTTCTCGGCGAGTTCCCGATACAGCACGGAGGAGCGCGGCTTCCGCACATGGCGAAGCGCCTTCTCGACCGCTTCCTTCGGGTTGGCTGGTTTTCCCGCAAGATCGAAGTGGATGCCCTGGCTCACCAGCCAGGAGCGCAAGTCCGGTGTGCGGGCTTGCCAGCCGAGGATCCGGTCCACCTGAGGTGAATCGGTCCAAATCCAGGTCTCCAATTCGGGGGCAATCGCAATGGCTGCGGAACGATCTTTCCATCCCGCCGCGTTCAAGCGCGCTTCGACTTCCGCTTCCACGGTGGCGCGATCCTTGCCGACCGCCCCCGAGCCTTGCAGATCGAACAGCACCAGCGCATAGCGAAACTGCCGCTGCAAAGCCCGCAACAACTCATGACTCTGCAGGCGACAGCCGGGATCGCGGTTCGGATGAATCAAAACCTGACGACTCACCGGCGAAATCCCCAAGGCGGCGGGTCGGGAAAGCAGGCCTTCGATCGCCGCTTTCATGCTGGCGTCGGCAACCAAGATGACGAGGTCCGCTGGGTGCACGCCATCGATCCCTCAACTCAGGACGCCCGCGGCGAAGAGGACGTTCAAATTCGGTTCGCCATGCCATTCGGCCAGGGCGGGGTGATGGGAGCCGGGCACGATATCCGTTGCGCCATGCTCGTCTTTGGCAAAACAAAGCACTCGCGCCGGGTCCACCAGGCTGAGCATGACCGGCGAGTGGGTAGCCAACAGAATCTGCGCGTCGTACACGGACGACAAAGACTCATAGACCGCTTCGACCGCCTTCGGATGGATGCCGTTCTCCGGTTCCTCAATCAGGAACATCCCCTGCAAGTCCGGTAAGTACGCCGGCAAGGTTAGCGCCAACAACCGCAGCGTTCCATCCGAAGCCATCCAAGACGGCACTTCCAATCCGCCCGTGTACACCAGCACCAGATAGCGGTGCTTGTCATCTTCGCGTTCGACAACCCGCACGTCCACCAGGTCGGGCAGCGCGGTGGCGACATGTCGCAGCCAATCCCGGAATCGCCCTTCGTCCGCCGTGCGCAAGTGCTCCACCACCCACGGCAGGTTCGAGCCGTCCGGCTTGAACCGCCGCTCCTGTCCGGGCGGACTGGCCTTGCGAATGATCAGACTGTTCAACACAATGGACTGAACGCCCTCGGTCAGGAACTGGCGCAGCCAGGTGCTGACCGGAAACGTCGTTTCGTCCGCCGGCAGATTGCCGAGCGCCGATTTGCGCGGACCGAGTTTGAACGATGGGTTGTAGCCCTTCGCCGTCTCCGCGTAGTAATTGTCGTTCCCGTCCGGCACCTTCTTGATGGCGGTTTGCGTGCCCTTGGCCGTGCGGGGAAACAGGATACTTGGGGGAGCGACCACCAACTGCGGAAAGAAATCCCGCTGCCGTTCCCCGTTCGTCTCGGCCGATTTCAACAACACCCGCTCCGCCGTCAGCCCGATCTCCTGGGTCTGGGGATCGAGCGCCACGGCGACTTCGTAGCGGACGGTGTCGTATGGGTTTTGGCCCAAGCGGGTTCGCACGGCCTCCGGGATCGCCGCCTCGATGGCCAGTTCAAAGCCCGTGCCCTGCCGCCGCCACGACAGGTCTTGAAAGTTCTGGGTGCGTTCCCCAACCGCCTTCTCCAGGCCGCCCGACACCAACTGGCCGAGGAACGCCACCACGTCGAGAAACGTCGTCTTGCCGCTCGCGTTCGGGCCGACGAGCATCTGAAAGTTGCCCATCCGTCGGTCCACGTGCCGCAGACAACGGTAATTCAAGGCTTGAATACGTGTAATCATGCGCCGCCGACTATAACCGACCCAGCGCGGGATGAGAAGCGCATCTTCAACACCGCTCCCTTGGCACTTTGCACCTTTCGGACTGGCGAAACGGATTCAAGTGGACATTCGCTTGGCGGTTCGAAAGTATGCGCCCGAGCAATAGCGCCAGAGGACTGGCGCACCCAGGAAACTGACGCCGGTTCCCAGCGGCCGGTGCTTGAACAGCCCATCCAGCGACGGCGCGCCCGGCACGGCGAAATCGCCGTTTGACCAAGCCGCGGCGAGGATTGCAGGGGGTGCATTCCCACCCACCAGGCGGGCGCAAGCGAAGGCAATCTCCGGGCGGAATAGCCGCATAGGAAAAGGGGCGCGCGCAATGATCGGAGCAAGCTTACCCGGCCGATCTCCACTGGGTATACCAGTGAAGAAGCAGCGCTGTCGTAAGGGCTGCGCCCCTCCGCCGTGCCGGGCATTTTGACCTCGCCGGTGAGAACGGGGGTATGGCTCCCTTTCCGGTAAATGCGCAGGTCCTGCCGCTTGTAGTTGCCCGCCCCTTACTCCTCAACGGCCGCTCTGGCGAACGGCCAATCGGGGTGTTGCGCAAACAGCGCATCCGCCCACGACTTCACCTCGGCGCAAAAGGCGACCTCATGAAGACGAATGTTGGTTGTGGCAGCCATGCAGCAGGAGAGTGCACGATCGCTGCTATCTTTCAAGCTCGAAAACCGGGGCGTGGGACCCGCGGGGCGCAAAGGGGTGCGTCCCCAGGCCGACGCCGGCGCGGACGTTGGGTGCGCGGTCTTCGCCGTCCATCTGCCGGCGCCTTCTCCCCGCCGACCCACCGGCCACGAACCATGGACCAGGAAGGCCGGGCCCGACTCGACCGCGCGCTCTCACAGGCGCTGCAAACCTTGAGCGAGCCCGTGCCGCTCACCCTTATGCCGGCGGGCGCGGACGGCACGCTCGTTTTCGCATCTCGCCGCCCGCAGGGCGCGGCGCCGGACTGCCCGGGGGCCGGCGGAGACGCCGCAACCGCCTCCGGTTCGCTCGGCGCCCCGCTCGTTACAAGCGCGTTCTGACGAACACAAAATACAGGATCAACACCGCCGCCAGAACGTTCATCAGCCCGCTGCATTCCCGGCCGCGGCCGCTCAGGCGCTTGACAAAGGGATAACTCACGAAGCCCAAGGCTAAGCCGTCGGAGATCGAGTAGGATAAGGGAATTCCCACCAGGATCAGAAACGCCGGCAGCGCTTCGCTCGTGTCCTGCCACTCGATTTTCAACACGTTGCGCAGCATCATCGCGCCCACCAGCACCAGCGCCGGCGCCGTGATCGGTGGACATTGCCCCACCGCGGCAATCAGCGGGCTGAAGAACAGCGCCAGCAGAAAGAGGACGGCAACGGCCACGCTCGTCAGACCCGTCCGCCCCCCGCTTTCCACGCCGGCCGAACTTTCGATGTAGCTGGTCACCGTGCTGGTGCCCAGCAGCGCGCCGATCAGCGTGCCGGTCTGGTCGGCCAGCATGGCCTGTCGCGCCCGCGGCAGCCGATTGTCTTTGATAAAGCCCGCCTGTTCGCCCACCCCCACGAGCGTCCCGATCGTGTCGAACACGTCCATGAACAGGAACATGAACACAAAGGGCAGCATGGGCAGGGTCAGCGCGCCCCGCCAATCCAGCTTCAGGAAGGTCGGCGCCGGCGAGGGCGGCCAGGAGCACACCCAACGCCAAGGGGGCAACCCGGCCGGCGGCAGGCTGAGCCGCGCGACCGCCGAGGCCCTCACGCTTTCGCTCTCCCAAGCCGCCGGCGCCAGCACGGGCAGGGCCAGCCGCAGGGCCCAGGCGCTCGCGGCTCCCGCCAGAATGCCCCACAAGATCGCCCCCCGCACCCGCCGCGCCTGCAACGCGGCCATCGTCAGCAACCCCGTCAGGAAAACCGCCATGTCCGGCGCGAACAGCCGGCTGTTCATTTTGACCAGCGTGCCCGGGACCAGCGTCGGCGGCGGACCCGGCGCCACGGAAGCCGCGCTGACGATCAGGCCCGCGTTTTGCAGTCCGATGAAGGCGATGAACAGGCCGATGCCCACGGCGGCTCCGTTCTTCAGGCTGGGACTGATGGCATCCAGAATCCGCTCGCGGATGCCGACCAGGTAGAGCAGATAGAACAGGACGCCGGAGACGAACACCACGCCCAGGCCCACCCGCCAAGGCTCCGCGCTGCCGGCCGCCGCGGCCGCCGGCAGCACGGAAAACACGAAGAAGAAGTTCTCGCCCATCCCCGGCGCCAGGGCGATCGGATACTTGCCGTAAAACGCCATTACCAGCGTGGCCAGGGCGGCGGAAACGCAGGTGGCCGTAGTCACCGCGCCGAAATCCATCCCCGTGGGCGAACCGAACATCGCCCCCGAAAGGACCGCCGGTTGCACGAAGATGATGTAGGCCATCGTCAGAAAGGTGGTCAACCCCGCCAGCAGTTCGGTTCGGACGGTGGTGCCGTGTTCGCTCAGCCGAAAGAGCCGCTCCAGCATGATCCCCTCCTCTCGCCGTCTGCGCCCCGCGCCCCGGTCAGCGCAGGACCTCCTGCAAAGCGCGATCGATATCTTCTTCGGTGAAGCGGTCCACGAGTTTGCGAACCAACCGACCCTCGGCGTCGTAGAGCCAGAACTGCGGCGCCGAGGCGATGCCGCAGCGCCTGGCCGCCGGCGACTCGAAGTCGCTCAATTCGACTTTGACGAGCCGCAGGCGGCCTTTGAGATCGGCCGCGCGTTCGGCCAGGTAATGGCCCTGGCGCACGCTGGACATCGCCGCCGGGAGATGAAAGTGAATCACGGTCGCCCGCCCGGGCTGCACCAACTCCTCCACCTCGAACTCCGGATCGTTGCCGGAAACCGTCTCCGCCGCCGCCGGCGCTACCGGCCGATTGAAGTCCAGACCCAGGGCAATGAAACTGATGCCCGCGCTCGGCAACGTCAAGGGCTGCCCGCCCGCCGTAAAGCGGAATCCGGCGCGATCATAGCCGACGAGCTTGAGGTCTTCGCGTTTGCTCTTGCCGCGCGGCTTGACGATGACATTCGCCGGCGGCGCCAGGGACAGACCCTCGACAGCCACCCGCGGCACCCGCAGGGTCTTGCCGTCGGCGGTCTGAAACTGAAATTTCTCCTGCTTGAAGCCGAGAAAGAGCCCCTCGTGCCGGTCCTCGCCCTTGAGTTCCAGAAGGTCGGCGCGCAATAGACCGGCCGTTCCGGCCAGGATAGCCAACGCTGCCGCCGTCCCCCGCCCGAGGCGGCGGCGCCTGACGGCCAGGCGTTTCACGGTTTTAGAAGCGAACGTTGACGCCGGCGGTAAAGCCGTTGTCGTCCGCGAAATTGTAGCGGCCGTGCAGCGAGACCCGTTTGGTCACGAAAATCTCGCCGCCGACCGTCCAGCCCAACGCATACTGGTTCTCGCCCGGTCCGTCGAAGTCGCTGCCGAACAGCCCCAGATAGAACGGGCCCGTAAACAACGCGATGCTCTCCGGCGCCAGGAAGGAAAACCCGAAGGCGTCGTTGACCAGGCCGAGCGTCAGATCGGCGTACAGTTCGCTCCAGCTCAACGTCTCGCCGCGATACTCGCTCTGGCTGTAGAGCCCTTCCAGCGCCGCGTCCAGGCGCAGTTTGTCCTCCAACAACCCGGGATCGGCGATTTCCACATCGATCAGGTTGAACTGCAAACCGGCGCCGCCCGCCCACTTGGCATCCTCGTAGTCGTCGTACCCGAACTTGGTGGCGTTCTGCCCGGCCGTCAGATAGGCATTCACCTGGGGCAGCACGTCGTAGCCCAGCAAGGCCATGTAGCGGATGTTTTTCACGCGCGTGGTCGCGCGGGAACCGTCGAGCCGCAGGTTGCGCGTCCATTGGTCGGCATAGACTCCAAACGACCAATCGGCCAGATCGCTGGACCCGACTACGTAGTCCAGGCCCCTGTTGCTGGGATTGCGCGCGCCCGCGAACGTGTTGTCCGCCTGGACCGCCAGAAGAACCGCCGCCGCGCTGATGAAAAGTAGTTTTTTCATGGTGCCGCATACTACGGATTGCCGCCCGCCCCGCGCAAGCAGATAATTTCCCGCGTCCGGTTTTCCTCACGGTCTTTTCTTTTAGCCTGTTTTTCGCACTCGGACGCCACGGAGGGCGTCCCTCCACGGTCACGAACACCGTTTCCGGCACTTTGGAGGGTCGGGCTCCGTCCCGACCGGCGAAAAAGACGCCAAATGAAAAGACCGTGCGGTTTTCCTATTTCGGTGCTTGTTGTTCCAGAGACCCTCTTGCTATGGTACGGCCCGTTTTGTCGTCTCGAAGCCGCGGAACCAGAGGATTCGACACCATGCAAAAGCATCCGGACTTGACCCGCGAGCGCATCGCGCACTGCATTCCCCGCATTTTCCGCCTGGTGTACACGCAGTTGACCCCCCTCCAGGCCGAGTGCGCCGTCACACCCGAACCCGTGCCCTGGCCGCAGATGCGGCGGCTGAGCTTTCGCCCCATCCGCCCCGGCCGCGCCTGGGGCAAGAACTTCGACTGCGCCTGGTTCCGATTCCGGGGCGTCGTGCCCGCCGCCATGCGGGGCGCGGAAGTCGTGGCCCTGATCAACGTGGGCGGCGAAGCCTGCGTCTTCGACGCCGCGGGCAACCCCGTGCAGGGCTTGACCGAGAAAACGGACACCGGCGTCAACCTGGAAATGCCGAAGCGCCAGGTCAAGCTCTTCAAGGCGGCGCGGGGCGGCGAACGGGTGCGGCTGACGGTGGAAGCGGGCGCCAACCAGCTCTGGGGTGCCAAGCCCCGCGCGGTGTTCGCCCAAGCGGACCTGGCCGTCTTCAACCGCGACGCCTGGGACCTGCTGTTCGACTTCACCTTCCTCTTCGACTTGCTCCAGGTCCTGCCCGAAAACTCGCGCCGGCGCCACCTGTTGCTGCGAGCGCTCAACGAGGCCGCCAACGCCCTGGGCGACGGCTCGCGCCCGGAACTGCGGCGCAGCCGCGCCTGTTTGCGTCCGGAACTGGAGCGCCCCGCCAGCGCCTCGGCGCTGGAAGTCTCCGCCATCGGCCACGCGCATATCGACACCGCCTGGCTCTGGCCCCTGCGCGAAACCGTCCGCAAGTGCGGCCGCACCTTCGCCACCGCCCTGCGGCTGATGCAGGAATACCCGGAGTATCGCTTCGGCGCCAGCCAGCCGCAACTCTACCAGATGGTCAAAGATCATTACCCCGGCCTCTACCGCCGCATCCGCCAAGCCGTCCGCCAGGGCCGCTGGGAACTCCAAGGCGCAATGTGGGTCGAGGCCGACTGCAACATCCCCTCCGGCGAATCCCTGGTGCGCCAGTTGCTGCACGGCAAACGCTTCTACCGCCGCGAATTCGGCGTGGACGTCGCCAACCTGTGGCTGCCCGATGTCTTCGGCTACTGCGCGCAACTGCCGCAACTGCTGCGCCGCAGCGGCGTGGATTTCTTCATGACGCAGAAGCTTTCCTGGAACGAATTCAACAAGCTGCCGCACAACGCCATGATCTGGCGCGGCCTCGACGGCTCCTCCGTCTTCACCCACTTCCTGCCGAACGATAACTACAACTGCAACGCCATGCCCCGCGATTTGATCAAGTTCGAAACGCACAATCGCGACAACGACCGCCTGGACTACGCCCTCTGCCTCTACGGCATCGGCGACGGCGGCGGCGGACCCGGCCGCGGCCACATCGAACGGCTCCGCCGCGCCCGCAACCTCGAGGGACTGCCCCGCTTCATCATGGAACCGGCCTCCGCCTTCGCCGCCAAGGCCCAGCGCAACGCCCGCGACCTGCTCACCTGGTCCGGCGAACTTTACTTCGAAAATCACCGCGGCACCTACACCACTCAGGCGCGCATGAAACAACGCAACCGGCGCCTGGAATTCGCCCTGCGCGAAGCCGAATGCCTGTGGGCGCTGGCCGGCCTGGACCGCTACCCCTCCGAGACGCTCGACGGTCTATGGAAAACACTGCTGCTTAACCAGTTCCACGACATCATCCCGGGCTCGTCCATCGCGCGCGTTTACCGCGAAGCCCACGAGCAATATGACCGCCTGGAGCTGTCGCTCTCCCAGTTGTTGACCGACGGCGAGCGCTGGTATGCCGCGGCGGTGAACACCCGCGGCGTCGAAGGGCCGCTGGTGGTGCGCAACAGCCTCTCCTGGGAGCGCGAGGACACCGTGCTCGTGCCCGGCGCGGCGGCGGGCTTCGCGCGAATTGAGGCGTGCGATGTGTTTGCCCGCTTCCTCCTGAAGCTTGAGTTCCGCCGCGCGGTGGTCCCAGAAGGTGATTTCCTTTGTAAGCCTGTCCTTGACGGCCGCGCGTGTTTTGTCTATCCAGGCCATGCGGCGCGGCTGCACTTCACCCATGTGTCCGGGAACAACATTGGCAATGGCATGGATCTGCGCTTTCTGTTCGAGATCGCTTGTGATCCACGCGCATTCCTGACGGGCGAGAAGTTCTTCGATCCGAGGCTCGTCGTCTTTGAGTGGCCGGTAATCAAGGTATGGCGCGTAATGCAGGTGCCGCGCGTTGCCCAAAGAGTCAAGTTCGACATAAAGCAACCGTTTTGATATGGTGCGTCTGTCTCCGCTTTGCGTTGTGGTAGCGTCCTGGATGGCGTGTTCAAGGTAGAAAAGCACTCGTGGCTGGACGCTTTGGTCTCGCTCATCAACGAGCACTGTTCCTTGCCGCAAGAGATCGCGATGCCGTTCCAGGATGAGATCAATCGTGGAATCAAGCAACGGGTGTCCTGGACATGCAAATGCGGCCAATGGCTGTCCAAGCGGCGCGATATGGGCCTTCTCAAATGTAATGCGCTCATACCGCGGGAGCACGGCGTCGCCCATGCCGATGATGCGGTCGCGATTGCGGATGATTGCGGGAACATGTTTGATTTCATAGCGGCGCGGCTCACGCTGCCTGATTGTTCCGCCGAGTTGCTTGAAGGCCTCGATGAAGAAAGACTCGATATAGTGCGGCTGCAACCGGCGGGCTTCGGCGCGTTCCATATCATCGCGCACACGCGCAATGCCGCTGGCGTCCATGGTCTCATGCGCCAGCGCCTTGTCCTCGATCAGAGCCTGGAGGCTAGGGCGATCCACCGCGTCTTCAATAGCCTTTTCCAGCCGTGAGCGCACTTCGGGCAATTCGCCGTAACGGATAGCTTCTATAAGCAGTTGACGCAAAGGCTTTCCTTCAAACTGAAGCTTGCCAAGAACATCGAAAACATGACCACCGAGCGCCATGACATCTCCCTCGCGTGTTTCGTCGGCGACAAGGCTCCAGAGGTGGCAGACCTCGGTCTGGCCGATGCGGTGGATGCGCCCGAAACGCTGTTCTATGCGGTTCGGATTCCAGGGCAAATCATAATTCACCATCAAATGGGCGCGCTGCAGGTTTATTCCTTCTCCGGCGGCGTCTGTGGCCAGTAGGACCTTGACTTCGGGATCGTGAAGGAAGGCCTCCTGCGCTTTCCTTCTTTCCTCGCGTCCTACAGAGCCGTGTATTATTTTGACGGCGTCATCGCTGCCAAGCAGCGTTGTTATACGGGCGTGCAGATAGTTGAGCGTGTCCTTGTGCTCCGTGAATATCACAAGTTTCTGATTTGGGCTGGGCACAGGCTTTTTGACAGCGCCCGCGTGGTATTCCGCGTTTGTTTCAGCAACGGTGTTGGCAATCGCTTCTTTTGTGAATACCTCGCCAAGCAGGGTTGCCAATTCACGCCATTTGGTATCCTGGCCGCTACCTCGGACCGCCTGCGCCATGTTCACAAGATTCTTGAGGGTTTTGATCTCGGCTTTTAGCTCCTCAATCGTCTGCGCGGCCGTAGCCTGATCCAGAATCTGGGTTTCGGCCTCCTCGATTTCGTTTTCGGGAGCGTCTTCAAGATCTTCGACATCATCATTGTCAAGGGAAGGCGCTTCGGCGAACAGCCTCGCCGCCGCGCCTCGCTGCAACAATTCCATCTCCCGAAGCCGTTTCTCCAAACGATCGTGCCTTCGGTTCAGGGACTGATAAATGGCTTCCGGAGACGATGCGAGACGCCGTTGCAGAATCGTGAGGGCGAAGCCCACCGTGCCCGCCCGCTTATCGTTCTGCAAAGCCTCGGCCCGGTTGAATTCTTCACGCACATAATCGGTGACCTGCTTGTAAAGCAGCGCCTCCTGGTCTGAAAGCTTATACGGCACGGTGTAAGCGATGCGTTCCGGGAAGAGCGGTCGCCCGTCGAACTTGAGCAAGGATTCTTTGACCATACGGCGCATGAGATCTGATATGTCCACTGTATGCACGCCATCCCTGAATTTGCCTTCGAAACGGTCGCCGTCGATCAGGGCCATGAACAACTGGAAGTCTTCTTCCTTGCCGTTGTGAGGCGTTGCAGTCATGAGCAGGAAATGGCGGGTGAGCCTTGAAAGCAACTGTCCCAGACGATAGCGTTTTGTGTATTTGACTTCCCCGCTGAATATGGTGGCGGACATCTTATGCGCTTCATCACAGACGACGAGATCGTACCGGCAGTCCGGAGCCTGGAGTTTTGCCTGGACGCCTTCATCGCGGGAAAGCTTGTCGAGACGGGCAATGCAGAGGTCGGTTTCGAGAAACCAATTGCCCGTGCGCGCCGCTTCCAGCTTGTCGTTTGTCATGATTTCAAATGGGAGATGGAACTTGCGGCTCAATTCATCCTGCCACTGTTCCACAAGGTTTCCGGGGCAGACGATAAGACAACGCTTGAGATCGCCTCGAACAATCAATTCTTTTATGAGCAGGCCGGCCATGATGGTTTTGCCCGCGCCCGGGTCATCCGCAAGAAGAAAGCGTAGCGGCTGCCTGGGCAACATGGCTTCATAGACCGCAGTGATCTGGTGTGGCAGCGGCTCAACGAGTGAGGTGTGGACCGCCAGAACAGGATCGAACAAATGAGCCATTCTGATGCGGTGGGCTTCGGAGACAAGCCGGAACGCGGCGCCATCACCATCAAAGCCCCATGGCCTCCCTGCTTCAACTATCTCCAGCCGCGGCTCGTCGTGCCGGTACAGAAGCTCATTGGCTACATGGCCTGAATCATCCTTATAGGTTAGTTCCAGAGCTTGTGTGCCGTACCACTGAACGCTGACTACTGTTGCTATGCCGTTAGGCAATATGCCTC
>Ga0101944_10005975_pt1 | contig 13293 bp, 12 predicted proteins | sample DewCreD2012metaG_FD_75245 | JGI IMG/M metagenome (GOLD analysis project Ga0101944, IMG submission 75245) | Hot spring sediment bacterial and archeal communities from British Columbia, Canada, to study Microbial Dark Matter (Phase II) - Dewar... ... | reverse complement strand
TCCTGGCGCTTGCCGTATTCATTACAATCAGGATGCGGACAAAAGTCACCTGTTTTTGCAAATCGTTCCATTTTGTTCCCTCGCTGTAAGTTGGCCCTAGTTTACTCAAAACCGCCAACACTAAAAAGGGAGACTATCCAGGAAAAATCATCAGATAAAGTTTTGGACAGGATAAAAAACAATACCTACATTTTATTGACTATGAGGATAAAATCAAGGCTGAGTTTTGTTGCAAGTTCATCGCGGCAGCAACCCAACTGCTTGATTGAACATTGTCTTAATGCTAAACTGGTATAGATTATCTCCCTGGAGACAAAATGGCCGAAAAGATTCTCATCATCGATGACGACCTCGACACCCTGCGCCTGGTCGGTCTTATGTTGCAAAAACAGGGCTACAGCATCATGGCTGCCAGTTCTGGCGCGCAGGGGTTGGAAATGGCATTCGAAAGCCCTCCCGACCTGGTACTGCTGGATGTAATGATGCCGGGCATGGATGGCTACGAAGTGGCACGGCAATTACGCGCCAACGGACTGACCGTGAATATCCCCATCTTGATGTTCACTGCCAAGAGCCAATTGGACGATAAAGTCACAGGGTTTGAGGCAGGCGCAGATGACTACCTCACCAAGCCCACGCATCCATCTGAATTGCAGGCACATGTCAAAGCCTTGCTAGCGCGGTCATCCAAAATCAAGGTCAATCCACCCACTGGCCCGTCAGAATCACCCGCTTACCTGATTGGCGTGCTGGCAGCGCGTGGCGGGCTGGGCGTCACCTCGGTCTCATCAAACCTTGCAACAGCCATTCACAAGACACTGGGCCAGCCTGTCATCCTGGCAGAATTTCGCCCGGGGCAAGGCACCCTAGCCTATGATTTGAACCTATCCAAAAAAACTGGGCTGACAGAATTGTTAAACCTGCCACAAGCCGGGCAAATCACCCGCAACCTGGTCAAAGAACAACTTGTATTACACCCGTCAGGCGTCGATATTTTGGTTGCATCCCCTCAACCAAAGGATGGGATATTGCAATCCAAAATTGAACATTTCGAGGTCCTGCTTAATCGGCTGCGCTACATGTCGAAGTTTGTCATCATTGACTTGGGAAGCGGCCTCGGCCCGCTGTCACAGAAACTTGCGCCTGCATTGAGCGAATTGCTCATCATCGTGGAACCGTTTGACCATTCCTTACAACAGTCTCGCGCCTTAATTGATGACCTGGCCGCACTGGGAGTAGACAAAACCCGCATTCACGTCGCCGTAAACTATCGCCTGCGTTCCGAAGCCCAACTTTCTGTACCTCAGGTGCAAGACAGACTGAAATACACGATTGATGTCACCTTCACGCCCGCCCCAGAACTGCTCTTGCAGGCAGTTCGAATGCAAACAATGGCCTACCTTGTACAACAAGAAAGCCTGACCAACCAGCAATACACCAACCTGGCGATGAAAATCGAAACCCGCGCCCCCCGCTCGGCTTCTTCATGATGCAGACCTTTGCCAGCCCAACCCTGGAATTAATCAAATATGCCGCTGAACTGCTCGCCAAGTCTCGCCATGCAGTTGTCCTCACTGGCGCAGGACTTTCAACACCTTCCGGCATCCCTGATTTTCGTTCTGAAGGCACTGGACTATGGTCGCGCGATGAGCCGCTCGAAGTTGCCTCATTAAGCACCTTTCGCACCGCGCCTGAACAATTCTTCCGCTGGTTTCATCCACTCGCCAGCCAAATTTTCAACGCCCATCCAAACGCGGCTCACCATGTCATTGCCGAACTGGAACAAAAGGGCCGTATTCAGGCCGTCATCACCCAAAATATCGACATGCTCCACCAAAAGGCTGGTTCGCAGCAGGTGATTGAAATGCACGGCACCTTGCGTACACTCTCCTGCACGCAATGCTACCGCCAACAAGGATACCAAGCCTACCTGCCAGCCTTTATCGAGAGCGGCGTCATCCCCCATTGCCCCGCGTGCGGCGCAATCCTGAAACCAGATGTCATCCTGTTTGGTGAACAACTGCCCCAAAAAGCCTGGTTCGAAGCCCAGCGCGAAGCCCGCAATTGCGACTTGATGGTCGTCGTTGGCTCTTCCCTCGAAGTTTTGCCAGTCGCTGGGCTGCCTATGCAAGCCATTGACCGAGGCGCTCATTTGATTATTATTAATAACAGTGATACTTATTTGAACGTGCGCGCCGATGTCGTCCTGCGCGAAGACGTGGCCGCCGTGTTGCCTGCCATTTCAGAATGGATGCAATATGCTTGAAAATTATCCCAAACGACTCGAACGCTACAAACGGCTAATTGAGATTTCTCGTGACCTGGCATCCACCCTCGAACTCGACCCGCTGCTCAATCGAATCATCCACGCTGCGCGCGACATCACCGACGCCGAAGCGGCATCCATCCTACTCTATGACGACACCGCCCGCGAACTCTACTTCCAGGCGGCCACCAACCCCGACCCAATGATGCGCGGCATGGTCATTCCCATGGACAGCATCGCCGGGTGGATTGTGAACCACCGCGAGCCGGTGCGAATTAGCGATGTCAAAAAAGACAACCGCTACTTCAAAAATGTAGCCCAAACCCTCAGCTTTGCCACCAAATCGCTCATGGGCGTACCGCTCATCACCAAAGAAAAGGTAGTCGGCGTGTTGGAAGTCCTGAATAAATCGAATGGCGACTTTTCCGACACGGACGAAGACATGCTCACCGTGTTGGGCGCCCAAGCCGCCATCGCCATCGAAAACTCACGCTTGTTCCAACAATCCGACCTCATTGCCGAATTTGTCCATGAACTGCGCACGCCGCTTGCCTCGCTCAGCACCGCCACATACCTCTTATTACGTCCAGAAATCTCCCGTGAGCAGGCCGAACAAATTATCACCAACATTCACCAGGAAACCATTCGGCTCAACGCCCTGGCCTCATCATTTCTCGACCTGGCCAGGCTCGAATCAGGCCGCGTGCAATTTAACAAATCCAGTTTCCCCTTTCAGCCTTTATGCGAAGAATGCAAAGGCGTGCTGGGTTCCAAAGCCGAGGAAAGCCGCATTACCATCGATATCAAAATCCCCAACGACCTGCCTATCGTTACCGGCGACCGCGACAAGCTCAAGCAGGTCATCATGAACCTGGTCAGCAACGCCATCAAATACAACCGCCCCGGTGGTCAGGTCATCATCACCGCCGGAATGGATGAAAAATCCTGGCACTTCTCCATCGCCGATACCGGATATGGCATACCCGAAGAATCTATTCCAAACTTATTCCAGAAATTTTACCGCGTCAAAGGCCTCGAGACCAAAGCCACCGGGACCGGCCTGGGGCTGTCCATCTGCAAACAAATCGTCCAGGGACACGGCGGGCGCATCGAAGTGCGCAGCAAAGTCGGCGAAGGCACTGCCTTCATCGTCCACATTCCGAAATAATAAACTACGAATTACGAATTACGATTTTCAACATCCCCCGTTTTTCCGCTTCCTCGAACGCCCGAAGGCCGTCCGTCAACCCGAACTCCGCCGCAATCAACACGGTTGGGTCCACTTCCTTTTTCTCCAGCAGGCGCAGCGCTGGGGCAAACGGCCCACAGCGCGAGCCGATAATCGTAATCTCATCCACCACGACCGGTGAAAGGTTGAGTGTCATCTCGCCCTTGTAGGTGCTTTTCAGCACAAACGTCCCGCGCGGGCGGATGGCCTTACGCGCCAGGTCGAAGCCCGCCGTCGAACCGGTTGCTTCCACCACCACATCATAACGCCAGGCCTGGACATCCGCCTCATCAATCAGATTGATGCCCCGATCTGTCAATAATTTCTGCTGCAATGGATGCCGCGCCACCACGCGCAGGTCGGCCCCGGTCAACGCCAGCGTTTGGGCAATCAACTGTCCCAATCGCCCCGCGCCCACCAGCAAAATCCGGTCGGTTGGCTTAATCTGCACCTGCTGCTGGATTTCCAGCGCCGCCGCCAGCGGCTCCACGAACACCGCCGCTTCATCCGAAACCGAATCGGGGACAAGGTGCAGGTTTTCGAGCGGCAGGTTGACGTATTCGGCAAACACCCCATCGCGGTTGAGAATGCCCAAGACAGTGCGATTCTCGCAATGAGTCGGCCTGCCGCCCCGGCATTGTTCGCAGGTTCCACAGGATGCATTAATCTCGCCTACCACCCGCTTCCCAACCCATCTGGACTCCAAAATCTCCCGATTCTGACCCCCACCCGGCAGCGCAACCACCTCGCCGACGAATTCATGCCCCGGGATACCGGTGAACGGATAATAGCCTTTCACCATCTCCAGGTCCGTACCACACACCCCCCCCAGGCGCACCTTTACCAACACCTCGCCGGGTTTGGCAGGCAAGGGGACATCGTCGCGCAGACGAAGTTGCCGGTTTTCGAGCCAGAGAGCCTTCATCACTTCACCACCAGACTCACCACATACACAATCAGCGGCGCAATCGCCAGCGCGGGCAGGAAGTTCCCAACGCGGATTTTCTTCAGTTCCAAAAGACTGCTCACGCCCACGCCCATCAACAGCACGCCGCCGGTAGCGGTCAGTTCGCCCATCATCTGCGGCGTGACGATGGCATTCAACTGCGCCGCCAGCAGGCTGATCCCACCCTGGTAAATCAGGGTCGGAATCGCCGAAAACAGGACGCCAATTCCCAGGCTGGACGCAAACGCTATCGAAGCGAATCCGTCCAATACAGACTTAATCGCCAGCGTGCTGTAGTCGCCGGTCAACCCGTCGTTAATCGCGCCCAGAATCGCCATCGGCCCAATCAGATAGAGCAGCGAGGCGGTCATGAACCCGCGCACGAAGCGGCTCGATTCTCCTTCGCTTCCGCCTGCGAAGCGTTTTTCGAGCCACGCGCCCATGCGCTGCAAGCCGTTTTCGATGCCCCACCACTCGCCAAGAATCGCGCCCACAATGAGCGCGCCCAGAACAATCAGTTCGTTTTCGGTCTTCAGGAACATCTTCAACCCGACGGCGGTCGTGAACAGACCCATGCCCGAAATCACGGTTTCTTTGAGTTTTCCCGAAAGGCGCGCGCCAAACAACAGCCCGGCAACGCCCCCCACCAGAATGGCAATGATGTTAATAATGGTTCCGGTCATGGTTCTTTGGCCAGTTTCGTGGCCTGTCCTCCCGATTGATTTTCGAGCAATTCCAACACAAAACACAGCGAGGAAAGTCGGTTCAGATAGGCAATCAACGCGAGATTTCCCAAATCCTGCGCATGGAACAGTTCTACCACGCGCCGCTCGGCCCGCCGCACCACCGTCCGCGCCAGCGAAAGCGCCGCGCTCGACTGCGTTTCGCCGGGAATGATAAACTCGCGCGGCACTTCGACAATTTTCTCGATGGCGTCGGTCTGTTCTTCGAGCCACCGCACCCGATTCTCGCCAATTTTGCGGAATTTTTCCGCATTTTCGGGCGTCGCGCCCACTTCGGCCATCAAATGATACAGGTCACGCTGCACATCCAGCAACAGCGGTCTGATTTGGGATACAGTGGCGCTTGCCCGCGCCAGGCCAAGCGCAGCAGTGGCTTCATCCAGCGCGCCCAGGGCCTCGATGCGCGGGTCGAACTTTGGCACGCGGCCCTCGCCAAGCAGGCCGGTGGTGCCCTCATCGCCAGTACGGGTATAAAAAGGGGACATGCGCGCTATTCTATCACACCGTTTTTGGTTTACAATGTTGCTGGGAACGAAAACCGATAGGGCGCGTATATCTCACGCAGCCTTTAACTTGCCAGGCTATAATCCAACCAGAACATTTAGAGGAGATATGGACAAACGAACCGCTGGAAACATCATCCCATCACAAGGTAACGTCTTTCGTGACTTTGCCTTGCGCTCCAGACTCATCCTGCGCCTGATGGCCGATGGCCGCGTCAACTTCCTGCTCAAACTGCTGCCCGTCGGCGCGCTGGCCTACCTGATTTCGCCGCTCGATTTCATCCCCGCTGCCATTGCGCCCATTATCGGCACCGCCGATGACATTGCCATCGTCTGGATGGGCATGTATCTGTTCCTCGAAATGTGCCCGCCAAACGTCGTGCGCGAACATCTCAAAGCATTGCTGAACGACATGCAAGACCCCATGCAGCCCAAGAAAACCAGCGAGGATGACAGCGACATCATAGACGCTGAAGTCACCGACATCAAATAGGAGATTAAATGCATCCCCGCACCCTTTTTACTGGTATTCTGTCATGGGCCCTGCTCCTGGCAGGGTGCCAGTCCCCTTTAGGGGGCGCTACCCCTACCCCCCGCCCCATCCTGATTCCGCCAACCAGCATCTCTCGCACCGCAACCGCTCCCGCTCCCATGCCAATCCCCAACACCGAAGCCGCAAATCTAACTCCAACGCTCCCGCCTCCAACCACCAAACCGGTCAGCATCCAACTGCCCAACCCTGATGATTACACCTGGGCAGTCATCGCCGAGGGATTGACCCAGCCCACCGACATTACCGGTTCCGGCGACGGCTCAAACCGCCTGTTCGTGCTGGAAAAGCCCGGACGCATCCGCATCATCCTGAACGACCAACTTCAATCTACCCCCTTCCTCGACATCACCGACCGGGTGGGCAGCAATTCCTCGGAGCAGGGCCTATTGGGGCTGGCCTTCCACCCGCGCTTTTCCGAAAACGGCTTTCTCTACGTCAACTACACCGACCGAAACGGTGATACGCGCATCTCCCGTTTTACGGCCAGCGGAGACGCTGCCGACCCGCGCAGCGAAAAACGAATCCTGGCAGTCAAACAGCCTTACGCCAACCACAACGGCGGCGCGGTGAAGTTCGGGCCAGATGGCTATCTCTACATCGCGCTGGGCGATGGCGGCTCGCAGGGCGACCCGTTCGACAGCGCTCAATCGGGCAATTCCCTGCTCGGTAAAATCCTGCGCATCGATGTCGATAGCGGCGACCCATATGCCATCCCGCCCGATAATCCTTACGCAGGCAGCGGCGAGGTTTACCAGGAACTCTGGGCCATTGGCTTGCGCAATCCCTGGCGCATCTCCTTCGACCCGCTGACCGGCGACCTCTGGATTGGTGATGTAGGCCAAAACGCCCGCGAGGAAATCAACCGCGCCCCCAGCGGCGCGCCCGGCGGATTCAACTTCGGCTGGAACGAAATAGAAGGAACCCTGCCCTTCGAGGGCAATAACCGCCCGGAGTTTACCGCCCCGGTCGCTGAATATACCCGCTCGTTCGGCTGCTCTGTCACAGGTGGCTACGTCTACTCCGGCCAGTCCATGCCCGAATGGCAGGGAATCTACATTTACGGCGATTACTGCTCAGGCAACATCTGGGGGTTGCCCGCCACAATGACAGCGACCTCAGATACGCTGGCCGCCGCCACGCTCTTGTTCCAGACCGATTTCAATATTTCTACTTTTGGCACAGACGACAGCGGAGAATTATATTTAGCCAACTATTCCAGCGGCGTCATTTACCGGCTGGAAAAGAAATAGGACACATGTCATCCAATATATGCCCTTTGTCAGCCCGGCTTGTGACGCCTGTCACTGGCAAGTCTGTCCCGCATATCCTAAAATAACAACAACCTTTGGAGGTACGCATGGCTGAGAAACGCTGGGAAGTGACCAAAATTCGCTATTGTGACCATGTCGGCCACGAAGTAGCCTTCGAAACTGAAGTCGTTTACCCGATTGACTTCCTGCCCGACGCGCCGCGCGTCACAGCCCGGCGCTGCTCGAACGCCAAAGAATGCAACCTGTTCGACAAGCCCACCTGCGTCTGGTGTGGCACGAACCCCAATCACGAACCGCTATAAACATGTTAAACCCGGGCGGCCCTCCTCCTGCCGCCCGCGTAAAAACTCTCTCCTCCCTCTGAGTTGGTCTGGCCACGCCCGCTGAAAACAGCGGGCGTGCGCCGTTAAGTGGGGTGAAATGTCATTTCGCCATCGTTTTGTGGTACAACTTGCTTGTAGAAACCAATCAAGGAGTTTTTTCATGTACACTGCATCCGAATCCCGTTACCAGCACATGACCTACAAACGCGCCGGGCGCAGCGGCCTGAAACTGCCGCTCATCTCGCTGGGGTTGTGGTACAACTTTGGCGGCCTCGACGTGTTCGAGAACAGCCGCGCCATCGCCCGCCGCGCCTTCGACCTGGGCATCACCCACTTCGACCTGGCCAACAACTACGGCCCGCCGCCCGGCTCCGCCGAGGAAAATTTTGGCAAATTAATGGCCCAGGATTTCCACCCCTACCGAGACGAACTCATCATCTCGACCAAAGCGGGTTACGACATGTGGCCTGGACCCTATGGCGAATGGGGCTCGCGCAAAACCTTGCTTGCCAGCCTCAACCAATCGCTCAAGCGGATGGGATTGGAGTATGTGGACATCTTTTACAGCCACCGTTTCGACCCAGAGACCCCGCTCGAAGAGACGATGGGCGCGCTGGATGCGGCTGTCCGTCAAGGGAAAGCCCTCTACGCTGGAATTTCCTCCTACTCCCCCGAACAGACTCGTGAAGCCGCGCGTATCCTGCGCGAGCTGGGCACCCCCTGCCTGATTCACCAACCGTCTTACAGCATGTTCAACCGCTGGGTGGAAGATGGCCTGCTCGACGCCATACGCGAGGAAGGGATGGGCTGCATTGTCTTTTCGCCGCTCGCCCAGGGATTATTAACCGACCGTTACCTGAACGGAATTCCCACAGGCGCACGCGCCACCAAAACCGTGCGTGTCTGGCTGACCAAAGACGACGTGGACAGGAACATTGTCAAAATCCGTCAACTGAACGACCTGGCCCAGGCGCGCGGCCAAAAACTCTCACAGATGGCAATTGCCTGGGTATTGAGAAAGGCCGAAGTCACCTCCGCCCTGGTTGGGGCCAGCAGCGTGGCGCAATTGGAAGAAAATATTGGGGCGTTGGGCAACCAATCCTTCAGCGGGGATGAGTTGGAGCAAATCGAAACAATATTGGCGGGTTAACATCCCGAAGGTTACTGCGACCGAAGAAACACCCTGCTGCGCATGAATTCAAGCGAGGCGGGGTGTTTCGCGGTAAAGATGGTTTTGCTGGATGTAGTCATAGACCAGGGGGTGGAGATAATAGCGGTAATGACCTGCCTCAGCAATCCGCTGGCGCAAGGTGGAAGAAGAGATGTCGAATTGGGGCGCATCAATGAACAGGAGTTTATCACAGATGCGCGGGAAGACCCGCTCCAGCGCATCCAGTTCTATGCTGTCACCGGGGCGACGCATTACCCCAAACGCATAGACGGCGGCGACGATTTCGCGGGGGCGGCTCCAGCCAGGCAGGTCGCGCAGGGAATCTCCGCCGATTAACAAGACCAACTTCCCCGTTGGATATTTTTCCTGGAGCAGGTCAAGGGTGTCGATGGTGTAGTGCGGGCCAGGACGGTCGATTTCCACCGTGGAGAGTTCAAAGCCAGGAGAGCCGCGAATGGCGCGGCGCAGCATTTCGAGCCGGTGTTCGAGCGAAGTGATGGGACGTTCGGGCTTGTGCGGCGGCTGGGGCGTCAGCACCCACAAAACGCGGTCGAGTTTGAGTTGCGCCTGGGCCTCGGCAGCCAGTATCAGATGGCCGAGATGCGGCGGGTCGAAGGTGCCTCCAAAAATCCCAATCAGTTGCGACATGACTGAAAGTATACCTGATAAGCGCCATCCCCAAGGTTTTCCGCGCCAGTTTTTTCGGTTGGGGCAGCCTTCGGGACGGTTTTCTTGAACCGGTGGGGGACAAAGATTCACCGGCTATACGCCGTTTTGCTGTTTTGTAAGGAAACATATTGAAATGGATTTGCAATTTTATGTATAATGTTTCTAGTTCATCCCCCTAAACTCCTAATCGGATATAATTTGGGAGAATTCAGATTCGCGACGGAGAAAGTTATGGCTATCAAACAGTTTTCGCAGACCGACCCGCAGTGGAAAAGCAAACTGCTTGGATTCGATAAAACATCGACCATTGGCAACTTTGGCTGCTTGCTGACCAGTTTTACGATGTGCGCCACCCACTACGGCGCGACCGACCTGACGCCGGATACACTCAACGAAAAGATGAAAGCCGTCTCAGGCTTCCAAGCCGGGACGGCGTATATCATTGGCGGCGCGCTGGGCAGCGTGGTGCCGGGCATGAGCGTGGATTACCGCAAGGGCGCGCCACTGGCCGAAATCGACGCTTCGCTGGCCCAGGGACGCCCGGTCATCATTGAAGCCGATTGGTCGCCGGCTGCCGGTCTGCAAACCCATTACATGGTCGTGTATGCCAAAGAAGGGGATGACTACCTTGTTTATGACCCCTATCCTTTTCCAGTCGATAAGGGAGTGATCAAACTCTCAACATCAAAATATGCCCAAATTGCTGGTTCAAAAGAGCCAGGGCGCATTATTACCGGATGTTTCTTCACGCGCGGCGCGATGAAAATCGACCCGCCCACACCGCCCAAACTGGATAAGGGCGTGTATGCTTCCTTCCTAGTGTATGCAACGGCAGACGAACTGGCCGTGCGCTCCCAGCCGATGGTTTCCGATTTCACCCTGCTCAAGCGCTACCCTGTCAACACCGAGTTCAAAGTGCTGGAGGCCGACTCCGCCGCCAACCCAAAACTTGGCCAGCAAAACCAGTGGCTGGCCGTCAAAGCGGCGGATGGCACGGAAGGTTACACCGCTGCCTGGCTGGTCTCCAAAACAAAGAACACAGCCGCGCCCGCGCCTGGCACGCCGCCCGCGCCGGTTCCCGTTCCAAAAGATGCCCCGGTCGTCAAAACCAACGTCGATGCGCTCAAACTGCGCTCCAAGCCCGATAACACCGATGCCACCATCCTGAAGATGTACCCAATTGGGACCGAGCTGAAAGTGCTGGAGCCCGCTTCCGAAGTCAAGCGCAAAGTGGGCGTCAACTTCGAATGGCTTAAAGTGGCCGATGTAGAGGGGAAACAAGGCGTGGTGGCTGCCTGGTACGTCTCCATCGTCAGCCTGGGCGCCTTCGGCCCCGAAGCCCAGCGTCAGACTGCCGGACCGAACTTCAGCATCGAGGAAGTCCCCCCGCTGGTGCTGCGTACCACCGAAGACGGCGTGGCGATGCGTACCAAGCCATACATAGCCCAAGAGACCCTCATCCTGCGCATGCCCAAGGGGGCGGAATTGGTTGCGATGGGTCGTCAGGATACTGCCGCCAGGAAAGTTGGCAAAGCCGGAGACTGGATTCGCGTGAAAGATGTCAAAGGCAACAAGGGCTACGTGGCCGCCTGGCTGCTGGAAGAACGCCCCGAAGACCCGGTTCCGCAAGTTAGCCCGACAGACTGCTGAACATCCCACGGTCTTTGTAGGATTGATTAAAACTAGACCTTACTGAGAAGTACACAGAGTTCAATCGCGCAGCACTCGCTCGGCCTTTGTGTACTTCAAAAACATTTAAATAAGGGGCCGCGTCTTTTGCGGGTTGGAAAGTTAATTTGCCCCAGGAAGTGCATCTTGACGAAATTTGCCGACCTAGAAATCAGTTTTCACAAGCGCGAACAGGGACAGTACAGCGTAGAATTGCGCCTTTCACTGCCGAATTCTGAGGCGGATATTCGCCCGGGCAGCGGCGCGCCAATTGTGGTGGAGTTCGATTTATCGACCATCCAGTTGATGATTTCTGACCCCAAAGAATACGGCCTGATGCTGTCTGAAAGTTTCTTCGTGGCAGAAATGGACAAGGCCTTTGCGGAAGCGCGCGCCAGCGCCGCTGCAGCGGGCGCGCCCCTGCGGGTGAGGCTCCTGGCCGATTCGAGCGCGCCTGAAATCAATACCCTATACTGGGAAGCTCTGCGCGACCCTAAAGACAAATCACCGCTGTTTACGGGGGAAAACATCCTGCTCTCGCGTTACCTGGCAAGCAGCGACCTGCGCCCCGTCAAACTGCGCCCACAGGGCGCGTTGAAGGCCCTGGCAGCGGCTTCCAATCCTTCCAACTTAACGGAATACAAACTGGCGCCAGTTGATGCAGCCGGTGAACTAGGACGGGCCAAGGAAGCCCTCGGCGCGATTCCCGTCACCGAAGTAGGCAGCGCTGAACCTTGCACCCTGGATGCGCTAATTGACAAATTGCGCAGCGGGTGCGACATCCTGTACCTGGCTGCGCACGGCACAATGGCAGAGAGTGGGCCGCGCGTCTGGCTGCAAAAGGAAGACGGCAGCGCGGCCATCACCTCGGCGGAGGAAATCGTCACCCGCATCCGTGAACTGCAAAACCCGCCGCGCCTGGTGGTACTCGCCTCATGCCAGAGCGGCGGAGATGGAAAACCGAACAAAGATACCGGTCGCGTTTTACAAGCCTTTGGCCCCAGACTGGCGCAAGCCGGCATCCCGGCAGTGATTGCCATGCAGGGCAACATCAGCATGGACAGCGTCAAGAAATTCCTGCCGGTCTTTTTCAGCGAGTTGCAAAAAGACGGCCAGATTGACCGGGCCCTGGCGGTGGCGCGCGGCACCATCCGCGATGCGCATGACTTCTGGATGCCGGTCTTATTCATGCGCCTGCGTAGCGGCAAAATCTGGTATGTGCCAGGGGTGGGCGAAGAAGGCGACTCCTTCGACAAATGGCCCGGCTTAATCACCGCCATCCAAAACAACGCCGCCTGCACGCCCATCCTGGGACCAGGACTGTACGAGCCGTTGATGGGGTCATGGCAAGATATCGCCGAGGGGTTGGCAAAAAAATTCGACTTCCCGCTTTCCGATGTGATGCGCCAATCTATCCCCCAAGTTGCGCAATATATTGCTACCCATTACGACCCTGGCAGCCTATTCGACAGCCTGGATGCAATGACACGCAAGGCGGTGCAAGAGCGGTTTGCCGACCAGTTGCCAGACCCGCTCAAGAAACCCGGCGCCAACATCGAGGAACTCTTTCGCGCCGCTGGGCGCAAAGCACGTGAACAGGATAAAACCGAGGCCTATTGCGTGCTGGCAAATTTGCCGTTGCGCATCTACATCACAACCGGCTACGATGACATGCTAGCCGATGCGCTGCGCGAAGTCGAAATCGAGACCGAGACCGGGGAAAAAAAGAAAAAGAAGCCCGAAGTCGTTATTTGCCCCTGGAGCGAACGCTTTTACGCGCCGTCAATCTACGACGATGAACCGGGTTATACGCCAAGCATAGAACGCCCGCTGGTCTATCACCTGTTCGGGCATCGCAGCATACCCGATTCAATGGTGCTGACCGAAGACGATTATTTCGAGTTCCTGATGGGATTCACCGCCAACAAGAAGCGCACCCCGCCAGTTATCCC
>Ga0101944_10005973_pt1 | contig 13297 bp, 9 predicted proteins | sample DewCreD2012metaG_FD_75245 | JGI IMG/M metagenome (GOLD analysis project Ga0101944, IMG submission 75245) | Hot spring sediment bacterial and archeal communities from British Columbia, Canada, to study Microbial Dark Matter (Phase II) - Dewar... ... | reverse complement strand
TGAAATGAACATTTCGCCTTCTAAAAAAGTAAATGCACTTATAAAATCATCTGAAGTTAAATCACATCAGATTGAGTACATTAAAAAACTTGCAAAGGTTGAAGAGATTAAAGTTGATATCCATATTCAGAAGCCAAAAGCAAGTGCATCAGCAGTATTGAAAGATGCGGAGATTTTTATTCCTCTTGAAGGGTTGATTGATCTTGAAGTTGAAAGACAGAGAATACAAAAAGAAATTCAGCGACTTGAAAATTCAATTACATCTGTTGAGAAAAAATTAAGTAACGAAAAGTTTGTAAATAACGCACCGGCTGAAGTGGTAGAAAAAGAAAGAACAAAGCAGAAAGATTGGATGGAAAATCTTAGTAAGCTTAAAGAGATTATGGAGAATTTGGTTTAATAATATGAGTGAAATTGACAAAATAGAATTTTGGTTAAATAGCGCTGAGTATGATTTTAAAACTGCTGAAGCAATGTTTGAAACTAAACGTTTTCTTTACGTAGGATTTATGTGTCATCTTACAATTGAAAAAACATTGAAAGCATATTATATAAAAGTAAAAAATTCAATTCCTCCATATACTCATAATTTACAATTTCTTGCAGAGCAGTCGGGTATATTTTATAATTTATCTGAAGAGCAAAAAGATTTTATCGATCTTCTACAACCTCTAAATATTAGAGCAAGATATCCCCATTCTAAAGATGAGTTGTTTAAATTTTTAACTGAATCTAAATGTAAATATATACTTGAAAAAACTTTGGAATTAATGTTATGGATAAAGAAGAAATTTTAAATATTTCAAAGAGATTTGTTGATATTATCAGAAATTTTTATGATATAAATAAAGTAATATTATTCGGTTCCTATGCTAAAGGAACTCCGAATGCAAGTAGTGATATTGATTTGGCTATTTTCTTAAAAGAAAAGCCAGATGATATCATCAAAGCTGAAACCGAATTATATAAATTAAGAAGAAACATTGACTCAAGAATTGAACCACTGATAATTTTAGAAGAATATGATCCAAGTGGTTTTTTATTAGATATTTTAGATAATGGTATAGTTATTTTCTCTTCAGAATAAATGTTAATCTGATTTCTCTCGGAAATTTTTTTAAGAACTTAAATTAGATCTTAATTATTTCGTAAATTAAAACTAAAAACAGTGAATAACTTATGCGATATCCATTCAAAGAAATAGAAAATAAATGGTTGAAATACTGGGAAGAAAACCAAGTTTTCAAAACCGATTTCACAAATGTTAAAAACAAATTATATGTTCTTGTAATGTTCTTATATCCCTCCGGAGCAAAACTTCACATTGGACATTGGTATAATTACGGTCCAACAGATAGTTGGGCTCGTTTCAAAAAACTTCAGGGCTATAATGTTTTCGAACCAATGGGCTATGATGCCTTCGGACTTCCTGCAGAAAACTATGCAATTAAAACCGGAATACATCCTTACGATTCAACAATACAAAACATAAATGACATTCGTCAGCAACTTAAAAAGATGGGATGTATGTATGATTGGAATACAGAACTTATGACCTGTGTTCCTGAATATTACAAATGGAATCAGTGGATTTTTCTTCAAATGTATAAAAGAGGTTTGGCTTACAGAAAATTTGCTCCGGTGAATTGGTGTAATAGCTGTCAAACAGTTTTAGCGAATGAACAAGTTGTTGATGGTGAATGTGAAAGATGCGGTTCAGTAGTCATTCAAAAAAATCTTTATCAATGGTTTTTCAAAATAACTGATTATGCAGAAGAACTCCTTCAGGGTTTAGATAAAATTAACTGGCCTGAAAAAACTAAATTGATGCAGCGAAATTGGATTGGGAGAAGCGAAGGTGCAGAAGTTACATTCAAAGTAGAAAATTCAGATGATGAAATTAAAGTTTTTACAACTCGACCTGATACTTTGTTCGGAGTAACCTATGTAGTGCTTGCTCCTGAGCATCCGCTGGTTGATAAAATAACAACTGATGATCGCAAAAAATTTGTTGATGAATATCGGGAATCAACTAAACTTTTAACAGAGATAGAAAGAACTTCCACTGTAAAAGAAAAGACAGGCGTTTTCACCGGTTCTTATGCGATTAATCCAGTCAATAATGAAAGAGTTCCTATTTGGATTGCTGACTACGCTTTGATTACTTACGGAACTGGCTGCGTTATGGCTGTCCCTGCTCACGATGAAAGAGACTTTGAATTTGCCAATAAGTTTAATCTCCCGATAAAAAAAGTCATTCTCCAAGAAGGAACAAATCCAGATGATAAATTAACTTCAGCATTTACTGAAGTTGGAACGATGATAAATTCGGATATTTTCAATGGATTAAAATCAGATTTGGGAATTCAAAAAGTAATTGAATATCTCGAAGAAAAAGGATTCGGCAAAAGAAAAATTAACTACAGACTAAGAGATTGGTTAATTTCACGCCAACGATATTGGGGAACTCCAATTCCAATTATTCATTGCCCTAATTGCGGTGAAGTTCCTGTTGATGAAAATCAATTACCTATCGAACTTCCTTACGATGTAGATTTTAGATTGGGCGGTGAGTCTCCTCTCGCAAGAAATGAAAAATTTATAAATGTAAAATGCCCCAAATGTAATTCTGATGCTAAAAGAGACCCTGATACAATGGACACTTTTGTTGATTCAAGCTGGTATTACTTGCGATATCTTAATCCTCGTTACTCCGATGGTCCTTTTGACGTGGATTTAGCTAATCATTGGACTCCGGTTGATATGTATGTTGGTGGAGCTGAACACGCTACAATGCATCTTTTATATGCTCGATTCATTCACAAGTTTTTACGAGATATTGGATTAGTCAATAGTGATGAACCATTTCAAACTCTAATTCATCAAGGCACAATTACTAATCAAGGTGCTAAAATGTCCAAATCAAAAGGCAATGTAGTTAATCCTGATGAGTTTATTGATAAATACGGTACAGATGTTTTCAGAATGTATTTAATGTTTATGGGTCCTTACGATCAGGGCGGAGACTGGAGTGATAAAGGAATATCAGGAGTTGATAGATTTGTCAATCGTTCATACGATCTCTTCAAACAGTTTGAAGGAAAGTTGAAAGATGTGTCGTTCAACGAAAAATATGAGTTAGGCTCTCTATCTGATGAAGAGAAGAAGTTATATAGAAAAGTGAATCAAACTTTGAAAAAATTCAATGAAGAGATTGAGAATTTTAGATTTAATACAGCTGTTGCATCCTTGATGGAATTAATAAATGAACTGAAAATTTTAGAAAATTGTCTTATAGAAATTCAATCTTATGTTTTATCACGTTTTGCTTTTATGCTTTCCTCTGTTGCTCCTCATTTAGGAGAAGAATGCTGGCAGTTATTAGGAAATGAGAAATCTATTTATCTGAATACTCCTTCTTACCAAATTGATTCCGAAGCATTGACAGAAGACAATGTTAATATTGCCGTTCAAGTTAATGGTAAACTTAGAGCCACAATATCAGTACCCATTGACAGCGAACAATCGTTTGTTAAATCTCTTGTTGAACAAGATGACAGAGTAATGAAGTTTGTTTCAGGCAAATCAATTATTAAGGAAATATTTGTAAAAAATAAGATTTATAATATTGTTGTAAAATAAGCCAAACAGGGAGAGCTTTAATCACTAGATAAATTAAAGGGAAACAATGGAAGAAACAAAAAAGAAAAGTGTTATTTCATCTTTTTCACTCAATTACTGGGTCGTAATTTTGATGGAATTTTTCGAGCGAGGCTCTTATTACGGAATGATGAGTATCCTTTCTGTTTATATGACAGACCAACTTGAATTTTCAAAAGAAAGTGTTGGCGTAATTAAAAGTACAATTCAACCTTTACTTTATATTCTTCCAATTCTTGCTGGTGCTATTGGAGACAGATTTGGTTATAAAAAAACTCTCACTTTTGCATTCATATTTTTAGGAATAGGTTATTTCCTCACAAGTCAAACAACCGAATATGCAATGGTTTTTGCAAGTTTGGTTATTATGGGTATTGGAGCAGGTGCATTCAAACCAATGATTTCTGGCACTATTGCAAGAGAAACAGACGAAACAAACAGTACCGTGGGATTTGGAATTTTCTATTGGTCAATAAATCTTGGTGCGTTTTTATTCCCACTTATTCTGGTTCCTTATATAAAAAATAACTTTGGTTGGGAATATGTGATGGTTGCGTCTGCAATTGGAACAAGCGCAATGCTTATTCCTACTTTATTCATTTATAAAGAACCACAAAAACCCGAAAGCACTAAATCTCTTGCAGAAGTATTAAAAGGAGCAGCCCTTGTTTTAACCGATTTTAAATTCATTGGATTGATAGTGATTTATTCAGGTTTCTGGATTTTGTATTTTCAGATGTTCGATTCAGTTTTATGGTATGTTCAAAAATATGTTGATGCAGCTTCTCTCAATAATTTTATTAATGGAGTCTTCGCTTCGGTTGGAATAAATCTAAATTGGAGATTTGATGTTGAACACGTAACTGTCATAAATGCAGGAACAATTATTTTGTTACAAATTGTTGTATCAAGCATTGTGAAAAATACAAAAGCTTTACCGACAATGATTACTGGTATAGCAATGGGAACAGCTGGAATGGCAATTCTGGCTATTAACACTAACATCTGGGTATTTATGATTGGTATAATAATTTTCTCAATTGGTGAAATGACTGCACACCCAAAATTTATAAGTTATGTTGGACTTATTGCTCCGGAAGATAAAAAAGCTTTATATCTCGGTTATGCATTTCTTTATGGAGTTATTGGCAGTTTTATCGGTGGAATTTTAGGTGCAAATCTTTATGTCCATTTCGTTGATAAATTAAATCAACCATCCACACTTTGGATTATTTTCAGTTTAATTGGTGTAGCAACAATAATTGGATTAGTTTTATATAATAAATTTGTTGCCCATAGTTCTAAGCATTGAAATATTTACCTGATATCGTTTTTAAATTGTAATTTTTTCTTGTTGATGTAAAAATTACAGTTGACTAAAAAAAGCTGATTCATTTTCAAACTTTTTTAATAAAAAATGTCCCATAATGGGACATTTTTTATTATGATAAACTAGTTTTTTGCTAAAAATTCAATTTTCAAAAGGCATTTAATTTGAAGTAATGAAGTGAAGATTTAAATTTCTCAAAACAAACCGATAATTATAAAAAGAAATTGTTTATGAACATTCAAACTTTTTTAACAATAGGTTCAATAGTTTTACTTGGTGTTCTGGGAATTACTCTCAATCGGATTATTTCCAATGCAGAACAAACAAAAATTAACTCCGAAAGTATTATTACGGCTAATAGTATAGCTCAGGAAATAATAAATGAAATCAAACAGAAAAATTTTGATAAAAATGTTGGTGATGAAATAACTGTAAATGTTGCAAATTTAACTCCAGCATCTCAGTTTGGAGCAACACAAGGCAAACCATACTCTCAGTTTACGAGTATTGAAGAATACCATAATCATAAAAGGACTATTAACTCTAAACGTTTTGGAAATTTTAACGTGGTTGTAAATGTCTCTTATGTTAATGAAAATAATTTTACACAAAAATCTCTGACTCAGACTCGTACTAAAGAAGTTTTAGTAAGTGTTGCGAATAAATATTTACCTGACACTTTAAAATTAAGAATTTATAAGAGTTTCTAATGAATCAAATATTAGATTTATTATCGTCTTTTTTGATAGGTGGAATAATCCTTTTAGCATTATTAGGATTAAATATGCAATTCACTTCAAAATACCAGGAACTAAAGCTGGCAGAAATTACTCAAAGTGTCTCAACAAATATTGGACAAATATTAGAACACGACTTTAAAAAAATTGGTTATGGTAATCAGGTTGACACAAGCATAGTTTCAATCAGTAATAATTCAATCACTTTCAAAAGTGATTTAGATAACAACGGAACTATTGAAAGAGTAAATTACAGTTTTATTTCAAATAGCAATGGGAAATTTTTAAAAAGAATTATAAACTCAGATGAAAATAAATCTTGGCTGCAGCCAATTAACTCGTTTGAGATTTTTGGATTATCAAGCAATTTAGACACTACTTACAATCCTAACAATATTTCAGCCATTTTAGTAAATGTAGAATATGCAAGAACAGATTATTATCTGGACACTCTATCAATTGGTGTGCAGTGGCGAAGATTGTTCTATCCTAAGAACTTAGACTAAAATTTAGGAAATTTATATGGGTAAAATGCTTTTAATATTGGTTATTGGAACGGGTGTAATTGCTACATTAACAACACATAATATGCTGCAGAGTAGTAATCAGATGTTGGAAAATGCTATCGCAGAGCACGATTTAACGCAAGCGCGTCTTAATGCAGAAAGTTCATTTGAATTGGCTATTAAAGACATTTTAGCTGATACTAATTTCTCTCAAAAGAATTCAATAGCTTACGGCAGGGGTACTGGAGCAATTACAGTTTCGACTACAAATGCAAAATTACCTGATGGTCCTAACGCTGGAATGTCCTCTGTAAGGCAAATCAATGCTACTGGTACGGTTAACAACAAAACCGTAGTAATCAAATCAACTATACTTTTGCAAATGGGTTCGAGTGGTCCTGCATTAGTAGCACCACCATTTTTGAAATACGGAATTATGAGCGACCAAACTATTACAATGAACGGAAACATTCTTATTCGGGATGATAATAATCCAACAATTAATGCTAATGTTCATACAAATAGTAATTTTCAAATGAATGGAAATAACACAATCAAAGGATTTCTTAGTTATGTTGGCACAGCTCACTCAAATCCTGCTGGCAGATTAAATACTTCATTTAGTCCGAATGTAAATCCGAATAATTTACCTGTACACAGTAAAGTAAACGCAATTAACATTCCAACATTTGACCCTGATAGTTATATCAGTCAAGCTACACATATTTATCCAAATAATCTTTCTCTATCTGGAAACAGAACTCTTGGAACTAAAGAGCAGCCGCAAATTATTTATGTAGGAGGAGATTTAACCATTAGTGGAAATATTACGGGTTACGCTGCATTTATAGTTAAAGGTAATATAAATATTAATGGAAATGTTACAATTACTGCCCAAGACCCAACAGGTAATAATCTGGGTTTATATACAAAACAAAATCTTAATGTTAATGGTAATGTAACTTTACGTGCTCAAATCTTCGCAAACCAGAATGTTAATCTTGGCGGCAATTCTAAAGTTTATGGTGGAATTACTGCAAAAGGAACTGTAAATTTTAACGGTAATGTATCTATTTATTATCGGGAACCAACTCCTCAATTGACTACCCCATTCTGGCCACAATCAGGAGGACAGGTTAATCCCAAAAGACCAAAGCTGTTGGCTTATTACGAATGACAGTGCTGTCCAAAATAAACTTAAGCTTGATGAATAAACTCTGATTTTAATTCAATATAAAACAAAACATAGTAATTTTTAATTGAATCCCTTATAAAAAAGCATTGCTCTTTTATTATTAACAGTTTTTAATTAAATGTGGCTAAAGCCCATAACATCCTTATTTTTATAATAACAGTTGGATAAATCCAACTGCAATAGATAAAAAATAAATCTAATCTGAATTTATTGCAGTTCACTTTATTGAACTGAGAAAAAATAAGAAGCAGGAACAGGCTTTAGTCAAATTAATCTATTTGTTTTGGACAGATGTGAGGAATGATTTTAGATTGAAACTTAATTTTAACTTTTCTTGACATTAGGTTCAAATTCACCTAAAATTGAATAGTACATTTTAAACTTTTAGGCAATACTATGAGACTCTTCAAAATTTTGCTGCATTTAATTTTATTATTCATTACTGCTTTTCTATTAAATTATTGCGGTAAAGCTTCCACCGAACCTGATACTAAAACTGATGAACAAGTTACTATTTCAGGTAAAGTTATTGATTTTGATGATGGTGAAGCAGTTGTCAATGCGGCAATTAAAATGATAGTTGATAGTGTCCAATATGGTACAACAACTAATTCCGAAGGAAAATATTCTAAAACTTTTAACTTAAATAAAAATATTGATGTAAAAGTAATTGCATCAAAAGAAAATTACCGCAGTGATACTGCTAAAGTATTTGCTGTTCCCGGAAGAAATATTGAAGTGCCTGCTTTGAAAATAAAAAAAGATTCAACTTTAGTTACTACGACTTTCCCTGCAAGTATTATTTTGGCTTCTCAAACTCACTTTCAGATTGGAGTTAGAGAAAGCGGAGATAATGAATCCACTACTTTAACTTTCGAAGTAAGAGACTCAAGCGGCAGACCATTGGATATTTCAAGCTCTGTTACTGTTCGTTTTATGTTGGGAGCAAGTCCTGGCGGCGGTGAATTTCTCTATCCCACTACAAGAAAAACTAATAGTGCCGGACAAGCTTCTGTAGGTTTAACAAGCGGTACGAAAGCTGGTGTTGCTCAGGTTATTGCTGAAATTATTGAAAATGGAAAAATAATTCGCTCTAAACCTGTTAATGTTGCAATCCACGGTGGTTTACCGGATTTTAATCACTTCAGTGTTGCTCCGGATTTAATAAATATTCCCGGCTTGGTATTGTATGGTTTTGAGGATATTATAACTGCTTATGTTGGAGATAAATATTCAAACCCTGTTAAACCTAATACGGTAGTTTACTTTAATACTACTGGTGGTATTATTCAGGGATCAGCTGTATCAAGCGGGGATAATCCAGCTGTTAGTGTTAGACTCTTAACAGCAAATCCTTATCCTGTTCACCCTGTTTTAGGTCCTGGATTTGCAACAGTTACTGCTTCAACCGCTGATGAAAATTTACAAATCATTTCAAGAAATACTATTGTACTGTTTTCTGGCTTTCCAATTAATTTTTCCGTTTCACCAACTACTTTCGATATTCCAAACGGTGGTTTTCAGAACTTTACCTATATCGTAGCTGATGAAAATAACAACCCTATTTCTTCAGGTAATAATATATCTGTTACTGTGGAAGGCAACGTTAAAGCAAGAGGAGATTTAAGTTTTGATATGCCGGATACTCAAAGCAGAGCTTGGACAGTATTTAGTTTCTCATTAGAGGACGCCGATCCTACTAAAAATGAGTTGTCAAGGGTTTATATAAAAATTCAGGTTAGTGGTATTAGTGGAACTAATGTAATTAATATTCAGGGTACTTCAAGATAGAATAGGCGAACAACAATTTATTACAGGATGTCAGTTTAGTTCTTCGTAAAAATAATAAGGGGCTTTTGCCATAATATTTTTGTAAGTGCTGTCCAAAATAAACTTAAACTTGATCAAAAAACTCTGACTTTAGTTCAAAATAAAAGAAACCAAATTCATTTTTAATTGAATCCCTTATAAAAATGTATTACTCTTTTATCATTAACTGGATTTAATTAAATGTGGCTAAAGCCATAATATCCTAATCTTTATTATAATAGTTGGATAAATCCAACTGCAATAGATAAAAAGCAAACTTAACAGCATCTATTGCAGTTCACTTTAGTGAACTGAAAAAATTAAAAGCAGGTGTTGGCTTTAGCCACATTAAATAAATTTATTTAGGAAAGTTGTGGTACATCTTAATCAAACAAATCAAATCCTTCCTTTCTTAAATTTTAGTTGAACAACTATTTTTGATTAACTAATTTTCTTTTTCAGGGAAGTCCAATGAATAATTTTGAATCTGCATTAAATATTATTTCCAAACTTGTTGAAGATTTTAAGTCAAACGAACTTCATTACACCAATCCATCATATTCAGAAGCAGATGTAAGAAACGATTTTATAAAAAAATTCTTTATTGCTCTTGGCTGGGATGTCAGGCACGAAATACAAAAAAATCCTTACGAGCAAGAAGTAAGAGTTGAAAAACCTGTTCAAATTGCAAAAGCACAAAAACGTGCTGATTATTCTTTCTCAATTGCGCCTAATTACAGAACAGTAAAGTTTTTCGTTGAAGCAAAGAAACCAGCTCGCGAGTTGGAAAATAAAGATTATTACTTTCAGACTGCACGCTATGGCTGGAATGCAAACACACCAATTGCTGTACTCACAGACTTTGAAGAATTTCATATTATTGATTGCAGATTTAAACCAGATATCAATGAAGCTCTTAACTATAAAATCAAAAAGTTCCATTATTCAGAATATGCTGAGGAAGAAAAGTTTGCTGAAATTTATTGGCTGTTTTCACGTGAGGCAGTGGCTAATGGTTCCATTGAAAAATACGCTGAGTCTTTGCCAAAACCACGAGGGAAAAAATTAAAAACCATAAAAGAGGTTTCTAAATCAATTGACGAATCATTTCTCGAAGAACTTGATGAAATAAGAAAAGACCTCGCTAAATCATTCAAGAAAAATAATTCTCATCTTTCAAGTGAAGAACTTACAGAAGCAACTCAAAGAACTATTGACCGTCTGGTCTTTATAAAATTCCTTGAAGATAAACTGATTGAACCGAACCATTATGTAAGTGAGTTTGGTAAACGAAGAAAGGCTTGGGAAGATTTTCTAATTACTTCACGCACACTCGATGCAAAGTATAACGGTGTCGTATTTAAGAAAAGCAGTATTGACAGCAGAAATATTTTTGAACCTGATGATAAAATTTTCTCTGCCATTTGCGAAAAACTCTCTCACGAAAACACTCCCTATAACTTTGATGCAATTCCAATTCATATTCTCGGCTCTATTTATGAAAGATTTCTCGGAAAGGTTGTTAATGCCACTGAAAAACGTGTAACCATTGAAGAAAAACCAGAGGTCAGAAAAGCTGGCGGAGTTTATTACACACCGCAATACATAGTTAATTACATTGTTGATAACACAGTAGGAAAGTTGATTGAAGGAAAGACGCCCAAAGAAATTGCAAAGATGCGTTTTGCTGATATTGCCTGCGGAAGCGGTTCGTTTCTTATAACTGTTTTTGAACGTCTGCTCGATTACCACAAACGTTGGTATATTGAAAATCCCGAGCAAGCAAAGAAGGACGGCTGCATTCTTGTTGAAGGAACTTACCGCCTTTCACTTAAGCAGAAAACCAAAATACTTTTGAACAACATTTACGGAGTTGATATTGACCAGCAGGCAGTTGAAGTAACACAACTTTCGCTTTACTTAAAATTGCTTGAAGATGAAACTACCGCAACTGCAAACGATACTTGGGTAATGTTTAAAGAACAGCTCCTGCCAAATTTGAATAAAAATATTTTATGCGGTAATTCTTTGATTGGAACAGATATACTTCAAAACGAATTATTCGATTTTGAACAAGAGAGAAAACTAAAACCGATGGATTTTGAAACCGTCTTTCCTGAAGTAATGAGCAGCGGAGGTTTTGATGCGATTGTTGGGAATCCGCCATGGATTTCATTGACTGGAAGATTTCGAAATGATATACTTAGTGAAAAAGAAATTGAATATTTAATAAAGAAATATTTAGGAAATACTTATATGCCTAATATTTATGAATATTTTGTAAGTAAAAGTTTAGCTCTTATATCAAGTAATGGTTTAGTTTCTTTGATTGTGCCAGATAGGCTTGGTTATAACAAACAATTCATAGAACTTCGAAAAAGAATTCTAAACAACTTTAGAATAATTGAGTTATTATATAAAGCACCTTTTCCAAATATTGTTACTGACACTCTAATATTTATTATCAAAAATGAGCTTAGTAATGAGGATTATTCATTTAAGGTAGGTGATTACAATAATCAATTTGTTACCAGAAAAAAATCCGATGTTTTGAGTGATGAGGAGTATAAACTACATTTTGTAAAAAATTACGATGTTGAAAAAATACTAAATAAGATTTTCAATGATAAAAGAAATTTAAGATTAGATTGTATAATAGAAAGCACTTCTGGATTCGGAGGAAAGTCAGCTAAAATTAGCATGAAGAAAACTAACTGTAATCAAATCGAAATCTTAAGAGGTAGAAGTATTCAAAAGTACGAAATACTTCAATCATTTTATTTTCATTTTTTTCCTTCAAATATTACTGGTAGAACAACAGATAAGAATAAGTTGGGGTACAAAGAAAAAGTTTTGCTAAGAAAGACTGGTTTTCCAATAGTTGCTACATATGATGACTCTGGAAGATTCCCAGAGCAATCTCTCTATTTTTTATATAACAACAAATCATCTTTAAGTTTAAAGTATCTTACCGCAATTATAAACTCCAAATTATTCCAATTTGTTTATTGGAATAGTTTAGTAACTAATAGAGATTCAACACCCCAACTAAAAAAAGCTGATTTAGATAGATACCCAATTAGGATGCTTAATCTTTCAGATGTGTCTGAAAATAAAATTCATGCGACAATTGTTTCATACGTTGACCAACTTCTTACTGCCAAGAAACAACTTCAGCAAGCCAAAACCGAAAGCGACAAAAACTATTTACAACGCAAATGCGAAACACTCGATAAGCAGATAGACCAACTCGTTTACCAGCTTTACGGATTAACGGAAGAAGAAATAAAAATTGTGGAAGGGAATTAAACTATCACTCTTATCGGTTGCTGCATAAATATATTTTTGTCAACCGTCCTGATTTATCGGTATAAGAATTCTTGGACTAAAGTCCAATAGGTGGGTTGGAGATTTTCTTTTTCCCCCGAGTTAAAACTCGGAGCTATTATAAATTTTACAAGGATTATTTTTATCCGAAATATTAGCCCCCATCCTTAGATGGGAGTTAAAGAGAAAGCAACCATACCATTAGGGCTTTAGCCCAAATAAACTTGTTAATTTTCTTGAAAATCAAAATCTAAGATTCTTAGTGCCTTCGTGTCATTGTGGCAATATTTTCTCTATCATTGACTATCCACTTAATCATATAAGAATAAAAGTCACGAAATTTGCAAGGATAATCTTTAACTAATGCAGATATGACACGGATGGAACTGATACGACGGATTTTAACGGATAATTTGATTTAATTCGTGTAAATTCGTGCAATTCGTGGCAAGAAAGTATTAGCCATCAAGTTCGCACAAAGGAAAATTTACTTTTTAGTCAGCCACATATTATGAATTTATCTTCTTCTATTTTGAACAAAAATCAGAGTTTATTGAGCAAATTTAAGTTTATTTTGGAGGGCAATAAAAAAAGTAACAAATTCAACTCAAATTACATTTCTAATGCTCTGATTACACTTTTTGATATACTCTAAAATCATTTTTTAGAAACCTCTATCTCGTAACTAAAAGGTTACAAACTCGTTACTATCTCGTTACAAACACGTTCAATA
>Ga0101944_10005972_pt1 | contig 13297 bp, 11 predicted proteins | sample DewCreD2012metaG_FD_75245 | JGI IMG/M metagenome (GOLD analysis project Ga0101944, IMG submission 75245) | Hot spring sediment bacterial and archeal communities from British Columbia, Canada, to study Microbial Dark Matter (Phase II) - Dewar... ... | reverse complement strand
GCGAGTTCGGTCGTTTGACCAAGGAGCGCAGCTTCTCCAAGGAGCAGCGGCACAGCTTGGAACGTGACTTGGACTATGTACTCGACGTACTCAAGTATGAAGTGACGCCCAAGACCCAGGGTCTGGCCGTTTTCGTGGACGGGCAGGGCGGCCTGTACGAGCGTATCGAGCTGCCTTTCCGCTTGCTTAACCGCCTGGTCATGGAGCCCACTCCCTATGTGCGACCGGTGGTTCACGCGCTTTCTCTCGTGGAGCCGTTCATCGTGGCCCGGGTGAGCCGGGACGAGTCCAGCCTCTTCTTGGTCGACGAGTGGGGCGTCCCGCAGGCAGAGGACGATCTTAGCGGACCTTGGCTGCGCAGCAGCGACCGCGAGACGGGTGAGCTTTCGATCAAGGAGTACTACGCTGCAGCCCGCCAAGACACGCTGGTCGATCTCCACTACAAGGAGGTGGGAGCCGCACTTTCTAAGATGTTGGAGTCGTCCGGGGTTCGGCGGGTGGTCCTCTGCGCGCAGCATGACATAGCGAGCGCCTTCCGACGCACGCTCCCCGCGGCTACGGCGGCCAAGGTAGCGGCGGAGATGCCTTTCGACGCAGCGGAGAGCACTGCACAGATGCTGGAGCGCGCCCGAGAGGCAGTGTTGGAAGCTCGACACGCGGAGATGGTCGGGCTGGCCTCCCGCATCAAAGAAGGTCTAGGTGCTGGCGGTCGGGGGGTGGCTGGCTTTGACGGGGTGCTGGGCGCGCTAGGGCGGTACCAGGTCCAAACTCTGCTGGTCGATAGGAACCATCGGCCGCCCGGCTGGAAATGCCTGGACTGCACCTGGGTAGGGCTGGCCCCGCTCGAGAGATGCCCCGTCTGTGCGGGCGCTCTACTGCCGGTAGGGGACGCTGTAGGAGAGTTGGTGCGGCTCGCCTTGCTCCAAAACGGGCAAGTGGAGGTCGGGGAAGATATCCCGTTGCTTGGTGAGATGGGTGGAGTCGGCGCCGTCCTACGCTACGCCTAGGTCGTCCTGTGTCATGAGCCGTGCTGTGGCGTGCCGTGCTGCTTGATCAAGGGACGCCAGGGTCCGGTGGGTCGGCCAACTCAGCGGCGAGGGCCGGGTCAGAGTCGACGAACCAAGGTTGGCGGCTAAGATAGCGAGCGAAGCCGTCTTCCTCTACCACCTCGCAGACGGCATCGGCGACTGCCTTCACCTCCGAGGGGGCGTCACGCATGGCCACCCCCGTCCCGGCCCAGGCCAGCATGTCCGCGTCGTTGTAGGAATCGCCAAAAGCGAGCACCTCTTCGGCGCGGAATCCCAGGCGTGCACCTAAGATCTCGAGAGCTCGCGACTTGGTGGCTGTGGGGTTGGTGATCTCCAGGAAGAAAGGCCAGGTCTTCAGGGCGATGAGCCGGCCGGCGAAATGCGCGCGAAGGCCGGTGAGAAGCTCGTCCAATACGCTCGGTTCTCCCCCTACGCCCATCTTGGTCGTGGGCTGGTCAAGGTGGCGGAGTAGGTCGCCTACGATGTGGGCCTTCATCTTGGAGAGCGCCTCGTAGCGGTCGACGGCGGGCGTGCGTCTCTCCACGTATAACTGGTCGTCGATATACAGGTTGATAGAGAGTCCCTCGGACCCATCCTGGTTTTTGAGCCAGCCGAGGATCTCGCGGGCCAACTCCAGAGGAAGAGGGTCGTGGTGAAGCAGCTGGCCGCTGCCTACTTCTCGGATCAGTGCCCCCTGGTAGGTCACGACCGGCCCGTCTAGTCCCAGCTCGCGCGCGAAGCGAGCGGCCGAGCTGAACATGCGACCGGTGACGAGGATGGTGGTGATCCCTGACCGGGTGAGTGTTGCCACCGCTCTGATGGTGGCTGGGGACAGTGCTTGCGAACCATCAAGGACCAAAGGGAGGAGTGTGCCGTCCAGGTCCGCGGCTACCACGCGGGGTTTGCGCGAAGCATCCCGGTGAAGTCCGGGGCCGGTGGGGACGCCCGGAGATACAAGGTCCATGTCGGTCACGGCGGTAGATTAGCGCATGAGTGGCGTGTACAAGAGCATTGTTGTTTGCGGCAGCCGTGCTAGTGTCTGTCTTAGCGGTCGTCACGATACTGCATAGTCACCTGCGGACGGAGGTGTAGTACCACGAGCCCTTCTCGAGGCGATTCTGTCCCGTTGCGGTGCCCCGAGTGCGAGACCGTGCTTATCGACGGTGATGGAGGAGCAGTGCTCCTGTGTGCCACTTGTGGGCGCGCGCATGAACAGGTGGAAGAGGGCCTAGTCTCGTTCTGGCCTCTGCGCGCCGCCCTAACCACCGAACTGGCCGTGGCGGGGCCGGTCTCATACCTCGCGGTCTGGCGACTCGAGGCAGAGGTCTCCAGCCGACTCCCCGTCCACGAGGTGTCTCTCCCTGAGCCCGCGTGGGAGAGGATCGTACGCACGGTCGCTCCGGAACAGGCCTACTTGTATGTCCCCGGCTTTTCGGTTATGCGGTCGGTGGTCCAGATGTTGGGTGTGAGCCTGACAAGGGCTCAACCGGTCCTTGAGCTGAAGCCAGGAGCGCGGCTCGAGGAGACGGAGATCCCCGGTGCTGCGGTGCCTTCCATCCGGTTGGTGGGAGTACCGCAAGAGGCCCAGTCATCTGACGGAGAGGTTCCAGGATTCGGCGCCTTCTCCCCCATAGTAGTGGGGCGGCAGGATGCACGTTCCCTGGCTCACTTCGTCTACCTGGCCTTGGAGTCTCACGAGGCCCGCGATCTCCGAAAGGTGGACTATGAACTAAGGGTGGGGAAGGAAGAGCTGTTATTCATCCCCGCCGTGTGGGACCCTCGCTATATCCATGACGCCAACTGGAGGCTACTGTTGCGGGAGTTCGACGGTCTGGTAGCGTAGGCTGGTGCATCGCACCGCACGGCAGTGCGTCGGATGTGGCGGCTGACCGGCGGCGAGAAAGGGGGAAAGGTGGCTGGGATCGACGACCGCATAGAGGAGAGCAAGAACTGGTTCGAGCGGATGGCTGAACATCTCCCTGGCTATCGCGGCTACAAGGAGAAGGAACTCCGGCGAGAAGCAGACAAGACCCAGAGGCTGTTCGTTGCTGAGCGCCTCGACGCGGTGCGGGCGGGGCTGGATGACCTCAAGCTCGACCTGGTGAATCGGGGCGACCTGGACACCCTCGGCTCGGTCGACGTCATCATCCGCAAGCTTCGCACCGTAGCTGATCGCATCCGGTACGCCGATTATGGTTACGCCGGCCTCTTCGACACCGACAAGGTGGACGAAGCCGTGCTCGACCAGCTGTATGCGTTCGACCGGCAGCTGGAGACCGGCGTCGGGGAACTGGAGACCCTGAAGGGGGCTCTTTCCGCCGACAGCCCGTCACTCAAGAGCGACCTGAAGGTACTGGAAGACAAGATCGAAGCCTTGGGAGAGCAGTTCTCGCAGCGGGAACACCTCATCACGGGAGCAGGGAGGTAACCGATGGCCCTCATGGACCTGATCGAGTTCATCGACGAGCAGGGTGCGGAGATGGTCCACCGTGTCCCCGAGCAGGGCTCGGGCGAGTTCAAGGTGGGCTCGCAGCTCATCGTGCGTGAGAACCAATGGGCGGTGTTCTTCCGCGACGGCAAGGCGTACGATGTCTTTGGACCGGGGCGGCACACCCTGGCTACGCAGAACATCCCGCTGCTAACGGCGGCACTCACCACCCCCCTGTTCGGCGACACGCCCTTCCGCTGCGAGGTCTACTTCGTCAGCCAGCGGGTCTTCACCGAGCTGAAATGGGGTACCGCGGAGCCCATCCTCTTCCGGGATTCTGAGTTCAAGATGATCCGTCTCCGCTCCAACGGCATCTACAGTTTCCAAATCACCGACCCCAAGCTGTTCGTGGTGAAGATCGTGGGGACGCGGAACATCTTCACCAACTACCAGATCGAAGACTTCTTGCGGGGGATCATCATCGGACGGTTGGCCGATATCTTGGGGGAGACCCTTGATTCGGTCCTTGACCTGCCCCGCTATTTCGATGAGCTGGGAGCCGGTCTCAAGGCACGCATCAAAGACGATTTCGCCCAATATGGGCTGGCGATGGTGGACTTCGTCGTCAACGCCATCACCCCTCCGGAGGACGTCCAGAAACGCATCGACGAGCGCTCCGGGATGGAAGCCATCGGTGGCATGGACCGCTACTTCCAGTACAAGGCGGCTCAGGCCATCGGCGACCTAGCCCGTGGCGGTGCGGGTGGCGGAGCGGAAGGTGGCGACAGCACCATCGGCACGGCGGCGGCAGCAGGCCTCGGGCTGGGGACTGGGGCTGGTTTGGGCATGATGATCCCGGGGATGCTACAGCAGGCTATGGCCAGCGGAGCCCAGCCCAAGGTGCGCTGTCCGAACTGCCATAACGATATCCCCTTCGGGAGCAAGTTCTGTCCAGAGTGCGGGGCTAACCTCGCGGCGACCGTGACCTGTCCGGAATGCGGGGCCACACTGCCGGCCTCCTCCAAGTTCTGCCCCAACTGTGGGCACCGGATGGGGGCGGCGCCGGCGGGCGAGGCCGCCGGCGCCGCCGACAAGGAGGAGAAGTGAGGGGGCGGTCACTCTTATCGGCGAGCGGACCACGTACTTCATCCGCGATGCCCTTGCTCGCCAGGGGCTTTGGCGCGAGGTCTTCGCTGAGACCAGCCTGGCAAACGTGGTCCTTCATCCTTCTAATCGTGCTGGCGGCGGCGGTCGTCTTCCTGGCCGCTCCTGCCTCTACCGCACAGGCGAAGAACTGGCGCATCGACAGCATGGACGTCCTTCTCGATGTCAAGGAGAACGGCGACGTCGTCGTCGACGAGGTGGTGACCTTCACCTTCGAAGGCAGTTTCAGCTATGTGGGGCGGGTCATTCCCACCCAGAACACGGGCGACCTCAGTGACGTCCGGGTCTACGACCGGGCGGGCAACCAGCTCCCAAAGGGTGAAGGGCCCGGGACCTACTACACCCTCAAGGAAGGCGATGACCTGGTCATAGTGGTCAACTTCGCTCTTACCGATGCCTCCGAGACCTGGACTTTCCATTACAAGGCCAAACAGCAGATCATGTTCTGGGATGAGGGCGACGAACTGCGCTGGTACGTTTTCGACGATGAGACGCCGGTTCCCATAGGTCGGGTGAGGGCCACAGTCAAGCTCCCCGGCTCGGTCCCGGGCGAGCAGATGACCCAAGCGGTGCAGACCGGGTGGGGTGTTCAGGCCACTGTCACCTCACCAGCTCCCTCCACTATGGTCTACGAGGCCACTGACATCCCGCCATACACCAAGTTCTGGATAGTCACCGGCTTCCCCAAAGGCGTGGTGAAGTTCACTTGGACCGCTCGCCGGGTGGCTGCCTTCCTGGTGCCTAAGGTCGGGTTCGTCCTTCCCATCGTCTTCTTGTTGGGGATGCTCGTCATCTGGCGGCGGCGGGGACGTGACGACCCGGCGGCCACCTATGCTCGCTACGTGAGTGAACCCCCGTCTGACTTGGCCCCCGGTCTGGTCGGGGCCCTCATCGACGAGAAGGTGGACGTCAAAGAGGTGATCGCTACTATCGTCGACTTGGCCCGTCGAGGGTACCTGGAGATCACCGAGACCAAGAAGAAAGGGGCCCTTGGCAAGAGCATGACCATCTTCACCCGCACTAAACCCCTGGATGACTTGAAGGGGTTCGAAAAGAAGGTCGCCGACGCCCTTTTCTATGGTGCCCACCCGGACCAGATCACCACCAGTGACCTCAAGAACCATTTCTATACCCGCATACCGCCCATCGTGGAACAGATATACGAGGAGGTGACCAAAGCCGGTCTTTTCGCGCAGAGTCCGAAGAAGGTTAGAGCGCGGTGGATCGGCTACGGCTTCTTGGTGGCAGCGGTCCTTGGTGTGCTGACCTTCATCTTCGCCATGCTCGATGTGGGAGGCTGGGGCTGGTTCATGTTCGGCTCCATCATCTCGGTGATCATCGTCTGGGTGTTCTCGCGGTATATGCCACAGCGGACCAAGACGGGAGCCCAAGAGCAGAAGAAGTGGGAGGCCTTCCGTAACTATCTGCAGGACCTCACTCGTTTCCAGGACATGGAGTCCGCCCAGGACAAGTTCGAGAGATACCTGCCCTACGCCATCGCTCTGGGTGTCGAGAAGCAGTGGGTTCGGCGCTTCGAGGGGCTGAACGCGCCGTCTCCCAGCTGGTATCACCCGCCCATCGTGCTACCGGTGCCTTCGGGTAGCGGACCGGTGGTCGGTGGTGACCTCGGCCGCGGGTTGGGCGGCGGGATAGGCGGCGGTCTCAGTGGAGGTGCGGGCGGCGGTCTCCCTGGAGGCGGCTTCAGCCTGGACACCATCTCTGATGGTCTCTTCAACACGTTGAGTAGCATGTCGAGCGCCATGACCTCGGCGCCTTCCAGCTCCGGCTCCGGACGGGGTGCTTTCTCTGGAGGCTTCTCCGGCGGCGGTTTCGGCGGCGGTTTCGGCGGGGGCGGTGGCGGCGGCGGGTTCCGCGCGGGGTAGCAGACCGGGCAGGAGGGATGACACATGCGTATGCGGATCATCGGCGTAGTCCTCATCATCGTCAGCCTGGGCATAGACGCCTGGTTGGCGGCCGGTCTCGCCTCGGGTTCGCGGGGGACGGGGGTGGCGCTAGGTTTCGTCCTCTTTTCGCTGCCCTTCCTGGCGGTCGGTATCTACTTCTTGCTTAGCTCCCGAGGCGAGATCAAGGCAGAGAGTAAGGCCGACAAAGAGCGGGCGATCCTCAATTCGGTCATGACCCGAGGCCGCGTGAGCGTGGCGGACCTTGCCATCGAGGGTGACCTCACCCGGGACCAGGTGCGCGACCTGATTTACGACCTCATAGGCAAGGACCTGTTCCGCGGCTATGTCAACTGGCAGAAGGGTGAGTTGGTGTCGGCTGAGGCCGCGCAGATCAAAGACGGCTCCTGCCCTAACTGCGGCGGGCGGCTGGAGTTGGCCGGCAAAGGCTTGGTGCGTTGTCCATATTGCGGTACCGAGACCTACTTGTCGGCGCCAGCCGCCGGGGCGAGTACGGTGGCGGGTTCGGCTTCCGGGACGACTACAGAGGCGTCGCCCGCCTCTGGTCCGCCGCCCTCGAGCGGCTCGTGACGGGCGGCTGCCAGAAAGAGGGATGGCCCTTGCGCCTGCTCTACAAGTTGTGGCTCGATTACCGTGGGCGGGCCTTCGGCGACGGGCCGGCGCGGCTTCTTGACGGGGTGGAGCGCTCAGGCTCACTACGCAAAGCGGCCCAAGACCTCGGCATGAGCTACAACAAGGCCTGGCGCATCCTCCATGCGGCCGAACAGCGACTCGGTTTCCCGCTTCTTGACCGCAGCGTAGGTGGCACTCTGGGAGGTGGTTCCCAGCTGACGCCGGAGGGCAAAGACCTACTGCGTCGGTATCGAGCTTTGGCTGAAGAGGTCAGCGCCCTTCTCGAGGCGGCCTTCGCTCGCCATTTCGGTGACTGGCGCGACCCGGTAGGACCGGGCGGGGATGCTGTCGACCCGGCTTCCGCTGTGCCTTCCTTTGAGTGGCATCACGAGCCCGACGAGGATGGGGGGCCGTCCTAGCTCCGCAGCCTTCCTACGCCGTCACGCCGAGCGCCGTGGCGTTCTCTTCGAAGAGGAGAGACGCTTCCTGCTCGCTCAAGCCCAGACTGTCCAGAAAAGCCAAACACTCGTTCATGCTGTCGTAGGGGTGGTCCGTCCCCAAGACGATCCGGTCCAACCCCAAAGCTTTCCGGGTGCAGTCAAAGGCGGCGGCCAGATAGTTACCGCTTGTCGATACCCACATGTTCGCGCGCAAGTACTCGCTCGGTTTCCTTTTCAGCTCGGGGATGGCTCCCTGGTCGGAGACCACGTGGGGCCGGTCATAGGCCCAGTCGATGCGGGCCATCAAGAAAGGCAGGAACTCCCCGTAATGGCCGACGACGACCTTCAGCCGCGGAAAAGCATCGAAGACTCCGGCAAGCACCAGCCTGAGCATCACCATGGCCGTCTCCACGCCGAAGCCGAAAGGCGGTCCCGCTAGCGCCACCCCGTAGGTGCGGAGTTCCGGCATCCTTGGCATGGTGGGGTGGAGATAAATAGGAACGTCCAGGCGCTCGCAGGCGGCGAGGAGCGGCCAGTAGCGCTTGTCGTCGAGGTAGGTGTCACCGTAGTTGGAATGGGTCTTCCACCCTACCAATCCCAACTCGCGCACGCAGCGCTCCAGCTCCCGCACGGAAGCTTCCACATCTCGTACCGGGAGGGCCGCATAACCGCGATAGCGGTCGGGGTGGGTGGCGATCGCGGCAGCTAGAGTATCGTTCGCCTCGCGAGCGAGCCGCAGGCCCAGTCCTGGCTCGAACTGCTCGACCCCCGGCGAGGTGAGAGAGATGACCGCCACCTCGACTCCGGCCTCATCCATGGCGGCCAAGCGGCCCTCTCCTAGGTCTAGCAGTCTATTGAGGATGACGTCGCCGTACGGTTCTCCTGCATCCGGATGATAGAAGAGGCGTCGGTTGCCTGAGCCCTGGTCGTGCGCGAAACGGGGATAACCGGGATTGGCGTAGAGGGCGTCGATCCAGCCTTCAGTCGTGAAATGGTTCTCGAAGTCGATGGTTTTCACGTTCGGGTTCTCCAAAGTCGAGTGGCGCGTCGTTTCCCAACAAGGTAACACCTAGCGCTGGGCAGGCACCTGGCAATGGGCAGGGTTGGGTTATACTCCGGATGATGAGATCTCTCGAAGAAGACCTCGCTGCCGCTCGGGCCTATCACGGGCACCTTTGCCACGGCATGGTCATGGGCGTCCGCATGGCCCGCTATGGTTGCCGTCTACTCGGCATCGAGGACCCTCATTCGTATCGCGACCTCATCGTGTACGTGGAGATGGACCGCTGTGCCAGCGACGCGGTAGGCGTGGTGGCAGGGGTCACACTGGGACGGCGTCGGCTGAAATGGGTCGACTACGGGAAGCTAGCGGCTACCTTCGTCGATTTAGGCTCAGGCCGGGCGATCAGGCTGGCGCCACGGCCCGAGGTGCCCCATGCCGGTCGGGAGGATGACCCTCTGACTTTCTGGAACGACTGGAGCGACGAACAGCTGTTCGACTTCCAACCTGTAGTGGTGGATATTCCCGCCGAGGATCTACCCGGCCGCCCTCTGCGAACCATCACCTGCGCCGTGTGTGGCGAGAAAGTCCAGGACGGACGCGAGGTGGAGTGCCAGGGCGAACTACTGTGCCGTGCTTGCGCGGGTGAAGCCTACTACCGGACGGGACTCGCCTAGCGAGGACTCTCGCCTGACGGTCGCTTCTGCCCGGCGCGAACCCCATTAGCTCGCGGCCCCATTAGCTCGCGGCCCGACCAGATGCGGCCTGTCAGTCCTTGCCCCATTCGGGGGCCAGTCGTCGTCGCAGGCGAGCTAGCGCCCGGAACTGCAAGGCCTTCACCGCGCCCTCGGTCTTGCCCAACAGTCGGGCGACCTCACCTACCGGCAGGTTGAAGAAGAAACGGCAGCCGATAACCTGGCGTTGCTCCGGGGTTAGCTCGAGAAGGGCCCGGTAGAGCCGCTCTCGCTGTTCTTCGGCCAGCACTTGCCGTTCGGGGTCTTCCTGCGGATCGAGGACTGACTCCAGCTCAGCCGCCGGTTCATCCAGGCTGGGCAGCCTCCGGCGCCGGTAGTGGTCGATGACTGTGTTCTGCGCGATGGTGTAAAGCCAGGTGGAGAACTGCGCCGGGTTCGGACGATACCGTCCCATCGCTGCAGCCGCGAAGGCTTTCTCAAAGACTGTGTTGGTCAGATCCTCCGCCTCTTGGGTGCTCGAAAGTCGAGAGGCCATGAAACGGAGCACTTGTGGCGCATAGAGCCGGTACAGGTCGGCGAAAGCCGAGGCGTCAAAGCGGGAGGCGCGCTCAGCGAGAGACTGGACTTCATGGGTGGCAGGGAGCGACGCGAGGTGAGGCCCCGCCGCGGCAAGTGGAGACAGGCGCATACGTGTCGCAGCGGGAGAGACTGCCGCTCCTGAGGTGCTCGTCGAGAGCGCGAGTGTCGGAGAGCGCGCCATACAATGCTTCTATCGGCCCAGGGCGGGGTCGGCTTGAGGCGGCTGCGTTCTGGGCGCGTCGGCGGGACAAGAAGGGGCGGCGGCCTTGCGGCCGCCGCCCCGGGCGCGTGCCTTGTTAGCCAGCCGGGAGAAACCAGTCCCGTCTGGCTGTCGCCGCTAGGGCGCGGTGGTTGTCGTAGTCGTAGAGGTGGTAGTCGTAGACGTCGACGTTGTAGTGGTGGTCGAGGTGGTAGTCGTCGTTGTAGACACGCCCACCTCGATCTGCCGCGGGATCATGGGGAAGGTGCTGATGAAGGTGTCGTTGTGGAGCACCGTGCCGTCGGGAAGAGTGACCTTGCGTACGACCTTGATCTGCCTGCCCGTCTGACCCTCGATCACCACGCTTGACCACGTTGTGGGCTTCAGCGGATTGGCTATCGTCACCTCCGTGCGCGGACGCACGTTGTAGAAGCCGCTAGTCGTGTACTCCACTTTGCGGCCGTCGTCTGTCCCGTAGATGGTGAAGGTCGTCTTGATACCGTTAGAGGCACCTGTGATCCAGATGTAGTGGGAGGTGTCGTTCTTGAACCGCAGGTTGGCACCGCCGGCAGTCACCGTGGCGTCGCGGCCCTTCGGGTAGTGGTCGATGTAAATGGAGTGGTTCCTTCGCTCGACGACCTCGAGGCCGGCGAAGAACACGGCGTTGAACAGCGTGGTCGAAACCTGGCAGATCCCTCCGCCGTACACATCCTCGAGCTTACCTGGGCCGACAATGCCAGGGGCCAGCTTGTAGCCCCGGTCAGGAGTCCGGGGTCCGATCTGCTTATCGAAGTTGTATATCTCCCCAGGAGCGAGGATGACGTTGCTGGCATATTCCGTGGTGATGCGAACGTTCACCTGCCGGTCTTTGGTGCCGACCCACTCTGTGGTGTAGCTGGCCAGTTTGTCCTTGATGCCCATGGCCTCGGCTTCTTCGGTAGTCAGGTCGGGCTCGGTCTTGACCACGGCTACCTCGGCTACGCGGTCGGTCGTCTTCAACGAGGCGGCGGTGATGGCTTCGGCGGTCTTGGCATAGTCAAGAGCTTCGCCCTCCACCCCAGGCACCACCCAGGCCTTCTCGCCATCGCTGTCAAAGCTGGCGTCGATAGGCTCCTTGGCCACCTCAGGAGCGATGGTGTCGAAGAACGGTGTCATCTTGCTAGCCGTGAAGACCGGTACCAAGGTAGGCACTCCGTTCCTCATCTCCGAGGTGAAGTCCATGTAAGAAGCTATTTGGTCGACCGACAGCGTCCACCTCTTCTCGCCGTCGACCAGTGTGATAGGGCCGCTGATCATGGTGCGCGCGGTCTTGAGCGCTTCTTCGTTGTCTTCGGCCTTGACGGCTGGCTCTTTGACGACAAGAGGGATCTGCACCTCGGTCGCGTGCAGGCTGAGCAGCAGTTCCTCTAGAGTGCCAGCCAGCGCCTCGCGGTCGACCACCTGGCCGTTCTTATGCTCGATGACTTTGATCTCGGTGCCTTCGATGGCAAGAGCTGCGTTGACCGGCTCGATGTCGATCTCACCCGCGACGCCGGCGATGACTTTGTCCATCTTGGCCTTGTCGATCGACCCTGTCAGCGGAAGGTCGACGGGGGTGAAGAACAGTTTGAGTCGCCTACCGAGGTCCACGAAGAAGTTGTTCTCCCGCGAGACCTCCATAGCCTTGGTCACGGCGTCCTGGACGTCGAACGAGGTCCCGAAGTCGGCCGGCATGACCTGCCATCTCTTCTCCCCACTCACCAGCGTGATGGGGTTATCTTGAGCGTCTTCCACCAGACGGTTGAGGGTGGCGATGGCTTCGCTTCGCGTCATGCCGCCCAGGTCTTGTCCAGCAACGCTGACCCCCGCGTGGACCTTGTTATAGTAGAGAGCCGAATCAACGAGTATCGCGAGTACTACCACCGCGATGATGACTCCCACAGCAAGGAGGATGCCGAACTGAGCGTTGCGGCGGCGGCTTCTTCTGGGAAGGCTATGCTGGTTCACTCAGACTTTCTCCTGATTTCGCGGACGCCAAAAGATACCAGATGCCACGGATGGCAGAAAGGTTTTGGGTGCAGTTTGCCCATTTCCATCCCTATCTATTCGTCGGCGAGAGACGAGGTCCTGGTCAGCGCGGACGGCGATGACACCCTCGAGGTTCCCGGGTTCGAGCGTGGACTCGAGTGACCCGCATCGACTGGTCGAGACCTTGACTTCTCCGCCGTGGGCGAAGCGGCTTGGTCCCGGTCTCAGCCGGCGTCTAGCCATGGTCCTACTCTTGTCCGGCACTCTTTCGCCAAGCGGGCGCCCGCTCTCGGGAGAGGAGCTGGCTCAGGCTTTGGGGCTGACCCGCGCGGCTGTACACAAGCACGTGGAGCATCTTCGCGCACTGGGCTTCCGCGTGGACTCGGTCGTAGGGTCCGGGTATCGTCTCGGGGCTGCCTTCAGCGACCTGGTGGTCGCGGAGGCAGTGCTACCCTATCTGTTGGGCCTCTTCGGCCCGCTTCCTGGTGGCGAGGAAGGGGTGCAGTCCCTCCTGCAGGCCGGAGAGGCGAATGCCGATGTCTCCGAGTCGACAGTCCCGACCGCCCCGCCCGTCGGCATTCCCTACCACTACCTCAAGGAGTGCGCGTCCACCAACCTTGTCGCGCGGCAATTGGCACCTAGGCTGCCGTCAGGCGGCGTGGTGGTGACCGACCGGCAGACCTGCGGGCGGGGCAGGCTAGGCCGGACTTGGCTGAGTGAGCCGGGGAAAGACCTCACCTTCACAGTACTTCTGCGTCCTTCACTAGCCCCCGCGCAAGCACAGCTGCTGTCTTTGGCGGCAGGACTTTCAGTGGCGGAGGTCTTGGAGGAAGCACTCGCCCTGCGGGGGGCCGTGGGACTCAAATGGCCTAACGATGTGCTCTTGGGCGGCCGCAAGGTATGCGGCATCCTGGTGGAGGGCTCGATGGACGCTGATAGGCTGCACTGGGCGGCCATAGGGGTCGGACTCAACGTCAACAGCCAGACATCGGACCTACCAAGCAGAGGGACTGCGGGCAGGGAAGAGGAATGGCGGGGACGGCCTGTGCCGGTCTCCCTGGCCGAGTACCTTGGGCGCTTCGTAGAGAGGGCGCCGTTGCTGGCGGCCCTGCTGGCGCGCTTGGGCGAGCGCTGCTGCCGGTTAGAGTCCCCCGGCGCTCTGCTGGCCGCGTGGCGCACGCGGGACGTTTTGATAGGGCGGCAGGTGGAAGTGAAGGGTGGCC
>Ga0101944_10005971_pt1 | contig 13298 bp, 8 predicted proteins | sample DewCreD2012metaG_FD_75245 | JGI IMG/M metagenome (GOLD analysis project Ga0101944, IMG submission 75245) | Hot spring sediment bacterial and archeal communities from British Columbia, Canada, to study Microbial Dark Matter (Phase II) - Dewar... ... | reverse complement strand
ACCTGATGCCGTCGGATATCACGGGCACCGAAGTGATCCAGGAAGACCGCGACACGGGCAAGCGCGAGTTTCGGTTCATCCGCGGTCCGATCTTCGCCAACATCATCCTGGCCGACGAGATCAACCGCACGCCGCCCAAGACGCAATCCGCGCTGCTGGAGGCGATGCAGGAGAAATCGGTGACGGTGGCCGGCATCATGCACGCGCTCGACCTGCCCTTCTTCGTGCTGGCCACGCAGAATCCGCTGGAGCAGGAAGGCACCTACCCGCTGCCCGAGGCGCAGCTCGACCGGTTCCTTTTCAAGATCACGGTGGACTATCCGAGCGACGACGAGGAGCTGGAGATCATGCAGCGCGTCACCAGCGCGCCCGCGCCGGCCGTCCAGCCGGTGCTCGACGGACCGACGATCCTGCGCCTGCAGGACATCGTGCTGCGCGTGCCGGTGGCCGAGCACGTTTTCCTGTACGCGCGGGACCTGGTGCGTTCGACGCGGCCGAAATCGGAGGAGGCGCCGGGCTACATCAACAACTGGATTCGATGGGGGGCCGGACCGCGGGCGAGCTTGAACCTGATCCTGGCGGGCAAGGCTCGGGCGATCCTGAACGGGCAGCTTCACGTCACCTGCGACGACATCGCCGCGGTGGCCCCGCCCATCCTGCGCCACCGGCTGGCCTGCACGTTTTCGGCTCAGGCCGAAGGCATCACGCCGGACCGCGTGGTGGAGCGGCTCCTGGCGGACGTGCCGCAAGGCAAATCGACCCGGAAATCGGCCAGGAGGTCCTAGCGTTCCGTGGCTCGCTCGTCCGCCCGTCGTCCCCCTTCGATCTCGCGGTTCCTCGACCCGCGCATTCTCAACCGTGTCGACCGGCTTTCCGTGGCGGCACGTTCGGTCGTCGAAGGTTTCATGGCCGGTGCCCACCGTTCCCCCTACCACGGTTTCTCCGTCGAGTTTTCCCAGCACCGCGAGTACACGCAGGGCGATGACCCGCGCCACCTGGACTGGAAACGCTACGCCAAGGCGGGTCGGTACTTCGTCAAGCAGTACGAAGTGGAGACCAACCTGGTGGCGCACCTGCTCCAGGACTGCAGCGAATCGATGGACTACGCCTCCCCGCGCATGCCGTGGACCAAGCGCGAGTACGCCAGCTTCCTGACCGCGACGCTGGCCTACCTGATCGTCAACCAGTCGGATGCCGTGGGCACCGTGCTGTACCATTCGGAGGTCGCTGCCTTCCTCGAACCGCGGCAATCGGTCGCGCACGTGAACCGGATCTGCGCCGAGCTGGAGAGGATCGAGACGGCTCCCCGGACGGATACCGGCGCCGTGCTGCACGGGATCGCCGAACGAATCAAGCGCCGCGGCCTGGTGGTCCTGATCAGCGACCTGTTGGATCGTGCGGAGCGTATCCTGGCCGGGCTGGACCACCTGCGTTTCGCCCGGCAGGAGGTGGTGGTCTTCCAGGTGATGGATCCGTACGAGTTGGATTTTCCTTTCGAAGGCGTCGTTCGTTTCGACGGCTTGGAAGGGCTGGGCCGGGCGCTCTGCCAGCCGCGCCGGTTGCGCCAGGACTACCTGGAGAGCCTGCGCCGTCACGTGCTGGCCATCCGCTCGGCGTGCGAACGGAACCGCGCCGATTACCTCCTGGTGCGCACGGACCAGCCGCTGGAAGTGGCCTTGGCCGGCTTCCTGCACAGCCGTTCGCTGAGGCTCTGGCATCGCTGAAGGGGAGTTTGCGGACCGCCATGTTCCTGAACCCTTGGCTGCTCTTCGGCGTCGCGCTGGCCGCGGTCCCGGTACTGATTCACCTGCTGCTGCGGCGGCGCTATCGCACGATTCCCTGGGCGGCGATGGCCTTCCTGCTGGAGGCGCTGCGGAAAAACCGCCAGCGGATGGAACTTCATGACCGGATCCTGATGCTGTTGCGCGCGGCCGCGGTGGCTTGCCTGGCGCTGGCCCTGGCGCGACCGACGCTGACCGGCCGCGCGGCGGCCCTGGCCGGCGCCAGTTCCAATGCCATGGTGATCCTGATGGATGTCTCGGGGTCCATGGGCTGCCACGACGGGCGCGAGACGCGGCTCGACGCGGCGCGCCGGGTGGTCAAATCCCTGCTGGCGCAGGCCGATCCGAACACCAACGTGGCGCTGCTCGCGTTCAGTCACGATGCGCGGATGCCGCTGGGCGAACCCACGCGAAACCTCGCTTTTCTCGACCAGGAACTCGATCGCGGCATCCTGCAGACGGATGCCGCCACGCGGATCGATCGTGCGGTCGGCGCCGCCTTGGAGCTGCTGCGTTCCCGTTCGGACCTGCAGGCCGTGCGGCGCGAGGTCTACCTGTTGACGGACCTGCAGGCCTACCCGTGGACCGAACGGCACGCTTCCGCGACGTTCGCGCAGGAGCTGGAACGGCTCGGCCGCGAGGCCAGCGTGGTGCTGGTGGACGTCGGCGATGCGGGCTTGGGCAACGTGGCGGTGACCGGTCTGGATATCTCGGACCCGCTGGTGCGGGTGGGCATGCCGGTGGACCTGTCGGTGACGGTTCGCAACTTCGGTCGCACGCCGGTGACCGGACTGCCGGTCGATGGTTATGTCGATGTCGAACCGGGTGGAGCGCCGACGACCCGGCAGACCGTGGACCTGCCGCCCGAAGGGCACGCGGTCGTCTCGTTCCAGACGGTTTTCGCGACGGGGGGGGAACACCGCATCGAGGTGCGTACGGGTCCCGACCGCGTTGCGGGCGATAACCGCTGCTTCGCCATTGTGGAGGTTCAGGCCGGGGCCAGCCTGTTGCTGGTGGACGGCGGCGACGCGCGCCGCGAGGAGCCGCAGGCTCGCGAGACGGCTTACCTGGAGCTGGCGCTGGCTCCGCTCGAACCGGGCGCGCCCAGGCCGGAGAAGCCTGCTGCCGACGTCGTGCCGGCCTACCGCCTGAGCGAGCGCAACTTCGGCGACTACCAGGTGACCGTACTCTGCAATGTCGCCCGCGTCTCGACCGACACGGCCATGGCGCTGGCGCGCCAGGTCCGGGCCGGCATGGGGCTTCTGATCCTGCTCGGCGACCGGAGCGATGCCGCGAGTCTCAACCGGGTGCTGGGTCCGGAAGGTGTCGACCTGCTGCCGGCCGAGATCGGCGAGACGTGGGGACAGGAACCGGACCTGCGCGCTCCGGTCGGCGTCGAGCCGCGGAGGCTGGCCCGCGATCCCGACCGGCTGACGCACCCGGTCATGGCCGAATTCCGTAACGAGGAACTGAACGAACTGCTGGCGCCCGTCTGCGTCTATCGCGGGTGGGACCTGACGCCTCGCGCCGGCGACGAGATTCGGACGGTGATGGCCTATCGGGACGGCCAACCGGCGATCCTGGAGCGTCGCGTGGGGCTGGGTCTGGTCATGCTGGCCGCTTTTCCGGCCACCACGGCCTGGAGCAACTGGCCCACGCAGTATCTCTTCCCTGTGCTCATTCCCCGGCTGGCCTCGCGCCTGGCGGCCGGGCATCGACCCAGCCGGAACCGGATGGCCGGCGAACCGTTGAGCGGATCGTTGAGCGCCGGCGAACGCCAACACGCCGTCTTTGTGCACCCGCCCGTGCCGGAAGGCCGGCGGCAGGCGACGGTCGAAGAAGGCGACGACCTGCCGACCTCGCGCCTGCGCTTCCGCTATGCGGAAACCGACCGCGCCGGGTTCTACGACGTCGTGCCGGACCGTCCCGGTTCGCGTCCGCAGACCTACGCCGTGAGCCCGAACGTCCTCGACGAGGCGGACCTGACGCGCATCTCGGTCGAGGACCTTCGGAGCGCTTATCCCGGTTTCGAGTTCACCTTCGTGACGAAGGACGAGGACGTGGTGACGCGCCTGGCGGCCGAGCGGCGGGGCGTCGAGGTTTGGCCCTGGTTCCTGGGACTGGTCTTCCTTTTTCTGGGTTTCGAATCGGTGCTGGCCTTGCGCTGGGCCCCGCGGGAGGCGCCGTGATGGAACGCCTGTGGTGGCATTTTCTGGGGATGGAGCGGTTGCTGGAGACCGACGTGGAGGGCTGGTCGATCCGCTGGAGCCGGCTGGAGACGCCCTTCCAGGCGCTGCTGCTGGCGCTGGCCTTCGGTGCGGCCTGCTATGCGGTCCGATGGTTCTACTGCCACGAGCCGGCCTACTGTTCGCGTCCGCGCAAGCGCCTGCTGGCGGTGCTTCGCTCGCTGGCCTTCCTCGTCCTGCTGGCGGTGCTGGCGGGTCCGGTGCTGGAACTGACCAAATCGGGCGCGATGCGCGGCAAGGTGCTGATCCTGGTCGACGTCTCGCAGTCGATGGAGCGCCAGGAACGTTTCACGCAACCGAACGACAAGCGGGTGGCGGCCCGCGCGCTGGGGCTGATCGGCATGTCGGAGCCGGCGCCCGCCGAGTGGCCGGCGCGGATCGAAGAGCGCCTGATCCTGGCGACGCGTCTGGACCAGGTGCGCTCGCTGCTGAAGGACCCGCAGGTGGCGCTGCTCTCCCGACTCGAAAAGGAGCATGAAGTCGAGGTGTGGACGTTTTCGAGCGCGGCGGAGCTGCGCAACCGTTCGGCGGAACGCGGTCTGGATCCCGGTCTGCTGGACGATGTCCAAGCTGTCGGGGTGGCAACGGAACTGGGCAACGTGCTACGCGAGGTGGCCCGGCGCACCAAGGGCCAGTCGCTGGCGGGCGTGATCCTCTTCACCGACGGCGCGAGCAACCGCGGCGAGGATCCGCTGTCCGCCGCCGAGGAGTTCCCGGCCCGCATCTATCCGGTCGGCATCGGCGTTCCGCTGGCGCGGGACATCTCGGTCGGCTCGATCTTCCTGGAAAGCAAGCTCTTTCGCGACGACGCGGCGCCGCTGTACGTACGTCTGCGCCAGCGCGGTTTCGCCGGGCAACGCTGTCAGATCGTGGTCACCCTGGGCGGGGAGGAGGTCGCTCGCCAGGCCGTCACGCTGGGCGAGGACGGCGAGCAGACCGAGGTGGTGCGCCTGCGCCCGAAACGGCCCGGCCGTTTCCCCGTGCGGGTGGAGATCGAGCCTGTCTCGGGAGAGAGTGAACCCGGCAACAATGCGCGCGAAAAGGAAGTCGAGATCCTGGACGGGAAGCTCAACGTGCTGCTGGTGGAAAGCGAACCGCGGTGGGAATTCCGATACCTGTTCAACGGTCTTCGTCGCGACCGCCGGGTGGCGCTTCGTGTGCTCCTGCGCGTGCCCGATCTCCCGCGGCTGGCCGCGAGCGATCCGGTCTTCATACGCGAGTTCCCGCAGCGGGAACGGCTCTTCCGCTACGATGCGCTCGTCTTCGGCAACCTGCCGAACGACGCCTTCTGGACGGCCGAGGACCTGGAGAACATCCATCGGTTCGTCGCGTCCGAAGGCGGTGGCGTATGGCTGATCGCGGGACGGAACCATTTCCCCGACGCATACAAGGCCTCGCCCCTCGAATGGCTGATCCCGGTGGAGTACGAACGCCAGCCGGAGGTCGGTCCCGCCGACGAGATGCGCAGCACAACGGACGGCTTCCGTCCCGTGCTCACGCCGGAGGGGCGCCGGCATCCGATCATGCGGCTCGATGGCGGGGCCGGCACGGAAGAGGAGAACGCCGGGCGCTGGGAACTGGTGCCGGACTTCCATTGGTATCACAAGGCTCTGCGCCCCAAGCTCGGAGCCGCCGTCCTGTTGGTCCACGGCGGCCGCCGGGGCGAGACCGGTCCGCCTCCGCGCGGCGGGCCTTCGCCCCTGCTGGTGACCGCGCAGGTGGGCCGCGGGCGCGTGCTCTACAGCGCGGTCGAGGAGTTCTGGCGCCTGCGTTTTCCCATCGAACTCGGCCCGGATGCGCTCGACCGCTTCCACGCGCAGGCCGTTCAGTACCTGGGCCTGCGGCATGCGATGGGCGGTTCGCCGCGCGTCGAGATCACCACCGACGGCGACGAGTTCCCGCTCGGCGACCCGATCGAAGTGACGGCCCGCGTGCTGGACCCGGAGACCTACGAACCGCGGGTCGTGGAGCGGATTCCCGCCGAACTGCTCCGCGCCGCCGATGACCGGGCGGTCCAGTCCTTCGAACTGCTGCCGGTTCCCAACCAGCCGGGCATGTACCGCAACGTCCTCACGCCGGCCGAGGAGGGCGCGTACCGCTTCACCTTGCGGAGCGAGGATGCGGCCGCCTACAAGGACATCCGCGTGCGGATCCCGCGCCTGGAGAACGAATCGCCCGAGATGAAGTTTGAGTTGCTGGAGAAGCTGGCCAAGGCGACCTGCCCGCCCGGTTCGGGAACGACCGCTCGCGCCTACCGGGCGGACCAGGTGGGCGAGATTCCCGCCGAGATGCGCGCCGCACGGCGCCGGCTGGTCTCGCGCGTGGAAGACCCCTTGTGGGACGCGCCGGTCCTGCTGGCCTGCTTCGTGCTGTGCTGCGGCGCGGAATGGCTGCTGCGGAAGTGGAGCGACCTGTGCTGACGCTGCGCGATTTGCGCTTCCGGTTCGAGGTCCTGCGCCGCGAGGAACGGCGCGCGGCGCTGATCGTCGGGGCCAGCCGCGTCGCGATGGCGCTGGTGGCCTTCGCCCTGCTCTACTTCCTCTTCGACCGTTTCTTCGCCCCGCCGATGCTCGGACGATGGGCCGCGGTGCTGGCCGGCCTGGGCGGCGTCGCGTGGCTCTTCCGCACCGGCGTCTATGCGCAGGCGGACCGCGCCCGGTCCGACGACGAGATCGCGGCGGCGATCGAGGAGCGGCATCCGGAATTGAACGGCGCGCTGCTCTCCTTCGTGCAGTTGGCGCGTGCACGCGACCAGGGACGGCTGCTGGCATCGCCCGTCCTGATGCGGGCGCTGGAGGAAGAGACCCTCGCCGCCGTCGCACGCATGAACTTCATGGAACTCGTCCCCCGCGACCTGGCCCGCCTCTCCCTGCTGGCAGCCTGCTTCGCCGTCGCGGTGCAGGTTACCTGCTTGGCGCTCCTGCCCTGGCATTTCGTGGCGCTGGGCGCCCGCCTGTTCGACCCGGACCGCGGTTTCCCCACCCGCACGCGCATCGAGACGCTCGACCTGCCCGCGGTCGTCGCCTGCGGGGCCGAGATAGCCGTGCTCGTGCGCCTGGAACGGAATTCGGCGATGCCCACCAGACCGGGCCGTCTGAGTTTCCGCGACCTGGTCGACCGGACGATCGTCGAGGTCGAGTCGGTCGCCGACGCGGAAGGCAGTCGCCTCTTCCGGGGCGCGCTTCCGCATGCCGTCAACGATGTCGAGGTCACCGTTCAGATCGGCGATGCGCGAAGCGAGCCGCACCGCGTGCGCGTCGTCCCGCGCCCGGAAGTGAAGGAGGGTACGGTCCGCTACCGTTGGCCCGCCTACCTCGGACGCGACGACGTGCTGACCCAGCCGCTCGGCCCCCTCGACGTCCTGCAGGGCGGTACGCTCGAACTGGATCTGGAAGCCACCGTGCCTTTGCACGACGCGTTGCTGGTCGAACGCCACGGCGAGTCCTGGCCGCTCATCCCCACCGACCAAAGCGGCTTGCGTTGGTCCCTGCTTCACCCGCTGGCCGTGACCCGCCAGACCAGTTTTCATATCTGGATGCGCGACGAGAACGGGCTTTCGAACTCGATGCCGGCGGTCGAATACCCGCTCGTCGCCCGTCCCGATCGTCCGCCCGAAATCGCGCTGCAGTATCCCACGCGCGATCTCAGCGTCACGCCCAAGGCGCGTTTGCTGCTGCGTTTCGACGCGCGCGACGATCTCGGTTTGCGTGCTGTCTGGCTGGCGTACCGGGTCGAGCGGGAAGGTCAGAAGGACGGCAAGCTCGAACGCGTCCTGCTGGAGGATCTGGCCACCGACCGGGACGGACGCCTGCTCCCGGTTCAGCAGCTCCAGTGGAATCTCGAGCGACAAGGCTTCAAGACGGGCGAACAGGTCGTCTTCTGGCTGGAGGCCGACGACGGCTGTACGGCCAACGACCCGCCGCCGCAGAAACCCGAAGGCGACGGAACGGACACGCCGGGAACGTCCCTTCCCCGAACGACCCCGATCCGCCTGACGCTGGTCAGCCCTCAGGAGAAGACCCTCGAACTCCAGACGCGCATCGCCAAGCTGTACGACGAACTGAACGGTCTGAAGGGCGATCAGGAAGACTTGAAGACCCGCGTCCGCGAACTCCTGCGGCGTCTGGGCGTCGTGCCGGAGCCGTAAGCACCGCGTCGCGGTGTCGAGGCGACGGTCGTTCCGGCATTAGGCGTAACCGAACTCCCAGCCTTTGCGCGGCTCGCGCTTGATCAGGGCGTTGGCCTTGTCGCTGTTGGTGAACTTGCCGGTCCGGAAGTCGTACGCCAGTTTCTGCCCCCGGACCAGATTGGCGACGTTGCCGACCAGCATGATCTCGGTGAGCCGCGTCGAATATTCGAAGTGTGCCGACGAAGGTTTCCCCGTGCGAATCGAGTTCAGGAAGTCCGCTTCGTGGCTGCCCTTCACGCGCTCCAGGACCTGCCTGGGCTTGCCGACTTCCTTCATGAATGTCTCGGGGAAGAGCCGCGCGCTGTTCATCCACCAGCCCGAGGTTGCCGTGCCTTTCGTGCCGTAGTACGCTCCGGACTCCTTCTCGACCGCCGCGATCCGCTCGGGATCGATCGTCTTCGGCATCGGCTTGGCTTTGTAGTCGTTGTAGATGCCCGAACTCCAGCGCATCGCGCACGGGACCATTTCGCCACGCTTGGGGAAATACCACGAGACGCGGACCTCGTGCGGCCAGTTCGTCCCGTTGGTCTCCTCGCCTTCGCACTCCACTTCGCACGTTTCGGCCTCGTGGAGTTTCAGCGCCCAGACCGCGCCGTCGCCGTTGTGACAGAACCAGTCGCCCAGCAGACCGGTGCCGTAGTCGAGCCAACCGCGCCAGGCGCCCGGAACGATGCCGGTGCGGAACTCGCGCTCCTTGACGATGCCCTGCCAGAGGTCCCAGTTGAGGCCAGCAGGCGGCTGCGCCGGTTTGCCGGGGTTGCGCGAACCGAAGTCCATCTGGTTGTACGGCGGACGAATGTGGGCCTCGGTCACATCGCCCAGCGATCCCTGCCAGATCCACTCGCACAGCAGCCGGATGTGTTCGCCCGAATGGCCTTGGTTGCCCATCTGCGTGGCGACCTTCTTTTCCTTGGCCAGCTCGCGGAGTTTCCGCACTTCATAGATGTCATGGCAAAGCGGCTTCTCGCAGTAGACCGCGCAGTGGGCTTCGAGCGCGCGGACGGTCGCTGGAAAGTGATGATGATCGGGCGTAGCCACCCAGACGGCATCGAGCTGTTTCTGCTCGTCGAAAAGCTTTCGATAGTCGGTGTAGAATCTGGCATCCGGGAACCCGGCCTTGATCCTCTTGATCGCTCCGGCGGCGTGATTCTCGTCGACATCGGCCGCGGCAACGATCTGCTCGCCCGAAGCGACGTTAACGCCTTTTCCGCCCATGCCGCCAATGCCGACCAGCCCGAAGCGGATCTTTTCGTTGGCGGCGTAGCTTCGCGCAGACGCCGCAGTGACAATGAAGACCGAGGCCGATGCGGTCGCGCCAACTTTGAGAAACTTTCGACGGTTGATCCGAGTGGTCATGGGTCTTGGGCCTCCCGCTAAGTACCGCGCCGCAGAAGTTCCAGACCCATTGCTTGCGCCTGCGGGCCCGGCTCTTCGTTGCTCGCTCGTCACAGATCTCCTCCGGATATGCTCCTCGCTCGCGCCTCGATCCGGACCCGCATCCGCAGCGCACTGGGCCAGGAACTTCTGCGGCGCGGTACTCAGTTGTTGACGGCCAGCTTCTCGCAGATCTTCTGCGCACCCTTGAGCTTCGGTTCCAGCTCGAAGGCCTTCTTCAAGTGGCCGCGCGCCTTCTTCTCCTGCTGCGCCTTGAAGTAGCTTTCGGCGATCTTCTTGTGAAGATACGCCTCGGTCTTCTTGCTGACGCCCATCGCCATGACCTTCTCGTAGATCTTCACGGCTTCCAGGGGCTTGCAGCGACGCGCGACTTTCTTGCAGTAGATGTCGCGGATACGGTCCTTGACTTCCTCGAGGAAGAACCGCAACGGGCTGTTCCGCTCCTCGTGATAGACGTTCTCGTAAAAGCGGAGTGCGTTCTTCCAGTTGCCCTGACGCTCGTATTCCTCGCCCAGCAGGAACTCGCAGTCGAGATAGTCCTTGTGATCCAGATGCTGCCAGACTTCGAAGGCCTTGTCCTTGTCCCGCATCCGCTCGTAAATGTCCACGGCCTCGTGCGGCTGGTCATTCAGCAGGTTGTACAGAATCAACCGCGCCTGCGCTGCCGGATCCTCCGCACGCTTGGCCAGATTCTCGCGATAGGGGTCGCGACTGGACTTCAAATACGGACGAAGCCGCTTGTCGTACTCCTGCCGCTGCTGGTCGTTCATCAGGATGTCATAGGCCTTCAACAACACGCGCATCTTCGCTTCGGCCCACTTGGTGCGTTCGGAATTGTGGTCCGGATGGTATTTCTTCGCGAGCCTGCGGAAGGACCGCTTGATCTCGTCAGCAGTCGCTTCGTGGTGCACTTCGAGCACCTCGTAAAAATTGATGACTTCGCCCTGGGTTTCTTCGAACACTTCTGAACACCCCCTGCAAACGATGGCCCGATGCGAGGCTATATCCAACCGGTTCCCGGATCACCCGCGTCCAGGAACAGATCGTCTCCTTCATGTCCATGTCACAACCCGGTAACCATGAGCCCAGGAGTATGGCATTCAGGAGCTGATCAAAACCGACTAGCTGTTACGGTCGGCCTTAATCCCCACGTTCTTATTTTATGAATTCCAGCGTCGAATGCAATATTTTTGTTTGAATTTCAGGACAAATTTAAACGCAACCCGAACGCTCCTCGAAACTCCTCAACGCTGTCCTGACAAGAAACGAAACGGGCTTCTGAAACCCCTCTGAGGTATTTACATAAAACATTTTAAATCAATATCTTGCATGATTCGAGAGGCACGAGATCACACCCTCCTTCATAATCCTCGACAACTCGGCCAAATAAATAGGACGCCTTACCCGACCGAGTCATCAATCTTCTTTTTATATCCCCACAATCAAGCGTTAATGCCTTGGTATCGATCGATTCAACAGGCCTCGTCCGACTCCGATTTCGGCACTTCGCCCAAGACCGATTCGTAAGACTCACTTCCCTATGCAAAATCGACTAAAGATCCGGTCCAGGAGCGCTTCCGTCAACCCGTCATGGCGCAACAGGACGCCTTGCGCGTCCGAGAGCGCGTGGCTCGCTTCGCGTAATTCGACGGCAATCGCGTCTTCCCCAAGGCCCTGCCGCAAGGCCTGTTGGGCCCGCTCCAGCGCTGCTTGCGCCGTCTCGTACCCGGCGCGTTGAGCCGACAGGCCTTGGGACCAGACCGCCGCCAATCGCGCCTGAAGCTGGCGGGCACGATGGGCCATATAACCGACGAGTCGATCGAAACCGGCGCCGCTCTTGGCTGCAACTACAATGGAATCAATATCTTGCGTTCGAATACAGCTTCGCAATGTGGCTTCCGTCAATACCTCCCACGCCGTTGGCGGTCGGTTTTCCACCAAATCGTTCTTATTCCATATCAGGCAGGCCGTTGCCGGGTTGACGGAGCCGAGAAGCTGCTTCAGCTCTTCAAGGGCTGCTCCCGCGGGGTTGGTGCGGTCCAGCACAATAAGAAGGATGTCGGCAGAGCGCGCTGCCTGATCGGTGAATGACCAGGCGCTCAGCGCCTGGGGTGGACTGGCCTCTCGGCTATCCAGCCCGGCCGTATCGCTCAGCAGCACCGACAGCCCCTGCTCGACCTCATGCAGGACTTCAACCGGATCGCGGGTGGTATGCCCGGCAGGGGAAACCAGTGCCGCCTCGCGCCCAACCAGTGCGTTCAGCAGCGTGCTCTTGCCGGCCCCGGTGGGGCCCGTCAGTACGACTCGCGGCATGCAACCCCAGGCAAGCCCCCGTGCGTCGGTGCCCTGTGATCGGTTCGCTGCCGAGAGCCTGAGGATCAGCGAGGCGATCCGCTCGGCCAGTTGTTCGCGCGGCATCAGGCAGACATCTTCCTGGCTGAAATCGAGGCCGAGTTCGAGCCTCGCCAGCAACTCGTCGATCTCTTCGCGCAAACCCGCCGGCGCGTGGCGGGAGGAGGTCCCGGCGATCCTGACCCAGGCGCGCGCCTCGTCCGCGGTGCCGGCGCGAATCAACGCTCCGATGGCCTCCGCCTGGATCATCGAAATCCGACCCGACATCAGCGCACGCCGGGTGAACTCGCCGGGCGAAGCGAGCCGCACGCCGCCGGCGCGCAACGCCAGCAGGAGTTCCTCGACCGCCGCGGGAATGGCCGGCAAGTGGACTTCCACGACATCCTGGCGAGTGTAGGATCGCGGGCCCGCCATGAGATACACGCAAACCGGCAAGGTCGCGCTGCGCCAGCGCAGGGTTCCGGAAATCCGTCGCCAGGTTTTCGTTTGGCCATCCCGCGCCGCCGGCCATGCGACGCCTTCAGCATCTCCCGAAAAAAGCCGGCGAATGGCCGGGAAGGCATCGGGGCCGGTCAGACGCAGGATCGCCCGTGACCCGCCTGCACCGTTACCCGGTGCGGCGGAAGAAAGCGCGGCAATCGTGTCGTTCGCATCCGGGCGCATCGCCAGGACAGTGTAGCACAGGGCCGCTGGCGTGCGCCAGTCCGCAGGATTGCTGGCGTGCGGGTTCGCCGATTTCCGACTGCCGAGTCCTTACCGTTCCGCTTGGAGCGCTCCTTATTCGTGCAAGACGACCGGCTTCCGCACGTTGTCCATCTTGGAAGGTCGGCATGTACCTGCACGGAGGTGCCAGGCCGTGCGACCTTTTTCCGTGAACTGCCCGCACTCGATCCTCTGGTCAATGCTCCTGTGCACCGGTGCGGCTTCGATCGCCGTCGGCGAGGACTACGAGTTCGCCCGGCAACTCTGGGATAACCAGCGCGAAAGGTCCGGCCTTCAAGCGGAGGATCTGATCGAACGCCTCGCCCACCGCCTCCTGAACGCGGCGACGGAACCGGAGCGATGAGAAGGCCGGCTCATCCAGACCCTCCTCTTCCGCCACCGCGCCATCGGGAGTTCGCCCGAGAAGAAATGGGAGCTGCTGGGCCAGGCCGGAGCGCTCTATATGCACCTGAAAGGTCGCGCCTTCGCCTTCCGGCCCGACGAAACCGGGGCGACCGAAGCGTGGAGCGCCGCGCTGAGTACCGCGCCGCAGAAGTTCCTGACCCAGTGCGCTGCGGATGCGGGTCCGGATCGAGGCGCGAGCGAGGAGAATATCAGGAGGAGATATGTGAA
>Ga0101944_10005970_pt1 | contig 13302 bp, 14 predicted proteins | sample DewCreD2012metaG_FD_75245 | JGI IMG/M metagenome (GOLD analysis project Ga0101944, IMG submission 75245) | Hot spring sediment bacterial and archeal communities from British Columbia, Canada, to study Microbial Dark Matter (Phase II) - Dewar... ... | reverse complement strand
GTGGTATTGGTTTTGTTGTGAGTGCACAATCTGAGTATATTGCCAAGGATATTATTGAAAATCAGAAAGCTCATGGAGCAGGGCGCCAGATAATATGTTTAGAGATGCTTGATAAGGCAATTCCACGAAGTGAATATAAAGTGCTGTATAATAACCAGGATATTGGATACATTACTAGCGGCGGTTTCTCGCCAGTTTTTAAAAAAGGCATTGCTATGGCATTAGTAAAAAGTGGCATAGTTTCAATTGGGGATGAGGTGGCGATAGTTATTAGGGATAAAATAAGCCCTGCAAAGGTTGCTCAGCGCCCATTTTACAAATATGCAGGCAAAAAATAATCTATGTAGGGGCACATCATAATGGCAAATAGTTATTTGCCATTATATTATTGTGCCTATATATACTTTGATAAAGGAGCATGATAATGAGCAATATTCCAGAAAATCTAAAGTACACAAAGACACATGAATGGATACAGGTTCAGGATGATTATACCGGTATATGCGGTATTACCGACCATGCACAGGAGATGCTGACTGACATTGTATTTGTTGAATTGCCCGAGGTTGGCATTGAGGTAAAAGCTGGAGAACAGGTTGCGGTGGTAGAATCTGTAAAAGCAGTAAGTGATATGTATGCACCGGTAAGCGGACGGATAGTTGAAGTAAACAAAACACTGGAAGATTCACCAGATTTGCTTAACAGTGATCCGTATGGCAAAGGCTGGGTGTTTAAGATAGATATAAAAAATAAACATGAGCTTGATGAGCTTATGGATGCAGCAAGTTACGCTGATCATGTTGCTTCAGGAGACTGATCATGAGCTTTTTACCCAACAGCAATGATGATATCAGGTTGATGTGCAATGAGATTGGTGTCAATTCTGTAGAAGATCTGTTTGTTGACATACCATCATCGGTTAAAAATCCACAGATTCAATTACCATCGCCATTATCTGAACAGGAAGCATTGTATTCCATACTGCGAACGGGAAATACCAATAAGAAAGTGTGTTCGCTTGTTGGTGCAGGAATATATCATCATTACGTGCCTGCAGTTGTGGACCATTTAGCATCGCGGTCTGAATTTTATACAGCATATACCCCATATCAGCCTGAGGTTAGCCAGGGGACATTGGCTGCAATTTTTGAATTTCAAACATATATGTGCAAACTTACCGGCATGGATATTGCCAATGCCAGCATGTATGATGGTGCAACAGCGTTAGCTGAAGCTGTGCTTATGGCTGTTCGTACAACTAAAAAAAATACAGTACTGTGTTCGGCTTCAGTTCATCCACATTACAGGCAGGTGCTTGCTACGTATGCGTGGGCATCGGATATTTCATTGCAGATAGTTCCTTATAAAAACGGAACAACTGATTATCAGGAACTATCGCACATAATACATGATACTGTTGCGTGTGTTATTGTGCAAAGCCCCAACTTCTTTGGTGTGATTGAAGACGTTGCAAAGGTGGTACAGATTGCACACCAGCACAAGGCTTTGTGTATTGCAACATTTACTGAAGCAATGAGCCTGGGATTGCTGAAAAGCCCGGGCGAATGTGGTGCAGATATTGTATGCGGCGAAGGGCAATCGTTTGGGAATTACCCTGCATGTGGTGGCCCACTGTTAGGCATACTTGCATGTAAAAAAGAATTTATGCGAAACATTCCTGGTAGACTCATCGGCAAAACCGTTGATGAAGAAGGAAGGGACGCATACGTTATGACGCTGCAAACCCGTGAGCAACACATACGCAGGGAACGTGCCACTTCAAATATTTGTACTAATGAAGGATTGTGTGCATTGCGGGCAACAATATACTTAAGCCTGGTTGGTAATAGGCTTCAAGAGCTTTCCCGTACTAATCATGCAGCAGCAAGCTATTGCCTGGAAAAATTAGTGGCATTGGGATATGAGCGTGTGTTTGATGTTCCGTTTTTTAATGAATTTGTCATTAAGATTAATAATGCAAAGGATATTCGCAGTAAACTTATAAATAATGGCTATGCCTTAGGCATACCACTTGAGGAGTATTATCCTGAGCTATCTGATTGCCTTTTGATAACCGCTACTGAATGTACCACACAAGATGATGTTGATACCTTAGTTAAACTATTGCAGACAATATAATGGTGAGCACCATGCAAACAATATTTTCATTACATAAAAAAGGTAAAAATAAATTCACAGTGCCACAATTTTATGCTGAAAGCTATGACGCAATCCCCCAAGAATATGTGCGCCAGAGTTTTGAATTGGTTGATGTAAGTGAGGTTGATGTGGTGCGTCATTATCGCAAACTTTCAAGCCTTAACTTTGGTGTTGATAATGGCATGTACCCGTTAGGCAGTTGCACCATGAAATACAATCCCAAGATTAATGATGTTGTTGCAGCATTGCCGCAGTATGCATGGCAACATCCTGCAACTGTTGAAGAGCTGTCACAGGGGGCTTTGCAGATAATGTATGCATTGCAGGAAATGCTGTGTGCAATTACTGGTATGAAGCAATTTACACTTATTCCTGCTGCTGGTGCACATGGGGAACTGACAAGTGTAATGGTTATAAAGAAGTATTTTGAAACAAAAGGTGAAAAAAGAAATATCATACTGATTCCTGATTCTGCACATGGAACAAACCCTGCATCTGTTGCAATGTGTGGCTTTACTGTAAAAGAAATACCATCTAATAGCGATGGCGATGTGGATATTGATGCTTTGAGAGCAGCCATGGATGACAATGTTGCTGCCATGATGTTGACCTGCCCTAATACGTTGGGGCTTTTTGACAGGAACATACTAACAATTTCGGAAATATTGCACAGTAAAGGTGCACTTTTCTACTGTGACGGTGCAAATTTAAATGCTATTGTTGGTAAAGTTAGGCCTGCTGATCTGGGTTTTGATATTATGCATGTCAATTTACACAAGACGTTTTCAACGCCACATGGTGGTGGTGGCCCGGGTTCAGGCCCTATTGGTGTTGTGGAAAAGCTTGAACCATTTATGCCAGTACCTGTGATAAGCAAAAAGGATACGCAATATTATCTTGATTATAACAAACCACAATCAATTGGTCGAGTCCACAGCTTCTATGGAAATTTTTTGATAATGCTGAGAGCCTACACATACATTGTGATGTTGGGTGCTAATGGTTTGCGGCAGGTGGCTGAGCATGCTGTTGTCAATGCCAACTATCTCAGAGTTAAATTGCAAAAGCATTTTAACCTGCCTTATAAACGGATATGCATGCATGAGTTTGTTATAAATGATGAAGGATTGCCAAACGGCATTACAACCAATGAGATTGCAAAACGCCTTTTGGATTATGGCTTTCATGCACCAACTGTTTACTTTCCTTTAATAGTCCATGGTGCAATGATGATTGAGCCAACTGAGACAGAGCACAAAGATACATTAGATGCGTTTGTCAATACCTTGATTGCAATAAAAGATGAAGCCAAAAGTAATCCTGAAATTTTAAAAGCAGCACCACAAACAACACCTGTGCGCAAGGTTGATGCGGTGCTGGCAGCACGCAAACCGGTAGTACGATGGGAAGAGTAAGGTCAATCCCTGACTGGATAAAATTTTCCATACCTTCAGGAGAGCAATATAAAAATGTGCAGCAGCATGTAGCTGGCTGTGGCCTTCATACCGTATGTCTTGAGGCACGCTGCCCCAATATTGGTGAGTGCTTTGCAAAAGGGCACGCCACATTTCTTATTCTTGGCAATATCTGTACACGGAATTGCCGATACTGTGCTGTGTCAAAAGGTACCCCTGTTATTCTTGATGAAGATGAACCTGAAAAGATTGCGAAAGCAGTTGCATCTCTTAACCTGAAATATGTTGTTATAACATCTGTGACGCGCGATGACCTTGATGATGGAGGGGCCTTGCATTTTGCAAAAACAATCAAAGAAATACGAAGGTTTAGCACTGAGGTAAAGGTTGAAGTTCTTATCCCGGATTTTAAACAATCGCTGAAACTATCGCTTGCTACTATTATGGATGAGCGGCCTGATGTAATAAACCATAATATTGAGGTTGTAAAAAATTTTTACACAGCATTGCGCCCCAAAGGGGATTATGCGCTTTCTCTTAAAATTTTGGCGATAGTTACTGAGCATGGGTTTTTTGCCAAGTCTGGGCTTATGATTGGATTTGGTGAAACACTGGATGACATTATCCAGACGCTTGAGGATGTGTATACCGCTGGATGCCGGGTGCTGACAATTGGGCAGTATTGTGCATCCCATAAGGGGGCGTATCCGGTGCAAAAGTATTATACGCCTGATGAGTTTAAAGAAATTGAAACCATTGCATACCAGATTGGTTTTACAAAAGTGCTTGCAGCACCGCTAGTTCGAAGTTCGTACAGGGCAGGTGAGCTTTTTTCATGAGCATTCATGTTGTATTAAAAAATCCCGGCGAAAAATTAGTACACATTGATGTTGAATTTACTGGCAATGTAATAGCATCAGTTCATTTGTCTGGTGATTTTTTTATCTATCCGGAGGAAGCAATTAATGATATTGAACAAAGCTTGCATGCTATGCCAGCTAATAAAGAATTTCTTGAACAAAAAATAGTTGAACTGTTGAAAAACAAAAATATAGAAATGGTAGGCATCTCATCTTCTACTATTGTACAGGGTATTATGGAGGCGTTTTTACAACATGAAAACTAAATGGCGCCTTATTGTTCACGGTGCATTGCAGCCTTCATGGAATATGGCTATTGACAGTGCACTGTTACACTGTACGGTTGCACAGCCTGTATTACGCTTGTACCGCTGGCATAAACCTGCAATCACCATTGGATATTTTCAGGACATAGAAAAAGAAGTGAATATTGAGCTTTGCCGCAACGATGATGTAAGCATCATCCGCCGTATAACCGGTGGTGGTGCGGTGTTTCATCATGAAGAAATTACCTATAGTATTGTGCATCCATTACGGGGTCCTTTTAGCAAAGGAATTATGGATTCGTATGCACTTATAGCAAGGCCATTTGTTGAGGCTTTAAAAACAATGGGTGTTACAGCGCAATACAGTCCCATCAATGACATCGTTGTAGCAGGAAAAAAAATTTCAGGTAGTGCACAAACGCGAAAAGAAGGGAAACTGTTGCAGCATGGCACTATACTTGTGGCTACTGATACAGAAAAGATGTTTTCTTATTTAACTATCGACCCAAAAAAAGTAAAACAGGAAGGAAAACCGGTTGTCACTTTGAGTGAAATAGTAAAAGATTTAACAAAAGAACGTATCTATGAACAATTAATTCAGGCAATCATTAATTCATTTAAGGAAGTATTTGACATTGAATTTGAAGAATCTGATATAACAGCACAGGAAAAAGGTGCGGCATTTGATTTTGAACAAAAATATTTTTCCAATGAACAGTGGAATTGCAGGCGCCTATCGCCATAATTATTTATACGTCAATGCCAATATATTTCTTAATAAAAAAGCCAATGGCAAATGATATGGTTGCAACGCCCAAACTGATTATTGCCATCTCAACAAAGCGCTTTTTGAAATTTAGGTCCTTTGCAATAGCAATGTAGAAATTAAAGAAAAAGATTATCAGCAGGGCAATTGCTACCGTGATAGAAAGTGCAACTAAGTAATGGCTTGCAACAAAGTATGGAATGATTAAAAGCACTACCGTGATGATATACGCAATGCCGGTGTACACAGCTGATTTTAATGCATCCTTTGCATCTTCGGCTTTGCTTGAAAGATATTCTGATGCTGCCATAGACAACGAAGCAGCAATGCCGGTGATAAGTCCTGCCAGGGCAATAAGCCGTGTGTTTGCAAGCGCAAATGAAAGGCCTGCTAATGTGCCTGTAAGTTCCACCAGTGCATCATTAAGCCCTAATACCACCGAACCAACATATTGCAAATGTTCTTCTTCAAGTAAAATATACAGCTCCTTTTCGTGAGCATGTTCGTCCTTTATGATTTTTTTTACTTCCGGTATAATAGATTCTAATGATTTGTATGAAACCTGAGCCTGCTCTTCGCCACGTTCCATTAATTTGATGCCAAACGTCAGTCCAAATAAACGGGATATAATATAATATTTTATTATCTTCCAACGGTCAGGTTTTACATCGGAATGCGTGTAGCTTTTCCAAAACTCATAATGCTTTTTTTCATCTTCGGCAACTTTTTTTAATATGCGTGCATTATGATGGTTCTTGATTTTTGAAGCTAAAAGGTTATAGATATGGTATTCAGTTAATTCGCTTTTTTGAAATTTAATTATTGTTAATATTGTTTCAGGGGTCAAATGCTTTTGCATAAGTTTTCCTTACATTTCAATAATGTCATACACTATATTAAATGAGATAAGGCATTGAAGGACAGCCTTCAGTGGCATCCCTTTAGTAAATTTTAAAAGGAAATCATTTGAAACCTCACTGAACTGCCAGCTAGTACCTTCTACAAGGATTTTGCCTGTGTATTCTAATGAATCTGCATCATACAAAATTATTTCTTTGATATTTGTACTCATATACAATTACTCCTATGAAAAAAGTGATGCTGTACACTGGCCTGTAACCAGGACAGGTTTGTTTCAGGATCTAATGTATTAATAGATTCCGCATCAAGTGCGGAATGACTTTTGACGAAAACGTCATGCTAAACTCTGGCCTGTCGCCTGGGCAGGCTCGTTTCAAGATCTAATATATTAATAGATTCCGCATCAAGTAAGTAAAATACTACGCGTGGACTATCTAAACAAAATCGTCATAATTATCAAGTGTTTTTATATTTCCGCGTTGTTTTCTTTCAATTATTTCTTTTAATGCTGTCCTGGCTTCATCACTTATAAATGGATTTTCATTTATGATTGCAGCCCGTACACAGTCTATGGATTTTTCAGTGCCAATATGTTTTAATCCTTGTATTGCCAGCATCTTGCAATCTTCATCGTCAATACTCAGTGCATGTTGTAGCAGATTTTCTGATTCTTCGGATGGGAAATATGATGCAAGTTGTATGAGGCGCTTTTTAACAATAAGTGGCGCTTCATTAAATGATTCAAGTAAACGGTGTGCTGTGTTGCTATCGATATTTTTTGAAAGAGTATGGATAGCGCTTGTTTTAATGATTGAATAATTTTCATTCATGATTAAATCAGTTAATGGTTTGATAATTAATCTATTGGTGAATGCACCTAAAGCCCGTGCACATGCCTCTACAAATTGAGGATTGGAGTCAGAAAGCCCTTGTATAAGGTGTTCAATTGCCCGTTTGTCCTCAATTACCCCTAACGAACGTGCTGCAAAAATACGAAGGCTTAAGTTTTGTGATTGCATCATTTCTATAAGTTTTGGCACAGAGAACTTTTTGAATCGTATAAACAGTGGCATCATCTCATTGATAGGAAAAATGCTTTCATCATTAATTTTTTCAAATAGCGGTTCAATAGTTAGTTCGCCAATATTAATTAAGGCTTCAATAGTAGTAGTGATAATCTGTCTGTTACTGTGATTAACAAGTGGAATAAGATGGTGTATAGCATCAGGCTCACGTAATTGTCCCAATAATTGGATAATATATGTTAGCTGCTGAATGTCGCGTGTAGTTGTAAGAAGATGTATTAACACGTCAATATTGGGTGAAGCAATTTTTGCAAGGATGCTTATAATATCATCGCTGTTGCGTGAAGATTGTATTAATTGTTCCAGTAATGGTTCAAACGCGGGTTCGCCAATATGTTCTAATATCCACTTTGCTATATCTTTTACCAGGATGCTGTCATCATACAAACAATTAACAATTTCTTGTATAGTTTCTGGGTCGTCGTAACCAATTTTTACCAGTGACCATGCTGCGGTTTCTCTTACCTTTTGATTCTCATCTTTCAAGAGAGGGATTAATGCTTTTGTTGCATGTGGATTTTTGCAAATGCCTAAACAAAATGCTGCGGATTCACGTATTAAAGGATTTTTGTTCGATAGTTCCTGTATAAGGGCTTCACCTGCATATTCTTTCATCTCACATAATGCCCAGATTACACTGTCGCGCACTTGTTCGTCAGGATGGGAGAGTAATGTAATAAGTGGAACAATGGCATCTTCCCCATATTGGATTATTTCTTCAAATGCTTTATTTCGAATTATATCATCACCAGTTTGTATACGTTCCATTATCTGCTCTATGGTATGTGTTTGATCTGATTTTGTCATATTATGATATTGCCTTATTTCTAAAGGGTTCGATTATTATAGTCAACACCTTGCTTGAAATATATAGTATAACTGCAATATTTTCAAAATAAATAGTTGCAATAGTAAGTAGATAGCTATGTTATATTATATAATTTATTATTTAATAATAGGATGTTGCAAGAAAGAAGTAAATAATAAAATTTATACGGATTCTGATGAAGCGCGACTCACTTGTTAAACACGAGAAATTGTTTTATTTTTTCATTTATAAAAATGGACATTTAATAGTCGTTACAAATAAAGGAAAAATCTTGAAGTTGACAAAACTATATTAATCTCATTGTATGAATACTTTCAATATTTAAGTTAAAGCTTTGAGGTATTATAATGGCAACAAAGAAAAAGGGAAAAACTACAAAGAAATCTACACCTAAAAAATCACATCAGGTATCTTCTTCAAAAGCACCATATATTTTAATCATTATGGCATTAGCTGCGGGCTTACTATTCTTGCTTTCTCTGCAGACAGATTCTCTTAAGCATCTTGTTCCTAAAAAGAATATGGCAGGTCAGGAAGAAAGAGTTGGAACTGCAAATACCAGTAGCAAAGAAAATAAACAAGAGGATATTGATAAAACCAAAGAATTAGAAAAGGAAAAGAGTACTAAACAGGAACTATCGCCCAAAAAAGAAAAAGAGAAAGAAAAAGAAGTTGCTACCGTTCAGGTTAAGGTGTACTTTTTATACTATAATGAAAAGGCTGATAAAATAGAATTGCGGCCAGTTGTACGTACGGTCAATGCTCTGATCCCTGTGAAAGCAGCATTAGAAGAATTAATTCAAGGGCCATCAAAATTGGAAGAAAAGAAAGGCTATGTAAGTGCCATCCCGTCAACGCTCAAAGTTATTGATGTGTCGATAGTTAACAAGATAGCTTTCATCAATTTTAATGGTGCACTTGAGGAAGGTGCGGCTGGCAACATTATGCTTAACCGCCTTGACCAAATTGTCTATACGGCAACACAGTTTGACAATGTTGAAGGAATACATATTTTAATAAATGGTCAGCGTAAACGTTTTTTAGGCCCTGATGGCATATCGATTGCAGGGCCGCTGAAGCGACATTAAAGTTGAGGAGTGATAATGTTAGAGGTTGAGATTAAATCTAAATATGATGACCTTGACAGTATAAAAAAAACAATAGTGGATGCAGGGGGTACCTTTATATCCACTGAGGTGGAGGATGATTGCTATTTTAACCATCCATCGCGGGATTTTGGAAAAACCGATGAGGCATTACGAATCAGAAGAGTTAATGATATGGTTTTTTGCACATACAAAGGGCCAAAGCTAGGAGGTAAAACCAAGACGCGTTTTGAAAAGGAAGTGCAGATTAATGATGCTGAAGCCATGCAGGAAATATTGCAAAAGTTAGGATTCATTCTGTATGGAAGAGTTCAAAAAAAGCGGGATGTATATTTACTGAATGAGGTTACTATTTGTTGCGATGATGTAAAGGGTTTGGGTACTTTTGTTGAATTGGAGATGATTAGCAATAACCGCGAGGAGGCTGAAAAACGGCTCTTTGCGTTAGCTGCTACTTTGGGTTTGTCAGATTTTATTACAGCATCATATTTAGAGATGGTTAAAAATTTACATAGTAACAATGACTAAAAAAATATTTATTTTTATAATGGAACATAGCGATATACAGAAAAATAAACTTTTGTCACTGTTAATCCCTAAATGCATTTATTTGTACATATCATATTTGGGTGTGACTTGTATTGATATAGAATTAAATACAATTATATTTTATTGATCTGATAAAAGCAATAATGTATAGTTTATTGATTTATTATATAAAGGGGGATCAAAAGTATGAAAAAAATATGTTTGATTATGCTTACTGTAACTATTAGTTTTTCTGTTTATGTATATGCAAATGATGCAGTTAAGCAAAAGATTATAGCCTTTGAGCAGGCAATTCCCTGGGCTGATGTGTATGATAGTTTTAAAACACGGCAGCGATCATGGCATCAGGATATTATGAACGCTAAGTCGCCGCAGGAATTGGGAAGGCTTTTAGTTGAGTTACAGGGTTTTATTATTAAGGAAAAATTGGGTGATAGCTGGAATACTGTTAAAAGTGAGTGGGTAGCTAAAACGACCAACGCCGCTACCTATGATGAAATTGCAGCAAGCTTAAAACAGTTGCAGGATTATTATTTTAGTGGTATCAAACAGGATGGCAGTGATGTTAAAAAGGATATTATAACATTTGAGCAATATGTTCCATGGGAAGATGTTAAGGAAGGCTTTAAAGCACGCCAGCAGGGGTGGCATTTTGATGTCATTAATGCAAAGACACCACAACAATTGGCAAATCTTCTTCTTGAATTTCATGATTGGATATATCCTGAAAAGTTTTCGGATTCATGGACAGTAATAAAACCAGCATGGGTTAAAAAAGTAAAAAATGCTTCAAGCTGGCAGGATGTAAAAAGCCTTTTAAAAGAATTACAGTGGAATTATAGGAAAGGCAAGTAAAAAGCAAGGGGCTCACTATGAGAGCCCCTTGCTGCTTTAAAGCATATTCAAGCTTATTTTAAAGTATATGATTCAAAGTCAGGATACCCTTCAATGCCATGTTCGGATATATCCAGGCCAATTAGCTCTTCTTCGCGTGATACCCTGATACCCATGGTTGCATTGATAATAACCCAGATAACCCAGCTTAACACAAAGACAAAGCTGCCAACAGCAACCACACCAACAAGCTGATTGGCAAAAGAACTAAACCCACCACCGTAAAATAAGCCCAAAGGTGGCTGTCCGCTTCCTCCTGCATACGGTGCTGCTGCAAAAAGCCCAACAGCTAAAGTGCCCCATACTCCATTTACAAGGTGTACTGAAAGAGCCCCCACCGGGTCATCAATACCCCATCGGTCAAACGCAAGAACAAAGAATACCACAAGGATACCGGCAATGCCACCAATGATTATTGATGCACCGGGAGTAACCCATGCGCAGGGTGCAGTAATTGCAACAAGGCCAGCTAATGCACCATTGAGTATCATTGACAAATCGGGTTTTTCTAATGCTAACCATGCAGTAATAGTTGCAGTTAGCGTTCCCGCAGCGGCAGCTAAATTGGTAGTTACAGCAATACGCCCAATATCGGCAGCATTGGCAGCCATGGTTGAACCGGGATTAAATCCAAACCAGCCAAACCACAGTACAAACACACCTAACGTTGCAAGTGGAAGACTATGCCCGGGTAATGAATTGACGCTACCATCAGGATTGTACTTGCCTATCCGTGGGCCAAGCACCAGCACACCTGTTAAAGCAGCCCATCCACCAATAGAATGCACCACGGTTGAACCGGCAAAATCCCAGAAACCACGTTGAGCTAACCATCCGCCGCCCCATATCCAGTGGCCTGCAACAGGATAGATGATACTGGTCAGGATAAATGAAAATACTATGAAGGCCAAAAACTTTATTCTTCCACCAACTGCGCCGGATACTATTGTAGCAGCAGTTGCACAGAATACAAGCTGGAAGAAAAATTTTGCAAAGAGCGGTACACCTGTCCAGTTAAGGGCAGAGTATACTCCCTGGTAACTATCGCCTGTAGCAGGACTGTTATCTGATCCACTGAGCATAAACACTCCCTTCCAACCCATAAAACCATTGCCATCACCAAACATTAATCCCCAGCCGATAAACCAGAAAGCAATAGATGAGATAGCAAAAACAACAAAATTCTTTGCTGATATGTTAACGGCGTTTTTAGCCTGTTGTAACCCTGCCTCAACCATTGCAAAGCCTAAGTTCATGAAGAAAACCAAAAATGCAGCAAAAAGTACCCAAAGTGTATCAGTAACGACATTCATGTACACTGTATTGGCTGGTACCTGAGCAACTGTGCTGGCTGACTCTTGTGCAAACAACAAACTTGCACACAGTAACACTACGCCAATTATTCCAAATATTTTTAATAATCTCATAGATTCCCCCTAAATTTCATAGTAAAGTGCATATTCCCATGGATGTGGTCTCAAAGCTATCTGGTCTATCTCATGAAATCGCTTGTGCGCAATATAGCTTTCAATAAGATCAACAGTGAACACATCGCCTTTCATTAAGAAAGAACAGTCACGCTCCAAACCATCTATGACTTCTTTCAATGTTCCTGGTGTATTGCGTATATTCCTTTTTTCATGAGGCGATAGCTCATAGATATCCTCATCAATGGGGTCAGGTGGCTCAATCCTGTTTTCAATCCCATCTATTCCAGCCATGATAATAGCCGCAAATGCTAAATATGGGTTGGCTGATGGGTCAGGGCACCTGAACTCAATGCGTTTTGCTTTTTCAGTAGTACTGTACATTGGGATCCGTACTGCTGCAGAACGATTGCGCGCTGAGTATACCAGGTTGATGGGTGCCTCATAACCGGGAACAAGCCGCCTGTAAGAATTGGTTGTGGGTGCTGCAAACGCCAGCACTGCCTCAATGTGAGCAAAGATGCCACCAATAAAGTAGCGTGCATAGTCACTCAGGTCGGCATATTTGCCAAAATCATAGAATATATTCCTGCTTTCTTTCCATAAGCTGACATGCACATGCATACCGGAACCATTATCCATAAAAATAGGCTTGGGCATGAATGTGACGGTTTTGTTATACCTATGTGCAACGTTCTTGATAATATACTTATACATGACCAGCGCATCAGCCTGCCTTACAAGTTCATCAACTATAAGCCCAATCTCAGTTTGGCCTGCTGTTGCAACTTCATGGTGATGAAGATTTACCTTAATACCACATGAACGTAGTACCTCCACCATTTTGGAGCGAAGGTTATGAAGCTGGTCATGTGGTGAAGTAGGAAAGTATCCCTGCTTGTAAGGTATTTTATAGCCTAAGTTTTGTTCGCCTCTTGCAGAATTCCAGCTTGCTTCAGATGAGTCCACCTCATAGAAAGCTTTGTTCTGGGTTTGTTCATATTGGACTTTGTCAAAAATGAAGAATTCAGGTTCAGGCCCAAAGTACGCCATATCAGCTATACCAGTTGAGCGAATATATTCA
>Ga0101944_10005968_pt1 | contig 13306 bp, 7 predicted proteins | sample DewCreD2012metaG_FD_75245 | JGI IMG/M metagenome (GOLD analysis project Ga0101944, IMG submission 75245) | Hot spring sediment bacterial and archeal communities from British Columbia, Canada, to study Microbial Dark Matter (Phase II) - Dewar... ... | reverse complement strand
TCCTCTTTGAAGAAGTTGGGAAGTGGGAAAACTTAATGGAAAGTTATTTGCTTACAGAACCACTGTTAAAAGAAGGAAATAAGTTTATTGGATTGCCTATCTTACAAGGGACAGCAGGGGACATGTCCTCAGGGATTACCCCTTTTGCGGAGTTCTTTTTTAATCCTGCAAAATACAATATGCTTGCTATTGATAATGGAGATAAAAAAGAAACAGGATTATTTTTCCCTGCGTACTACGGGCATAACGGGATTTACGGAGATGCAGACCACAATGTAGTGAAAGAACTTCATGGAACGCCAATGATAGACGAAGCGGGAAATTCCAATATTGCTTTGGCTATGTTGGATATACAAGAAAAAAAAGAACTGCTTTTATCTTCAGGAGACATAAAAGCAAACTATATCTACACAACAGAAAACCCATGCAAGCCAGAAGATGCCTTCATGGTTGTATCAAGTGGCTATTTTAACCATACCCTTCTTTCTGCTCAGTTAGCCAAAGTAAAAACTTACAGAGAATACGAACCACAAACAGGAAAATTAGAATGGGAAATAATAAACGGTGTTATAAATTACAATAAAGTAATGTGGATACCAGACCCCAATGGAAAAATAAAAATATGGGAACACCCAAAAACACTTCCACACGAAAAGTCCCCATACTATTCAGGAATAGACAGCTTTGATTTAAGTGTATTAAAAAAGAAAGTATTCCATTCAGACGGAGCTATGCTTGTATATAAAGGCATACACAAACCATTAGATGCGTCCAAAGACATGGCAGAGTGGCATAAAGAAACTCCGCCTATATGGAATGGTGTTGTTTGCGAATACGTTGACAGACCTATCAACCCAGAAGAGTTTTATGAGGAAACCTTAAAAATAAACACATATTACAATTGCAAAAGACAATGCCTTGCGGAAAACAACAAGAAAAATATTATAGATTATTATGTCAAAATGAAAAAGGCTCACGTGTTTTTATATAACTCTCCAGAAATACTTGAAGCCAAACTGGAATACAAACCTTCTGTTAAAATAGGAGTAACTATGCTTGAAGAAGTAAAAGATATAGCCATAGAATACACTATAACTTTTTTAAACAAATACTCTACACATCTGTTTTCAAAAGATTTATTGCAGGAATTGCTGTTGTATAACAGAAATAATTCGGATAGGGTATCCGCCTTGCTCATGCTTATTCTTATGATAGAAGAAGCAGACACAAAACAGAAAAAATCAAATGTTTCAAAAACCTACGTAACCCTACCAATGTATACTTTTCAAAATGGAACATTGAAAGAGATTTAATTTATAAACAACCATTGTTTTTTGATTTATAAATTGGGTTTTGTTGCGTTCTTTTTTTATTATATTTGTTGCATGTACAGCAGATACGAACAAATAAAAGATGAACGAAATCTTTTTGATTGGGCAAAGCATCAGATAGATGGCATTATTACAAATGCTTCTTACAATTTAGCTGGAGCTTATACTTACAATACCAAAAATGAGGACAATCCAATTGCAGACTTTTTTACAGAAAAGTTAGAGAAGTATTTTTTGTTTCATGGGAGCGATACTTTTTTCAGGCATCACTATTCTCACCTTACTCAAAAAAGATTTAACGTAGTAGATGCCGAAACGGGAGACACCTCAAGAATAGAATATTCTTTTCCAATCCCGATACGGAACATAAACAATATAAAGCCTATTCTTTATCAACTGTTTGGCGAGCAATTAGCAAGACCATTTAATTTTTCTGTACAAAACATAGGTAAAGATGCAGTGCGATTAAGAGACGAAATGTACAGCAATCAGTATTTTCAAACCCTTAATAAAAAACTCAAACAGGAACTTATGCAAATTGGATTACCATTTGAGAACGAACAGGCTTTAGCAGAGCAATTAAAAACAGTGCCAGACAATATGGAGGAGTTTTCTAAAATGCCATTTAAGGATAAATATACTGCAGCCATGCAATCGTTACTGGACTATTATCATTACAACTATAATATAAAAGAAACCACTGATTTTGGATTTTTAGACTTTCTTATTTTTGGAGAAGAAATTTACAGAACAGATTTAAAAAACAGACATAAACCCATACAAAAAATATCTCCTTTAAATTGCGTATATGACAATGAATATAATGCTTTGGGCATACACGACCCTTCATGGTTTATCTGCTGGGATTTTTTAAGTTTGGACGAATGCGTTGCAAGATTTAATTTAACTGACAAACAAATATGGGCATTAAAAGATGCAATAAGTCAGCACCATTCCTATAATACGGCGTCTCTATTAGACAGCACCTTATGGAATCTGTACAACCCAAGCTACCTTAATGGAAAGTTTCTTGTGTATTATGTTACATGGAAAGCTATTAGTGGAATAAGCTATGCAAAAGGAGAAAAAGGGGATTTGTTTATCAAGGATTTAAATGACTATCATAAAAAAAGATTTGAGGAAACATTAAAGAATAAAGGAGAAAAAGAAACCGTATATATACAAGAAGTATGGGAAGGTGTAAAAATAGGAAATGATATATATACAAGTATAGAACCTTATCCGTTACAGCCAAGAAGCAAAGAAAATTTCAAGTCCGTAATCCTTCCTGTAACTATTGTTAAAACAGACGGCAATTCACTTTGTGCCGACCTGAAAGAACTAGATATTTTATTGAAGATAATGTGGCACAAAGTAGAGTTTCTTCTCAGTCAGGCAAAAGGAGCTATACTTGCCATAGACTTGTCTTATATCCCAAGAGAATATAATTATGATATAGATAAAGTAATCTACCATTTGATTTCTGACGGGGTTTTAATGTATAACTCACGAGAAGACGGGAACATCAATAATGGAGGGAATATGATACACCAGATTGATTTGGGGGTATCCCAAACCTTACAGGCAGTGCTTGGATATATACAAATGCTTGAAAAGAAACTTAGCGATATAGCAGGAGTAAATGAGCAACGTATGGCACAAATGCAGGGGAAAGATAGTTTAGGGGTTACCAAAATGGCAATGAACCAATCTGTGTTAAGAACAGAGTACCTTAACCGATACCACTCCATAGCGTTAAAGCATCTGTATACAAACCTTGCAAACTTTGCAAAAGAATATCATAAAGAAAAGTTTGAAGCCTTGTATACTAAATTAGGAGAAGCTAAAACAGAAGTAATAAAGGTATTACCAGAAGACCTTATGGCAAGCTATTCTTTATTTATAAATGATGTAACGAGAGAAACACAGGTTTTTGACAGCATCAGGGCTATGGCTCACATGTTTATCCAACAACAAATGATTGATGTGAAAGGGTATATTGCTATTATGGAAAGCGAAAATCTTCAGATAGCAAAAGCAAAACTTGAGACAGAAATGGAAAAGAAAAAACAAGAAATGCAGCAACAGCAACAACAAGAAGGACAACAAGAGCAACAAATGCTTAAAATGAAATTTGACCATGAAAAAGAGTTGGTAACACTAAATGCAAATATTCAAAAAGAAGCATCTCAAATTGCAGAAGAGGCAGACATGACTAAAGAAATAGAGAAAATAAAACTGCAGCAGGAAGAATTAAAAATAGAAGCAGAAAGATTGGCAACAGAAAGAGAAAGACTTAACGCAGAATTGCATAATGAAATGCAAAAACTAAGAATAGATGCAGAGCTTAAACAAAAAGAGATAGACAGTAAAATAATGCTTGAGCAATTGAAGCAAAATACAGAACTTCAAAAAATAGAGTTGCAGGCAAGAATAGATAAAATAAACAGACAATTAGAAGCAGAACATCAAAAAACAATGGAAAGCATGAAAGCCATGCACAACAAAGAAATAGAAAACATGAAACAATCCGCTAATCTCAAGAACAAAACTACTGAAGCCAATCCTAATCAAAGTGTTGATTTTATAAATATATATCAGGAATTTCTGAAAAAAGAAACAGACATGCTGAAGTCTTACATCAACTCTCTTAATATTAAGTCAGACAGAATAGAAAAAGAACTTATGGATTTGAAGAAAGAAACCATAGATTTGCGTATGGCTAATGATAAGATAAATACAGAAAAACCTGTTGTAGAAGAAACCACTATTGAAGAAGAAATTAAAAATGGAAATGTGGAATTATAATAATTTGTATATTTGTCAAGCGCAAATCAAAAAAAACAACTTTAATAATTATATAGTATGAATAAAAGAAAAAACATAATGTATGCCCAAAATGGAGCATCATCAAACATGGCAGACTTGCTTAGTAACCTAACAGAAGAACAACAAGTCGGGTTTGTCAATTTTCTGAGAAATGCAGATGCAGGTGACCACTATCTTATACATGGTGAAAAGGTCTCCAAAAACGATTGGGACGCAAGCGACTTGCTTGCATTTTATCTTAGTGAAGACGTACACAATAGTAATTTGAAGAATGAATACTACGAAAATCAAAAAAAACCAAAGCTCCCAAAAATAAAAAACTTCAACCCTAATTTTGACGATACTCAAACGGCAAAAATGCATCAAAAAGAATTTATAATTGATGAAACAGGAAACGTAATAAAAGGGGAAAATATAAATAATGGGAAAAAAATGGCAACTCCAAAAGAGACGTCCTTGTCCGAGCTGAATCAATTTCTGGAAGAACAAGGGTTAGTAAATCTTGAAAAAGAAAAAACGTCAACTCCTGAAACCAATTTTTCAGAAATCTTTACTCCATATAAATCAGAAATGGAAGCATTGATGAAAACTATAGATGCGTCAAATTTAAGCGAAGATGCAAAAAAACACCAGAAAATGCTTTTAACATCTGCCATAAAACAAATGAACGAGGTAAGCGAACCTGAATTAGCTCGCAACCTCGCAAACAATTATTTCCCTGAGATAATTGCAGGAGTGCGAAAATATGTTTTTAATGGAGGAAAAGTTATAGAAAACAAATCAAGAAACAAAATGCAAAAGCTCTTTGACGGAGTTGGTAAGCAAATAAGTAAAATTCAAAACAGAATGCAAGCAGGAAAAGAAATGAATAAAGGGCAGGAAGGTATGCAGGACTCCTGTATGTCTTTACGGCAGTCTATGTCTCAGCTCCCTCAAGAGTTACAAGGCAAAGCACAAGAAGCTCTGCAGTCAGGGAATTGTGATGCTTTTATGCAATCTTTGCAAGAGCAAGCAGATGCAGGTATGCCAATGGCAAAATATGGCATTAAAATTCTTCAGGCTGGCGGTACAGAAACTCAAGATGCTTGTGGTATCATACAGCAATCTTTGTCTCAATTGCCTGCAGAAATTCAACAACAAGCACAACAAGCCATTCAGGCAGGAAAGTGCGAGGCGTTTATTCAAATGCTACAACAACAAGCACAGGGAAATATGCCTATGGCTAAAAAAGGATTAAAGTTCGGCATGACCAATCAGGAAATTCAACAGCTTCAGGACGAAGCTCAATATGCCCTTGATGTCATGGATACAATAAAAACTTTTCTATTTTAAGTCTTAGTTCTTGTCATAATAGATAGCAGGCTAAATGCCTGCTTTTTTATTTATAAATTTTTTTCCCGTTATTTGTAGTAGTATGGAAAATGAAAAATTCAACTTGCAGCAACAACAACAGCATCAGCAAGAACAGTATCAAAAAGAACCTGAGTCTTTATATATTGATGCTGCAGATTTGGACGAAGCTGAAAGACAAAGTATTCTTCAGATGTTTGCTTTAGGTAACGCAAACGAATCGGAAGAAAATGATGACGAAGATATTCCTATTTTTGGAACAACAGAAAAGAAACCAAGAAAAAGAAGAAAAATAGTTGAGACAGAAACGGGAGCAAGAGAAAAAATAGAAGCTATTGCTGACTTTGCAAAATCTATTTTTTATGATGTTAATCCTGCGTTTTTTGACAAGCTGTTTTCTCAGAAAAGTTTTGAGAAAGTGGAATATTCCTTTAAAAGATTTCTTGAAGAATACTTCTATCCCACAGAGCAAGCAAAAGAACTTGTTAAATATATAAGCAATGGCGGAAATTTATCCGAGCTTGCACAGGCTTTGGCTCCTGTAAATGTAGAGCATTTATCTGATGAAGAAGTTATTATAATGTTTTATCAGGACAAAATGACCCAAGATGCTTTACGGGAATATGTTCAATCTCTTAAAGAGACCGACAAATTGACGGCAAAAGCAAAAACTATCAGGCAAAGTTTAGAGGAGTATGTTCCAGAAATAAAAGATGTAGCCGAACATCAGGCACAAAAACAAAAAGCTCTGGAAGAACAAGTAGCCACGCTTAAAAAAGCTATTAAAACATTTATAGACCAGGAAGGATTAACCTTTAATTCTACTACAGAAAAAGCTCAATTTATAAACTCCTTGTCTGAACCTGATTATTTTGTAGATGATGACGGCAATCTGATTTATTATGGGACTCAGTTTAACTATTTTGTAAATCATAGTCTTCAAGCTATGGTGATTGCAGCGTATGGATTATGGAACTTTGATGAGAACAAGCAAGCGATAAAACAAAACAAAGAATTTATAGAAAACATGAAACGTTCTGTTATAGAACTTAAAACAAATTCAGTAGGAAAATACACTAAAAACAATACACCATTTGGATTATAAATTTTTTTTTCTTTATTTGTTGCATAACCCAAAAGCTATATGAATAATTTACATAATAAGTACATCTATTTTAGCGGTAAAGACTTTGTGGCTGAGACTGCAAGTGATGAAGCATTAGGTGCAAATGGCTACCTGACACCAACGCAAATGCTTTCCATTATGAAAAAAGGAGCTTATCGTCCATCAGTGGAAGATATTTTGAATGGTTTCAGGAAACAATTAAATGGAAAAGCAAAAAATGAAGAAAAAGGAATTTCAGGAAACTGGTACTCGTGGGGATTGGAACACGACAACGTTTATCCTAATGCCCTAATTAAAGGAGTTACCTATCCAACAGCAGGGAACGTTGGGCAGAACCGTTCAATGTTTAAAATCTGTGTAGATAAACCCGTGTTTCATCAAAAAATGATTGCACGCGTAAATTCTGAACGTCAGTTGTATTTTCTTTCTGATGCTGTTCCTGAAACAAGCGGGGGCGGATACATTTATGATGTAATGCTGGTTGGCGGAGAAGATTCGGACTTTCTTCCTTCTGCTGATTATGATGGCATTGCAAGCCGTATTGTGGCATTTACTACTGCTTACGAAAAAGGAAGTTATGGTAAAGAACTGTGGTATACCGCAGGACACTCAAAGTTTCATGTTCCACTACAGATTATCCGTCATGGTTTTGCAATAGACGGCTCAAGCATGGCTTCTGAAAAAATTGTATGGGCAGTAGACCCTAAAACAAAACAGAAAGCGTGGTGGTCTGTAGAATGGGAAAAAGAACTTACTAAGTTTGAACAGATGATTAACAATGCCATCTTGTTCCAAAAAGGTTCTGCAAGACCAGACAAAACCACTACGGTCTACACCCCAGAAGGCAAGCCTGTATATACTTTTGACGGTATCTACGAACAGGTGTCTAAAGCTAATTTCTATTCTGTGCCAAGATTTACTCTTGATGCCTTAAATGATTTGGTAATGACCATTGTAAGAAATACAAGCGAAGCAGGTATTTACGACCTTCAGTTTCTTGTTCTTTGTGGTAGAATGGCTTTTGCTAAAATTCAAAAAGCCTTGTCTGCCGAAGCTAACGCTTTCCCTGTTTCTTCTCCTGTAGAATACTTTATCAGGAAGACAAACTATCAGGGACAGTATGGCATTAAACCAGAAAATAATTTAGAGATTGGTTGGACATACACTGCCTATTCTTATATGGGTTGTACGTTCAACTTTGTACATTGTCCATACTTTGACTCTCATATCTTAAATCCGGGCATAGATGCTACAACAGGATACCCTACCAAATCAAACGAAATGCTTATTCTAACCATGAATGATTTTGATGAAGAATACGCTAACGTATGTAACTTATACAAATCAGGTAATGGAGTAAGCAGAAAAAGCATTATGACATTTGAAGATGGTATGCACAGTTTGAATACTCCGGGTAACAATAAACGTGTAGCTTCATCTTCTTATGACGGAGCAAAAGCAAATCTGCTATCAGAAAGAGGTGTTGTCGTACACTATCCTCATACCTGCGGCATCCTCTCTGTACAAGAGTCCAACATCTAAGTTTATAAATTTATAATGCAAGCGGAGCTGAACACTCCGCTTTTTTTTATTTATAAATTTTTTTTACGTTATTTGTGGTATGGATAACATAATGTTAAACGAACACAGGTTTAATGACCGGAATTTTAAATTAAATGTTCTGGCAGGGGAAACAGCAATATCAATCAATAAAATGATTACCCGCACAATTTGCTGGGGATTAAAAAATGGCAGACGTGTTAAAGGCGAAGAGTTTTATCCTTTGGAATGGTTTAATAAAAAAGGACAACTGTTGCCAGAAAAAGAAAAATTCATTGAAGAGGTTACTATGAACTTTGAGCGTATATATACCTACAATGGAAACATGAATGAAAAAAAATGGAAAACATTAGACGCTTCTGATGACGAACAACTAATGGAAATTATTTGTTTGTATACGTCTCCTTATGTGTCAAACCCATACGTGAATAAAAAAGTAATCAGACCAATTCTTTCTGTGGAAAGAATTGACCTTGTCAACAAAAAGAAAATAGAGGAGTTCAGTAAAAAATCTGAAGTATATAAAGAGTTAGGAATGGCAATGCAAAAAGAAGAACTTTTGGATAAATATCTCCTGTTGTTAGGATACAATCCAGACCTTCTGAAAGATGCTCAGGAAAAATTCATTGCGTTAATGTCTTATTCAGAAGGCAACTTAGATAAAGTTTATGATGTCATTTCGGAAGATATTCAAACAAGCACTCAAAAAGCTGTTCTTTATACTTTATTAAATACGTATATTGTCAAGAAAATAGAAGGAAAAGGATATTTCTATGGAGAGCTGTACATGGGAGCTTCCTTTGCTGAAGCTCTGCATTTCCTTTACAGCCCTAAAAACGAGCAACTTAAAAATAAAATGATTTCTTATTTGCCAGAAGGACGAAAACGAACACTTCATCTGCTGTCTCCTGAAGCACAGAAAATAGAAAATATACAAATGATGAATCATGGATTGATAACTCCAGACGAAGTAACAATCTCAGATAAAGATATACTATAATTTATAAAGGGGCTTATGCCCCTTTTATTATATCTTACCAAACAAACTTGTTTTTCTTTTTACTGAAAATTCAGGGGTGTTAGGCAACGGTCTGTGAAAATATTGTTCTGGATTTGCAAGAACTTTTTGCGCATACGCTTTTTGTTCAGGCGTGCCATACAGCAGATAATACTCTAATTTGTTTTCTAAAAACTTGTTTTGCATTGCACTATACTGTAATCCCTGCTCTATCCCTTCTTTTTTTCTGACATCAGCTCTTGCAGTAAGTTCAGACAAGGCATCAGATTTACGCTTCATTATCGCATTAAGCTGATTTTGTATGTCTTTAAATCTATTTACATGGTCTTGATGCTCTAATTGTTTTTGAGGCGTATAGACAGAAGAACCATAATCCTTATATTTATCAAACATGTTTTGTCTGACTTTCGTACCAAATGTCTCTAATCCTGCTTGCTCTGATTCTGATGCATTTTTATTTAACGCAGCCAATGTAGCCATATAAGAAGAATAGCCTTTGTTCAAAGCCCCCTGTCTTGCAAGCAATTGTTGTTCTCTTATCTTTTTTTGAGTATCAGATAGTCCTTTTGCATCACCAAACTTACTTTGCCATTCTAAATCTTCTAATGTCTTTTGAATTAAAGTAGGCATCTTATAAGGATTCCAAGTACCAACTTTACTTTTAGAAGCCTGTATATAATTAAATATGGGTAAAGCATATCCTGCCACAGAGTTTACATCAATAAAGTCCTGACTTTTTCCTGTTGCTCTGTTGAATGGAGAAGTTTTATTTGGGTAGTTTTCTGTTATTTTTTTAACATATTCATTAGTGTTATTTTCTGCAAGAATGTCTGGGTCAGACCAATCTATGTCTGGAATTTCTGATGTGTAAGTGGTCGTGTTTTCTTTTCCCAAACGAGGTAAAAAATATGCGGGGGTTTTTGTTTTTAGCTTTAATGACCGTCTGTATGTAGGCAACGTTTTGTTTACTTCCGTGCCGTTTTCGTTTACCAACATTTCTTCCGTTAACGTTGGGTCTATGTTTAATTTTGGATAACCTATTGTGTTTTTTATATTAGGCAATACTAAGGAGTTGTTCAGTTCATAATTTGGGTCATAGAACAATCCTTTCTGTGCTTTGGTTGCTTTCTTTTTTAATGGGGTTTCTACTACATAACTTTCCTTGAATTTATAAACACCTGTGTCAGGATACAAAGTTACACCATTTGCAACAATAGGCATTTCCATTCCTTCTGTAGTAATGATATTAGAAGGGATTATATTTACAGGATTCTTTTTGTTTTTACTTGTTTTAAGATAGCCGTCATCATTTACCAATCCATGCTTTGCTTTATAGGTTTTAAGTAAAGGCGCTAACTCAAATAAAGTGTTTGCATTAAGCAACTGTTCCATTCCAAATCTTGGTTTTTTAGGAGCTTGCTGTATATTGAACTGCGGTGTTTGTTGCTCAACTTCCTGCTCGTCTTTTGTTCCTTCCTGTGCTTTTTTAGGAACATTTACAGTTTCTGCATCATTTATGTCCGGAACGCTGTTTAAGGCTTCTGTAAGAGAGATTTCTTTATTGACTAACTTCTTTCCTGTCTTTTCTGGAAATACCGCTATAACCTCTCCCTTGTTGTTTTTTAACACATATTCTCCGTTCTCTATTAACACATCTTCTTTTTGTTCTCCTGTACCAAAAGAAATAATAACGCCCCCACCTTCTTTTTCAGTCGCATCTATTTGTGTTCCGCCTTTTGTTAATATCTTTCCTGATTTATGCGAAGGAACTCCATTTACCTGCTCTATTTCAAAAGCACCAAACTTCATCTTCTTTACTCCTTGTTTTGCAAATATCCCTTGTTTCTTTTGCTCTAATTGCTGTGCATATTCTTCTTTCCCTTCCAACTCTTTAATCATGTCCAACTTTTTTTGGTTATCCTTTTTTCCATAAATTAAAGAATTAGCCGACCCAAGCGTTGCCATTTCAAAAAGATTTCGTCCAGTGCTTTTATCTTTTTCAAAAGACAAAGCCTCTCCTAAATTCTTTTTAATATCAAGTGTTCCTGCAAGCTGTTTGTCTGCTCCATAATTTTTATAAGCATCTATCCCGTATTTGCTTGCGTCTGCGTTTCCCATGATGCTTTTTGAAAGCATACTGCTTGCATCTAAGGCAAAGCCTGCACCTGGAACAATCGCATTTAATCCCATTTTTACAGCATTAAAACCTAAATTGCCCATTTGGTCTTGTTGCTGTTTTGTTTTACCATATTGTTGCGTAACAGGATTGTTTTCTGGTATATACTGACTGTTCCATTGCTCTTGCTTTTGTGGAGTATTATTAAACGATAGCCCTTTGAAAAAACCGCCTAAATTAAATCCTCCGGGATTTTGATTTACGATTTGAGAATTTGCTTTCGCAATCTCAGGGTCAAACCAATCAATCCCTCCATCTTGCATTTTTACCCGTGTTTTCTTTTTCATAGTACAAATATAATAAAAACAGACGCAAGTTGCCTCACGTCTGTACCCTTTATGTTTATAAGTTATCAGCCTAATTAGAAAACAAGCTCCGGAAATTCGCCAGTCAAATTTGACAAGAACGTATTAAATGATGTAATGTTGTTGATTGTTCCGGTTACAGGCGTACCAGAAGAATCAAGATGGTAGTTTAAATCAGCCAGTCCTGAAATTGTATTCATTCTTACGTATAAGCATAAATCCAATAACAGCTTGTTTCTGGCTTTTAGCCCCGTACTCTGCATGCTACCATTCCATCTCACATGCACCTCTCCGTACTCTCCATTGGAAATGATTTTACTGTATGGTTTGCCATACTCAAACTCTACAGAACTGTCAGAGTTTCCTGCATCATGGAAACGTCCTGTACGTGGAGTTCCGCCCCCAAATGTTCCTTTTAACAAGTTAGAGGCAGAAGCAGTAGCCAAAGGTAAATGCTCCGTAACAGTTACTGTATTATTGATGTTCTGGAAATATTCACTAAATCCAATCTGAACCACTTCGCTTGCATATACACTTCTTGCTACTACAATAAAACGTGTTGCTGTTAATGTCGTTGCATTTGCTAATGTTGGATTTTGCATGAAGTTTGTAAATGCAGCAGCAGCATTCATGGCATTATACGCAGTTGTCCATGCTGTTTCAATAGCGTTATAGTTAGCCTGTGTAGGTGTCGTTTTGTAGGTAGTAATCGCACCATTGATGGCAGTAAACTCAGCAGCAGTTACCAATGCAAGGTCTACAAAATTGCTTAGGTTAGGACGTGGATAAGATTTTGATATAGGGTCATAAATCCAGTTTCTGAATAAATAAGCAGTAAGCTGTCCTGTTGTCCAACCTGTACCTGTAGTTACAAAAGAATGGTCGGGTCCGCGTCTGTCTAAATTGTCAAAATAATGGAAATTCCCTGAAGTAACAATAGTAGCTTTATAAGTCTGATTGTTATTCACTGTACCTGAAAGTCTGAACCCTGTAAAAGTATGAGAGTCGGGTACAAAATGATGTCCTGTAGAACGCTCTATTTCTCCAATAATTGAACATTCTTCACGAAGAAGATAGTTATTTATAGGAGGCGCAAAGTCTTTAACGATATTTACCGTTTCTAATCCATCAGCACAAATCCAAATGGAGTTGTTTGCAAACCCTTCATTTGCGTTAGGATAGGTATATCCAGCACCGATTAACGTATGAGCAGGGTTTCTTATAATAGCAAGTTGCTGGTTGGCAGTAATCCAAATCTTGTTTCCGCCAAACGATAATGTATTTGGGATAGAAGTCATATTTTTTTATATTAGATAGAGACAAATATAAAAATCAATACTATATAAACAAAATTTTTTATTGTTTAACAGATTGGTCTATAGTGTTAAGCTGGTTGTTAAGCCTTTGCATATCTCCTTTTATTGTATTTATAGCATCATCTAAAGCATTATTTGATAAATCTTTAACATTAACCAAAGCCAACCTTATTTTTTCAATAATGATATTTTCTATCACAGGAACATCTTCTGCGTCTATTGGATATTCAGAACTTGAAAAAACAAAGCAGGGGCTTTGGCTACAATTAGTTACTTCATTCAACTTTGACGTCTG
>Ga0101944_10005967_pt1 | contig 13306 bp, 9 predicted proteins | sample DewCreD2012metaG_FD_75245 | JGI IMG/M metagenome (GOLD analysis project Ga0101944, IMG submission 75245) | Hot spring sediment bacterial and archeal communities from British Columbia, Canada, to study Microbial Dark Matter (Phase II) - Dewar... ... | reverse complement strand
CGAGTCATCGATCAGGCTTCTTCCTCGGAGGGGGCTCTTTCGGCGGAGGATTCCTCTTCCTGTCCGTTCCCCTCCTCTTCGCGCTCCGCGAGGCGGGCTACGGCCATCACCCTTTCGCCCGATTCCAGTTCGATCAATTTCACCCCCTGGGTGTTCCGGCTGCTCAGCCGGATCTCGCTGCAACGGAGGCGGATGATCTTTCCGCGGTCGGTGATGAGCATGACCTCATCCTGGTCGGTGATCTGCTGGGTTCCGACGAGCTTTCCGTTGCGCGCCGTCGTCTTGACGGTGATGATTCCCTTTCCTCCGCGGGTCTGCAGGCGGTAGTCCTCTACCGGCGAGCGCTTCCCGAAGCCGTTTTCGGTCACCGAGAGGATGGAGGAGCCGACGGTTCCCGTGGAAAGGATGTCCATGGATACCAGGAAATCGTTCTTTCCCAGGGTAATGCCCTTTACCCCGCGGGCCGTCCGCCCCATCTCGCGCACATCCTCCTCCCGGAAGCGGATGGCTTTCCCTTCGCGGGAACTTAAGAGAATCTCTTTGCTGCCATCGGTCAGGCAGGCGGAGATCAGCTCGTCCTTTTCATCCAGGGTCAAGGCGATGATGCCCCCGGTTCGAGGATGGCTGTAGGACATGAGATCGGTCTTCTTGACGACCCCCTTTTTGGTGGCCATGACCACATACTTTCCTTCCTCGAAGGCCCGCACCGGAAGGATGGCGGTAATCTTTTCCTCCGGGGAGAGGTTCAGCAAATTGACGATGGCTTTGCCCCTGGTCATGCGCCCGGCCTGGGGGATTTCGTGGACTTTCAGCCAGTATACTTTTCCCGCGTCCGTAAAGAATAGGATATAACTGAGGGTCGAGGCGATGAAGAGATGTTCGACGAAGTCCTCTTCCTTGGTGGTCATTCCCATTTTGCCCCGCCCGCCCCTTCGCTGGCTCCGGTACAGGCTGATGGCGTTCCGTTTGATATACCCCGTGTGGCTGATGGTGACCACCATGTCCTCTTCCACGATGAGGTCTTCGAGCTTGATTTCCTGCACCTCGTCGATGATCTCCGTGCGGCGGTCATCCCCGTAGCGCTCGCGGAGCTCTTTGAGTTCCTCCACGATCACGTTCAGCAGCAGCCGTTCGTTGCTCAGAATCTCCTTCAGGCGGGCAATCTGTTTGATCAACTCTGCGTACTCCTCGTTGATCTTCTCCCGCTCCAGGTTGGTCAGGCGCTGGAGCCGCATTTCCAGGATGGCCTGGGCCTGGGCCTCGGAAAGGGAAAACTTGGCCATGAGGCCCTCTTTGGCGTCCCTGGGGGTCTTGGAACCGCGGATCAGGGCGATGACCCGGTCCAAATTATCCAGGGCAATTTTCAGCCCTTCCAGGATGTGCGCCTGGGCTTCGGCTTTGCCCAGCTCAAACTGGCTCCTTCGGGTCACGACTTCTTTGCGGTGGAGGATGAACTGTTCCACCATTTCCTTGAGGTTCAGCATCTGCGGCTGACCGCGGACGATCGCCAGAAGGATGATCCCGAAGGAGGCCTGCATCTGGGTGTGCTTGAAAAGCTGGTTCAGAATCACCTGGGCCACGGCGTCGCGCTTCAGCTCGATGACGATCCGCATCCCTTCCCGGTCGGATTCATCCCGCAGGTCGGCGATTCCTTCGATCTTCTTGTTCTGCACCAGCTCTGCGATCCGTTCCAGGAGCTTGGCCTTGTTCACCTGGTAAGGAATCTCGGTAACGACGATGGACTCGCGCTCGGTGCGCTTCTGCCTTTCGATCAGCGCCCGGGCGCGGATCTGCACCATCCCCCTCCCGGTCAGATAGGCTTCCCGGATCCCGGCACGTCCCAGGATGAAGCCCCCCGTGGGAAAGTCGGGGCCCGGGATCAGATGGATCAGGTCCTCCACCGCCAGGTCCGGCTTCTGGATCACGGCGATGGTGGCATCGATGACTTCCCGTAAATTGTGGGGGGGAATGTTGGTCGCCATGCCGACGGCGATTCCCGCGGAGCCGTTGACCAACAGGTTGGGAAACTTGGCGGGAAGGATCTGGGGTTCGTTCAGGGATCCGTCATAGTTGGGGGCAAAATCCACCGTCTGTTTTTCAATATCCGCCAGGAGCTCGTGGGCCAGGCGGGCCATCCGCACCTCGGTATAGCGCATGGCCGCCGGCGGGTCCCCGTCGATGGACCCGAAATTTCCCTGGCCGTCCACCAGGGGGTAGCGCAGGGAAAAATCCTGCGCCATGCGCACCAGCGTATCGTACACCGCCACATCTCCGTGGGGATGGTATTTTCCGATCACGTCTCCCACGATGCGCGCCGACTTCTTGAACGGCTTATTCCAGTCGTTCGAGAGCTCGGACATGGCATAGAGGACCCGCCGGTGGACCGGCTTCAGCCCGTCCCGTACATCAGGCAGGGCCCGCCCAATGATGACCGACATGGCATAGTCCATGTAGGACTTCTGCATTTCCTCTTCGAGCTTGACCGGAAGCTGGTTCATTCCTGGGTGGGAAGACATAACTTTCCTCTGAATCGATCCGAATGCCCAAGTCCCAAAGGAAAAGAAACCTTTAGGGCTTTGCATTTTGGATCTTGAAATTCGCCTTTCGTCAGATGTCCAGGTTGGTCACACTCAGGGCATTGCGCTGGATGAAGTCGCGCCGGGGTTCCACCTGGTCCCCCATGAGGACGGTGAAGATTTCATCGGCTTTGACCGCATCTTCCAGACGAACCTGAAGGAGGGTGCGCGTTTCCGGGTTCATCGTCGTTTCCCAGAGCTGCTCCGGGTTCATCTCTCCCAAGCCTTTGTACCGCTGGATTTCCAGGCCTTTTTTGCCCTCGGCGAAAATTTCCTGGACCAGCGCAGACAATCCCCCAACCTCCAGGGAGCGCTCGCCGCTTTTCAGGACGTAAGGGGGATCGCCGAAGGAGCGGAGTTGCAGCGAAAGTCTTCGCAGTTCTTCGAATTGGGCCGAGCTGACCAGTTCCAAATCCATGGAAGTTTCCAGGCGGGACCCGTTGCTGGAGGTAAAACAGCGTAGGTTATAGGAGTCGTGCTCCGGGTCCTTCTCGGTTTGAAACTCGACCTCGCCTTTTTTCTGGGCCTTCTTCAAAGCCTTCTTGGCTTGCTCGATGGCCCGCTTCACTTCTTTTTCCGATTTGAGGGAGTTCTTGCTGAAAGACTCCTGCTGGGCGAAGGCCAGCAGGATGTCCGGGTCCATGTTGCGCTTGGCCAGGCGGTGCAGGATCTTGTCCAGCCGGATGGCCTTCTTGACCCCCTCCAGAAGGTTCTTCCCGCTGATCTGCCCTTTTTCTTCCGGCAGGATCAGGCGCAGGTTTTCGATTCCCTTTTCCAGAAGGAATTCTTCCAGCACTTCTTCACTCCGCAAGTACTTCGCCTCCTCCTTTCCCCGTTTCACCCGGTAGAGCGGCGGCTGGGCGATGTAGAGGTGGCCCCGTTCGATGAGCGGAAACATCTGTCGGTAGAAAAGAGTCAGGAGCAGGGTGCGGATGTGGGAGCCGTCCACGTCCGCGTCGGTCATGATGATGACCCGATGGTAGCGGAGTTTTTCCAGATTGTATTCTTCTTCGCCCACGCCCGTTCCCAGGGCGGTGATTAGCGTCTTGATCTCCTGATTGGAGAGGATTTGATCGAAACGGGCTTTTTCCACGTTGAGGATTTTTCCCCGCAAAGGCAGGATCGCCTGGGTCCGTCGATCCCTCCCCTGTTTGGCGGATCCGCCAGCGGAATCTCCCTCGACGATGAAGAGCTCGCTCTCGCGGGGGTCCTTTTCCTGGCAGTCGGCGAGCTTTCCCGGAAGGGAATCTCCTTCCAGAAGGCCCTTGCGGCGCGTCAGGTCCCGGGCCCTGCGAGCCGCCTCCCTCGCCCTTGCCGATTCGATCACCTTTTCCAGAATCCTCCGGGTTACGGAGGGATTTTCCTCAAAATAGACGGCCAGCTTTTCGTTGACCAGGGCCTCGACGAGCCCCTTCACTTCGCTGTTCCCGAGTTTGGCCTTGGTCTGTCCTTCGAACTGGGGATTGGGAAGCTTGATACTGATGACTCCGCTCAGGCCCTCGCGCGCATCCTCGCCGGAAAGACTGGTCTTGAGGTTCTTGAACTGAGAGCTGCCGGCGGCGAAATTATTGAGCGTCCGGGTCAGGGCGGATTTGAACCCGATCAGGTGGGTTCCCCCGTCGATGGTATTGATGTTGTTGGCGAAAGAGAAGATATTTTCCGTGTATCCGTCGTTGTATTGCAGGGCGATGTCAATGTAGACTCCCTCTTTCTCTCCCTCCAGGTGAATCGGCTTTGGATGGATGGGGGTCTTGTTCTTGTTGAGGTATTCGACGAAAGAAGCAATGCCCCCTTTGTATTGAAACTCCTGCTTCTTATCCGCCCGCTCATCGACGACGGTGATCTTCAGCCCGCTGTTCAGAAAGCTGAGTTCCCGCAGCCTCTGGCAGAGCGTGTCGTAACTGAAGTCGAGGGTTTCGAAAACGGCCGGGTCCGGACGAAAACGAATCTTGGTTCCGCGGCGCTTGGTGTTCCCCACGATTTCAAAGGGGCTGGCGGGAATTCCTCTCTCATACCTCTGGGAATAAACCTTCCCGTCCCGGTAGATCTCCATCTCCAAGAATTCCGAAAGGGCGTTGACGACGGATACGCCGACGCCGTGAAGTCCGCCGGAGTACTGATAACTGTCGCTGTCGAATTTCCCCCCGGCATGGAGCGTGGTCATCACGACTTCGGCCGCGGATTTTCCCTGCTCTTTGTGAAGGTCGACGGGAATTCCCCTGCCGTTGTCTTCCACGGTGACGCTCTGGTCCTCGTGGATGGTCACATCAATCTTCGTGCAGAAACCGGCCAGCGCTTCGTCGATGGAATTATCCACCACTTCATAGACGAGATGATGAAGGCCGGCGGCTCCCGTGCTCCCGATGTACATGGCCGGGCGTTTGCGTACGGCTTCCAGTCCCTGGAGCACCTTGATATTTTCCGCGGTATATTCCCTGGCCCCTTCGTTCGGTGCAATCTCTTTGTCGTTCTTTCTGGTCAATCCTCAGTCCTCTCTCTAGATTCTCATGGGCATGACGACGCAGGTATGCAGCGGATCGTCGTCGGGCCGGATGATGGCCGGACTAACCCCATCTTCCAGTTCGAAAAGGATCTCCTCGCTTCCCAGAATGCCCAAGACTTCCAGAATGAACCGATAATTGAAGCCCACCGTGAGCTCTTCGCCGCGGTAGTCCACCGGGAATTCCTCCTTGGCCTCTCCAAAATCAGGATTGTAGGAAGAGAGTTCCAGGAGGTTTTCGGCAAAATGAAACTTCACTCCTTTGGTCTTTTCGCTCGAGAGGATGGAGACGCGCTTGAGGGATTCGAGCAGCTGGCTCCGCTTCATGCGGATTTGTTTTTTTGTCTGCGCCGGAATCACCTGCTGGTAGTCGGGGAATTCGGCGTCCAGCAGACGCATGATGAGAACCACGTTTTCCCTGTGGAAGATGAAATTGTTATTCTTCATCCTGATCCGGGCTTCGCCCCCCTCTTCATCCAGGAGACGGGTCAGTTCGGAGAGGCCCTTCTTGGGAAGGAGAATTCCGTTTTCCATTCCCTGCATTTCCACCTTCATGGGCCGGTCTATGAGCGATAGCCGGTACCCGTCGGTGGCCACCATGCGCATAAAATTTCCCTGCTCGGACTCCCGACGGGCGAAAAAAACCCCCGTCAAGTTGTACCGCGACTCATCCGCGGAGACGGCAAAAAGAGTCTTGTCTACCATTTCTCTCAGGAGGGCAGCTTCAACGGAAACAAAGTCCTCCTCTTCGTAGGCAGGGAAGGATGGGAAGGTCTCCGCCGATAAACCCATAATATTGAAAAGAGATCTTCCGCTGCTGATCTCTACCCATTGATTCTCTTTTAGCCGAAAAGAAACTTTCTTATCCGGAAGCTCTTTCACCACTTCGTAGAGCTTTTTGGCAGAAAGAGTCGTACTCCCCTGCTTGTTGACTTCGGCGGGATAATATCCTTTAATGCCGATTTCTAGGTCCGTAGCCGTAATGGATATCCCTTTTTCCCTTGTTTCGATGAGGACATTTAAAAGAATGGGCATGGTCCCTTTTCTCTCCACAACGCTCTGTGATCGAAAAAGGCCCCTGACGAAATCTTCCTTATCGATTACAAATTCCATGGGTATTCCCCCCACCGCTATTATTAATACTCTTATATTAAAACCTTAATTAGTCATAATAATAGATACTGTTTATAGATGATTATATTTAAAAATTTTAAAAATTTCAATTGGTTTAAATTGTTCAGAGGGTGGATAGATCATTGAAAAGAAGTGGAAGAAAATGGGCATTTAAGGGGTTTCAATTTAGTCTGCATCCTATCCCCATTCATTCCACAGGGTAACCAATCATCTCTGCAATTGGTTCCTAAGAGTTTCGACGATGTTCTTCAGGTCCCGATCCTCGTTTAACCTTTTTTCGATCTGGCGAACGGCATAGATGACCGTGGAATGATCCTTTCCTCCGAATTTTTCTCCAATTTCCGGAAAAGAAGAATTAGTCATAGTTCGGCAAAGAAACATGGCAACCTGCCGGGGAAGAGCATAAATCTTTAATTTTTTTGATGATTTTAAATCTGATACGGAAATATTGTAGAAAGAGGCTACGTTTTTCTGAATATTATCAATGCTTATCAATTTTTGACGGTCAGCCAAAATATCCTTCAATGTTTCCTGAGCCATGGAAGGAGTAATCTCAGTTCCGGTTAAGGAGGAATAGGCCCGAAGACGCGTCAGAGCCCCTTCCAACTCCCGAATATTGGTCCCAAGATGGGATGCGAGAAATAGGCCTACTTCGTTCGAAAGTGAAATATTAAATAATTCCGCTTTCTTGCATAGAATAGCCACTTTGGTCTCGATATCCGGGGGCTGAATATCAGCAATCAAACCCCAGCTTATCCTCGAGCGAAGCCGTTCCTCCAGGCCTGGAATCTCTTTTGGAAGCTTATCGCTGGTGATTACGATTTGACGATGTGATTCGTAAAGGGAGTTGAAGGTATGGAAAAATTCCTCTTGGGTTCTCTCCTTGCCGCCCAGGAACTGGATATCATCCAACAGCAATACATCTTTATTCCTGTATTTATTTCGAAAATCAGTCATTCTTTCATAACGAAGGCAATTAATCAATTCGTTCGTGAATCTTTCCGAAGTGGTATAACAGATATTGGCGGATGGATCGTTTTCGAGGATTTGATTCCCGATGGAATTGATGAGGTGCGTTTTTCCCAGGCCTACTCCCCCATAAATGAAAAGCGGGTTGTAATTCTTTGCCGGCATATTGGCAACCGCCAGGGCGGCGGCATGAGCGAATTGGTTGCAGGAACCCACCACGAAAGCATCGAAAGTGTAATTTGGGTTCAGACCGTCCTCTCTTATGGATTGCTTCAAGGCACGGGGAGCTACTAACCTCTCGGTGAATTTAGGCTTTTCGTTCTTTTCTTCGCTATTTTCTTTGACCTGGAAGAGGATGGTATAATTCTGTTGGGTAAGATGCTGCAAAGAATCTCGGATCAAATTCTTATAGTTTTCCGAAATCCAATCTTTGAAAAAGCGGTTGGGAACCTCCAATTCGATCAAATTTTCAGTCAAGGTGACCAGCTTGATGGGTTTTAGCCAGATGTCATAAGCCTTCTGGCTTATCTTTTCCCCAACGTCCGCCAGGACCTTATTCCATATCTCTTTCACGACTTTCCCCTCAAAAAAAGAATACAACCCAAACTTTATTCACAACCCTATAAACATCTGTGAATAAGTATTTTTATATAATTATTTCAAATTGTTAGATTTCTTAGTTTACCTCCTGCCGGTAGGTTAGATTCTCAAAGCAGGTGAATTTATCGAGAAAAGCTAGTTCAAATTTGTCGGTAGGTCCGTTACGCTGTTTTCCGATGATGATTTCGGCTTTTCCTTTGTTGGGGTTATCGTCGGATTTGTTGTAAACGTCGTCGCGGTACAGGAAAATGATCACGTCCGCATCTTGTTCAATGGCTCCCGATTCCCTCAGGTCGGCCAGCTGTGGACGCTTGTCCCCCCTCTCCTCCACCCGTCGGTTGAGCTGAGAGAGGGCGATCACCGGGACGCTGAGCTCCTTCGCCAAAGCTTTCAGGGATCGGGAAATATCGGAAATCTCCTGTTCGCGGGTATCCGAGTCGGCGCGGCCGCGCATGAGCTGGAGATAGTCGACCACCACCAGACCCAAATTGTGCTCCGCCTTCAAACGGCGGGATTTGGCGCGCATCTCCAGGGCGCTAATGCCCGGAGTGTCGTCGATGAAGATGGGCGCTTCGGCTAGAGCTCCCGCGGCGCGGGTGAGCCTCGGCCAGTCGGACTCGCTCAGGAATCCGCCGCGAAGTTTGTGGGCGTCCACTTTGGCCTCCGAGCAGAGCATACGAAGCGCCAGCTGTTCCTTGGCCATTTCGAGGGAGAAGATGGCCGCGGGAATGCGGGCCTCCGCGGCGGCATGGGTGGCGATGTTGAGGGCAAAGGCTGTCTTGCCCATGGAAGGACGCCCCGCCACGATGATCAGGTCGGACGGCTGGAGCCCGGAGGTCAATTCATCGAGCTTGGTGAAGCCCGTCGGGACACCGGTAATGAGCTGGCGTTTTTCGTACAGCCGCTCGATGGTCTTAAAGCTCGACTTGATGATGTCTTTAAGGGGGTAGAAAGATGGGCGGACCCGGTCCTGGGAAATCTCAAAAATGGAACGCTCGGCTTGGTCCAGGAAATCGTCGACGCTACCGGGCGCTCCATAGACCTGGCTGATGATCTCCGTTGCCCGGTTGATGAGTTTTCTCAGGATGGCCTTCTCTTTGACGATTTTGGCGTAGTAGGAGATATTGGCTGCGGTGGGAACGCTGTTTACGAGGGAATTGAGGTATTCGATTCCTCCGACTTGGTCCAGGAGTTCGCGCTTCTTGAGTGCTTCCGCCAGGGTGATGAGGTCAACGGGTTCGTTCTTCTCGTAGAGGTCCAAAATTGCGGCAAAAATCTTTCGGTGGGATTCGCGATAAAAATCTCCTTCTTGGATCACCTCCAGGGCCCGGTTCAGGGCTTCATTGTCGAGGAGAACCCCTCCCAGGACGGAGACCTCGGCTTCCAGGTTCTGCGGGGGAAGGCGCTGCGCGAGCAAGTCCATGTCTCTTTTTCCATCCCCGGGGGCCGAAATAGGCCTTACGCTTTCTCCTTTTGGCCGGAAGATGCGGCCACAACATTCACCTTCAAATGAGCGGTAACTTCCGGGTGAAGCTTCAGGGCAACGGTGTAACTTCCCAGCGTCTTAATGGGCCCGGGCAGCTGGATCTTGCGTCGGTCCAGGGCGATTCCCTGTTCCTGGAGGTATTTCTGGAGATCGTGGCTGGTGACAGAGCCGAAAAGCTTTTCACTCTCTCCTGCGGGCCGGGAGAGCGTGCAGGAGAGTTCCTGGATCCTTCCTGCGAGGGCCTCGGCGGCCTGCTTTTCCCGGGTCGCCCTTTGAAGGAAAGCCTCCTTTTGCTGTTCCAGGTGCCGCAGATTGGCGGCGGTCGCCTCCAAGGCCAGTTTCTTGGGAATGAGAAAATTACGGCCGTACCCCTCCGCGACCGAGACGGTATCCCCGGCCTTTCCCAAGGAAGGGACGTTTTCGATCAGGATCAATTTCATGGATTCCTCCAGAGGTTCTAAGGGACGACCCAGAAGATGAGGGAGTTTTCGCCGTCGGAGCCGGCGCTTCTCGGGAAGCCCCGCCGAACGAGAAGCGCCGCGGATCAAGCCTTTCCCCGAGTCTAGGTGCTGACCACCGAAAACGGCATGAGGGCTATGTTCCTGGCTCTCTTAATGGCAGCGGTCAACTCGCGCTGATGTTTGGCGCAGTTTCCGGAAATCCTGCGGGGTAGAATCTTTCCCCTTTCCGTAATGAAGTGGGTAAGCGTTTTGGTGTCCTTGTAGTCGATCTTCATGCTGCTATCGGCGCAGAAAACGCAGACTTTGCGCCGCTGGAAGGGACGCTTCTTTCGAGGAGCAGGTTTCATTCTTTTTCCCCCCCTTCTTTGGGAGTCTCTGGCACGGCTTTGGCTTCGGCCGGGGGCTCGATGCGTTCGGGGGTCTTCGCCTTTTCCGCCCCGGCCGCTTCCTTGAGGGCCTTGAGGGAGTCGGGGGTGAGCTGATCTTGGATTTTCACGGTTTGGAAGCGCAGGACCCGGTCGTGAAGCCGCAGATTTCTTTCCAATTCTCGGATGAGGTCCGTCCCTGCCGCGTAATCCAGGAGAAAAAATCTCCCCCGCGTATTCTTGCGGATCTCGTAAGTCAGTTTTCGAACGCCCCAGTCGTCAAGCTTGATGAGCTCGCCCTTGTAACTGGCCAGGATGGAATGGATCTTTCCTTGGAGTTCCGAAAGCTCTTCTTCGGATACCTCGGGGTGAGTGATGTAGATAGTCTCGTAGCGTCGCAAATCGAAGGTCCTCCTTATGGGTTCGATAGCCCTTCGCCAGAAAGCGAGAGGGCAAGGAGTAAAAATTATTTATACCTCAAGAGAGGAAATGGTGCAATTCTTTTTTTCCGGGCCCCGGGGAGGAGCCAAGTGCGTCAAGAAGCGGTTTTGTGGATGGTTCCGGTCCGGGGCTTGCAGAAAAGCCCAGGTTTCCTGGGGGGTTCACCCTACAAAGGTGAATCCTCCCCGCCGGAGGGAGGAGGGCTGCGGCGCGGCGGGGGGAAGAAAGAAGGGTCGAGGATCATCACGTTCACTTCTTCCCCCGCTCGAGCTAATGTTTTTTCGCGGGGCAAGACGACCAAGCCCTGGGCCTTTACCATGGAGGAAAGAATCCCCGAACCCTGCTCTCCCGTGGTCGTGGCCCAAACCATTTCTCCTTGCACAGTCAGCCGGCAGCGGATGAAATGGACCAATCCGGCCTTTTTGGGGACGTCTTCTCGCAGCAGGGCGCGGCATACGGGGCGGAAGAGATGCTTGTGGCCGCACATCTTTAGGATCGACGGTCGGACGAACTGCTCGAAGGAGACCATCGCGGAGACCGGGTTCCCCGGCAGACCGAAGAGTGGCTTTCCCGAGATTCTGCCGAAAGCCAATGGCTGCCCGGGCCGCATCGCCACCTTCCAGAAGTTCATCTGGCCCAATTCGTTCAGCATTCGCTTGACCAGGTCATAATCTCCTACCGAGACGCCCCCCGATGTGACCAGCAGATCCGCCACCAGCCCCTCCCGGATCCTGGCCGAGAGCTCCTCCGGCCGGTCCTTGGCGATTCCGAGCTGGAGGGGGATGCCTCCCGCCTCCTCCACGAGGCCCGCCAGGGAGTAGCTGTTGCTGTTGACGATTTTGCCCGCTTCCCACGGTTCGTCGATCTCCAGCAGTTCGTCGCCGGTGGAAAGGATGGCCACCCGCGGTTGCTGGTACACCGAGACCATGGACCGCTGGAGGGAAGCCAACATGCCCATATGGGCAGGCCGGAGAATCTCTCCGGCTTCCATGACCATCTCTCCGGCTTTTACGTCTTCCCCGCAGAAGCGGATGTTTTTTCCTTTTTCCAGGGGCGTGAAGACTCTTACCCGCTCCCCGTCTTTCTCCGTTTCCTCCACCTGAACGACAGTGTCGAAGCCGTCGGGAATGGGGGCTCCGGTCATGATGCGGACGGCTTGCCCCGGGCCGCCTTGGCCCGGGAAAACCCGGCCCGCGGGCAGGTCCCCGAGGACCCTCAAAACCGCTGGATTTGCCCGGGTCGCTCCCTGAATGTCCGTTGACCGGACTGCGTATCCATCCATGGCCGAGTTATCCCAAGGGGGTATGGAACGGGTCGCACGGATGTCTTCGGCCAGGACTCTCCCCCGCGCCCGTAGGATCGGCAATCGTTCGATTCCCAGGCGGGGGATCTCTTGCAGGATATGCTGCAGGGCTTCTTCCACTAGAATCATGGGCGGATCAAGGTCCCTTGCATTACTTTGGAGGCAGGAGAAGAATCATGCCCGGCCGGATGGGGGTCTTGGCCGTGATTTGGTTCCCTTCGCAAAGCTCCTGTAAATCGACTCGGTATTTTTTGGCGATTTGCCCCAGCGTCTCTCCCCGGGAAACCTGATGTTTCCTGGCCGTGCGGGGGTCGAAGAGCTTCATCCGGGAAAAGTTGGCTTCAAAGACCTCTTTCCTCCCCGCAGGAACCCTGATTTCAAAGGGCGAACCGTCGGGGGGCGTCTGGTCCTTCTGCAGGGAAGGATTCAGGGCTCGGATGTTCTCGATTTCCGTTTCCGCCGCGCGGGCGATGAGGGTTAAGCGAGTCCCCGGCGGAACGGCTACCTTCTCGTATCTCAGGGGGGGATGGTATTCGATGTTGGAAAAACCGTATTTCTGGGGGTCCCGGGCGATGATCATGGCGGCCAGGAACATGGGAACGTATTCCTTGGTTTCCCTTTTCAAGTAGCGGTGATTGGAAATTTCCCAGAAATCCTGGCTCTTGGCCTTCTTCATGGCCTGGAGAATTTTCCCCTCGCCGGCGTTGTAACTCGCCGTCGCCAGGTACCAGCAATTGAACATCTCATACAGACTTTTCAAGTATTCAGCCGCCGCCTGGGTGGATTTTTCCGGGTCCCTGCGCTCATCCACCCATTTATCAACCTTAAGGCCGAAGCGCTTCGCCGTTTTGCTCATGAACTGCCAGATGCCCAGGGCCTTGGCCCGGGATTGGGCGCGGGGATTGTATCCGCTTTCAATCAAGGCAAGGTAAAAAAGCTCCTCGGGGAGGTTCTTCTCCCGGAAGATCTGCTTCATCATCCCCTCGTAAGCCTGGGAACGGGCAAGGGATTTGCTGAAGAATCGATCGGCTTTATTCTGGAATAGATCGATAAAGGTCTTCACCCGTTCGTTGAGCAATGCAGGAATTCCCCCGAGCATCATGGACCCCGGAGCCAAGGCGCGGGGCCGTTCCCCGTCGGAAGTCTCCTGCGGGAGAAGCGGCAGCAAACCTTCCCCGGCTTCTAAGGGAGAAGAAGGTACCGGTCCAAGAACCCCCACCCCCTCACCCGTCGGGGGAGGGAACTGGAATTCAGCAGTCTCTCGGATCAACGGACTTGCCAACCCCGGAGGGCCGGTTTTTTTTCCGGAAGGGGAAAGTCCCATCATGGCCAGCGAAGAGAATCCCTCCGGCCTCTTTTCCCCAACCCCCTTTTCCAGTCCAATCGCATGCCCGGGAGTGGAAAGGCCGGGTTCCATCCGCTTAAAATTACCCTCTGGCCGGGAATCCTCGCTGAGACCGGACCAGGACGG
>Ga0101944_10005966_pt1 | contig 13310 bp, 8 predicted proteins | sample DewCreD2012metaG_FD_75245 | JGI IMG/M metagenome (GOLD analysis project Ga0101944, IMG submission 75245) | Hot spring sediment bacterial and archeal communities from British Columbia, Canada, to study Microbial Dark Matter (Phase II) - Dewar... ... | reverse complement strand
TGCCGCAGCGATGGAATGGATGACGCAGCGCTTCGCCCACAGCGATGGCCTGGGGGCGATCTTTCCGCCGATCATCTGGAGTATCGTGGCCCTGAAATGCCTGGGGCACGACGACGACTCTCCGCTTGTGCGCAGCCAGTGGCGGCAGCTTGAAAAGCTGATCCTCGAAGAGCGCGACACGGCCCGCTTGCAGCCCTGCCTTTCGCCGGTCTGGGATACGGCAATCGCCCTCCGGGCCCTGGCCGCCAGTCAGCCGCCGCCGAGCTGCGAGCCCACCCAGTCGGCCCAGGCCGCCGGCGCGCCGGCAGATGGGCCTGCCCACGACGCCGCGTTAGAGGCCCTGTGTCGGGCGGCCCGCTGGCTCTTGCAGCGGGAAGTGACGCACAGCGGCGACTGGGCGACGTACGTCCCCGCACCGGCAGCCGGTTGGTTCTTCGAGTATCGCAACGAGTTCTATCCGGACGTGGATGACACGGCGATGGTGCTGCTGGCGCTGGCGGACCTCCAGCGGCAGCTCGAAGCGCAGACGCTGGCCAGGCGAGGCGGCGCGGGAGACGACGCGCCGGGCCGGCCGTCGCTGGTCGCACCGCCGCCGGGACTAGTGGCCGCCTGCCATCGCGGCCGGCAATGGATCTTGGCGATGCAGAACCGCGACGGCGGGTGGGGGGCGTTCGACCGGGATAACGATGCCGCGTTCCTCTGCCGCGTGCCATTTGCCGACCACAACGCGATGATCGACCCGAGCACACCCGACCTGGCGGGCCGGGCACTGGAGGCTCTGGCGGCCTGGGGCACCGCGCCGGGTGCGCTGGCGGTGCAGCGGGGGGTGGCGTACCTGCGCCAGACGCAGGAGGGGGATGGCGCCTGGCCGGGACGCTGGGGCGTGCATTACGTCTATGGCACCTGGCAGGCGCTGGTCGGCCTGCGGGCGGCGGGGGTGCCGGCGGACGACCCGGCCATCCAGCGCGGGGCGCAGTGGCTGGCGCGGCATCAGCAGGCCTGCGGCGGCTGGGGAGAGTCGCCGGCGGCCTACGACGATCCCCGCCTCCGCGGGCAGGGCCCGGTAACCGCTTCGCAAACGGCGTGGGCGCTCATGGGATTGATCGCGGCCGGCTGGCAGCACGAGCGGTGCGTGCGGCGGGGCATCGCTTACCTCTTGTCCACGCAGCGGCCGGACGGCACCTGGGACGAGCCGCAGTTCACCGGCACGGGGTTTCCGCGCGTGTTCTACCTGCGGTACCACTATTACCCGATCTATTTCCCGCTGCTGGCCTTGGCGAGCTACCGGGCCGCCTTGGGCGGTGGCGGGATCGACGCACCCCATTCGAGGCAGGCGGTCGGGGCGGCGTGACCGCCGAAGGCCGCTGGGTACGCTCCGCCGGGAAACGCCCCGCCGCCCCCCGACGCCGCCCCCGGTGACATTCCCATCCTCGAAGAAACCTGGTTTAGACCGGCCGTGACGATGGACGCCTCAAACCGTGCGAGCTGCTGATGCCTCCCTGGTCGCAAACGCTGACGGTGCTGCGCTATATCCTCCGGCAGCATCTGCGCGGGGTCCAGCGCTATCCGCTCGTGCTGATGCTCGAGCCGCTGTTCCGCTGCAATCTGGCGTGCGGCGGCTGCGGGAAGATCCAGTTCCCCGCGGCGGTGCTGCGACGGCAGCTCACCCCCCAGCAGTGCTGGCAGGCGGCCGAGGAATGCGGCGCGCCGATCGTCTCGATCCCCGGGGGAGAGCCGCTGTTGCACCCGCAGATCGACCAGATCGTGGCGGGGCTGATCGCGCGGAAGCGTTATGTCTATCTGTGCACGAATGCCTTGTTGCTGGAAGCGGCGCTGGAGCACTTCACGCCATCGCGCTACCTGGCGTTCTCGGTGCATCTGGACGGGCCGCGCGACGTGCACGACCGGGCGGTGGGCCGCGAGGGAACGTACGACACGGCGGTGCGGGCGATCCGGGCCGCCCGGCAGCGCGGCTTTCGCGTCACCACCAACACCACGCTGTTCCGCGGGACCGACCCGCAGCGGATGCGGGCCTTCTTCGACGAGCTGATGGCGCTGGGCGTGGAGGGGATGACCCTCTCGCCCGGCTACAGCTATGCCAAGGCACCCGACCAGGAGCATTTCTTGTCGCGGGAGGAGACGGTGCGGCTGTTCGACGCGCTGCTCGAGGGTGCCCGCCGCACCTGGCGGTTCAACCAAACGCCGCTGTTTCTGGAGTTCCTCCGCGGGCGGTGGGACCTGGAATGCACCCCCTGGGGCAGCCCGTCCTACAGCGTCTTTGGCTGGCAGCGCCCCTGCTACCTGCTGGCCGAGGGCTATTGCCGCACGTTCCGGGAGCTGATGGAGACCACCGACTGGAGCGCCTACGGGCGGAAAAGCGATAATCCCAAGTGCCGCGACTGCATGGTGCATTGCGGCTACGAGCCGACGGCGGTGGCACAGACCTTCCGCTCGCTGCGCGGGCTGTGGACGACGGTGAAGACCGCCGTGCGGGGGCTGGCCTAGCGCGGCGCGTGTCTGGCATCGCGGGCGACGATCGCAGGTGAGGCATGGAACTGGTCCATCAAAGGTTCCTTCGGCAGTGCCGCCAGCGGTGGCGGAAGCTCAAGGTGGCCGACTCGCTGGGCAGCGAGCTGACCGGCCAGCAGCTTCTTTTGCGGACGCTGGTGCTGCGGCGGCTCTTGCGGCGGATCCTCGCCCCGGACGAGCAGTATGTCGGGCTGCTGCTACCCCCCTCGGTGCCGGCGTTCGTGGCCAACATGGCGGTCACGCTCGACCGGCGGATCAGCGCCAACCTCAACTACACCGTCTCCAGCGAGGTGCTCAATGCCTGCCTCCGCCTGGCGGGCATCCGGCATGTGCTGACCAGTCGGCGGTTCCTGGAGAAGATGGAGTTCAAGCTCGACGCAGAGCTGGTGCTGCTGGAGGACCTGCGCGGCCAGGTCACACTGGCCGACCAGGTTTCCGCCTGGCTGCAAAGCCGGCTGCCGCCGGCCTGGCTGGGCCGCTGGCTGGGGCTGGACCAGGTGCAGCCGGACGACGTGCTGACGGTGATCTTCACCAGCGGCTCGACCGGCACGCCCAAGGGCGTGATGCTGACGTATCGCAACGTGACCAGCAACGTCGAGGCGGTGGACCAGATCATCCGCCTGCGGGAAAGCGACGTACTGGTGGGCGTGCTGCCGTTCTTCCATTCGTTCGGCTACACGGTCACGCTGTGGGCGGTGGCCAGCCTGAATGTGGCCGGGGTCTACCACTATAGCCCCCTGGAGCCGCGGCAGATCGGGCAGCTTACGCAGAAATATCGCGGGACGCTGCTATTGTGCACGCCCACTTTTTTGCGCAGCTATCTCCGCCGCTGCGACAAGGAGCAGTTCGCCACGCTCGACGTGGTCGTGTGCGGCGCGGAAAAGCTGCCCAAGGAGCTGGCCGACGAATTCGAGCAGAAGTTCGGCATCCGCCCCATGGAAGGCTACGGCACCACCGAGCTGTCCCCCGTCGTCTCGGTGAACATCCCGCCTAGCCGTTCTCCCGGCACAGGCCAGCCCGAGCGGAAAGAAGGCTCGGTGGGCCGGCCGCTGCCCGGCGTGCGGATCAAGATCACCGACCTGGAAACCGGCCAGGAGCTGCCGCCCGGCAAGCCGGGCATGATCTGGGTGACCGGCCCTAACGTGATGAAAGGCTACCTGAACCAGCCGGACAAGACGGCGCAGGTGCTCCGGGACGGCTGGTACCAGACGGGGGACGTGGGCTATCTGGACGAGGACGGCTTCTTGTTCATCACCGGGCGGGAAAGCCGGTTTTCCAAGATCGGCGGCGAGATGGTGCCGCATGGCCTGATCGAAGAAGAACTTGAACGCTTGGTGGGGCCGACGGAGGATGGCCGGCCGCAGGTGGCGGTGACGGCGGTGGCCGATCCGAAGAAGGGGGAGCGGCTGGTCGTGCTGCACACGCCGCTGGCCAAGACGCCCGAGGAGCTGCGCCGGGGTCTGGCGGAAGCGGGGCTGCCCAATTTGTACATTCCTTCGGAAGACAGTTTCCTCGAGGTGCCCCAGCTTCCCTTGCTGGGCAGCGGGAAGCTGGACTTGCGGGGCGTCAAGGCGCTGGCCGAACAGCGCCTGTCCCGCGGCTGACGGCGGGTAGCCCCGATCGTCGCCCGGGTAGCCCCGGTTGCCTTCGCAACCGAGGGCCAAAGAGGTAGTACATGCAAAGCATCCGGCGCCTGGGCCAAAGGTGTCCTCGCCGTGCCCTAGCACGTAGCCCAGGCGGCGGATTCGCCTGTGGGAGTTCCCACTGCTATACGCCCTACTTTACAATGTATGCGTTGGGAAGTCCCTCATGGGATGAGGCTTTTGTGAAACTGACAAGCCTGCACGCGTCGTCCTTCCGCTGCTTGCGGGATGTGACCGTCTCGCTCCGCGACTTGAACGTCTTCATTGGCGCCAACGCATCGGGGAAGAGTGCCATCCTCGATGCGCTTCGGTTTCTCCACCAGGGCGTGCTCGACCGGGACTTCCAGCCCGCCGTTTCCCGGTCGCGCGGAGGGATCGTCAATGTGGCCTGGAAAGGCGATCCTGCCGACGAAGTCGCCTTGACGACGACCTTTGAAGATCGGGAGGGAACGTTCCATTGGCTGGTTCGTTTGAAAAAGGAAGGCTACGACTTCGCTGTCGTACAAGAAGGACTTACTCAGCAATGTGGTGCCAATGCGCCCAGCGTGTGCCTCGAAGCAGAACGAGGCAAGGGGCGCTGGTGGTCCGGTACCGAGAGAAGATACGTCTCGCTCGAGCTGCCCGTCACCGGCTGCGCGATGGCTGCTGCCGCTGCCGATGCGGGCTTTCCCGGAAGGCACGTCGCCCAGTTCGTGCGCCGGTGGGCCTTTTTTGACCCCAATCCCTTTGTGCTGCGGCGCGGCTGGAGCGGGTTCGATGGGATGAGTCTCGACACCTGGGGACGGAACTTGGCCGAGCGGCTCTACACCCTTCAAAAAGATCGACCCGATCTGTTCAACACCATCGTTGATGCCACTCGTGCGGTCCTGGGGCTTCCAACCCACCTGGAGGTGCGGCGGCAGGCTGACGACGCACCCGCCTACCTGGTACAAGGCGAACCAGGCCTGGCATACACCGTGCACCAGATGGGAGTCTCCAGCGGCACGCTGCGTGTGCTGGCGCTCATGACAGCACTGTTTGGCGAAGGGGAGGCGAACCTGATCGGCATCGAAGAACCTGAAAACCATGTACACCCCGGCGCGCTAAAGGCGCTGGCCGGATATCTGCTCGAAGCGCGCGAGCGCATGCAGATCCTGATCACGACTCACTCGCCCTTGTTGCTCGACTACCTGAACGATCCGGAGGCAGTATACCTGGTGCGGTATCAGCCCACTCTGGGAACAACTGTCGATTGCGAGCCCAATCCCGAAGCGGTGCGTAAAGCCCTGGAAGAATCCGGATTCACCTTGGGCGAGTTCTATCAGACAACCGGCTTCGGAGGCTGATGGCGATGGGCAAGCGCGTGGTGATCATCGCCTCGGGCGAGACTGAGCGCCGCGCACTTCCGCACCTGCTCCGCCACCTCAAAGACGAAGGCATCGACATCGTCGAGGTCGTAGTGCCACCGGGCTCGCGCAACTTGGATGTCGATATGGCAGTTCGCTTGATCCAGGCAAGATGGGGGTATTGGTTTCAAAGGCAGCAGATAATCGACAAGTTTGTCGTGCTCGTGGACACCGACGGTAATAACCCGCAAGCAGTCTTGCAGCCATTTCACGCCAACCTTCGTCAACGCCTAGGCACGAATGTCACGGCATCGCTACAGTTCGCGTACGCCCAGCAGCACCTGGAGGCCTGGTACTTCGCAGATGAACAGAAGCTGCGCAAAGCCCTCGGGCGCGACTTAGGACAGGTGAATCCGTCGATGCCCGACCAGATCAACAATCCCAAGCAACATTTGAGCAACCTGCTCAAGTCTGTATCGCCTGGACATCAATACACTGCGCGCGAATCAGAAGAGATTGCTCGCCAACTCGATCCGCAGATCATCGCCGGCCGCAGCCCAAGTTTCCAGTCCTTTGTCGACGCCGTGCGCAATGGCGCGTCGGTGGCATAGCCTGCCAAGGGACCGATGCACGTGGCTTGCACCCGGCGGCTGCCAGTGCCAGCCGTGCAAGGTACCACTAGGGTGCCCTCCAACCTCCCGCACGCCCCGGTTGCCGAAGCAACTGAGGCACCCCGCTCTTTCCCCCGCGCGACGTTCCAGCGGGGGCCTCGTGCCGGCCCCGGTTGCTGTGCAACCGGGGTTGACAAGAGGCACTTGGCGGCTGGGGCACCGTTGCTCCTGCTGACAACCTCTGAGGAGGCCTTCGCCCCAGCCACCCCGCCGTCCCCAATCAGTCCGGCAGTTTGCCGAGAAGGGGCGATTTTGGCGGGCGATCGGCGGCGGTTTGGTTTACAGGGCCCCGGTGCGTCAGTATATTCCGTGGTTTTCATGTGGTTTTTTCCAAGCCGGCGGCGGCCGAGGCGCGTCCGTTCGCAGGACCGGGCGTTCCGAGACGCAGCACGACGCGGCCGGCGGCCGAAGGCAACCCCCAAGGCGGAGCAGTCCCCGATGCAGACGAATCATCCAACTTCTTCCGCAGCGGCACCCAACGCGATGTGGCTGCTGTGGGCCGGCTTCATGGCGATCCTGGCGGCAGGCGTCGGTTTTGCGATCCGCGGCGGGATCCTGGACAACTGGGGAAGCGAGTTCGGCTTCAACGCCAGCCAGCTCGGGGCGATCAACGGGGCGGGCTTCAGCGGCTTTTGCTTCGGGATCATCCTCGGCGGGATCGTGGCCGACCGGATCGGCTATGGCAAACTGGTGGCGGCCGCCTTCCTGCTGCACGTACTTTCCGCCCTGGTGACGTTCGCGGCTGGCGGGGGGATGTCGGCCAATGCCAACTACCTGCTGTTGTACTGGGGGACGTTCATCTTCGCGATCGCCAACGGGACGCTGGAGGCGGTGGCCAACCCGCTGGTGGCGACGCTGTTCCCCCATAATCGCACACACTACTTGAACATCCTGCATGCGAGCTGGCCGGCGGGCCTGGTGCTCGGCGGTGCGGCGGGGTGGATTCTAGACGACGCGATGGGGACGTACTGGAAGTACCAGCTCGCCCTGTTTCTGGTGCCGACGGTGCTGTACGGGCTGATGTTCGTGGGCCAGCACATGCCCAAGTCGGAGGCGTCCAAACGAGGGCTGTCGCTGGCCGAGATGTTCGAGGATGTGGGGCTTCTGGGCGGGGCGGTGGCTTGCTTCCTGATCGCCCTGTTCTTCGGCAGCGTGCTGGCGCCGCTCTTGGAAACGCTGGGCGTAGAGAAAGCCCAGGCGCCGCAGTACGCCACGTATGTCGGGTACGGGATCGGCCTGGTGCTGTGGCTGGCGATGGGCGGCTTGACGAAGATGGCGATCGGGTCGCCGCTGCTGTTCGTCTTGTTCATCGCGCATGCGCTGGTCGGCGCGGTGGAGCTGGGGACCGATGGCTGGATCCAGAACATCACGGGGAACATCCTCACCTCGGGCCAGGGCAAAATCCTGTTTGTGTACACCTCGATGCTGATGTTCCTGTTGCGGTTCTGCGCCGATTTTCTGGAGAAGAGGATCGGGCTGTCGCCGGTGGGGATTCTGCTGACGTGTGCCGTGCTGGCCTGCGCCGGGCTGAACCTGGCCAGCCTGATCACGAGTTTCGGCTTTGCGCTGGTGGCGCTGACGGTGTATGGCGTGGGCAAGACGTTCTTCTGGCCCACGATGCTGGCGGTGGCCTCCGACCGGTTCCCGCGGACGGGGGCGGTGGCGATCTCGATGATGGGCGGCATCGGGATGATGAGCGCGGGGCTGATCGGCTCGCCGGGGCTGGGTTATTTCAAGGACCGGTTCGCGGGCCAGGAGCTGAAGCGCGTCGATCCCGCGTTGTTCGAGGAGTACGCCAGCAAGACGCCGTCGCGGTTCTTGTTCTTCCAGGAGGTGCGGGGGCTGGATGGGGAGAAGCTAGGCCAGGTGCAGGAAGCGCTCCGCAAGGGCCAGCCGCTGACCGAGGCGCAGAAGAGAGTGCAGGCAGCCAGCATCCACGGCGACCGCTGGACGCTGGTGGTCGACTCGGCGATCCCGGCCATGATGGCCCTGATTTACCTAGGGCTGCTCGGCTACTTCCGGGCGATCGGCGGCTACCGGGCGATCCATCTGGACGCGGGTCCGCCCGGCGAGCACGAGGAGCACAAACTGGCCGCAGGCTACGAAGCCCCGGTCCCGTGAAGGAGTTCCGCCAGCCCCCTCCCGGCGGCGCCGGGGTGCCTGGATAATGCAAGATCCCATCCCCGGGTCCATCCCGAGCGGGGCACCCTGGCGCGCGGCGACCGCGCCTCCCGCGGCGATGGAACGAGGCGCCCGGGCCGCATCCCTCATACGGGTGCCACCGGGTCCGCGCAAACAGGGATTGCTGCCGGAGGCCGACCATGCACGACAAACTTCTCCGCCAGGCGATCACGTTCGACGACGTGCTGCTGGAGCCGCGCTACAGCGACGTGGTGCCGATCGAGTGCGATGTCCGCACACAGCTCACGCCGCGGATCGGCCTGAACATCCCGCTGGTCAGCTCCCCGATGGACACGGTCACCGAGCACGAGATGGCGATCGCGCTAGCCAAGGAGGGGGGCATCGGCATCATCCACAAGAACATGTCGATCGAGCAGCAGGCGGAAGAGGTGAACAAAGTCAAACGTTCCGCCAACGGGATCATCCTCGACCCGGTCACGCTACGACCCGACGAGCCGGTGAGCCGCGCCCAGGAGCTGATGAAACAGAAGAACGTCAGCGGTTTCCCGATCACCGACGCTAGCGGCAAGCTGGTGGGCATCCTCACCCGCCGCGACTTGCGGTTTCTGGAGAACGGCAATCAGCCGATCCGGGAGGTGATGACCAAGGACAACCTCGTCACGGCGCGGGGGACGGTGACGCTCGAGGAAGCGGAGCGGATTTTGACGGCGAAAAAAGTCGAGAAGCTGCTCTTGGTAGACGATACATATTGCCTGACCGGCATGATCACCATCCGCGACATCGACATGATGAAGCGGTTCCCCAATGCTTGCAAAGACCGGCTGGGCCGGCTGCGGGTAGGGGCGGCGGTGGGCGTGTACGACCTGGAGCGCGCGCAACGTCTGATCGAGACAGGAGTTGACGTGCTGGTGGTCGATTCGGCCCACGGGCACTCGAAGAACGTGATCGAGACGGTCAAGCTGATCAAGCGAAAATGGGATATCGACGTGGTCGCCGGAAACGTGGCAACCCGGGAAGGCTGCGCCGACTTGATTGCCGCGGGGGCGGACGCCGTCAAGGTGGGGATCGGGCCGGGCTCGATCTGCACCACGCGAGTGATCAGCGGTGTCGGTGTGCCGCAGGTCACGGCGATCTACGAGGCGGCCCAGGCCGCCAAGGAAAGCGGCACGCCGATCGTCGCCGATGGGGGCATCCGCTATTCGGGGGATATCACCAAGGCGATTGCGGCCGGTGCCCATTGCGTGATGATCGGCGGGTTGTTTGCCGGGCTGGCGGAAAGCCCGGGCAAGACCATCCTCTACCAGGGGCGGACGTTCAAGGCGTACCGCGGCATGGGCAGCCTGGGAGCGATGGTCAAGGGATCGAGCGAACGTTACCGGCAGGCCGGTGCCGAGGGGGGTGGCGGCAAGCTGGTGCCAGAAGGGGTCGAGGGACGCGTGCCGTTCAAGGGACCGCTCTCCGACTTCGTGTACCAGCTCGTCGGCGGGTTGCGGGCCGGCATGGGCTATTGCGGAACCCGAACCATCGAGGAACTGCGGAGGGATACGCGGTTCATCCAAGTCTCAGCCGCCAGCGTGCGGGAGAGCCACCCTCATGACATTGCCATCACGCAGGAAGCGCCCAACTACAGCCCCGAATACCACGACGCCAAGGAGAACCAGTAGCGCTGCGCTGGGGAAGCAGGCGGCCGCGCCTAGCGCCCAAGCGCCGCAGTGTGCCTGGCAAGCGCCGCACCAGGGTTGGCTGCGGCCAGGCGGGCTAGGGCTGATCACGCTCGGCCTGGCGCTCGCAGGAGCGTGGAGCCGGCCGGTGGCGGCCGATCCCCGAGAACCGGCGCCGCTGCATGTGGAGGACGCCCAGCCGCTTGCCGACATCCAGGCGGCGACGGCGCCGCTCCGCTGGCAGTCGCGTCCGCGGCCGACGTCGTACCCGTCGCAGCCCGCCGCTGCCGAGGGGCCGCCCAGCGTGGGTCAGCCGGTCCGGCCCGGCCGCAGCGGGTGGAATATCACCCGCGTCGACGCTGCGCGCGTCGATCCTCAGGTGCGGCCCGCCGCTGGCCAGAGCGACCCGTTCCGCGATCCGTTCGGCGACCGAGCCAGCTCTCGCGAAGGTCCGGAGCTGGTGCTGCAGCCCACGCAGGCCGAAGTAGGTATCGAGGAACTGCCTCCGCCCCGCAGCGCGAACAGCCCGCAGCGCACGCCGGCCGGCCGGGATGGGCCGGTGCTCCGCTCGGTGCCGCCGGCCGTGGGGAGTCCTTCCCCAGCGCTGGAGCCGCCCGCGCTGTTGGGCGTCAGCCGGCGGCTCAACCAGCGTCGTAGCGAGGCCGGGCTGCCGCCGTGCGACCGGATCTATAACGACCGCGATTGCTGCGAGGCGCTGGCCGACTGCCAGGAATTGCGCCAGCGGCTCAGGGCCGATTCGATCCGCAACATCTCGCTCGACATCACCCCGCGCTATAATCCCGATCCGAACGTGACGCGCGAGGAAGAGGAGGAAGAACGCCGCGACCGGCTGGCTCTGCTGGAAGTGCGAACCTGGCGGAATCGCGACGGGCAGGTGGTGGCGATCGGGAAGATGACCAACCTCGAAAACGGAGCGGTCGTCCTCGTCGACGATGCCGGCCGGGAGGTGGCCCGCCTGCCGCTGCGGGAACTGGGGGACGACGAACTGTGCTATGTCAACGCCTGGTGGCGGCTGCCCAGCGAATGCACGCCGGGCGGTCGGGAGGTGGTCCGCCGCGCCTGGACCCCCTCGACGTTCCACTGGCACGCCTCGGCGCTGTGCCACAAGCCGCTGTACTTCGAGGAGGTGCAGCTCGAACGCTACGGCCACACGGCCGGCCCGATCCGGCAGCCGCTGATCAGCGGGGCCCACTTTTTCGTCAACCTGGCCGGCTTGCCCTACAACATGGCGATCCACCCGCCCACCGAGTGCCAGTACGCTCTGGGGTATTACCGGCCGGGAAGCTGTGCCCCCTGGATGATCCCGCCGATCCCGCTGTCGCTGCGGGGGGCAGCGGCGGAGGTGGGGGCGGCGCTCGGGTTGGTGTACCTGGTGCCGTAGCGGAGCAACCGCGCGGGACGGCTCTCGGAACGGGTTTCAGACCGCATCCGCGCCGGGAAGAAGGAGCGTGAGAAACCGCCGTGATTTGACCGCGTCGGGTTCGCGCATGAGGTTCGGGAGCGATTGGCAAGTCCCCGGGCGGGATCGGCAACGGTCCCGCCCGGGGCGTTTAGGCAACCGCGAGCCACCATGGCCCCCCACGAGGACACCTTTGGTGGCCAAGCCCCCAATCCCTCCGGCAAGCGGTGGGCCGCTAGCTGGGCGTGCCGGGCCCGCCGCGGCCCAGCTCGGCCGAGCGCTGGGCCGCCGCCAGCACCGCCGCCATCAGGGCCCCTCGCACGCCGCGTTCCTCCAGGACGTGCAGCCCGGCGATCGTCGTTCCGCCCGGGCTGGCCACGCGGTCTTTGAGCACGCCTGGATGCTCTCCCGTCTGGAGGACCATCTCGGCCGCCCCGCGGACCGTCTGAGCCGCCAAGGCGGTGGCTACCGCCCGCGGCAACCCGGCTCGCACCCCGCCATCGCTCAGCGCTTCGATCACCAGATACACGAACGCCGGCCCTGACCCGGACAGCCCGGTCACGGCGTCCAGCAGCGGCTCCTCGACGCGGAATGCCAGCCCCACCGCCCCCAGCAGCCGCTCGACCCGCTGGGCATCCTCGGCGCTGGCCGCCGGTCCCAGGGCGTAGGCCGCCGCGCCCACTCCCACCAGGGCCGGCGTGTTGGGCATCACCCGGATCACCCGTCCGGTGCCCAGCCCGGCACAGAGCTGGGCCAGCGTCACGCCCGCCGCGACGGAAACCAGCAAATGCTCGGGATCGACATGGCCCCGCACCAGGTGCAGCACCTCGGGGATGTGTTGCGGCTTGACCGCCAGGAAGACCAGCGGTGCCGCGGCCAGCACGTCCGCGCTGGTGGCCACCAGCCGGGCCCCCGCGATCTCGTGCTGGAACGCCTCGCGGGCGCTGGCGGCCGGGTCGCAAGCGACGATCTGGTCGGGCCTGGCCAGACCGGCGGCCACGAAACCACGTGCCAGCGCGCGGGCCATCTGGCCCGCGCCGACAAACCCGATCGCTGCCGGCTCCATACATCACCCTGGGTGGTTCGAGAGATGCGTCCACGTAATAGTCGGCCCAGGACGGCGGGGCGTAGCCGCCACAGGGTGCGGCGGCAGGCCGCGGCGGTCGCGTTGACGCCCGGCAGTGGGCATGTTAGCTTGCCAGCCACCGATCAAGAAACGGGGAGTCCAGGGTCATGGCCCACGAAGTGACACTGATTACGGGGGATGGCACAGGTCCAGAGCTGGCCGAGGCGGCGCGGATGTGCCTGGACGCCACGGGGGTGGCCATCCAGTGGGATGTGCAGGAAGCGGGGATGGATTGCCTGGAGAAGTACGGCACGCCGCTGCCGGAGAGCGTGCTGGCCAGCATCCGCCGCACCCGCTGTGCGCTCAAGGCACCGATCACGACGCCGGTGGGGACGGGCTTCCGCTCGATCAACGTGTTTTTGCGGCAGGAGCTGGGGCTGTATGCCTGCATCCGTCCGTGCAAGTATTACCCGGGCGTGCGGAGCTATTTCAGCGGCGTCGGCGTGGACATCGTGATCATCCGGGAGAACACGGAGGATTTGTACGCGGGGGTCGAGTTCGAGGCGGGGCAGCCGGCGACGGCCGAACTGATCGAGGCGGTCAACCGGCTCTCGCCCGACAAGAAGGTCAAGACCAAGGCGGACGAGACGGGCGTCTCGATCAAGCCGATCAGCGTCAGCGGCAGCCAGCGGATCGTGCGCTGCGCCTTTGACTATGCGCGGCAGAACGGCCGCAAGAAGGTCACGGCGGTCCACAAGGCCAATATTATGAAGTATTCGGACGGCCTGTTCTTGCGCACCGCTCAGGAGGTGGCCCGCGAATATCCGGACATCGAGTTCGAGGACCGGATCGT
>Ga0101944_10005964_pt1 | contig 13311 bp, 13 predicted proteins | sample DewCreD2012metaG_FD_75245 | JGI IMG/M metagenome (GOLD analysis project Ga0101944, IMG submission 75245) | Hot spring sediment bacterial and archeal communities from British Columbia, Canada, to study Microbial Dark Matter (Phase II) - Dewar... ... | reverse complement strand
GCCACGCTGCCGACGTTCGTGCGATACTACAATGCCGAGCGCCCGCACTGGGCGCTCGGCCTGCAGCCGCCGCTCACACGGCTGGCGCTGTGAACAACCTCTTTGTCAGCGACAGCTAGCGGGCGGGCGGGACGCGCCGAGGGCCGCCGTCCCCTCCGGGGCGGCGGCCCTCGTGCATCGCGCGGCGGGGGCTAGGCGCCGGGCGACTGCTGGCGCTCCCAGCGTCCGATGAGGGTGAAGACGACGCCGGCGATCGCGGCGAGGAGCGCGATGTAGGCCCAGGGCGAGATGCCGGTGATGTCGGCGAGCGTCACCTTGCTCGTGACCTGCTCGCCCACGGCGACGGTGACCTCGCCGATCTTCATGAACCCCTTCTCGAGCGACGGGTACACGGCGGCGAAGATCCCCGCGCCGACCACCATCCCCGCGAACCCGACGGCCGCGTGGCGGGAGCCCTCGCCCATGGCGGCGACGCCGGTGCCGGGGCAGTAGCCGAGCATCGCCATGCCGACGCCGAAGATGAGCCCACCGACGGCGTTCGCGGCGAGCTGCGCCGGCTTGACCAACAGGTGCTGGATGAGGCCGAGCTCCAGCATGCCGTACACGCCCACGGCGCCGGTCACGATGGCGGTGAGCATGATCTTGAGCACCGTGTGGTCGGTGAACAGGAACTGGCCCACGATCGTCCGGTACTTGGCGACCTGGCCCTTCTGCAGCAGGAACCCGAACACGATCCCGGTGACGAGGCCGCCCAGGATCATCGTGGGCGAGTCAAACCCGAACATGGCGACGGCCTCCGAAGCCGAAGAGGGTGAAGGCGGCCGCGACGCCGGAGGCGAACATGGCCATGAAGAAGGTCCACGAGCTCACCGCGAGCTGGAGCCCGCCCGAGATCCCGTGGCCCGAGGTGCAGCCCCCGGCCATGCGCGCGCCGAAGAGCATCACGGCGCCGCCGACGAACGCCGCGACGTACCGCTTCGCCTTGCTCGGCCCGAAGCGCCACTCCCAGAGCCCCGGCACGCACTCGCGCACCCGGTCCCCGGAGAGCCGGCTCGAGATGAACGCGCCGAGGAAGACGCCGAGCACGAGGAAGATCTGCCAGTCGAACATCGGCGTCTTGTCGTTGATCTCCTTCGCGAAGTAGCTGTTCGCCCCGGGGCCGACGACCTTGTCGGCATTCACGACGCCCTCGACGAGGCCGGCCACGTGCACCATGCTGCTGCTCGTGCCGAGCGCCTTGTCCATCGTGAGGAAGGTGATCCAGCTCAGCACGCCGATCCCGACGCCGACGACGTACGGGTTCCAGCGCTTCGCGCGCAGCGCGCGCATCACGGGGTTGCCGGGGGTGTCACTCATGGGATCCTCCAGGGTCTGCCGCGAAGGGTGGCGCGCGGCCCGCTCACCGGAACTCGGGGCCACCGGTGCGGTCGTCGGGGACGAAGCGGCCGGCGCCGGGCATCTTCACCGCGAGCAGCGCCGCCCGGTCCATCACCACGTCGCGTCCCGTCACCTCGTTCTCGGCCAGGAGGTACGCGACCACCGCGTAGACCTGGTCGGGGGTGAGCGAGCCGGGCGCGGTGAGGGGCATGGCGCGCGCGATGTAGTCGTACAGCGTGGTGGCGTACGGCCAGTAGTTGCCGATCGTCTTCGTCTTCCGGAAGTCGTCGGCGAAGGAGAAGTCGCGCGGCTCGGCCGACACCAGCATGGGGTAGTGCGGGGGGATCCCCTCGCCCCTCGCCCCGTGGCAGCCCGCGCACTGCGTCGCGTAGATCTGCTTCCCCTGCTCGTAGGTGCCCCGGCCGGCGGGGAGCGCCTCGCCGGTGGGGTTCACGTCGATGTCCCACGCGCGGATCTCCTCGCGCGTGGCCGCGCGGCCCAGCCCGAACGAGGCGGGGTGCTCCACGACCGGCGGCGGCGTCGTGGCCTCGCTCGAGGGCGCGGCCGCCGCGACCGCCGCCGGCGCCGCGGCGCCGCCACGGTCGCCGCAGGCGGCGAGGAGGGCGAGGCCCGTGGCGGCGGCCGCGCGCGCGCCGCGCCGACGCGTCGCGCTCATGCGTCCGCCCCGAACACGACGCGGCCGTCGCGCTCCACGATCCAGCCGCGCACGTGGTTGAAGTGGAAGTCGGTGCCGATCCCGCGTACCCGCCGGAACTCGGCGCGCGTGGGCTGCGTCGCGCCGGTCTCGTCCCATGCGCGGCTCAGCAGCACCACGGGGCCGCGACCGTCCCACCTCCACATGTGCTGGAAGCGCACGTGCGCCTTCGGCAGGGGCGGCGTGAGGAGCTCGGCCTGTGCCCACGTCTTCCCGCCGTCGGTGCTCACCTCGACCTTCGTCACCCGGCCGCGGCCGCTCCACGCGAGGCCGCTGATCGGCCACCACCCCTGCTCGAGCCGCGCGGGGTACGCGGGCGCGGTGATCACCGACTTCACGTCCTGCTCGAAGCTGAACTGCCGCGCCTTCCCGCCCGGGAGCGGGTCGGTGTACTTGCTCGTCTCGTCGCGCGACATGTTCGGCTGGTCGGTGAACTCGAGCCGGCGGAGCCACTTCACCGACGTGTTCCCCTCCCAGCCCGGAAGGAGGAGGCGCGCGGGGTAGCCGTGCGCGGGGCGGAGCGGCTCGCCGTTCTGCGCCAGCACGACGAGCGCGTCGTCCATCGCCTTCGCCACCGGGATGCTGCGCGAGAGCACGGCGGCGTCGCCCCCCTCGGCGAGGAACCAGCCCGCCTTCGGCTTCACGCCCACCTCGCGCAGGATCGTGCGGAGCGGCACGCCGGTCCACTCGGTGTTGCTCGTGAGGCCGTCCACTTCCTGCGGCGTCATCTCGGCCTTCGGCGTGCGATAGGCGTTGCGGCCGTTGCCCGCGCACTCGATGAAGTAGGTGCGGGTCACCTGCGGGAAGCGGCGCAGGTCCTCGAGGTCGAGGACGAGGGGCCGGTCCACCATGCCGTGGATGAGCAGCTTCCAGCGCTGCGGGTCGATGAGCGCGACGCCGCCGTGGTGCCGCTCGAAGTGCAGGTCCGACGGGGTGATCGTGCCCGTGAGGTCCTGCAGGGGCGTGAACGACGGCCCGCTCAGGTTGCCGACCGGCTTGCGCCCGGGATGCTCGAACGGCGAGCGCTCGCTGAGCGGCGAGGTCGGCAGGCCCGGGACCTTCGTGGGGTCGGGCGGCACGGCGGGGCGCGCCGGCTCCTGCGCCGTGAGTCCCTCGCGCGCGCCCAGGGCGGCGGCGCCGGCGGCCGCGGCGGCGCCGGCGAGCAGGGTGCGGCGCGAGATCGCCGGGCCACCCTCGCCCGGCTCGCGGGTGCGACGGGTGCTCATGACGGCTTCCTCACCCCCGCTTCGCCGCGACGCTGGCGGGCTTCGGGACCACCGCCCGCTCGGGCGTCGCCCGCTTCAGGAGCGGCGGCGGGTTGAAGGCCTCGTGCCCCGTGGTGGCGTACGGCACGTCGGCGGGCGCGCCGCCCAGCGGCCAGTCGAGCTCCTTGCCGGGCGAGTCGGGGCGGGGGTGGCTGTTGATGTAGGCGGCCACGTCGAACGCCTCCTGCCAGGTGAGCGACCTGCCCTGGCCGAAGGGCATGTTGTGCCAGATGAACGACGCCGCGCGCTCCACGCGCGCCATCGAGGCCCCGATGCTGTACGACTTCGGGCCCCAGAGGGCGGGGAAGGTCGCCTGGCCCTGGCCGTCCGGCCCGTGGCAGGCGGCGCACTTCGTCGCGAAGACCTGCTCGCCCCTCGCGGTGTTGCCCGCGAGCGTGTCGGGCGCGTCGAGGAGCCCCTTCGTGCCGGCGATCTTCGCGCCGATCGGCACGTCCTTCGAGATCCACGTGAGGTAGGCCAGGATGTCCTGCATCTCCCGGCTCTCCACGGGCAGGCGGTTCCCCGCGAGGCTGCGCGTGAAGCAGTAGTTGACGCGGTCGGCGAGCGGGATCACGGCGCCGGTGCGCTCCATGTACTTCGGGAAGCGTGCGGCCGAGCCGGTGAGCGGCGCGGCCTCGACGCGGAGGCCGTCGTCGAGGTGGCAGCTGGTGCAGTTGAGGTTGCTGGTGGCGTAGTCCGGCAGGCTGTCGCGCGTGTGGCGGAGGAGGTACAGCCCGCGGCGGATGGAGGCCCCCAGCGAGTCGCCCGGGATCGCCTCGAGCGAGGGCGGCGACCAGCCGGGGAGGCCGTAATCCACCGTGGCGACGGGGGCGGCCGGCGACGTGACGTCCTTCGGCGGCGACGGCGGCTGCGCGCAGGCGGCGGTGGCGGCGCCGAGCGCCAGCATCCAGCGGGTCGAACGGCTGCGCATGGGCCCTCCTCCGGAGCTCGGGCATGACGGGGCGGCAGGTCCGCCGGCTGGGCCGACGGATCGGCGGGTGCCCAACATTCAACTATATCACTATACGGTAGGTACCGTCCAGCGCAATCCCGGGCGGGATCGCGCTAGGGATGGAGCGCGAGCCGGGCCACCGTGACGGCGAGCGCGACGAGCACCAGCAGCGAGGCGACCACCGTCAGCACCACGGGGGGCCCCGCCCGCCGGAGGTCACGCAGGTCCACGCCGACGCCGAGGGCGGCCATGGCGAGGAGCGTGAGCCACTGCGAGGCGAGGCGGAGCGGGGCCGCGAGCGCGGGGGGCAGGGCGCCCGTGCTGCGGAGCGCGGCCAGGGCCACGAACCCGCCGACGAACCAGGGCAGCACCTGCCCCAGCGTCGGGCGTGCCGCCGCCGGGGCGCCGTGCCGTCGCCAGCCGGCCAGCAGCGCGAACAGCACGAGCACGGGCCCGAGCATCAGCACGCGCACGAGCTTCACGAGGGTGCCGACCTCGCCGCTCAGCGCGCTCACCGGGAACGCGGCGGCCAGCACCTGCGGAACCGAGTAGACCGTGAGGCCGGCCACCACGCCGTACTGGTAGTGGTCGAGCCCGGCGAGCGGGATCAGGGCGGGGAGGAGCAGGATGACGCCCACGCCGATCACCGCCGTGAACGCGATGGCGGACGCGACCTGTTCCCGGCGTGCCCCGATGATCGGCGCCAAGGCGGCGATCGCGCTGTTGCCGCAGATCGCGTTGCCGCAGGCGACGAGCGTGGCGTGGACCGGCTCGAGGCCGGCGCGCTGGCCGATCCACGTGCCGGCCACGAGCACCACCACGACGGTGAGGGCGATGCCGCCGAGGAGCGCGGGGCCGCCGCGCAGCACCTGCTGCAGGTCCACCGAGGCGCCGAGCAGCACGATGGCGAGCTCGAGGAACTGCTTCCCGGCGAGGTCGATGCCGGGGGAGAACCGGGTGCCGGGAGTCCATGCGGCCCGCACGGCGATCCCGAGCAGGATGGCGAGGACGAGCGCATCCAGGACCGGGTGTCCGACGAGCGCGCGCTCGAGGTGGTCGCCGGCCCAGGCGGCGAGGGCGATGGCGCCGGTGACGGCGAGGCCGGGCAGGGGACGGGCCGGGGGCGCGGGCGGGGCCATGGCGAGCGGGAATCCTAACGCCGGCGCGGCGCCGGCCCCGGCGGGACGCGGCTAACGCATTGTCCTGCCGACGGTTGTAGTCGCTCCCTGCCGGTGCCGCCGGCGGCCGGTCCCGGTTAGATTCCTGCGGTTTGCCGCCGGTGCCGACCGGCCGTCCACTGTCCCCAACTGACGGGCCCGCATGACCGCACCGAACAGCCGCGAGCGGATCGTCCCGCGCTTCATCGTGGAAGAGATGCAGCAGTCGTTCATCAACTACTCGATGAGCGTGATCGTCTCGCGCGCCCTCCCCGACGTGCGCGACGGGCTGAAGCCGGTGCACCGCCGGATCCTCTACTCGATGAGCGAGCTCGGGCTGCTCCCGGGGCGCGCCTTCAAGAAGAGCGCGACGGTGGTGGGCGACGTGCTCGGCAAGTACCACCCGCACGGCGACAACTCGGTGTACGACGCCCTCGTGCGCATGGTGCAGGACTTCTCGCTGCGCTACCCGCTCGTGGACGGGCAGGGGAACTTCGGCTCGATCGACGGCGACGCGGCGGCGGCGTACCGGTACACCGAGGCGCGGCTCACGCCGGTCGCGGTGGCGATGCTCGACGACATCGACAAGAACACCGTCGACTTCCAGCCGAACTTCGACGACCGCCTGCAGGAGCCGACGGTGCTCCCGTCGCGGATCCCGAACCTGCTGGTGAACGGCTCCAGCGGGATCGCGGTCGGGATGGCGACGAACATCCCGCCGCACAACCTGCGCGAGGTGGCGCGGGCGATCGAGCTCCTCGTGGACAACCCCGACGCCACGGTGGCCGAGCTCTGCCGGGTGGTGAAGGGCCCCGACTTCCCGACCGGCGGCTACGTGTACGGGCGGCAGGGGATCCGCGAGGCGTACGAGACGGGCCGCGGCCGCATCGTGATGCGCGCCCGCGCGCAGATCGAGGAGAAGGAGTCCACCGGCCGGTCGCAGATCGTGGTCACCGAGATCCCGTACCAGGTGAACAAGGAGAACCTGGTGCGCGCCATCGCCGAGCTCGCGGGCGAGAAGAAGCTCGAGGGGATCTCGGGGGTGAACGACGAGTCCGACAAGGACGGGATGCGGATCGTGATCGAGCTGAAGCGCGACGCGATCCCGCAGGTGGTGCTGAACCAGCTCTACAAGCACACCGCGATGCAGAGCACCTTCGGCGCGATCATGCTCGCCCTCGACGGCGGCGTGCCGAAGGTGATGAACCTGAAGGAGCTGCTCGCGAAGTACGTCGCGCACCGGCACGAGGTCATCACCCGGCGCACGCAGTTCGACCTCGACGGCGCGCAGGCGCGCGAGCACATCCTCGAGGGGCTCAAGGTCGCCGTCGACAACATCGACGAGGTGATCCGGATCATCCGCGGCTCCGCCGACACCCCGGAGGCCGACGCGCGGCTGCGGGAGCGGTTCGGCCTCTCGGAGAGGCAGAGCGAGGCGATCCTCAACATGCGCCTCGCGAAGCTCACGGGGCTCGAGCGCGAGAAGCTCGAGGCGGAGCTCGCCGAGGTGCGCGCCCTGATCGCCGACCTGCAGGCGATCCTCGCCTCGCGCGAGCGGCGCATGGCGATCCTCAAGGCCGAGACCGCCGAGGCGGCGCGGCAGTTCGGCGACGACCGGCGCACCGAGATCGTGGCCGACGAGGGGGAGTTCACCGTCGAGGACCTGATCGCCGAGGAGGACATGGTGATCACGATCTCGCGGAGCGGCTACATCAAGCGGATCCCCGTGTCGAGCTACCGCAAGCAGCGGCGCGGCGGCCGCGGGAGCACCGGCACTGACCTGAAGCAGGACGACTGGGTCGAGCACCTCTTCGTCGCCAGCACGCACGACTACCTGATGTTCTTCACGAACCAGGGGCAGGTGTACTGGCTGAAGGTGCACGAGATCCCGCAGGCGGGCCGCGCGGCGCGCGGGAAGCCGGTCGTGAACTGCATCGCCATCCGCCAGGACGAGCGGATCGCGGCGCTCGTGCCGGTGCGCGAGTTCCGCGACGACCAGTGGCTCGTGTTCGCCACGCGCAACGGCACGGTCAAGAAGACGGCGCTCGCCGAGTACGGCCACGTGCGCAGCACGGGGATCCGCGCCCTGAACATCGAGGAGGGCGACGAGCTGATCGACGTGCAGGTCTGCGACGCGCACAGCGACATCGTGCTCGCCACGCGCGACGGGATGAGCATCCGCTTCCACCAGGGCGACGTGCGCGAGATGGGCCGCGCCACGACCGGCGTGAAGGGGATCGAGCTCGAGCCGGGCGACGCCGTGATCGGGATGGTGGTGGTGCGACGCGACGCGACGCTGCTGGTGGTGAGCGAGCTGGGGCTCGGCAAGCGCAGCGAGCTGAGCGAGTACCGGGTGCAGAAGCGCGGCGGGAAGGGGATCATCACCCTCAAGACCACCGAGAAGACCGGGAAGCTGGTGGCGCTCAAGGAGGTCCTCCCCGACGACGAGCTGATGATGATCACGAAGGCGGGGGTGATCATCCGCGTGCCGGTGAGCGGCATCCGCGTGATCGGCCGCAACACGCAGGGGGTGCGGGTGATGAACCTCGAGCCCGGCGACGTGGTGGTGGACGTGGCGCGCGTCATGAAGGACGACGGCGAGGGCGCGGCCGCCGAGGGCGCCGAGGTGCCGGCGCCGGCCGACGACGGGGGCGACGCGGCGTGACGGCGCCGCCGGTCCCGCTCGCCGAGCTGCGGGCCGCCGCCCTGGCGCTGCGCGCCATCGCGCTCCGCACCCCGCTGCTCGAGGCGCCCGACCTCGGCCGGCGCGCCGGCGCGCCGGTGGCGCTCAAGTGCGAGCACCTCCAGTCCATGGGCGCCTTCAAGATCCGCGGCGCCTCCTGGCTCGTGGCGCAGGTCGCGCGCGAGCGGCCCGGGCGCGGTGTCATCACCTACTCCAGCGGCAACCACGGCCAGGCGGTGGCGGCGGCGGCGCGGCGGCTCGGCCTCCGCGCCGTGGTCGTCATGCCCGAGACGGCGCCGCGCGTGAAGGTCGAGGGCGTCCGCCGCCTGGGCGGCGAGGTGGTGTACGCGGGCACGACGTCGGCGGCACGCCGGCAGCGGGCCGAGGCGATGGCCGCCGAGGAGGGGCTCGCGATCATCCCGCCGTTCGACCACCCGGCGATCATCGCGGGCCAGGCGAGCTGCGGGCTCGAGATCCTCGAGCAGATGCCCGAGGTGCGCACGATCCTCGTGCCCGTGGGGGGGGGCGGGCTCGCCGCCGGGATCACCGCCGCCGTGGCCGCGCTGCGCCCCGAGGTGCGCGTGGTGGCGGTGGAGCCCGAGGGCGCCGCGAAGTACGCGGCCGCCGTGCGCGCCGGCCGCCCCGTGCCGCTCGCGCGCACCGCGAGCGTCGCCGACGGGCTCCTGCCGCAGAGCGTCGGCGAGCTGCCGTTCGCGGTCCTCGCGGGCCGCGCGGCACCGGCGCAGGTGAGCGAGGCCGCCATCGCGGCGGCGGTGAAGTACCTGCATCGCGAGCTGCGGCTCGTCGTCGAGCCCTCGGGCGCCGCGACCACCGCGGCCCTCCTCGACGGCGTCGTCCGGCCCGATGGCCCGACCGTTGCGGTCGTCTCGGGCGGCAATGTGGACTCCGACCTCTTCGCCCGGCTCGTCGCATGAGTGAACGCACCCGCGTCCTCCTCGCCGACAGCGATGCCGCGCTCTGCCGCACCCTCTCGTGGCTCCTCGCGGACCACGGCTACGAGGCGGTGAGCGCGGGCGATCGCGCGGCGGCGCTGGCGCGGCTCCACGCGGAGCCGGTCGAGGCGCTGCTCCTCGATCGCGACCTCCCCGGCGCCGACGACCTCGGCCTGCTGCGGGAGATCAGGCAGGATGCCCGGTACGCGGCACTCCCCGTGGTCCTCGTGACGGCGCTCCCGCCCGAGGACGACGCCGCGCTCGCGGCCCTCGGCGTGCCGCTGCGGCAGGTGGTGGTGAAGCCGTTCAAGGTGCGCGAGGTGCTCGAGGCGCTGCGCCGCGCGATGCGCGCCCGGCTCGAGGCCGCCATCGGCGGCTCGCACCCGGCCGACACCGAGCTGGTGGAGGCGTTCGCCGCGAGCCGCCGGCCCGAGGAATTGTTCACCCGCATGGTGCAGGGGGTCGCCCGGCAGCTGCAGATCCCGAGCTGCTCGGTCATCCTGGCGCGGCCGGGCGAGCGGATCGGGCGCGTCGTGGCGGCGTCCGACAACCCGGCGATCGCCGACTTCGAGGTGCAGCTCGAGCGCTATCCCGAGATCACCGGCGCGCTCGATTCGGGCGAGCACGTGATCGTGTACGACGTGATGACCGACCCGCGCTTCGAGGCGGTGCGTGCGCGCTGGCAACGCGAGGGGATCAGCGTGCGCACCCGGTCGGCCGCGGCGCTGCGCCTGGGCCTGCGCTCCGGCCCGGTCGGCGTCTTCCTCCTCCGCACCATGACCGACGACACCCCGCTCTCCGGCCGCGACGTGCAGTACGCGCGGCGGATCGTGGACGCGGCGGTGGCCCCGCTCGAGCGGCTCTACGCCGGCGCCTGAGGGCGCCGGCCCCGGGGAGGGCTGCGCCCGCGCGCGTCCGCTGGTAACCTCCGGGCGTCGCCGCACGAGCCACCTCCCCAACCCCCGTCGCCCATGATCGCCAGGTTCCTCGTCGCCTTCGCCACCGGCGTCGCCGCGAGCGCCGCCGTCCTCGCCCCTCGCCCCGCCCCGCCGGCCGAGCCCACCACGCATGGCGAGTGGGTCGTCGTGCCCGGCGCCTCGGGCGGCGGCACGCTGCGGGCGTACGTCGCGTATCCCGAGACGAAGGCGCCGGCCCCCGCGGTCGTGGTGATCCACGAGATCTTCGGGCTCACCGAGTGGGAGCCGACCGTCGCCGACCGCCTGGCGAAGCTGGGGTACGTCGCGATCGCGCCCGACCTCCTCTCGCCGCGCTGGGGCCAGTCGCCCCCGGCCGACTCGGCGCGCAAGCTCATCGCGCAGCTCGTTCCCGCCGACATCGACCGCGACCTCGGCGCCGCGATCGCGTACCTCGAGCAGCAGCCCGGCGTGCAGCGGGGCGCGATCGGCACGATCGGCTTCTGCTGGGGCGGGCGCCAGAGCTTCCGCTACGCGACGGTGAACCCGCGGCTGAAGGGTGTCGTGGTCTGCTACGGCGACGCACCCGACAGCGCCGCCCTGGCGAACATCCAGGCGAAGGTGCTCGGCGTGTACGGCGAGAACGACGCGCGCATCAACGCCGCGCTTCCCCAGGTGGAAGCGCGGATGCGGGCGCTCGGCAAGTCGTACAGCTACCGGATCTACGGCGGGACGGGGCACGGCTTCCTGAAGCCCGGCCGGCAGGGCTACGGCACCCCCGCGGTGGACGAGGCGTGGGCGGCGATCGACGCGTTCTACAAGGGGTCGCTCACGGCGAAGTGAGCGCGCCGATCGCCGCCTCGGTGGCGGCGATCGCGTCCTCCAGCTGGTCCAGGCACGGGCCGAGGGCCGCGGGCGTCGCCGCGTCCTCGGCCCGTTCCGCGGCGTGGCGGATCGCCTCGCAGCCGTGCGTGCCGGCCATCCCCTTGAGCCGGTGCGCGGCGGCGCGCCACTGCGCCACGTCGCCCGCGTCGCGCGCGCGGCGCAGGCGCTCGAGTTCGGCGAACGCGGAGCCCGGGACGCCGCGCAGCAGGCCGTGCGCGAGGTCACGGCCGAGCACCGCCTCCAGCTGCCGGACGGCGAAGTCATCGAGCACCGCTGCGGGGGCGGCGTGCGTGGCGGGGGTCGAGCCGTCGCCGGGACCGGCCGGCACGGCACTCCCGCGCCGCTCCGTCAGCAGGCGGTCCACGGTGTCGGCAAGCATCGCCCAGTCCACCGGCTTCGTGAGGTACTCGTCGAGGCCGCACCCGAGGCAGCGCGCGCGGGTCCCGGGGTCCGCGTCGGCGCTCAGCCCGACGATCGGGATCGCCGCGACCGGGCCGTCCATGGCGCGCACGGCGCGCGCGGCGTCGGCGCCGTCCAGCACCGGCATCTGCATGTCGAGCACGACGAGGTCGAACGGGGCCGCGCGCAGCGCCTCCACCGCGAGGGCGCCGTGCGCCACGACGGTCACCTCGTGGCCCTGCCGCGCCAGCATCGCGCGCATCAGCACGCGCGTGGCGGGGCTGTCGTCGGCGACGAGGATGCGCCCGGTGGCCGTGGCGTGGCGGGCCGCCGGCGGGCGGCCGTCGGCGGTGGCGGTCACGGGCGGCGGTCGGGCCGGAGCATGGGCTCAGTATCGGGCGTGCCGGCCGTTAAGTTGAGCGCCGGTCACCACCACCCGCACCGGGATCCGCATGCTCCGCCACGTCGTCCTCTTCCAGTTCTCGTGCCCCGCCGACGACCCGCGCGTCGCCGCCGCGGCCTCGGCGCTGCGCGCGCTCCCGGCGGAGATCGCGGAGATCCGCGCCCTCGCCTTCGGCCCGAACCGCGCGCCCGACGCGGGAGCGTGGACGCACGTGCTGCAGGTGGACCTCGACGACCTGGCGGCCCTCGGGCGCTACGCGGCGCACCCGGCGCACGAGCGCGTGGTGCGCGAGCACCTGGCGCCGATCCGCGCGGGGCGCCTCGTGGCCGACTACGACGTGACCGCATGAGGCGCCGCGCGCTCGCGGCGCTGCTCGCCGCGCCCCTGCTCCTCGCCGCGTGCGGCGGGATCTCGCCGCTGCGGCACCGGTTCGAGGTGGGCGAGGACCCGTACGTGCTCTTCGCCGCCGACGGCCCGGAGGGTGCGGGCGACCTGTACGTGGTGGGCCCGGGGGGCGGCCGCGTGGTGCAGGTGACCTTCAGCCCGGTGGACGAGTCGGCACCGGCGCTGGCGCCCGCGGGCGACGTCGTGGCGTTCCTGCGCCGCGCGCGGGCGGACTCGGTGCCGCAGCCCTGGCTGCTGAACCTCGTGAACGGCGCCGAGCGCAAGGTGCCGCTACCGCCCGGGGCGGGGGCCCCGGAGCGGCTCGCGTGGGGCGTGGGCGGGCGCGAGCTCGCGATCCGCACGGCGCGCGGCGTGTGGGTGACGCCCGCGCCGCCGGCGCCGCTCGCGCTGCGCGAGGCGGGGGCGGCGGAGCGGCCGGGGCTCGACCATGGCGACCGTACGGTTCGGAGGTGGGCTGCCCGGCGCCAAGTACACCGCCGAGCTCGCTCCAGGAATGCGCACGGCGGCAGGCCACTGACTCGCCTGGCCGTCGGTAGCGATCACCACGCTGCGGTGGGGGAGCCCGCTAGCCGCTACCAGACTCAGCCCCCGGGACACCGCACCCGCAAGATCCCCTCTACCGCCATACGCGTCAACCGCATCGAGAGACCTTCTCAGGGCCGCTGCACTTCCGCCCAGCACCGAGCCATCCACCGTGATCAGCCAGAGCCGATCCTCGCTGGTGGATGCATCGAGTACGGTCCGAACCGCATCACGGAGGCCCTCCAGAACAGGACGTCCCGCGACAACCGCGCTGCTACTGAGCGAGTTGTCGAGGACCACCGCGACTGCCGTGGGCGCATGCCCGCTTCCGGGGAGCCTCCCTAACGGCTGAGCAGCAGCCAGCGCCAACGCTAGGACTGCTACCATCCTCGCCACGAGGAGCGCCAGATTGCGTAAGCGCCGCAACCGCAGGTTCTCGTGCTCTGCGCGCGAGAGGTAGCGCGCTGCCGGGAAATCCACCCTCTCGCGGATGCGACGTTTGAGAAGGTGCAGCAGGAGCGGCACTGCCGCCGCCAGCCCCAGCAGCAACCAGGCAGGCGCAAGGAAGCTCACGGCAAGCGCATCCGCGTGGCGAAGGCTCGCCTGAGTGGTACTCCGAAGGGAGTGTCGGTCCGGACGACCTCGTAAGAGGCACCGATCGCGGCCAGTCGCGACCGCCAC
>Ga0101944_10005962_pt1 | contig 13324 bp, 14 predicted proteins | sample DewCreD2012metaG_FD_75245 | JGI IMG/M metagenome (GOLD analysis project Ga0101944, IMG submission 75245) | Hot spring sediment bacterial and archeal communities from British Columbia, Canada, to study Microbial Dark Matter (Phase II) - Dewar... ... | reverse complement strand
AGCGCAAGAAGTTCGGGCCGGCCGAAAGCGGTGAACTCGGCTCCGGGGAAACGGGCGTGGAGCGCGGCGAGGGCGGGGAGGGTGTTGATCAGGTCGCCGAGGGCGCCGGTATGAAAAAGGGCGATCTTCATGGTGACGAAGGCATGATGAGAACGGGGTTTGGCCGCCGGGCCCCGGTCAGTCGGTCATCATTTTCCAGTCGTAGCGTCCGGCGCAGAGTAGTCTCTGGGTCTGTTCCTTGACCTTTTCGAAAAGGAAGCTGGGGTCGTACCCGCTCGGGAGGAAGAGGCACTGCATGGTGGACCCGAGGAAAAGCCCGCGGAGGAACTGACGGATGGCCCCGGGGGAGAGGTTTTCGCTGAAGACTCCGGCCTCGCGTCCGCGGTCGAAATTGAAGTCGACCAGTCCAAGGTAACGGTCGAGGAAGGCCTGGAAGAAGCTCCAGCCCTGGAGCTGGCGGCGGTCGTTGCTGGAGGCGAAGTCGGCCCGGAAGTAGTTGGGGTATTCCTCGATCACGGTCCGGAGCACGTCGAGGAAGAGCCGGACGAGGTCGAGTTCGGTAAGGTGCTGGCGCGCCAAGACCATGCGCTCGAAGTTGGCTCCGACGATGGCGGGCATGACCTCGAGAAAAAAGTTCTCCAGGATCAGGTCGCGCAGACCTTCCATCGAGGGGAAATGGAGGTAGACCACCGCCCGGGGGAGTCCGGCGATGTCGGCGACCCGGTCGGCGGTGAAGTTCCCCTCACCCTGGCTGATGGCGGTGCGGGCGGCGTCGATTACCCGGTCCCGACAGGAGGCGCCGCGGAAATATTGCAAATCGAGGAGCAAGTTATTTTCCTTCTTGAATGGTCTTCCGCCAGTCTTCTTCCTTGGCCAGCATTTCCTCGGGGTCTAAGAGCAACAGTCGCATCACGCCGGAGACGAGGGTGGAGACCGAAGCTTCGACATCGAGCCGGTCACGTTCGAGATACCACTGCATGAACAGCCCTTGGGCCAGGGCGAGGATGCCGCGGGCGGTCCAGACCGGGTTGATCTGATCGCTGATTTTTTGCGTCTCCTGGGAGAGGCGGATCAGGTCGGTGATGTTGTTGGTCATCCGGTTCCAAAAAGCGAGGATTTTTTCGTTCAAGGTCGGGTTGTGGGGCATCTCCTCGAAGGTGATGCGGAAAAGGGTCATTAGGGCGGTGAAGTGCCGGGCGAGAAGTCGTTTCAAGAGCTGGAAATAAAAAGAGGTGATCAGGTCTTCGGTTTGCGCCTCGGGGTGTTCCACGAGGTAGTCCTGAAAGATTTCCTGAATGGAATTTGGGACTTCCTCGTCCAGAAAATTCTCGATCACCGCAATCAGCAGGCCTTCCTTGCTGCCGAAGTGCCAGTCCACCGAGCTGCGGTAGGTGCGGGCCCGCTCCGCGATCTGGGAAATGGTGGTCTTGGAATAGCCGTTCTCGGCGAAAAGCTGGAGCGAGACCTGGAGGATTTCTTTTTTGGTGCGTTCGCCTTCGGCGCTGCGGGGGTGTGGTCTGGTTCTCGTCATTGTTATTATTCGGACACCTCCGAGACGGAATTTGTTATGAGGATAACAGCCCCAATTAAGAAAGACAAGAAAAATTTTCATTTTTTTCATCTCAACCGACCGACCGGTTTCGGGAGACGGAGGCGGCAAGGGAGAAGTTAACCAAACCATTTCCACCTCCCCGAAAAGTCGGAACGGATGGACCAGCGGTCTGTTCCGGTTCGCTTATCCCTCGCCGCCGGGGTTGAACCCGGCTAGCCCGCGAAACGTAGACCATTATCCTTTGGTATCCTTATAAGGATGGCAAGTGTTTGCTGTGGTGGTGATCACCGCACCGCCCGAGAGCTTGGTCAAGCCGCGCACTCAAAATTACTGTTCGTTTGAGTTCAGGCGCAGGTCCATCATGATGGCGCCGAGGATGGCGACGGCGCCGAGGATGGCGAGACTGGAGGGGACCTCGTGGAGGAGGAGGAAGACGAGGACCGGGTTCAGGATGGGTTCGATCAGGGAGATGGTGGCGGCGCGGAGGGGTTTAACCCGCTTGAGGGCCGCGGCGTAGAGGATGTAAGACAAGCCGATCTGGACCGACCCGAGCAAAATCAGCGCGGCCCAGCCGGAGAGGGTCAGGCCGAGGATCGCGGAGTAGTCATGGACCAGCGGCGCGGCGCCGAAGCCGGTGGCCAGGTTGCACAGGCAGACGATGCTCGGGCCATGCAGCGCCCGGAGCCTCCGGAAAAATATTGTTACCAGGGCGAAGCCCACGCCGCTCAGCAGGGCCACCAGATTGCCCACCGCCGAGGTCGGGCTGGTGGGCGACTCCATTAGAAACAGCCCGATGCCAAGCATGATGGCGATGGCGTTTTTACGCGCCAGCACGCCATACAACCCAACCGCGAACAACGCCGCCGAGAGATAGAGATACCAGGAAAGGGGAATCATGCGCGGCCTCCTATTTCTTGTTCCAGGCCAGGTAGACAGAGCCGATTAAGGCCGCCAGCAGCAACACCGAAGCCACCTCGAACGGCAGGACGAACAGATTCGGCGAAGTCAACGCTTCTCCCAGCATTTGGAGGGTGTCGCCCGTCAGGGGCGCAGGCGTCCGTTCGAGCGAGAACGCAAATCCGCGCACGATATAGGCAATTCCGACCAGCGCCAGCGCGCTGACCCCCAGGGCGACCGGCCAGTTGGGGTTGGTCTGCTGGGTTTTGCTGAGCAGGTCGCGGCGGGTCAGCATGACTGCAAAAATGAACAAAATCGCAATCGCGCCGATGTAGACCACCACCTGCACCACCGCCAGGAACCCGGCTTCGAGCAGGACATACAACATCGCCACCCCAAACAGGGTTGCGATGAGCCACAGCGCCGCGTGAACCAGGTTGCGGACGGTCACAACCAGCACCGCCGAAACCAAGATGAGGGCCGCGCTCAGAAAAAACATCACTTGCGTAGCATCAGGCATAGCGTTGCTCCCGATTTTAATGTTGCGCCACAGGTTTGGGCGCTTCCGCAGTTTCGCGCTGTTGGCGGGCATTGTTGCGCAGGATTTCGAGCGTAACCCAGCCCACCAATATATTGGAGAGGAACATTGCCACCACATAAACCCAAAGCGTCTGTTCCTTGAACAGCGAGTGAACGACCGCCATCACCATCAACAGCACGAAGGCCAACGGCGTCAGGAATTTCCAGTTGAAGGCCAACATGTGATCGATGCGGATGCGCGGCACGGTGTACTTAATCCACATGATAATCCAGTAACCAATCAGAGCTTTGCCTAGCACTGCGATCGCGCCAAAGAACGGCGTATCCAGCCAGGGAAGCAGTCTCTCCAGCCCGAACCAGCCCCAGCCGCCAAAGAACAGGATTCCCATCAGGCCGCCAACCGTGTAAGAGTGCAGCAGTTCACCCGCATAGAACCAGCCAAACTTCATCCCAGAGTACTCGATGTGGAACCCGGACACGATTTCGCTTTCGCCTTCATTCAAGTCGAAAGGCGAGCGGCCCAGTTCGGCAATGGCGCTGATTAAGAAAATCAGGAACGCCAGCGGCGCGAGCAAGAAAAACGGCACGCCATTGATTTGCGCTTCGCTGATCGCCTTGAGACTCATCGAACCGGTGATAACGACCGGTATCATCAACGCCACCACCAGCGGGATTTCGAACGAAATCATCGTCGCCACGCTGCGGAAAGCACCCAACAGGGCATACTTGTTGTTCGACGACCAGCCTGCCATAATCACCGAGAGCGTGCCAAACGCGCCAGCCGCAATCAGATAGAGGACGCCGACATTCAAATCGGTGCCATAAATGCGCGCCGCAAGCGGGAAAATCGCCCATAGGATGATGACCGACATGGCCGAAATGACCGGCGCCATGTTGAAGACCACCTTGTCCGCGCCAGCCGGGGTGATGTCTTCCTTGATAATCAACTTGACAATATCCGGGAAGGGCTGAAACAGGCCAAACGGGCCAACCCGGTTCGGGCCAAGCCGCCCCTGGAAGCGGGCCACCACCTTTCGCTCGACCCATACCAGCATAATGTCCAGCACCAGGGCAAAGACGACCAGTACCACAATCCCAACCAGGCTCACCAACAGGCTCGCCCAAAAATCAGGCATGCCCCACCCGGCAAACAAACCTCGCAGCCAGGCGTCTGCAATCCCAATCGGGTCTGTCCAAAAATTCCAAAAACTCATGGGACACTCCTTGTATCCCGCGAAAAGCGCGGGAGGTTAGACAGATAAAAGGCTGACGGGAAACAATCCAATCAGCCTTTCGATTCTGTATTATGCGGCTATACCCACTCCAGCATCCCCTTGCGCCAAAGATAGACCAGTCCGGCAAGCAGGATGAGGATGAAGATAATCCCCTCCACCACTACAAAGAATGGCAGGATGTTCAAAGATAGCGCCCAGGGGAAAAGGAAGACTGTTTCGACATCGAAAATCAGGAACGCCAGGGCGAAGACATAATACTGCGCCTTGAATTGCACCCAGCTCTCGCCGACGGTCTCCATGCCGCATTCATACGTGCTTTGTTTGATTGGATTGGGCTTTTTGGGAGCAATCACCGCTGAAATAATCAACGGCGCGACCGGCACGACAATCCCGATGACCAAAAACAAGCCAACATAGATCCAGGGATTCTGCATAACAACTCCTTCGTGCTTGGGGATTTTGTCACAAACTTACGTCATTGTATCATAGCGGGTTTATTCGATAAACTTACCCTTGTAATTCAACAAAGTGATATTTGTCATGTATTTGCATTGCTTAGCCAAAGTTGACAAATCCATTACTAAAATTGATAAGAGAAGAGCAAAGTTCAAGACAGGCTTTTGCCTGAAAGTGGCGGTATCTCCGGTTAGCGGCGGCGCTTCTTGCGGCGAGAAAACAGCCAATGGACGATGTCCTTGAAGAAGGGGAACCCTACCACCGCGCTCAGGGTTGTCCCGGCCAGGCCAAGCCAGCGCGCCGTATCGGCCTTCAGCCCATAGAAAGTGACCGCCTCGATTTCAATTAACTGCGCCGAGAGCGCCCGGCGGCTTTCGAGGCCGCCATCTTTTGGAATAAAGCGCAGGTAAAGCCAGACTGTGCCTTTGTAGTTGCCCACCGCCTGGGGTTGGATGCTCCAAAAAAAAGTGATTGTTTGCCCTGGGAACATGGTTTCGCTGACTACGTCAGCCGGTTTAATCACCACCCCGGCCAGGTCGAGGCGGGCCTCGGCCCACAGATGATGCGTGTCGTAAACATTTGGGATTTCGATGACTTCGCCCTGCACAATGTTTCCGCCTGCCCGCGCAGTAGGAGTGAGATTGCCCTGCTTGTCCACTTCCAGGGTCAAATATATCCGCTCGGAATCGCCCAACCGAACCAGGGCGGGATAATCCAACGAAAGCAGCCGCCGTTCCGGGACGGCTGGCGAAGCGGCGATGGAGAGGGGAGGTTCAAGCGGGTCTCTCGGGCGTTCCGGCGTGGGGGAGTCTGCCGATGGGGGCAACGTTGGGATGGTAGAGGGCGTTTGGGCAGGAATCCTGCCACAAGCCGCGAGAGACAGGAACAGCAAAGACAGGAAAAGATGACGGAAGGAGGGTCTCATGAACGGGAGAGTCTTATCGTTCCACTTCTTCCACTTCCGCATACCAGCGGATGCGGGTGCCGACGCGGTCGCGCGCCAGCCAAAGGATGTTCTTTTTCATTAGCATTAATGCTTTGCGGATTTCTTCGATACGTCGCAGGACGGTTTCGCGCTCGGCAGTGGTCAGGTTGATGTCGTCAGAATTGACCAATTCCTCGACTCGTTTCAGGTTGATGGTAGTAGTCTTGAACAGGCCCCAGTCGCGCAGGCACAGGCGGCAGATGCGTTCGACATTGATTTTGTCGTCGCCGCGCCCGATTTCATTGTCCAGCAAGAGCGCTACCAAATCAAGCGCGTCTTTGCGGTTAAGTTCGATGATTTGAGTCTTGGAGAGGAACAACTCGGCCAGCGGCACAGTGATGGGGTGGACTTGCAGGCGGTCTTTGAGCGGCAGTTTGTGGCACATCTCGAAGTCGCCCACAAAGACATCGATGCGGCGGCCTGTGCCTTCTTGAATGAAAATCTGGCGTTTATCGCCATTGAACAGGTTGAAACTGCGGTCGGGCAGGTAGCCCATGCGCCGGAAAAAGTCATCCAGTTTGCGGCGCTCGTGTTTGTGGACAACAAAATCGATATCGGCGTATTCGCGCTGGAAGGTCTGCTGGCGCAGGGGACTGTGATGATGCACAGCCAGCCCGCCAATGGCGCGCAGGTGAATCTGGTCGCGGCGGGCGGCTTCTATCAGGCGGTTCATTTCTAGGGCGATTTCGGTTGGGGTAGGCTGCATAAAACTCCAAGGGATGATGCGTGATAAGTGATGAATGCGGAAGAACGGGTTTCAATTCATCATTCCGCATTCATCATTTTGTTATTCCGCCGGGATTTCGGCATGAACCTTATCCAGGTCGATGCCGGTGCGTTTGCGGTAGGCTTTGAAGCCGAAGTAAATGGCGGCGGCGATACCATAGAGAATACCCATGAAGACCAGCGAAGTGCCGTTTTTATAGCCATCCGGGTTGATGCTGTAGCCGATGCCATACAGGGCGTTGGGGTCGAACAGCCATTGGAACAGCAGGTAGCCCAGGAATGAGCCGAAGATGACGCCAGCCACCGTGATAAGCGGGAAGCCAAACACCTTGTACTTCGCTATCGGCGAGGCGTTATACAGGTCGGGCTTGCGATAGGGCAGCAGAATGGCGGCGACGGTCGTGCCAAAGTAAGTGACGGCAATCACCAGGGTAGAGGCCAGGGTCAATGAACGGAAGCCGAACACATCATAAGCAAACAGGAAGGAGACGATGATGGATGGCACTACCATCATCAGCAGGGCAATGAGCGGCGTGCCAGTGCGCGCGTCCACTTCAGCCACTTTTTCGGGCAGCAGGCGGTCGAAGGCGGCGGCAAAGACCACGCGGGTCGAGGACAAAAAGACCGTCCCGCTCCAGCCAAACCACCACAAACTCATCAATCCAACCACCAGCAATTGCAGCAGACGATTATCGGTCAGAAAAGCGGCAAACAGGGCTGGGTAAGGCCAGATAGGCAAAGGCGGCTCGGCTTCAGTCAGTCCCCAAGCGTAATTCCACCATGCGCCGTTGGCCTGGACATAAAAATCCCAGCCGATGGTGCGGGCAATCGCAAACAGGGCCACGATGCCCAAAACGGTGGTGACAACCAGAGCCGAGGCCATGCCCGCGAAGTTGCGCTTGAAATCGGTCGCGCCGCGCACTTCGCCGTAGAGGGTCGCGCCCCAGTTGGGCCACAAGTTGAAGAAGACAATATACGGCAGCGTGAGCAGCACCAGGTTAAACGTGCCGCCTGTCAGCGGCAGGGCGGCTCCGGCATCCTGCCCGGCGGCGGCAGTTGCGGCATACACTCCCGGCTGGGCACCGAACAGGGTCACAGCGTTCGCTTCCAGCCCGGATTGAAAGGCTTCGGGCGAACCCGTCAGGAGCAGACCAATCATTATCACGAGTCCTAGGATGCCGCCATAAAAACACCACTTTTGAATCTGGGCGTAGCGTTTCATGCCCAACACAATGTATCCTGTAACAATCGCCAGCGTAATCAGAGCGGTGCTAAACAGGCCGATTTTCGTCTGCCCAAACCAGAGGGCAATGTCTTTTGCACCCAGCAGGCCCAGGATGGGCGTGATGACGATATGGCGAAGCATATCGGCATAGAGCGGCACCCACAGCCACAGGATGAACCACCAGCCAGTAACGGCCAGGATGAAGCCAATCCCGCCGCCTAAAATGCGGCTCTGCCAGACATAATCGCCGCCGGAGCGCGGCATGACGGCAATCAGCGAGGCGTAAACGACCACTTCGAAGAGAATGAACAGGGCGCTGACCACCAGCGACCAGACCAGCCCGCCCTCGAAATAATACATCTGGCTGAAACTGTACAGGCCAAGCGTGACAAGGTTGATGGAAAAGAACGCATATACAAATGCGTCGAAGACAGACCACGAACGCACCAGACCGGTGGCCTTGCGGATGAAAAGGTCGGACATAAGCACTCCTGATTTAGCGATTTAGTGATTTGATGATTGGGCGACTGAATGATTTCCTCATCGAAAATCACAAAATCACCCAATCTTTCAATCGCAAAATGATTAGCCTTGCGTCAGTACATAACTTTCGATTTTATTCTTGCCCAGTTTGACCAGCGCGCCTTGCAAGACACCCTGCTCATAGAGCGAACCGGGATTGATACACAAGGTGCGGCCAATGCGGCTGTGTCCGCGTCCCTCGTGGATGTGGCCGTGCAGGCCGAGCAGCGGTTGGTATTTCTCAATGGCTGCGCGCAGGGCAGTCGAGCCGACCGGCTTGAGGGCGTTCCCGGCATATTTGGGGCGCAATTGCTCATCCAATTCTGGGGCTTCGTCGAGGTTAGATTGATACGGCGGGACGTGTATATTGAATACGGTCTGTTTTGGATTCTTTAACCCCGCAATCATTGTCTCGTACCGCCGCGCCAGGTCAGGCTCATCTTCCTCGCGGTAGGTGTTCCAGGGCGTGCGGTTGCTCCAACCGGAGGAAATCATCTCGATGTTGGAATCGAGCGGGATAACCTTGCCCTCCGCCAGGGTGATGACCGGCGACTGGCGAATCATCTCATCGACCTCGAACTGGTCATCGTTGCCAGGGGAAACGTACACGCGGATGCCCGTGCCGGCCAGTTTGCGGGCAGCAATTTCCATCCATTGCTCGAAGACCCGCAGCACTTCGCGGATGAAAATCTCGTGAACCGTATCGGGATTTTTGGAGAGTTCTTCCAGTTCGTCAGGCGTGACAAGGTACGGATAATAACCCCGGCTGCGAACGCGTTTGACCATCTCCTGGTATTCCGCCTCGCCTTCAATGTCAAAGACCTGCTGCAACAGAGTAACTTTATACTTTCCCCCTCCCAAATCGAGGAACGGCACGACCGCCTTGCCGGTCATATCGCCGCCCAGGATGAGCACCTCTGCCCCGTAAAATTTCCCCGCATTCAAAAACTTATTCCAACAAATATCTGAACCATGAATATCGGTCGCAAAAAAGAGAGTGGTCAACCCGGATGTTTCCTTTCGATTCACAAAATTAAAGCAAACCGGTCTGCCACGCGGATGGGGCAGACCACTTCAAGCGGCTGGTTCGTCCATGCCAGGCCGCGCGGCAACAAGAGCGAGCCGCCTGGCGCGGGCAGCTGCATTTCGGTCGGCTGAATGAACTGGCGGCGGATAACCCGCTCACCCGGCCAAGAAGCCCAGACCAGCAAGGCAAGCGAACCCGCCAGGAGAGCCAGCGCCAGGGTATAACGAAGCGGTTTGGACATGCCTCAATTATAACGGGTGTTAATCGTTTGTTAATCGAATCGCATCCTGCTCCGGGTCAATTTTCAGGGCAGTTTTCAAGTTACTTTCAAAACACGGCTCTAACGTTCCTCTTATTGACGCACCCCTACCCACATGTTATGATTAAATTCGACCTTTTAGCACTCATTCGCCGCGAGTGCTAAATTTTTGAAGGTGACGGATGCCTGACCTGACCGAACGCCAGAAAACCATCCTGATGCTGGTGGTGCGCGATTATATCGACACCGCCCAGCCGGTCGGTTCGCAGCGCCTGGTTGAGCGCTACCACCTCGACCTGAGTTCGGCGACCATCCGCAACGAGATGGGCGCGCTGACCGAAATGGGCTACCTGCGCCAGCCACACACTTCCGCAGGGCGAGTTCCCACTGAGGACGGTTATCGCTATTTCGTAGGTCACATGATGCACCCCGAACTGCCCGAAAATATCCAGAACACCATCAGCCACCAGTTTCACCAGGCGCGTCCTGAAATCGAACAATGGATGACCCTGGCTGCCTCGGTTCTGGCGCACCAGTCGCAAGCCGTCTCGCTCATCACTGCGCCGCACGCCGAAAAATCGCGTTTCAAACACGTCGAGCTCATTTCTACTCAAGGACGGCAGGTTTTGATGGTGCTTGTGATGGTCGGCGGCGAGGTCAACCAGCAAATCCTGACCCTGGCCGAGCCGGTCACGCAGGAACGGCTGTCTGCCGCCGCAGCGCGGCTAAACCAGGTTTTCGAGGGCCGCACGCTCGATGAAATTTCTTCTCAACCTCTGCGCGCCGACGCTCTGGAAAATGACATCGCCACCCTGATAGCGCAAGACATGCGCCGCAGCGGAGAGCGCGTTGCTGGGGAACTGTACTATGACGGCCTGACCAACGTCCTGGCCGAACCCGAATTCAACGCTTCAGAGGAAGCCCGCCGCGCTCTGCGCCTGTTCGAGGAGCGCAGCCTGCTCCATGAATTGCTATCCCGCACCATCCTGAACAGCGGTGTAGGCGGCGTACAAGTCATCATCGGTGGCGAGGGCGCCTGGGAAGAACTGCGTCAATGTTCGATGGTGCTGGCGCGCTATGGCGTTCCCGGCGTTGTAACCGGCACGCTGGGCGTGCTTGGCCCAATGCGCATGTCCTATTACCGTACCATCCCAACCGTGCGTTATGTTGCCGGTTTGTTGAGCGATTTAGTCAACGATACTTTTGCAGGAGAACTGACCGATGACCAAGCGTAAACAGGAAAACCCCGATACTGAAAATCGAGAGACAATACTCAATCACCAAGAATCGGAAACCGAAAAACAAATCGAGGCCTTGAAAACCCAACTGGCCGAGGCGCAAGCCAAAGCCCAGGAATACCTCGACGCCCTCCAGCGCGAACGCGCCGATTTCGTTAATTATCGCCGCCGGGTGGAGCAGGAAAAAGAGCAGATGGGGCAGTGGACAACCGGAGAAACGGTCAAAAAGTTACTGCCCGTTTTAGATGACCTGGAATTGGCGCTTGCCAACCGCCCGGCAGATGAACCCTGGGCAAATGGAGTCGAACTGGTCTATCGCAAATTCCAATCCATCCTGGAAAAAGAAGGGGTTATTCGCATCGAAGCCGAAGGAAAGTCCTTCGACCCGAACCTGCACGAAGCCATTATGCAGGAACCCAGCGAAACGCACGAATCCGGAGCAGTTGCCGCCGTCCTGCGGCAGGGATACATGCACGGAGAGCGGGTACTGCGCCCAGCGCTCGTCAAAGTTGCCCAGTAACTGCACCTCTCGCCGCGCGCCAAAGTTGCCAGGAGCGTAGATGTCAAAAATCATCGGCATTGACCTCGGTACAACCAACTCCGTTTGCGCAGTCGTGATTGGGAACGAACCGGTCGTCATCCCTTCGGCGGAGGGCGAGCGGCTGGTTCCATCGGTAGTCGCCATCAACAAAAATGGGGAACGACTGGTGGGACGCGCGGCCCGCAACCAGGCAGTTATCAACCCGCAAGGCACGATTTCCTCGGTCAAGCGATTCATGGGACGCAAATTTCATGACCCGTTGGTGCAGCGAACGCTTTCGCGTATCTCCTATAAGGTTACATCTGCCGAAAATGGCGATGCGTGGGTCATCATGGCCAACAAAGAATATGCGCCGCCCGAAATCTCCGCCATGATTTTGACCAAAATAAAAACCGATGCCGAAGCCTACCTGCGCCAGCCGGTCAAACAGGCCGTTATCACGGTCCCGGCCTACTTCAATGACGCCCAGCGTAACGCTACCAAAGACGCCGGGAAAATCGCCGGGCTGGATATCATCCGCATCGTCAATGAACCTACCGCCTCCTCTCTGGCGTATGGTCTCGACAAAAAGAAAAATGAGTTAATCGTCGTTTACGACCTGGGCGGCGGTACCTTCGACGTCTCCATCCTGGAAGTAGGAGATGGCGTGTTCGAGGTACGCGCCACCAGCGGCGACACCTTCCTGGGCGGTGACGACTTCGACGAGCGCATCATGGACTTCCTTGTCCAGGAATTCATCCGCGAAAACGCGCTCGATTTGCGGCGCGACAAACAGGCTGTCCAACGGCTAAAAGAAGCAGCCGAGCGCGCCAAAATCGAACTCACTGCCGCTCCACGCGCCGAAATCAACTTGCCCTACATCACGGCGGATGCCAGCGGGCCCAAACATCTGACCGTTTCACTGACCCGCGCCAAATTCGAGCAATTGACCGCCGATTTGGTAGAACGCACCCTCGAACCGGTTCGGCAGGCTCTCAAAGATGCCGGTCTCACTCCCCAGCAAGTTCACGAAGTGGTACTGGTGGGCGGCATGACCCGCATGCCCGCCATCCGCGAGACCGTGCGCAATTTCTTTGGCAAAGAGCCGCACATTGGCGTCAACCCCGATGAAGTCGTAGCGGTCGGCGCAGCCATCCAGGCCGCAGTGCTGGGCGGCGAGATGAAAGACATCTTGCTGCTGGATGTCACGCCCCTCACGCTTTCAATTGAAACCCTGGGCGACGTGGCTACGCCTGTCATTCCGCGCAACACCGCCATCCCTACCCGCCGGACGCAAGTCTTCTCAACCGCGACGGACAACCAGACTTCGGTCGAGATTCACATCCTGCAAGGCGAGCGCCCCATGGTTGCCGACAACAAGTCGCTGGGAAGATTCGTCCTAGACGGCATTCCTCCCGCGCCGCGCGGCGTGCCGCAAATCGAAGTAACCTTCGACCTGGATGCAAACGGAATCCTGAAAGTCTCCGCCATTGATAAATCAACCGGACGCTCCCACAACATCACCATCACGGCATCTTCTGGCCTGAGCGCGGAAGAAATCGAGCAAATGCGCAAGGACGCCGAAGCGCACGCCGAAGAAGACCGCTGCAACCGAGAACTGCTCGACCTGCGCAACCGCGCCGATTCGGCCCTGTACCGCGCCGAGCAGGCCATCATCCATGCAGATAATAGAGTGCCAGATGGCGCGATTACCGATGTGGAGAGAGCCGCGTTTGATGTGCGCGCTATGCTTACCACCAATAACCCCAAATCCATCCGACCTGCCGTCGAAGCCCTGGAACTGAACCTGGAAATTCTGAAGCGCTTTGGCGGGCAATTCCCTGAGCCGCCGCCAGGAATTTTTGGCAAGAAATAACCGCATCCCGCATGTAAAGAAGACCTTATGACAACCAACCGTGACTACTATGAAATCCTGGGCGTGCCGCGCACAGCCTCGGCAGATGAAATTAAATCTGCGTTTCGCAAACTGGCTCGCCAGTATCACCCCGACGTGAGTAAAGAAGCCAATGCGGAGGAAAGATTTAAAGAAATCAACGAAGCCTACAGTGTGCTATCCGACGCCGAAAAGCGCGCCCGTTATGATCGCTTTGGCCGCGCCGGGCTGGGTGATATAGGCGGCGC
>Ga0101944_10005961_pt1 | contig 13324 bp, 13 predicted proteins | sample DewCreD2012metaG_FD_75245 | JGI IMG/M metagenome (GOLD analysis project Ga0101944, IMG submission 75245) | Hot spring sediment bacterial and archeal communities from British Columbia, Canada, to study Microbial Dark Matter (Phase II) - Dewar... ... | reverse complement strand
CAAACCATGGACGAGATGGACATTGTGGACCCAGTGGACTTCACCCGCAAGGGGATTGATTTTCTTGTCCATTTCGTCCACAAGGTCCACGACATCCAGAGGATAGCACGTAGAATCCGATCTTGACTGCCGAATCCAGGATAATTTGACATGAGATCAACCGGCAACCCAGTCTCTTTTCGCGCTCGTGCTCGTAATCGTCATCGTAATCGAGGCAAGAACTGCGCGGTATTCGCACTCGACAAATCATTGTGCTTCAATTGGTTGTGTAAGTTGCCCAAAAACTCCTTGTAGTTGTTGATAGAAGCCACACGGCAAGGTACCAACGTGGGATCTGCCCACAACCCAGTCTTTTTTCGTGCTCGTGTTCGTCATCGTCATCGTCATCGTCATCGAGGCAAGAACTGCGCGGTATTCGCACTCGACAAATCATTGTGCTTCAATTGGTTGTGTAAGTTGCCCAAAAACTTCTTGTAGTTGTTGATAGAAGCCACACTTTAAGGTACTGATGCGGTTCGCGGGCCATTTCAGCCGCCGGGTGCGCGCCTATGCGGAAAAGAAGACCATCCCGTTGATATACGGCGGGCGCGGCGAGCGCAAAGATGATATTGCCGAGCCGGAAATTCCTTGCGATCCTGCCTTTCGCGGCGTGTTCTGTAATCTGGTGGGGCGTGCTCCGGCCCCCGTTCGCCAAGTGAAGCGGTTCGGCAACGGCGGCATCGATATCAGGACGGCTTTGCCGTATCGCTGGGTCAATCACTACTCGTTTCACATCCTGGATCCCGAATGGGGCCATGTCATCATCAATCTGTGTCCGCATCCGCTGCTCTTGCGCCGTAAGACTGCTCGTGTTACCTTTGACCATGACATTGTCTCCTTTTGGTTTGTGGTTAACCTATATGGAACACAATGTCCGGGCGGATGTCCAATAGGGACTCCGCCCGTTTCCTCACTTACCGGTCAGGTGACCGAATCGTAAATAACTGCGGAAGTTGGGCTAAGAGTATAGCGACTATCGTTACTCTGCGGTACAGACTATCGTTACTCCAATAGTTGCACAGATTATCGTGACGAGCCGAATTTTCAAGCACGGCATCAGGGCGCGAGGGTCATTCGGCGTCCCGACGCGGCCGATGCGTAACACGCCGCGATCACTTTTTGGCTCCAAAGGCCGAGTTCGCCGCCGACGGGCGGATCGGCATCGTCCTGAACGGCCCGCGAGAACGCTTCGACCTCGGCGCGGTACATGTTCAGCGGCAATGGCGAAATCGTGTTTCCTGGGCCGGTAACACGGGCCTGCGCCGCCTCGTAGCCCTTGCCGGATTCTTCCAAATAAGCCGTCATGATTCCGATTTCGCCCTGGCCGATGGTCCCTTCCGCAAGAATACTCCCCTTGGATCCGTACAATTCGAGACGATTCTTTGAACTGGCGTCCGGCACGTTGAACAGACAATCCACAACGCCTTTCGCGCCTGAAGCAAATTCGAGGATCGCCACCGCCGTGTCTTCGCTCGCATAATGTTGCACAAGATTGCCAGTTGTGCAGAAGACGCTTGCCACGGGCCCAAAAAACATTTCAAGCAGGTCTATGCAATGCCCGCCCATATCCATCAGACTGCCGCCGCCGCCGAGTTGGGGATCCTGCCGCCATGCGCCTTCGATGGGCGGATACCAGCACGAGAGTTGCGCACGCGCCAGCACGGGCGTACCCAGACGGCCTTCCTGCACCAATTGCAGCGCGGCGCGATGTTGGGCGTGAAACCGCATCATGAATCCGACACCGAGTTTCACGCCATACGACGCGCACGCGGCGATCATCTGTTCGCCTTCTTCGACGGTCATGCCCAACGGTTTCTCGCACAACACGTGTTTGCCGGCCTTTGCCGCGCGAATCACTTGATCGCAGTGAAGGTGGGCCGGCGTGGCGACGTAGATGATGTCTGTATCGGACGCCAGCAGCGCATCTTCCGTCGCGCATGCCTTTGCGCCGAACTGTGCAGCAACTTCGTGATTCGCTTCGGCGTTCACGTCGTAGGCCGCCGCGAGTTCGGCATTGTCCGCCATCGCGATCCCCTCCGGGATCGTCCGCCGTCGCGCAATGCCCGCCGAACCCCATACGCCCCACTTTGTCTTCATGTCTTCGCTCTCCTGTTATTGCGCATAAGCGGCGATGACTTTTTGGATGCCCTTGGCGATGCCGCGCATGTGATGTTCCTCGTAAGTCGGGAAGATGAACGTGATGAACGTGCGCGACTGGTGCCAGATGGCGTTGGGCGCTTCCACCCGTGAGTAATCGGCAGAGGCCGCATCCGTGTATTCCTTGCTCTTGAAGGGGAATCCGGAATGGCCGAAAGCGTTGTGTTCCTGGAATGCGCGCTCGGTGTGGCACTGCGGCCAGAAGACTTTCCAGCACGGCGCGCCTTCCGCGCCGAGCGCTTCGAGAAACTGGGCGATGTCACAAGTCATCTTGTCTATATCAATTGTGATGGGAAAAACGTACCAGCCGTTGCGGCGTTCGGGCGTGTCCACGGGCAGGTGAAGGATTTGCGGGATGCCGGCCAGTTCTTCGAGCAGGATGCCCGCATTACGGCGGCGGCGCGGCATGTTCCAGTTGTCCATGCGGCCGAGTTCCGCGAGGCCGATGGCCGACTGCATTTCCGTCATGCGGTAGTTCCAGCCGACCATGTTGTGGATGTACGGCAGTTTCTGCTCCATTTCGAGCAGGCGCAGGCGCTCGCGCACGTCGTAGCCGTGGTCGCGGAAACTCCGGCAGCGCCATGCGACCTCCTCGTCGTCCGTGGTGACCATGCCGCCTTCGCCGCCCGTCGTGAACGTCTTGTTCTGGCAGAAACTGCACGCTCCCACGTGGCCGATGCTCCCCGTTTTCCGGCCTTTATACTCGCCGCCGAAGGCCTCGGCGTTGTCTTCGACGACAAACAGACCGTGCTGTTTCGCGAAATCGAGGATCGGGTCCATATCCGCGACATTGCCGTACAGATGGACCGGCATAATCGCTTTCGTCCGTTTCGTGACGAGTTTCTCCGCCGATTCGAGGCGGATGCAGTGGTCGTCGCGGTTGACGTCCGCGAACCGCGGTATCGCGCCGGCCTGTACAATCGAGAACGAACTTGCGATGAAGGTGTAACTCGGCACGATCACCTCGTCGCCGGGGCCGATGCCTAGACCGGCCAGGGCGGTATGTAATGCGCTCGTGCCGTTCGTAGTGCTGATGGCATACTTCGATCCCTGCCACGCCGCGAACCGTTTCTCGAATTCCATACCACGCGGCCCGGTCCAGTAATTCACCTTGCCGCTCCGTAAGGTATCCGTTACGGCCGCGATGGCCGCCTCGTCGAAACACGGCCACGGCGGCAACGGTCCCTCCAACGACTTCGGCCCGCCATCAATCGCCAATTTTTCGATCATGGCCATATCCTCCTGCCTCGGCAACGTATGCGGTTCCCGTGTAATGGGCAAAACATCCGATCACATATCATTCCGCATCCTCCAGGGCAAGTCCGGCCTTGTTCGCCACGAGCAAAATGGCACGCGAACCGATGGGACTCTGGCGCAGGATGCGGCATTCGGCATCCGGCGGCAGGTAAAGAAGCAGGCGTTTCCAGTTGCGCGGCTCGATATACAAAAACGCGGGGCCGGGTTGGGTAAACTCGGCAACAAAAGCGGCGCAGGCGGCGCCGGATGCCTTTTCATAGGCGTCCGCCAGCGCGGGATTGCTTTCCGTGGATCGCAGGGCTTCCCGTACGGCGCCGGCAAGGACGGCGCGTTCATCACTGGTCGGCGAGGCGAGATCGGCGACGGGAACGTTGTCCAGCGCCTTTTCGAGGGCGCTACGCATCCGTTGTTGTTTTTCATCGAGATCATTGCGCATCTTGCCCGTGATTTCAGGAAGGCTGTACGTCTTATTCAGGACTTCCTGGCGGAAATGTTTGGAGTAGAAGATGTATTCCTCGCTGGTGAAACCGGCGGAGTACAGGCGAAACGTCTTGCCCGCTTCGGCTAACCGGCGCACGGGCTCACACAGGGCGCGCGGGCTTTTACGCGCGTCAATCAGGGGAAAGACCACATAAGCGGTGATGACGGCAAGGATGGAGAAATGGAGGAAAACGAGCCGCTGGGGAAACAATCCGGTTTGACAGGCTTCCCCGTTCCGATTCGCCGATTTGGCGCGTGCTTCACGCTTCAGCGCCCATAGCGCATGAAGCAGACAAGCTATGGCGGCCGCGCCGAACAGAGCAAGATCCGGTGTCCAGAGATCGCGGTGTTTCGTTGCGAGCAGGGCAAACGGCGCCACGCCGAGAAGGAGCAGAACGAAGCACCACGCCCATGTCGTGCGGCGCCGCCAAACGGCATGATCGCCGGTTGCAAGGTCCCACGCGCCGCGTGCGATGAGAATCGCCATGGCTGGATAGGCCGGGAGCAGGTACATCTCCCGTTTTCCGGAACTAATCGAGAAGAAGACAAACGCGGGGACAATCCAGCACAAGAGCGTGCGTGTCGCAGGGTCGCGCCGGTTTCGCCATGCCCACGGAACCACCCATGGCAGCAGCAAAGTCCACGGCAGCAGGCTTACCGGAACGTTGACCAGGTAGTACCACGGCGGGCGCGGATGCGACACCCCGGTGAACAGGCGTCCGACGATCTGGCGATAGGCCTCCTGGCCGACGTTCGTGGTCGCGTGTGCGTCGGCCATGCCGGCCACGGCCATACGGGCGGGAATGTACCAGGCCAGAACGAGGACCAGCGCCGCGGCGAGGCCGATTACCAAATGCAGTCCGCGCGCCTCCTTCCATCGGCGCCAATAAAACGCGGTGAGATATAACGCGGGAAAAACAAGCGCGGGCGGACCTTTCGCGAGGAGTCCCGCGCCCAGCGCGGCATACATCGCGACAAGCCAGCGCGTGCGCCTCGAATCGGTCCAGGCTTGGTGCGCACAGAAAAAAGCCATAACGCACGCCGCCAGCAGAATATCTGTCCGCATCGATCGGGCTTCACGGAAAAACAGGGCGCTACTCATCAGGATCGCGCCAGACCAGAGCCCCACCGGGTGTCCATAAAGCCGGCGGCCGATCCAGTAGGCCATCGCGATGCAGAGTACGCCTAGATAGACGGAGGGAATGCGCGCCGTGGCCTCGGAGACGTCGCCAAACGGCCATGATACAGCCGCGACCAGCCAAAAAATAAGCGGGGGTTTTTCCTTGTATGGTTCGCCGTTGACGCGCGGAACCAGATAATCGCCCGATTGGATCATTTCACGGGCGATCTGGCCGAAACGCGGTTCGTCCGGCGCCCAAAGGCTGTATCCGCCGATGTTCGCGCCCAAAACGACGGCGCTTATCGAAAGCAACAGCAGGAATTGAAGGGCCTGCGTCCGGCCGCCGGCACAAGACGGTTCCCGGCGGGGAATTTCGGCGCTGGGCATCCCTGGCGTTTGTTCGATGCCGTTCATTTTATTCGTTCCGTCCATCTCCATCCCCGGCTATAACGGTGTGGTAGGCCAGCAGATCGCGCACTTGCCGCGTTTCGTGGACTTTGGGGAAACAGCCCGTTACGCCGGCCTTTGCGAGGACATGCGCATCGGGAGGAACATCCGCCAGCAAATAGATCGGCAGTTGCGGCGGCGTATTCGGATCGTCGCGGAGCATCCGGCAGGTTTCCAATCCGTTGAATACCGCAAGTTTCATGTCCAGAAACACCATCGTGGGCGATTCGGCCGCGGCCGCCTCGCATACGTCCTGTCCGGAAGCCAGTACAAGCACCCGGTGACCTTCCGCGCCCAATTCCGCCGCCAGCACGCCGGCGCTGTGCGCATCTTCGCTTGCCAGCAGAATCGTCGCCATTGAATCCCTCTCCTTGTATGCGGTGATTCGTTCCACGCGCAATCCTAACGGGAATCGTTTCCCTACGCAACTGGCTTGGAGACCAAGCTCCCCGGATGGCGGATGTCCGTGGATTTTCGCGGCCAGATTGGGCCTTGCGGCCCGACTATACTCTCCCGCCGGCTTCAGAAGGCCGCGGCGGCCGGCACGCTCAGGGTCAAATCATTCTTGGCGAGCCGTTGGCAGGTTGCCGGATCGATCGCGTGCAGCAAGGTCCAGACACACGTATTCGAGTAATAGTTGATGCCCCATTTGATGGCGCCCGTATGGCGGTCGAGGCTCCAGGGAATATTCCACGGTGTTCGTTGGAGCAACAGGATATTGCCATAACTGGCCGTAAACACCTGCAGGGCTTCGCGCACGCGGCCGGCATGTACGGCCATCGCACAGAAATTCCAGACTTCCCCGATCGTAATCACCGCGGAGTGATCGGGAAAGGTTTCGTCCACGGTCCCGTCGGGGCGCACGCCGTTGACCGCTCCATACGGCGTCGCGGCCACGTTCCATCGCAACACGGCCTCGATATGGTCCCGGATACATGCCTTGGGCAAAATCTCGCCCAGTCCGGCGGCATAGGCGAACCATTGGCCGCACAAGGCGTTGGTCAGCGAGGTGGCGCTCATCCGCTTGTGTTCCGGATCGTTGTAGAGGCGGTAATACGAACCGGTCCACAATTTGTCGTCGTAGGATTTCAGGGCGCGATCGTACCAGCCGCGCATCTCGGCGGCAAAGGCGGCGTCCTCCATCCGTTTCGCCATTTCCTCGCCCGCGCGCAACGCGGCCAGCCAAATCCCGCCCGTATAGGCGCTCGTGCCCCACCATGGCCAGACATCGTAGTACTGGTTTGCCGGGAAACCGGTTTCACTGCCGGGATCCTCGTTTACAACGCCGTCGCCGTCCTTGTCCAGCGTCATCGCGAACCGCAGCGCGGCCTGAACCTTCGGATACATTTCCTTCAAATAATCCATGTCGTTCCAAAGCGCGGCGTTCCGCCATGTGACCAGCGCGAATTCCGGCGATACGATCGGATGCTGGACATGGTAATAGGGCGATCGCGAACCGGCCGGCGTCCCGAATCCAAAAGGGATTTCTCCATCGGGTTTCTGGGCGGCGGCAATGGATCGCATCGTCGCTTTCTCGCATTCCGGAAAAAACGCCGCCAACGGAAAAGACCCGTAGAACCGGCACACAAACGTCTCGGTTATCGGGCATCCCGTGAACGATTCGCTTTGAAAAAAACGTCCGTCCGAGGTCCACCACGAATTGCGCGGCAGAATGTACAAGCCATTGATAATCGCGTCCTTCAGAAGGCCTGGGACAGGGGACAGATAAATGGGCTGCTGCCACGCGATGATACGTTTTTCGATTTCAGCGGCCCGCGGCAACACGGCTTTCATCACGCCAGCGGCGTCCGGATAAGCGTCCGCGTAACGATGCCGGAGTTCTTCTCCATCGCTCGATGTCCACGCGGGGAAATACCATGCCAGCGCGAAGACAACCCCGGCCTTTTCCCCCGCCGCCAGCGTGCGCACCGACTGGACCCGAATTGTATTTGCACCGGGACTTCCCGGGGTGATTTCCCAGCCCTCACCCGAAGCGGCCACGGCATACGAACCGTTTTCGCCTTTCCATTGCCGGCCATTGGAAATAGCTTCGATCGCGGCTGGATTCTGGGTCGTTTCACCGGCGTGCGCGGCTTCCCACTGAAACGCGATCTCCGCCGCCACGGGACTCTGGCCGCGATTCATCATCACGAACCGGAAGAAGGCCGCAGGCATGCCCGACAATTCGTAATCATGCGGGATCAGCGGCGCATAGGCCCGCGCATAGACTTCGATCTCGCCGAAGGTGTTGCCGAATTCCATGTCTGCGGCTGGATAATGACCCCAGAACCGCAGTCCGGGTGTCGGTTTCATGTTCGGAAACAGATCGGCCCGCTGGCCGCCGATGAGCAGCGAAAAGCCGCATCCCGCCGGAACCGGCCGCGGTTTCAGCCAGTTGTTCTCGACGGTCGAATCGCGAAACGTTCCCGCTGACGTAATGTCTACAAAACCCGTTCCCAGCGCACCCAGCGGCATCGCGCTCGAAGCCGTTCCCGCCGGATACCATACGCCGAAACACGGCACGTCATAACCCAATCCGGTAAATTCCTGTACCTGGCACAACGCCATCGCAACCACCGCCGTCGAAACCGAAACCATGATATGCACTCCTGGCATTGGACTCCTGGCTTCAGCATACTCCACGAAGGGACGAGGCGTAAAGACCCAAAATGCGTGACAACATCCGCAACAAGAGGGGTTGGCTTTCCCGCTGCCCGGCATGGGTGAAAAACCTTCTGAGATTACTGCTGTCCAAAATGAATCCAGCGCCGTGAACGCAAAGGAACGCAGAGAGGTTGTGAATCAATGACGAAACCCGTGGCGCAGACTGTCGAGTCTGCGCAGATCCACAGAAAAAAGCCCTTGTTGCGCAGACTGGACAGTCTGCGCCACGCGATCAGGCTTTTTTCAAAGGCAAGGATCGCGTAGCCGCGCGGCTGGAAACGAAATCGCTTTCGCCAATATGAGGGCTATGTCCACGGGCCGAAAAGTTGTCATGAGGGAATCTCCTCAATTCTCTGAGTTCTTTGTGTCTTGGCGTTGATGATGGACCTTCGTAATTTGGACAAGAATGTTCTGAGATATTGAATACAGACCCGTTTTTGTGCACCTCATGGTCATCACATAATCGGCACCGTCCCCAAAAACGCCGCGGTATTTGCAATCAATAAATCGTTGTGCTTACATTGCGTGCGCAAGTTGTCCAAAAACGTCTTGTTGCTATTGATCCTGGATTCGGCAATCGAAACCCGAGTCCTGTAAACAAGCAGTGGACATCGTGAACGAAATGAACAAGCAAACCTATTCGCTTTCGGGTAAAGTCCACTTTGTCCACAAGGCACACGACGCGCAGAAGCCGCGGATACAGAAACGCAATGTGAAGGGAGGAAAACGATGAACAAGACAACGACTGCACTGCTATTGGGGGCGATTTTACTGATTGTGGCGCTGGCGGGATGTCCGTGTAATCCGCCGGAAACGGCGCCTTATGTCGAGGTCGGGCGGTATATGGGAAAATGGTATGAAATCGCGAAATATCCTGTGTTGTTCGAACGCGGACTCGTCGGCGTAACCGCCGAATATTCATTGCGTGACGATGGAACCGTCCGGGTGGTGAATAAGGGATTCCGCGGAGATTTTGATGGCCGGGAAACGAGCGTCGAAGGCACAGCCGTAATCGCGGATCGAACGACGAACGCCAAACTGACCGTGTGGTTCGGTCCGATTCCGCTGGGTTTTCTTGAACCGAATTACTGGATTGTCGGCCTGGGCGGCGATTACGATTACGCCGTCGTGTCGGACGGCTGCCGTGGGACCTTGTGGATTTTGAGCCGGACGCCCCGGATGGATCCGGCCAAATACAACATGATTGTATCCTGGTTGCAGGACAGCGGATTCGACACGAGCCGGCTGGAATTGATGCCCCAGCCGGAATGACAAACGGCGGGTTTCAGAAAAAAAACCGCCGGTCCAACATATAAAGCAATGCGGATGCCGCGCCGCACAGAGTGGCCCCCCATGCGATATCCGCCCACGCGGCCTTCAGGGGCCAGTCCCGCATAATGGCCATGTTGGTAAAATCGTATATTCCGTACACGACGGCCCCGAACGCGGCGCCCATCATCATCGCGGCCGCAAAGTGATCGAAAGCGGCCAGCCGGGGAAGCACGAATCCGACAAGCCCGGCGGAAAGAAGCGCCCAGACAACCAGAGCGGCCGCCACGTTGATTTTGATGTGTCCATTCTCAAAATGGAGAAACGGCTGGAGATACACTCGAAAGAACGGACCCAGCACGAAACTCAGCACAAGACCGTCAAGGATTGTTAAAAAACCGAATCCGACGATCCAAAGCGCCGCATATTTCATGGGATTGCCACCTGGATTTCGTTTCGGCGCATAAACGGCGGCGTCCACGGGGGATTGTATTGCGCCACGACCGGATCCGATACCGGATGTATCCCGTCCCGTTCAAGCGCGCCCAACAACGCCGCTGTTTTCGCCTGGGCTCTTTTCTCCGTGGCATAGCCGGAAAAACGCAATACGGCGTAGCGCATGGGCGGCGTCTCGCGCAGTGTTACCGCCGGGTTATTGGGGCGGGGCAACGATTCCAGCGAATATTCCCGCGGCATAATGAATGCAACCGTGTACGCGTTTTCCCGGGTGGATCTTTCCTGCAAGACAGGGGCCGTCATGGCCACCTCTTTCCGGGCGGTGTTGTTGCCGAAAATATAATCGGCAATCTGACGGAAACCCGCGTAGAGGGTCTCGCGGTATTCACCCGGGATGGTGACCTCTGCGCGAATTTGCGGCCCATATTCGCGAATTTCATAGGACGGAAGGGTTTTGACGATCGTGAACGCCGGTTCTTCAATGCCCCGGGTGGAAGCGTAACCGATGGCGATCCACGCGCCAATCAAAACAACAAACAGTCCAACAACGGTGAGAACGATCATCCTTTTCATTGTGTCTTTTCGAGTTCGCGCTCGATCGCGCGCAGGACTTCGGGCGCGTCTGGTTTGGTTGTGGGGGCAAACCGGGCGATTACCTTGCCGTCGCGTCCGACCAGAAACTTCGTGAAGTTCCATTTGATGGCCCCGCCATAGGGACCGTTCTTTTCTTTCGAAGTCAAGTCTTTGTAAAGGGGACTGATAGCCTTTCCGCGAACGGAAATTTTGGAAAACATGTCGAAGGTAACGTTGTATTTCAACGAGCAGAACGATTTGATTTCCGCGTTGGTTCCGGGTTCCTGGCGCAGAAAGTCGTTGGATGGAAACCCAAGAACGGCGAATCCCCGGTCCTTGTATTTCTCGTAGATGGATTCGAGGGCCGCATACTGGGGAGTGAAACCGCACTTGGAAGCCACGTTCACGATCAACACCACCTTGCCCAGATACTTCGACAGGCTTACCTCTTGGTTGTCAATGTCCTTGACCGTATGCACAAGGGGGCTTGCGCCTGTTTCGCCCGAAGAGGCGCATCCGCACAGGGTCAACAATCCCAACATTCCGGCTGTCCGTGACGTCCACGACATAAACGCCTCCTTTCGGGGAGAGACCCGTCTTTCGGCCTTTCGCTATTCTTGGCCGGTTCCGTTTTTTTACGTGAGAGGGAACAACCGCCCCTGTTTCGTTATTTCAGATTTGCGGCGCCGTCTCCGGCGCGGGATAGATTGCGTCGAGTTGGGCCATAATCGCATCCGGGATATTCAGGTCTAACGCGCGCAGATTTTGATCGAGTTGCGCCACGCTCGTGGCGCCGAGGATGACGCTGCTGACATGCCGGTTGCGCAGGCACCATGCCAGAGCCAGTTCCGCCGCGCTCACTCCCAGATCCCGGGCCAGTGCCGCCAGTTCCTGGCCCTTGCGCATGTTGTCTTCCGTCCAATACATCTTCCGAATGACGTTGTTTTGACGATCGTCGGCGGCGCGTGATCCGGCGGGCGGGGGTTCTCCGGGACGGTATTTGCCGGTCAGCATGCCATGGGCCAAAGGCGAAAACACGACATTGCCGATGCCTTCCGCGGCCGTTGTCGGGAAAAGCAGCGATTCGGGATAACGATACAACAGGCTGAAACGCGGCTGGCTGACGGCGATGGGGCGCGCGCCAAGAGTCCTCGCCACGGCGTTGGCGCGCACGATGAGCGGGGCCGGCCATTCGCTTACGCCCCAATAAAGAATCTTGCCGGCGCGCGCCAGATCTTCCATGGCCCGGACCGTTTCCTCAAGCGGCGTGTCCGGATCGGGGCGATGGCACAGGTACACGTCCACATAATCGAATCCGAGGCGGCGCAGGCTCGCATCGCATTGCTCGCGGATGTGCTTGGCCGAAAGCCCTTTGTCGTTCGGTCCCGTTCCCATCGGCGCCCAAACCTTGGTGAGCACGACCACGTCGGATCGGGGAACTTCCGCCAGATATCGCCCCAGCGCCTTTTCGGCTTCGCCTTTGTTGTAGGCGTTCGCGGTGTCGAAATAGTTGATACCGCGATCGTAGGCGCGCAGCACCAGCGCGCGCGAGGTCGCATCGTCGCAGGTAAACCCGACGGTAAGGTAGGTGCCGAACCCCAGCGCGCTGACCCGCACGCCCCATTGTCCCAGCGGACGGTATTCCATTAGCCCAATCCTTGTTTACATTCGACGATTGGCATGAATGCCCGAAACGCCCGAAGCCAACGCCTTGTTGCGGAGTTGCGTAAGTGTTTCAAACAATCCCTGTGACGAGACGCGATCCCGGCGGCGCTGTCCTGTAATGCAAACCAGCACGTCTATCAGCGAGGCGCATTGTCCAAAAGGGCCGGCCGAAACGGCTTCCCGATAGATTTTTTCCTGGCCCAGATTCGCATACAAGGTTCCGACATTTTCCCGCCATGCCTTCACGACGCCTTCGCAATACGCATCGGCCTGCGCGGGTTGCAGCAGGCAAATGAAATAACCGCCGCCCATATGCCCCACAACACACGACTCTTCCGGCGCCTGGCGGGCCAGCATTTTGAGAATGCGCGCCAGATGGCGGATGGCGTCAACACGCGACTGCTTGCCGCACTGATAGGCGAACTCCCGAAGCCGCATGAGTTCCACGGACGCCGCGACGAATTCCTCCTGGCGGCTGATCCGGCGCTGCAATTCGCGCTTGATCGCGCCCGATCCGGGAAGTGAGGTCATTTCATCCAGCGACTTGATGTCCGTGTTTGCGCGAAGCAGCATATCCACCCGCTGGACAAGGTTTTGCATGTCAAACGGTTTGCCGATGTAATCGTCTGCACCCTGTGCGAGACCGTGCCGGATTTCTTCTTCGCCCGACATGGCGGAGAGGATTAGGATCGGCAGCGCATACAATTCCGGATCGCTCCGCAGTTGACGGCAGATCTGAAATCCCGAAGCGCCGCCTGGTATCATCACGTCTAAAATCATCAGATCGATCGGATGGGCATGCGCCAGCGCCAGCGCATCTTCTCCCTTGGACGCCATAGTGCATTCGTGCCCCTGCGCCTTCAGGTTGGCCCCGATGAACTGTGCCGTCCTGTAATCGTCGTCCACAATGATTATTCGAGCCACGCCGCACTACTCCCATTACCCGCGGCCCGACGCCATGCCTCCTGCGGCGCGGGATCCCACGGATACTTTATTGTCGAAGGATACCAGAGAACCGCCCCGATTCCAACTCCCCGAATCTTATAATCCTGGATAAGTGAACAGCCATTTGATCCTAAAATCGGCAGTTGAACGCGGCTCTTTCGACCAAACCATGGACGAGATGGACATTGTGGACCCAGTGGACTTCACCCGCAAGGGGATTGATTTTCTTGTCCATTTTGTACATAAGGTACA
>Ga0101944_10005960_pt1 | contig 13324 bp, 8 predicted proteins | sample DewCreD2012metaG_FD_75245 | JGI IMG/M metagenome (GOLD analysis project Ga0101944, IMG submission 75245) | Hot spring sediment bacterial and archeal communities from British Columbia, Canada, to study Microbial Dark Matter (Phase II) - Dewar... ... | reverse complement strand
AGAAGCGGCAGTTGGAGAGCAGGAAGTGCAGCACCTCGGTCTTGCCGTAGTCGAAACAGCGCGAGTCCCAGGCGGCATGGTAGCCGCGGCTGCCGGCGTGAAAATACTGGTAGAGGGTGCCATCGAAGCGGGAGAGGCCCTCGACTTCGTTGTTCACGGCGTGGGAATGGATCAAGTCCATGATGAACAGCAGGCCGGCGCCGTGGACGGCGTCGATGAGTTCCTTCAGCTCGTCGGGCGTGCCGAAGCGGGAGGAGGCGGCGAAGAAATTGGAGACGTGGTAGCCGAAGGAGCCGTAGTAGGGGTGTTCCATGACGGCCATCAGTTGCACGGCGTTGTAGCCGGCGGCGACGATGCGCGGGAGCACCTCGCGGCGGAATTCGGCGTAGGTGCCGACGGCGGGTTTTTCGAGGGCCATGCCGGGGTGGGCTTCGTAGATCAGCAGGAACGGCGGCGGCGGCGGGGGCGCATGTTTCCAGACATACGGCGGATCGGGCCGCCAGACCTGGGCGTTGAAAATGTGGGTTTGGGGATCCTGCACGACGCGGCGGGCGTAGGCCGGGATGCGGTCGCCTTCGCCGTCGGGCCAGCGCAGGCGCAGGCGGTAGAGGTCGCCATGGCGCAGCGCGGCGGCGGGCAGGCGCAGTTCCCAGACGCCTTGTTCGTTCAGGCGCCGCAGGGCGAAGGGTTCGGCCGGCTGCCAGGCGCTGAACTCGCCGATCAGGTACAGCGCGGTGGCGTTGGGCGCCCATTCGCGGAAGACCCAGCCGTCGGGGGCGGGGTGCAGGCCGAAGTACTCGTGGCCCGCGGCGAAATCCGCGAGGGACATGCGGCCGCCAGTGAGCCGCTGGGCGGCGGCGGCCGCGCGTTCGCCGCGGGCGCGCAGGGCCGGCAGAAAGGGGGCCAGCCAGGCGTCGTCGCTGAGGCGGCGCAGGTGGGGGCGTTTGGCGCTCATGGGGCAACCTCCGGGGGCGCGGGGCGGGCGCCGGCGAGCGCGGCGTAGAGCGCCGCGTGGCGCCGGGCGCAGGCTTCGAGCGTCAAAGCGCTCTGGGCCTCGCGCATGACGCGGGCGATCTGGGCGGCGCGGGCGGCGGCCGGCAGTTGGTGGAAGGCCAGGGCCTGTTCGATGGCCCAGCGCAGGCCGTTGGCGTCGTAGGTCTCGAAGACGAAGCCGTTGCCGGCGTCGCGGGCGGGTTCGAGATGCCGGAGCAGATCGGCCAGGGCGCCGGTGCGGCGCGCCACGGGCAGAGCGCCGTAGCGCAGGGCGGTCATGGCGGCGCGGCCCGCGGGTTCCCAGAGGGCGGGGGCCAGCACGTAATCGGCGGCGGCGTAGCCCAGGCGCGAGAGTTCGGGCGCGAAACCGCGCACGGCCACGGCCGCGCCCAGGCCGCGGTGCTCGACGAGATCGCGGAAGGGCTTCTGATGCAAGCCGTCGGCCACGAGGGCCACGCGCAGCGGCCGTTCCGGTCGGGCGGCGATTTCGGGCAGCAGGTGCAGCAGCAGTTCGCAGCCCTTTTGCTCTGGCTGGAGCCGCGAGGGCCAGAAGAAGAGGGGCGGGGCATCGTCCTCGGGCAGTCCGACGGCGCGGAGGAACTCCTGTTTGCAGCGGCGTTTGGCCGCGGGGTGGTCGTCGGGTCCGTAGCGGGCGGGCAGGGCGTCGTCCGTGGCGGGATCGAACGAGGGATGGGGCGGGAAGAGGATGCCGGCGGCGGCGCCCGCAGCCTGCTGGCGGGCGGCCTCGCGGCTGACGGCGGCGGGCGCCTGGGGGACGGCGCCGGCGGCCAACTCGTTCAGGTACGAGGGACTGGCGGCGGTCAGAAAGTCCGCGGCGAACACGCCGCTGGCGAGGAAATCCACGGGATTGCTCTGGCGGGTCTGCTCGTAGGCCTCCGGCATGCGGGCGTAGTAGAGCTGGCGCCAGAAGGGTTGTGGGTCCCAGCCGCAGTGTTCCGCCAGCGTAAGGGGGGCCTGGCGGGTGTGGGCCTGGTGCAGGGTGAACAGGCAGGGCAGGCCGCGGGCGCGGGCGGCGGCGGGCAGCAGGCCGGTCATCCAGTCGCCGGCGTGCAGCAGGTGGGGGCGGACGAGCGGGAGGAGGCGGGCGGCGACGTCGCGTTGAAAGATCAGGGCCAGCCGCAGCGCCAGATCGGGAGCGGGGCCGGCGGGGGCGCGGTAATAGAAGGCGCGGTCTTCGGCGGGGTGGATGCGGGTGGGGGGCAGGGCGGCGCGCAGGGCCTGGAGTTCGCGCTGCGCGCGGGCGGCGAGTACCTCCTGGAACATGGGGCGGTAATGGGGAAACGCGACGTGGAGCTCCACGCCGGCCGCGCTCAGGGCGCTGATGAAGGCGGCGTCGAGCACGGAGGGGGCGGCCGTTTCGCCGGGCAGGGCGTCGGGCAGCGCGCCGGCGCCGGGCGGCAGAAACGTGACGAGCGGCGTCGCCACCAGCACCCGCAGCGCGCCGGGTTCGGCGGATGGGCTGGCGGTCATGGTGGACTTCCGTTGGCCCAGGCGATGAAGCCGGGCATGATGTTTTTCCATTCGTTGCCGTGCGGCGTGGCGCGCGTGGTGAAGCCGTAGCGGCCGGTGGCGCGGCACTCGATTTCGTGGCGGTAATCGTAATTGCCGCCGCCGAGGGCGGCAACCATGGTCATCTTTTCGACGTGGCTTTCGACGATCTTGTTTTGGGAGTCCACCGGGCCGTAGTACACCTCCACGTCCACTTCCTCGGGCTTCAAGTCGCCCAGGTGCACGGTGGTGGCCACCCGGAAGGTGTCGCCGGTGTGCAGCATGGAGATTTCCTTGTCGGTGGTGGGGGCGTTCAGGCGCACGGCGTTCCAGAGCGCGCGCAGGCGGCGGTGCTGGCTGACGAGGGCGCGGGCCTGGCGGGCGTTGTCGGCCATCAGTTCGGCATAGGCGCGCGCGGCCGGGTCGTAGAACAGCGACTTGTATTCCACCACCATGCGGTGGCTGGTGAACTGCCCGAGCGCCATCTGGATGGAGGCTTTCATCATGCGCAACCAGGTCGTGGGCAGGTCGCCGGAGGGTCGGTCGTAGAAGGTGGGGACGATTTCGTTTTCCAACAGGTTGTAGAGCGCCTGGGCGTCCACCAGGTTCTGGTATTCGAGGTCTTCGTATTCCTCGCCGTGGCCGATGGCCCAGCCGCACTCGCGGGAGTAGCCTTCGCACCACCAGCCGTCGAGAATGCTGGCGTGCAGGACGCCGTTGAGGGAGGCCTTCATGCCGGAGGTGCCGCTGGCTTCGTGCGGCCGGTGCGGAGTGTTGAGCCACAGATCGACGCCCTGCACCATGGCGCGCGCCAACTGGATGTCGTAGTTTTCCAGGAACACGATGCGGCGCGCGACGTTGGGGCGGCGGGCGAAGTGCACGATCTGGCGGATCAGGTCTTTGCCGTGGTCGTCGGCCGGGTGGGCCTTGCCGGCGAAGATGATCTGGACGGGCCGCGAATCGTTGGTCAGGAGCGCCTCCAGCCGCTGCAGGTCGTGCAGCAGGAGCGTGGCGCGTTTGTAGGTGGCGAAGCGGCGGGCGAAGCCGATCGTCAGGGCGAAATGGTCCAGGGCGGACTTGGCCTGGGCGATTTCGTTGCGCGGGGCGTTGCGCACCTGGAGCTGGCGCTGGAGGTGGGCCCGGGCGATGCGGATCAGCCGCGAGCGGTTCAGCTCGTGGGCCCGCCACAACTCGTCGTCCGGGATCTGGGCCACCTGTTGCAGGACGGTGGGGGCGGAAGGGCTTTCGCGCCACTGCGGGCCGAGATAGCGGTCGTAGAGCACGCTGCTGTCGGGCGAAAGCCAGGAGGAGGCATGAACGCCGTTGGTGATGTGGCGGATGGGGATTTCGTCTTCCTCGCGGCCGGGCCAGAGGTGGGACCACATGCGGCGGGCCACGCGGCCGTGGAGCCGGCTGACGCCGTTGGCGTGGTGCGCCATGCGCAAGCCGAGGATGGTCATGGACAACTCGGGCGCGACGGGCCCGGCGGGCGCCTGGCCCAGGGCCATGATCTGGTCGGGGCTGAGGGGCAGATCGGGCAGCGCGGCCTTGAGGTAGGGCCGGATCATGTCGGCGGGGAAGGTCTCGTTGCCGGCCGGGACCGGCGTATGGGTGGTGAAGACGTTGGCGCGGGGCACGATTTCGAGCGCCGCGTCGAGGTCGATGCCTTTCGTTTTAACCAGGAAGGCCAGGCGGGCCAGGCTGACGAAGGCGGCGTGGCCCTCGTTCATGTGGCAGACGCACGGTTGGTAGCCCAGCGCCAGGAGCGCGCTGAAGCCGCCGACGCCCAGGATCAGCTCCTGGCACAGCCGGACGCGGCGGTCGCCGCCGTAGAGCTGGGCGGTGAGTTCGCGCAGGTGGGACGGGTTTTCGGGGATGTTGGCGTCGAGCATGAAGAGGGGCACGCGGCCGACGTCGAGGCGCCAGACGGCGAGTTGCAGCGGGCCGTCAGGCAAGGTCAGCGGCACGAGCAGCGGTTTGCCGGTTTCGTCCATGGCGCGCCGGACGGGCAGGCGGTGGATTTCGTTGTTGGGGTAGCGTTCCTGCTGCCAGCCGTCGTTGTTCAGGTACTGCTGGAAGTAGCCTTGGCGGTAAAGGATGCCGATGGCGACCATGGGGATGTCGTAATCGGAGGCGGCTTTCAGATGGTCGCCGGCGAGCGCGCCGAGGCCGCCGGAGTAGGTGCGGATGCTTTCGTGGATGCCGTATTCCAGGGAGAAGTAAGCCACGCAGCCGGTTTCGGTGGAGGCGGAGCGCAATTCGGGGTGGGCGCTGCGCAGCGCCTGCTCGAAGCGCTCGCGCACCTGTTGCTGGTGGCGCAGGAAGGCGTCGTCGCCGGCGAGGCTTTCGAGGCGCTTCTGAGGCACGAGGCTGAGGAATTCCAGGGGATTGTGGCCCGCTTCGCGCCAGAGTTGCGGGTCAATGCGGCGGAACAACTCGATGGCGTCGAAGTTCCAGCACCACCACATGTTGTAAGCCAGGGTTTCGAGGAAGCGGAGTTCTTCCGGGATGGCCGGGGCGATATTGAACAACTGTATTTTCATGCGGGTCCTTTACGCGCGGCGGTTGTGACGCTTCGAGAACACCGCGCAACTGATCGCTACTCTATCCGGAACCGGGTCTTAATTCAAGAGTCGGCGCGATCGGTGTTCCGCGGCGGCAAAACACGTTTGCCAGTGGAAAGAAAAGCAGCCCGGCGCTGCGCGCTTCGACCATGCCCAACGGGGTGTGGTTGCGGCTGGCGGTCAAATTGTCGCAGCCATCGGCTGAAATGTCACACCGCAACGGCGAGCGATCCCGCAAAACCTGCGGTATTTCGGGTCGGACGATCTGGCACGCTTCGTGCGAGCCATGGCGGCGCGGTTAGATTGATGCGGCGGGACATGATACGCAACAGCGTGCGGGATTTTCGGACGAACATCGAACACGGAACATCGAACATCCAACGTCGACGTTCGGAAGTCTGACGTTCGATGTTCGGCGTTCGATGTGGGATGTTCGGTGTTGATTCGGTTGCGGGCGCAAGTCCGCGTTGAGGAGTGTCTGAAATGGAGCCGAGAGAGGGAGAGAGCAAGCGCAGTGCCGGCAGGTGGCTGGAAAGGCTGCTGCTCAGCAGTGTGCTGGCGTTGCAGGTGGCGATTTTGCTGCGCCTCGAACGCTTGGAGCGCAGCCGCGCAGCGGATTCGACTCTCGGAACGGCTGATATGGCGCGGGGGGTTTCTCCGCAGCCGGGGGACAGCGCGGGGCCCCACACCCGCCCCGCCTCCGCCGCTGCCGGGGAGCCCTCCGCCTTTTCCTCAGGCGGGGACGGATTTTCGCCCTATGCTTCGGCGGCGCTGTTGCGCCCGGCGCCGCGTTTCGGGGACGAGATGGATGCGTTGTGGCGGCAGGCGTTGCACGATTTCGAGCATCTGGAAAACTTCATGCGCCACTGGGACAAGGGGTGGTCGTCGATCGCGGCTTCGCCGGCCATGGACATGCGCGACGAGGCGGAACAGTATGTGGTGTTGTTCTGTTTGCCGGGCCTGAACCCTGCGGACGTGAACGTCACGTTAGAAGGGAGGTTGCTCTGTGTTGCCGGTCGTTCAAGGGGTCAGGCCCGGTCTGCCGCGCCGCTCGGCGGCGGGTTCGAACGCCGGGTCTTGCTGCCCGGTCCGGTGGGCGATGAAACGGCGGCGCGGGCGTTTCTGACGAACGGTTTGCTGAAAATCATGGTGCCGAAGGCGGGCGACGGCGGAAAGCGGGAAGGCCGCCTGACGCGCTTGTTTTGAGCCGACGGTCGCACGGCTTGCGGGACGGGAAAGAGGACGTGGAATTCAGAAAGGGGGAGGCAAACGCGATGCACGCACAGGTGAGACGCTGGACGGCGATGTTGGCGGTGGTGTTGACGGCGGGCTGGAGAACGAGCGTGGCCGCAGCAACGCGGGTTCCGGAGACGGAGGATCTGGCGCTGATGCGGCGCAGCAGCCGCGCCTTCGCGCAGGTGGCGAAGCAGGCCATTCCGGCGGTGGTGTTCATCCAGGTCGAGCGGAATGTCGAAGCGCCGGTCTGGACCCGCCCGCGCGTCTATCAGTTCAATAATCCCATGGATTTCTTCGGCGAGGACTTCATGCGCCGCTTCTTCGGTCTGCCGGAGGAAGGGCCGCCGCATATTCGCCGGTTTCGGCAGGTCATCGGCCAGGGCAGCGGTTTTCTCATCAGCAAGGACGGCTACATTCTGACGAACAATCACGTGGTCGGCGACGCGGACAAAATTCGGGTCAAGCTGCACGACGGCCGGGAGTTCGAAGCGAAGCGGATCGGTTCGGATCCGAAGACCGAGGTGGCGGTGATCAAGATAGAAGGCGAAAACTTTCCGTTCTTGCCCACCGGCGATTCCAGTGCGCTTGAAATCGGGGAATGGGTGATCGCCATCGGCAATCCGTTCGGCTTGGCCGAAACCCTGACGGTCGGCGTGGTCAGCGCCAAGGGCCGCAGTCTGGGCATTACGGACTACGAGGACTTCATTCAGACCGACGCGGCCATCAACCCCGGCAATTCGGGGGGGCCTTTGCTGAATATCGATGGCGAGGTGGTGGGGATCAATACGGCGATTTTCAGCCAGAGCGGCGGCTACATGGGCATCGGCTTCGCGATTCCGATCAACATGGCCGAGGCGATTCGCAAGCAGTTGATCGCCACGGGCAAGGTGACGCGCGGTTATCTGGGCATCATGATCCAGGAACTGACGCCGGAACTGGCGGAATCGTTCGGTCTGAAGGAAAAGAGCGGCATTCTGGTGGCGGACGTCGAGGGCGGATCGCCGGCCGAGAAAGCGGGGGTTCAGCAGGGAGACGTGATTTTGAAGCTCGACGGCGAGGACGTGAAGAACGTGACGGCGTTTCGGAACCGGATTTCCAGTTTGCCGCCCGGCCGGGAAGTGCGGTTGACGGTGCAGCGCGAGAATCGCGTCCAGGAATTGAAGGCGCGGACAGGCGAGTTGCCGGGCGAAAGCGAGGTCTCGGAGTCGGATCTCTATACCAAGCTGGGTCTTTCCGTCGAAGAACTGACGCGCGAGACGGCGCAGCGCTTCGGCTACGATTTGAACGAGGGAGTGCTGGTGACCGGAGTCGAACAGGGCAGCGTGGCGGCGCAGGGCGGGCTGGCGCCGGGCCAACTGATCAGCAGCGTGAACCGGCGGCGCGTGTCGAACGTGGCGGAATTCAAATCGGCTCTGGCCCAAGCCGGAGATGGGCGCACGGTGTTACTGCGGGTGCGCGACGGCCGGTTCTCGCGCTTTGTGGTGCTGCGCTTGCCTTGAACGGAGTACGGCTGCGAATTCGGTTGCCGGCGTGGGCGGCAATTCTCACGCCGTCCTCTTGTTTCCGACTCGGCCGATCCGGAGGTCGGCCTTGCGGTTCTCGAAACGGGCGGTTTTCGGAGAGGCCGGGCCGAGCGCGTTCAAGATCGAGGCGGGATGGCTGAGCGGCCTGATGGCGGCCTGTGGTTCGGCGCTTGAATCGGCGGGGGGAAAACGTTAATAAACGCGGTTCTTTGTGGCGGGCGCGGGCGGGTGGCCGCCGGCGCCGGCCGGCAGGGGTTAACAGAGGAGGGGATGATGCTGGAAGTCAGAAATGTCTGTAAGAACTTCGGCCCCATCCAGGCGGTGAAGGGCATTTCCTTCAGCGTCGAGAAGGGGGAGGTGCTGGGCTTTCTGGGTCCCAACGGCGCCGGAAAGACCACGACCATGCGCATGATCACGGGCTTTCTGCCGCCCACATCCGGAACGGCGGTAGTCTGCGGCCACGACGTGACGACCGATCCCGTGGAAAGCAAACGGCAGATCGGCTACCTGCCGGAAAACGCGCCGGCCTACGGCTCCATGACCGTGACCAACTTTCTGCGGTTCATTGCGGACGTGCGCGGGATCTCGGGCCGAGCCAAGGACGACGCCGTGGAGAACGCCATCCGCAAGTGCCGCCTGGAATCGGTGCGGCAGCAGTCCATCCATACGCTCTCGAAGGGCTATCGCCAGCGGGCCTGCTTCGCCCAGGCGATTCTGCACGACCCGCCGGTGTTGATCATGGACGAGCCGACGGACGGATTGGACCCCAACCAGAAGTTCGTGGTGCGCGAGATGATCAAGGAAATGGCCGCGGCCAAGGTGATCATCGTGTCCACGCACATTCTGGAGGAGGTCGATGCCGTCTGCACGCGCGCGATCATCATCAGCGGCGGCAAGATCGTGGCCAACGGGACGCCGGCGGAATTGAAGGCGCGCAGCGGAACCGGCCGGTTGGAAGACGTGTTCCGCATGCTGACGATCGGCAAGGAGGAGGAGACGAGCCATGCGCAGCGTTAGGAATACCTGGGCCGTGATGAAGCGGGATTTCAAGGGCTACTTCGAATCGCCGGTGGCCTACGTGTTCCTGGTGGGCTTTCTGGCCCTCACCGGGTTCCTCACGTTCTTCGTGGCCGGGTTCTACGAGCGGCGGATGGCCGACCTGGAGCCGTTTTTCTTCTGGCATCCCTGGGTCTATCTACTGCTGGTGCCCGCCGCGACGATGGGGCTGTGGGCCGAGGAGCGCCGCACCGGGACCATCGAGCTGCTGCTGACCATGCCGATCACGCTTGGCGAGGCGATCATGGGCAAGTTTCTGGCCGCCTGGCTGTTCATCGTGACGGCCCTGGCGCTGACCTTTCCGATCGTGCTGACCACGGCCTACCTGGGCGCTCCCGACTTGGGGGTCATCCTGTGCGGCTACATCGGCTCGGTGCTGCTGGCGGCGGCCTACGTGGCGGCGGGCATGTTGACCTCCGCCTTGACGCGCAGCCAGGTGATCGGCTTCGTGCTGTCCCTGCTGCTGTGTCTGGGGCTGCTGCTGGCCGGGTGGCCGCCGGTGACGAACATGTTCGTGCGCTGGGCGCCGGAATGGCTGGTGCGGGCCGTGGCGGCGTTCAGCTTCATGCCGCACTACGAAGCGATTCAGCGCGGCGTGCTGGATCTGCGGGATTTGGCGTACTACGTCAGCGTCGTGGCGTTCATGATTTTCGCCACGCACGTGGTGTTGGAGAATCGCAAGTCGGCCTGACGCGGGCTGGAAGCGAGGGGGAAGCATGAGCAACGTCGGATCGCGATCGTTCTGGAAAATCAGCGGCGGCGTGGCGGGGCTGCTGCTGCTGCTGGCCATTCTGTTTGCGGCGAATGTGATTCTGAGCCAGGTGCGCCTGCGGCTCGACCTGACCGCCGAGCGGCTCTACACGCTCTCGCCGGGCACCCGGTCGCTGCTGGCGAAGCTGGAACAGCCGGTGACGCTGAAGCTGTTCTTCAACAGCAGCTCGCCGGACGCGCCGGTGTACCTGAAGAACTACGCCAAGCAGGTGGAAGACCTGCTGCGGGAGTACCGGCAGATCGGGGGGCGGCGGGTCGTAATCGAGACCTTCGATCCCAAACCGGACTCGGACGCCGAGGAGTGGGCGCAGCGTTACGGACTCTCGGGGCAGTCGGTCAACATGTTCGGTTCGCCGATCTACTTCGGCCTGGTGGCCGTGGCGGGAAACGTCGAGGGCTCGATTCCGTTTCTCGACCCGCGCATGGAACGGCTCCTGGAGTACAACATCACGCGGCTGATCTACCGCGTCGCGCATCCCGAAAAACCGGTCCTGGGCGTGATCAGCACGCTGCCGGTGCTCGGAGCCGCCCCTTCGCCGTTCGGGCCGCCGGCGCAGCGGCAGGAGCCGTGGCTGGCGTTCAAGGACCTGCGGGAGGACTACACGGTGCGCGATCTGTCCACGAGCGTGGAGCAAATCCCCAATGACGTCGCGGCGCTGCTGGTGATCCATCCCAAGGATTTGCCGGAAAAGACGCTCTACGCGATCGACCAGTTCGTGCTGCGGGGGGGGCGGCTGATGGTGTTCGTCGATCCGCTGAGCGTGGCGGACCTGGAGTCGGCGCCCGCCCAGCAGCCGTTTATGCGCCCCGAAAGCTCGTCGAATCTCGAAAAACTGTTTGCCGCCTGGGGCGTGCAATACGACCCCGCGAAAGTGGTGGCGGATTTGCGGGCCGTGACCCGGCTGCGCGGCGCCAACAATCAGCTCGAAGAGAGCCCCGTGTTTCTGTCGTTGGGGCCGGAGCATGTCAGCCGCGAGGACGCGCTGACGGCGCAACTGGAGACCTTGTTGCTGCCGTTCGCCGGCTCCTTCGCCTGCGAGGGCAATCAGGACCTGACCGTCACGCCGTTGATTCGCTCCTCGGCGCTGGCCGGGCGGGTGGACGCCATGTCGGCCCAGTTCGGCGCGGAGGCGGTGCGCCGCGGGTTCAAACCGGAACCCCTGCCGTTGACCATCGCCATGCGCTTGACGGGCAAGTTCAAGACGGCCTTCCCCGACGGCAAACCTAAAGAGGAGGCGGCGGACAAAGAGAAGGACGGGGAGCCGAAGGAAGCCGCCGCGTCGGCCGGGGAGAGCCTGAAGGAAGGAACCAGCGCCGTGTTGCTGGTGGCGGACACGGACCTGCTGTACAACCGCTTCTGCGTCGAAGAACTGAACTTCTTCGGCTTCAAGGCGCATCGGCCGCTCAACGACAACCTGAACTATTTCGCCAACGCGGCCGAACAGATGGCCGGCAGTTCGGATTTGATCGGGATTCGTTCCCGGGGCAGTTTCGCGCGGCCCTTCACTCGGGTGGACGCGCTGGAAGAGCAGGCGCGCCAGGAGTGGCAGGCCCGGGAACAGGCGTTGATGGACAGCCTGCAGCAGACCCGGCAGCAGCTTAGTCAGTTGGAGAGCCAGAAGGAACAGAACCAGCGCTTCATTCTCAGCGCGGAGCAGAAAGCGGCCATCACCCGCTTCAAACAGGAGGAACTGCGCATCAATCGGGAACTGAAGGAAGTGCGCAAGAACCTGCGCCGCGATATGGAGCGGCTGGGCACCAAAATCAAGCTCATCAATATTGCGCTGATGCCCGCCCTGGTCAGCCTGGCGGGCCTGGGCTACGGTCTGTATCGCAAACGCCACGGCTGAACCGCCGGGGGAGTTCGCGGCGCGTCAAGCAACGATCGAGGACAGGGAACGGAGACCATGAAAACGAAGAATCTAATCGGGATGCTGGTGCTGGCGGCGGTGCTGGTGGCCGCCGCGGTGTTCGTATCGCGGGAACGCGAGCCGGCGACGGCCGGCGCGGTCGGCAAGCTCGTGCTGCCCGACCTGCCGCTGGAACAGGTGCAGAAAGTGACGATCGGTTCGCCGCAGGGCACGGTGACCGTGGCGCGCGTGGAAGATCGCTGGACGGTGGCCGAGCGCTTCAACCACCCCGCGGACTTCAAACGCCTGAGCGGGTTGGTGACGCGCTTGGCGGAGTTGAAAATCGGGCAGGTCATGACGCTGGAAGAGAAACAGAAAGCGGCGCTGAAAATGGCGCTGCCGGGAACGGCCGCGGAGGCCGGCACGCTGGTGGAACTGTTCGACGGCGCGAACCGGCGGCTGGCCGCCCTGCTGGTGGGCGCCGAACACATGCGCAAGCCCCAGGACGAAGGCGGTTTTTACGGCGGCTACGGCGACGGCAGCTACGTCTCGCCCGACGGCGGACGCAGCGTTTACCTGGTGGCGCAGGTCGTCAGCGATCTCGAGACCTCCCCCAAGGATTGGCTCGACCGGGAGCTCTTCAGCGTGGATTCCGCGGCCGTGAGCAATGTGACGGCCACCAGCGCCACGGGCGAGACGCTGGAGCTGGAGCGGCCGGCCGACGGCGGGAGCCTGAAGCTCAAGGGGTTGGCGGAGAATGAGGAGTTGGACAGCGGCAAACTCTATTCCATCGAAGCGGCCCTGAGCTACTTGCGCGCGGATGACGTCGCCGATCCGGCGCTGAGCGACGAGGCGTTGGGTATGACCACGGCTGCCGTGTTTCGCGTCACGACCAAGAACGGCGAGGTTTACACGGCGCGGATTGGCGGGGCCGTCGCAGGCACTGGCCGCCGCTACGCTCGCTTCGAGGCGGCGCTGCTGCCGGCGCCGCCGGCGCCCGAGCCGCCGCCGGTCGCGGACACCAACGCGGCGGCCGGCGCCACCAACGCCCTGGCGGAGGCCAAAGCCAAAGCCGAGGAGCGCAAGAAGACGGAGGAGAAGATCGCATCCCTGAACGCCAAATTGAAGGCCTGGACCTACGCGATCGAGTCCTACAAGGCCGACGCCATGACGCCCACGCGCTCGGCGTTGGTGAAACCAAAAGAGAAGAAGGAAGAACAACCCCCACCGCCGCCGGAAACGGCCGTGACCAACGCGGCGCCGCAAGCGGCCGTGACTAACGCGCCGCCGGAAGCGGCCGCGACCAATACCCCGCCGGCGCCGGCCGAGAACACCGAGCCGCCGGCGCCGACCGGCGGGGAAAAACCGGCAGGGGCGGGATCGTAACCGTCGGCCCCGCGCCGCCGGGCGGCGGCGCCGGGCCGGTCGAATGCGGAGGAGCGAACGCAGGAGCGGGAATACCGATGAACGTGGACATTGCCAAAACCACCGATCTGATCGGGCGACAGGCGCAAGCCATCGAGGCGCTGCGTCAGGAAGTCAACAAGGTCCTGGTCGGACAGGAAAAGCTGCTCGACCGCATGCTGATCGCCCTGATCACCGGCGGCCATATTCTCTTGGAAGGCGTGCCGGGCTTGGCCAAGACCACCGCCGTCAAAACGCTGGCCGAAGCGCTGGGGCTGCAGTTCCACCGCATTTCGTTCACGCCGGACTTGCTGCCGGCGGATGTGATCGGCACGATGATCTTCAATCAGAAAGAAGGCACCTTCGCCCCGCGCAAGGGGCCGGTGTTCACGAACCTGCTGCTGGCGGACGAAATCAA
>Ga0101944_10005959_pt1 | contig 13329 bp, 10 predicted proteins | sample DewCreD2012metaG_FD_75245 | JGI IMG/M metagenome (GOLD analysis project Ga0101944, IMG submission 75245) | Hot spring sediment bacterial and archeal communities from British Columbia, Canada, to study Microbial Dark Matter (Phase II) - Dewar... ... | reverse complement strand
GGCGGAGGCCGTGAGCAGACACTCCTGGATTGTTTCCTCGGGCAATGCGCCCAGGCTGGCGAGAATCCCGCCGTCCGTGTCCTCGGAAACCAGGTAGACCACCCCTTTGCCCAACTGCTGCTCTTCGAGGGATGCCTGGATGGCGACTCTCCTCGCCCAATACTCGATACCCTTGCCGTCGAGGGCGAGAACCACCGCTCCTTTCAAACCCCGTCGGCGAATGCCCACAAAGCCGATCCGGCTCTCATCGCTCATGCCGTGGAACAGGTGGATGACGATCCCATCGCTTCCCTGAAGAAGCCCCACCACATGCGCCGTGAAGTCCGCGGGCAAAGGATGGCTCTGATAGCTCAATTGTCCCGATTCGTCGAAAAGCACGATCGCTCGCAGTCGAGCGGCATCAGTCAACGCCTTGAGGTCGGTGGCAGCCGCCGTGCCCGTCGTTTCAGGAGAATCGATGGAGCGGGCCACATCAATCAGCGCACCCGCCAAGGTTTCCTGCAGGGAGAAAGCCTCGTCGTCCAGGGCGAAAGCGGTGTGGAGACTCTGGAATCGGTTCTCGCTGCGCAGGATCAGCTCGAATTTCTCTTTCGAAGACTGCTCGATGACTTCCGCTATGTAAAGGGCCTTGCTCTTCAGCCCGTCCCAAAGGAGATCCTCGAGTCGCCTCAGGTCCATCATCGCCGTGCTGAGGAAAAGGACCGCGAAAAGCAGAAAGACCAGGGCCACGGCCAAAGGCTGGAGGAAGCGGCGGGACGATCGAGCGGTGGAAACCTGCTGAAGCTCTTGATTCTTGCCCGTCATGGGCGATTCCTCCGGTTCCAAGGCAGATAAAACACCCGCCCAAGCTCGGCCTCCTGGGCGTGAGACACCTCGGAAGCGAGCACCATCGGCAGGATGAAGATGACGAGCACAAAAACTGGTTTGATCACGTGAAGATCGCTCCCTTTTCTTTCCAATAACTCTATCGGGCGATTGGGCAATTTTTATACCATTTCCATTCCGGCGACATCAATGCCCACAGCTCGTGAAATCAGCATGTTAGGAATCACCCCTCAGCCGATGGCTCCCCCGTTTCGACAAAACTGTCGAAGGAGCGGGCTGGATTCAACCCGATATGTCGAATTCTCCAACTGTCTGAAAGAAAAGGATTTTGTTCGAACACACCCTTGACGGAGCGCGACATTCTTTGCCGGCACACGATCACCTTTCGAAGGCGGAGTCATGGTCTCCTCTGAAAAACAAATAAAGTCATATCAATAGATTGAACGTTCAGAGGCCGCTATGGCATGACCATTGCCCTGACTGGTTGCCAAGATGATTTGCTTTGCAGTGAACCAATGAGGGAGGTCAATGAAATGAAAAAGGTGATCGTGTTCAGCGTGGCAATAGTACTGGCGGCTTCGAGCGCATGGGCTTTTCGCGGCGGCTGCGGCATAGGGGCGGGGAGCGGGATGAATCCTTATTTTGCATCGACCCTGGGGCTGACCGAAGACCAGAAGGCGCAGATTCAACTGAAGCAACAGGCTTTTCAGGAAGAGATCGGCCCACTGCGGGATAAGCTGTTCAGCACGAAGATGGAGCTGCGCAATCTGTGGGCGGAGGCCAGTCCTGACCAGGCCAAGATTACGGCCAAGCAGAAGCAGATACAAGCTCTGCAGGCCCAAATCCAGGAGAAGGGCACCCAGTATCAGCTGGAATGTCGTGAGATTCTCACCGCCGAGCAGCAGGAGAAACTGGGCACTTCGGTGGCCTACCGTGGCGGGTGGGGTGGTCCCGGTCGAAAGATGCGCGGCTGGTAGGCTCCCGGCTGGAGGCATGGGGCAGAACGATTTCCCCTTATCGGGACCCGGACCGGTACCGCCGCTGAACGGCGCCGGTCGCCCGGAACCAACGGAGGACCACATGAAGCGATCCGCAGCTCTCGCCATAGCTTTGGCAATCTCCCTCTTCCTTCCTGCGGCTGAAACGTTTGCCAGGGGAGGCCCGCGCTGGCAGGGAAGCGGCGGCTGGGGACCCGGGGAGAGCTATAACAGGATGTACGACCCGAAGTCGGTGGAAAACCTGACCGGCGAGGTGACGAGTGTGGAACAAATGACTTCCCTGAGAGGAATGTCCTACGGCATCCAGTTGATGATCAAGACGGACAACGAGACCATACCCGTTCACCTGGGTCCCGGATGGTTCATCGAGAACCAGGACGTGAAGATCGTCACTGGGGACAAGGTGCAGGTGAAGGGATCCCGGATCCTGTTCGATGGCAAACCGGCCGTCATTGCCGCAGAACTGGCCCGGGGCGATGACGTTTTGAGGCTTCGCGATGAAAACGGCTTCCCCATGTGGAGCGGTTGGAGACGTCGCTGAACTTGAGATGCATGCCATGCAGCCAGGGCAATCGGACTCGATCCTTCCTCTCTTCCCAAATGGAAATAGGCAAATGATTTCGGATGGATTACCGGCAGTGTCCGCCCAGGAACGGGGTGCCTCGCGACCCGAAAAGGCCGGGAGGGCCATCTGATCCATGTGGCCTTCCTCATATCTATTGACTCTTTTCCTCCTCCTGAATGTGGTGGGCTGCGCGGTACTGCAGCCCACCGACCCCTATGCGCCCGTATTCCACCCCAGGTCTTTTCTGTCGAGCAGCCCTGCGAAAACGCCCGAGCCGATGAAGCCCGACGTAGCGGGAGAGCCCCTCACCCTGGATCGCTGCATCGAGGTGGCGCTGGCCAACAATCCGGAACTGGCGGCCACCGGCCGTGAGGTTTCGGCTTCCGGTTTCAGGGTCGACCAAGCTCGTGCTCAGCGCTGGCCCAGTGTGAGCGCTGAAAGCGGCTACAGCCGGTTTCTGGACCCCCAGCGGCTCGTTCAGGCCCGCTTCAACGGAGAGCCCGGCCTTTTCGATGAGAATCTCGGGCGCACGGACTTCACCATCCGGATGCCTCTTTTCACGGGAGGCCGCATCATCAACGAAATCGCCGCGGCGGAGCTCGTGCGGCAAGCCGAGGAGAACCGTCTGGCGAGGACCGGCGAGGAGCTGGTTTTCAACGTCAGCAGTTTTTTCTACGCCATTCTGGGTGAGCGAAAGGTGATTCAGTCCCTCGAATTCTCCGTCGGCGCCATGGAGGAGCACCTGAAGCGGGTGAACGCCCTTCTCGCCGCCCAAAAGGCGGCCCGGGTGGACCTGCTGCGTACGGAAGTTCGGCTGGCCGACCTGCGCCAAAGCCTGGTGAAGGAGCAAAACGTCCTGGCGCTCCAGAAACGCGTCCTGGCCGGACTCATGGGCCTGGACTACGACACGGAGCGCTTCGGGGTGGAAGGCAAGCTCACGTTCGAGGAGGTTTCCCTGGACGCCGGGGTCCTCACGGCCGAGGCCCTGGACGATCGTCCCGACTACCTGGCTGCTCGATCCCGGCTTGAAGCTCAGGCACGGCGTGTGGACGTCGCCCGGGCCGGTCATTTGCCGACGGTTTCCGTCGTGGCGAATTACGGCCTCCGAACGGATCTGTCGGAACATGACGAAGATACCGGCAACGTCGGCGTTGCGGCCACTTTCCCCTTGTTCGAGGGAGGTCGCGTGATGGCCAGGGTGGAAGAAGAGCGGGCGAATCTGGCTGCGGCCCAGGAGCGGCTCCGAAAGCTCGAGCTTCAGATCCGCCAGGAAGTGGAAACCGCCGTCCTCGAAGTCCGGTCGAGCAGTGAACGGGTGCGCGCTTTGGCCAAAGCCATCGACCAGGGCCGGGAGAGCCTTCGCATCGAACGGCAGAAGTACGATTTGGGGCTGGGCTCCATCACCGACGTTCTGGACGCCCAGTCCGCTCTGCTCCAGGCGGAAACCAATACGTACCGGGCCATGGCCGATTTCCGTTTGGCCCTCGCACGGCTCGATCTGGCTACGGGAAAAAAACGCTTATGAGGAAGTGGATTCCTATACTGCTGGCGGCCCTGGTCCTGCTCTTCGGGATTTGGCACATCCGGAGCTCTCAGGGGCAGGGGGCACCCGAAGATGATGCGAAGGCGTCATCCCAATCCGGCCCCAAAACAAGGATCGAATCGTCAACGGCCCCGAAAACGTCTCAGAAAGGACCGGGGCTCCCGGCAGTCATGACCGAGAGAGTACAGCCACGGAGCCTCACCAGAAGCCTGGAGCTCACCGGCTCGGTGGCGGCAGCCCGAATGGCCCGCGTGGCCTCCCCCGGTGAAGGCCCGGTCGTTGACTGTAAGGTGCGGGAAGGCGACACCGTCCGGAGAGGAGAGAGGCTGCTGAGCATCGGAAGAAATACGGCAGCCCAGGCCCTGGTTGCGGCGGCGCAGGCCGCGTTCAAGGAGCAGGAGCAGGAGTTTGCTCGCACGCGGCAGCTGGTCGAAAGCGGGGCCATCCCCGGGGCCCAGCTCGACACGGCCCGGTCCAAGTACGAGAGTGCCAAAGCGCAGATGGCCAAGGCCCGGGAGAGTGCGGCGGACTATTCCATCACCGCTCCATGGGCCGGGATCGTGAGCAAGGTGCTGGTTTGGGACGGCGATTACGTTTCTCCGCGCTCACCCCTCGTGGAGATGTTCGACCCCGACAGCCTGGTGATCCGGTTTTCCGTCCCCGAAGCGGAGGCCACGGGGATGCGCGAGGGACTCGAGGTGAAGGTGCTCCTGGACGCCTATCCAGGCAACAGCTTCAGCGGGCGAGTGAGCCGGGTCTATCCCGAGCTGGACGCCCGTATGCGCACGCGCAGTGTTGAAGCCACCCTGGTCGATTCAGTTCATCTCATTCCGGGGATGTTCGCCCGAATCGAGGTTATCCTCCAGTCGATTCCCGATGCTCTGATGGTTCCCTCCGCGGCGGTCGTCGTTACGCCCAAGGGGGAGCGTATCGCCTTTGTTGTGGAGGATGGAAAGGCCATGCAACGGAGAGTGGAAACCGGGGTCGAAAAGGAAGGCAGAATCCAAATCCTGAGGGGTATCCGAGTGGGGGAACAGGTGATCGTCTCGGGTCATGAGAAGCTCAGGGACGACGCGGAAGTGCGGGTCCGGGAAGGAGAGGTCCAATGAGAGTCACCCGGCTTGCCGTAACCCGCCGCACCGCGACCGGCGTCATCGCTCTGGCCCTTGCCGTGCTAGGCGTTTACGGGCTCCTGCAGCTACCAGTCAACTTCCTTCCGGACATCACCTACCCGATGATCCGCGTCCACGTGTGGTGGCGCGGCGCCACTCCCTCGGAGATCGAGACCAACCTTGCAGCCCCCATCGAGCGCCAGATGGCCACGGTGGACGGACTCGATTTTCTCGAGTCATCCTCCATCGAAGGCATGTATACCCTGGTGGCCAACTTCCGCTATGGGGTCAACCTGGATGTCGCTTACCAGGATTCGTTGGCGGCCATGGCGCGGGTCGCGCGGCAGCTCCCCAGGGATATCGACCCGCCCGTCGTCATCAAGGCAGACCCGTCCCAGCTTCCCGTCGTGCAGCTCACCATCAGCTCCGAGGATTGGGACCTGGTGAAGCTTCGAACCTGGACCGAAAACTGGCTTCAGGACCAGTTGCTCGCCGTTCCCGGCGTTGCGGGGACCGACATCGTCGGGGGACTCAAAAGGGAAGTCCGGGTTCACCTGGATCCCAACGGAATCGAGAAATATGGCCTTTCGCTGCCGGCATTGATCAAGAAACTTCAGGACGAGAACATCGAGCAGTTTGGAGGGCGTGTCACGACGGGGCCCCGGGAGCTCATCGCCCGCACCATGGGGGAGTTCCACTCCGTTGAGGACATCCGTTCGGTGGTCGTCGCCAAGGAGCTTCGCAATGTGAGCGGTCCCCGTGACAGCCGCGACGCGAGCCATTTGGGAGCCGTGGTGACCCTTGGAGACATCGCGACCGTCGAGGACGCCCACGAGGAGGTCCGCGTCGTCACGCGGCTGGACGGTAAGCCGTGCGTCAAGCTGAGCGTTCTGAAGCAGGCCGATGCGAACACCGTCGAGGTCGCCGAAGCCGTGGGCCGCAGAATCCGGGAACTGCAGGCGAGCGTTCCGGCGGGAATCCAGCTGGGAATGGTGGAAAACCAGGCCGACTACGTCATCCCGGCCCTCAAGGGGGTTCGAAATGCCGCCTTCGAGGCCGCCGTCCTCGTTCTCCTGGTCGTATACCTGTTTCTCGGGAGCTGGCGCCATGTTGTGGTGATGCTCCTGGCGCTTCCCGTAACCCTCATCCTCAACTTCGGTCTCATGAAGCTGGGGGGATTCTCTCTCAACATCTTCTCCCTCGGCGGCCTGGTCGTGGCCATCGGCGTAGTGCTCGACAACTCCATCGTGGTGCTCGAAAACATCACCCGGCTGCAGCGCCGACATCCGGACAGCCCGGTTGCTGAGGTGGCGGTATCGGCCACCTCCGAAGTGGGGCCTGCCATTTTGGCGGCGACGCTTTCGATTATTGCCCTGTTCGTCCCGTTTTTGCTCGTTCCTGGACTCACGAGCCTTCTCTTTCAAGAGCTCATCCTGGTCATTGCGGGGATCGTATGCATCAGCCTGGGTGTCGCCGTGACGCTCACCCCGATGTTCGCCGTCATGCTGACCGCCCGGCGAAACGGCGGCGAGGTCGAGGAGAGCCGATTTGAACGGTTCTTTGCCAGGATCGTCCAGGGATACGGTTGGATTCTCGCTCATGCGCTCAAGCTGCGATGGGCCGTAGTCCCTGTTTTTGCCGCTGTTTTCGTGGGGGCTGTCCTGCTCATCCCACGTCTCGGAAGTGAGTTTCTTCCCGCGGTGGATGACGGCCGCATCGTGGTGAAAGTCAAGCTCCCAACCGGATCGTCGGTCCGCGAGACGGACAAGGTCCTCACTCAGCTCGAATCGAAGATCGCGAATGACCCGCTCATAGAGAGCTATTACACGCTCGTGGGCGGAAAGGTGTGGGGGCTCTACACTTACGAGATCGCCAACGAGGGAGAGATCAACATCCAACTCGTGCCGAGACATGCCCGAAAGGTCAGCACCGCGGAGACTATCGCGAGGTTGCGAGGTGTGGTTGGACAGGTCCCTGTCCCGGGGGGCAAGGCCATGGTCATGCAGGCCAAGCTGAAAGGGCTGCGGAAGCTGGGGGATGCAGACATCGAGGTGAAGATCAAGGGGCAGGAGCTGAGTGAGCTGTTCGACTTGGCCCGCCACACGGCCGAGACCATGAGTGGTCTCCGTCAATTTACCAACGTTTACGTTGCCATGGACATGACCAAACCCGAGCTTCAGATCAAAGTCGACAGGATCCGTGCGGCCGAGCTCGGGGTATCCGTGGCGGACGTGGCCGCCACGACGCGGTCGCTGGTGAGCGGCGCCGTTGCAACACGATTCAGGGATGGAATCGATTTTTACAGTGTCCGCGTGATGATTCCCGAGGATCGGATACGGTCCAGGCAGGATATCGAGAACCTCGTTTTGAGATGCGCCCAGGGAGGGTACCTCAGACTCCGTGACGTGGCCGCGGTGGAGCAGGCGGTGGGACCGGTCGAGATCGCCCGCGAAGACCAGATGAAGGAGGTGATTGTGCGAGGGGACGCCGTCTCCGGCGTCAGCGTGGGACAGGCCCTCGCCTCCCTCAAGACGGCCATGGAAAAGGTGCAGGCCCCGGTGGGTTATACCCTTTCCTACGGAGGCCAGGCCCAGATGATGGCTGATATGAAACGGACGGTCCTTCTTATCCTCGCTTTTGCCGTGTTCTTCTCGTTCGTGGTTCTCGCGGTTCAGTTCAACAGCCTGAAGCTCCCGGCCCTCATCCTGGGCTGCGTGCCCTTCTGCCTGGCGGGCATGGTCTACATGCTCCACGCCACAGGGCTTCCCATGGGATCCACCGTGCTGATCGGGCTCCTGATTCTGGTGGCGTCGACGGTGAACCAGGGGGTGCTGCTGCTGACCTTTGCCGAGGATTTGCGTCGTAAAGGGCGATCCGCTCTTGACGCCGTGATCCATGCGGCTATGATCCGGCTTCGTCCCGTGTTGATGATTTCCCTGTGTATCATCACGGGCTTCGTACCTTTGGCATTGAATTTGGAGGAGGGTGGAGACATGCTGCAGCCCATGGCTGCGGGAGCCATCGGAGGGCTCATGCTCGGCATTCCAGTCGCGCTCTTCTTGATGCCGTGCGTTTACATGATTTTTTCTCGAAGCATGAAATCCTGAGCTTCATGCGGAAACGACCCAGGGAGGACTTTGTGAGAAATCATCTGCGTTTTGGAACTCTGACCTTGATTTTCATCCTGGCAATGGTGCTTGGCCTGTGCGGGGTTTCCTGTAGTGCGAATGAGCCTTCGGGAGTGCCCGACGTGCCCGTCAAGGGCAAGGTCACCATGGTGGACGTGGGAGCCAAGGAATGCATCCCGTGCAAGATGATGGCCCCCATCATGGAGGAACTCGAGCGGGAGTACCATGACACCGGCAGGGCCGCCATTTTCTTCATCGATGTCTGGAAGCACAGGGACCAGGCCCAGAGGTTCGGGCTCCGCGTCATACCGACCCAGATCTTCTATGACAAGGACGGCCGGGAGGTCATGCGCCACGAGGGCTTCATGGACAAGAAAACCATCGTGGCCGTGCTCCAGAAGCTGGGGGTGGAATAGGCCTCCTGCCGGCGCCGGCGGCGCCGGGCGCAGGTGAGGCGCGAGCCTCCCGCGATTTCCCGAAAGGCTCGAAACGATGGAAAGGGCCGTGAAGGGCTGGTTTCAACTGGAAACCAGGAACTTGGAGCCAGGAACTGATAAGAGCAGGAGGGAGAATGTTCGAGCAGGTTTTTCTCACCATCAACGGGTGGATGATGGGCGGTGTGGTCGTCGCCGCCGTGGGCTGTTTTCTCTGGGGAATGGTGAGCGTGGCCTTCAGTCCATGCCACATCGCGTCGATTCCCCTCATCGTGGGCTACGTGGCCGGCCAGGAAAAGGCCCTCAAAGCCCGGGACGCGGCGGCGTACGCCGGAATCTTCAGCACCGGCCTCTTTCTCAGCATCGCCCTGGTGGGCATCGTCTGCTCACTGCTGGGAAGGATGCTCGGGGAAGTGGGTCCCTACTGGACCATTCTGGTCGGCGCCATCCTCATCTGGGTGGCCCTGGACATGTGGGGCGTCTCCCAATGCTCCATGTCGGGGAGCCTCATGGGGCGCATCAAGGTCAAGGGCATGGCGGGCGCCTTCGTCCTCGGCCTGGCCTACGGGATTCTCTCCGGCTCCTGCACCTTCGGCTTCATCGCCCCCATCCTGGCCATCATCACTATCCAGCAGAAGATCCTGATCGGGATCGTCTACATCGTGCTCTTCGGCATCGGCCACTGCATCCCCATCGCCGTTGCGGGAAGCTCGACAGCCACCGTGAGGAGGCTTCTTGAGAGCAGCTCCTTCCACGAGGGCAGCCAGTGGTTCAGGAAGTGCGCCGGCGCGGCCATCGGCCTGCTGGGCCTTTACTTTGTCATGAGGCCCTTTGTGGGCATTTCGTGATATATTGCTGTTCCATCAAAAGCCCGACCTGATATGCCGACCCCTCAATGCGGCGCGGGCTTCAGTCGGCTCGGCGGGCAGCACAACTCAAGGAGGACAACGGGGAATGCGATGCTTTCTGTTCAATCTCGGAAGGCGGGCGACGGCTCTGATCATGGGGCTTCTGGCCGCCTGGCTGTCCTGGGGATCGGCTTCCGCAAGCCAGTTTCAGGGGAATCTTCTGCTCGCTGCCGGCTCCCTGGGGGGCCCTTCCATCCTGGTCCCTGAAAACAACCATGACTTCGGCGAGGTCAATGAGGGGGCCAAGGTTGTCCACGACTTCATCGTCGAAAACAGGGGCACCAGTGAGCTCGCCATCACCAAGGTGAGCCCCGACTGAGGCTGCACCGTCGCCCATTTCGATCGGGCGATCCCTCCCGGCGGGAAGGGTCAGATTCGCCTGGAAGTCAACCTTTCAGGATACAAGGGCAGGGTGAGGAAGATCACCACGGTCAAGTGCAACGACCCTCATAGACCGCAGCTTGAGCTGGTCATGCACGGAACCGTCCGAACCCTGATCGACATTCTGCCCTCCAACACGCTCTCCTTCCGGGGCAGGGCGGAAAGGCTCGAGCCCAAGACCGTTGAACTGGTCGGAGGCCCTTTTCCCTTCCGCATCACGCACACCCAAAGCAACCTCGAGGGCCGCGTGGCCCATGAACTGGAGACCGTGGAAGACGGAAAAAGGTATCGCCTCAAGGTCTCCAATCTCGTCCAGGAGGGCGACTACTCGGGAGCCTTGTGGCTTCACACGGATCTGCCCCAGAAGCCCTATGTGACGATCCGGATCACCGGAGCCGTCGAAGGGGAGGTCAGCGTCAACCCCAAGTCGCTTTTCATCGGCAAGATGTCCGCCCAGCAGGCGGCCAGATCGGGCAGCGTGGTGGTGAGCGGCAACAGCGGAAAGCCCTTCAAAATCACCAGGCTCAACCACGACGAGAAGCTCATCACCGTGACTCAGCATCCCATCGAGGGTCAAAACGGTTACAGACTTGAGATCACCCCGCGACTGGAGGACCTGGCGCCGGGGGCTCGCGTGCAGACCGTGCTCACCGTCGAAACGGACCTGACACCCGGAGGAAAAAACGAGGTACTGATCCAGCTCTTCAACACTCGGTGAACCTTGACGACTCATGCCGGGTGCGCGGTTCTCATGAAATCGAATCAAGCACAGGCTGCCCGGCCCCAAAGCGGGACACGGTGGGATTCCTCCTTCAAGAGCAACTACTGCTCAATGGCTGGGGAGCCCGTCAGCCCGAGAAGCTGTCGAGCCAGCCGGGCTCCAGCGCGGTTCATTTCCGCCATGTGGGGATCGTGCTCACCACCGCGCTCCGCATCCGCCAGCAGGGCCTCGACTGCTTCCTTTCCGTCCTTGTCCTTCACGGCCTCGCGAGGCGTCCTGCCGCCCAACGCCGGGATCTCCATGTCCACCCATGATTCCCAGTGCCTCCGCATGAGCTCGGCCGCCTGCCGGCGGAATTCCGGGTCCTGCATCAGCGCTTCGTGCTCCGGAGAAGGCAAGGTCCCCAGGTCCGTCATGTCTTCATCCTTCAACATGGCGTCAAGGCTTCGGATTTCCTCGATCCGAAAGCGGGCTCCGGCCCCGAGTCTGGCTTCGATCTTGCGGCGGATTGTCCTGGCCCTCTTCGCCGAGTTGACTTCCGCCGTCAGTCGGTCCCCATCGATCATGATGCGGCCGAGGATGGTGGCGGGCAGTCCGGCGCGGGCCTTGCTCCCCTTGCGGTCCCACAGGATCTCCGCCCGCCGGATGTGTCCATCGGCGTCCCTCTCAGCCTCCTGACGGAGCTCGACCGCTTTCCTGGTGACGCACAGGGTCACCAGTTTTTCAAAGGCCGCATCGGCTGAATCGATGTCATAAACCACCTTGTGGAATTGCAGCTTGTCCCCATCGGTGTTGCTTATTCGGGGCGGGGCAAACAGAAACCGGTCGATATCCAGGTAAAGCTCCCGCAGTTCCATATCCATGTCAATGAGGACTTCCTCGGAAAGGCTTCCCGCTGCCGCGGCAAGCTCCCCACGAAACTCGATGATCATGGGTTTGATGCGCGGCGGCATGACATAGGAGCTCAACCCCACGATCATGCCGACACCGTCGATGGTCACCGCGCGTCCGAATACAATGTCGGAAACCTTGACATGGTGGGAGGCGGTACGCTCCTGAACGAGGATGCGGCTCCCGGTCATTATATCCCGCAGCTGAATCGTCCTCCCCGGATTCACCTCCAGGATCTCGTAAAAGGTATAGGGCTTGCGGTTGACTGCCGCGATAAATCTGCGCTCGATGGAGTCCAGCCGCGATCCCTGCTCCTCGGCGTACAGCTCGGCCATGGTCCGTTCGGACGGGCCTTCAAGCTCGATTGCGGCGTCCAGGGGATTGTATTCCCAGTTGAAGACGAACCACGGCGAGAAAAGCTGCATGTGCCGATCCATGAGGGCGGCATCCGGAAGACCATCCTCCTCATGGGGCCACAGAAAATACTCCTCCCAGGCCACCAGCATGGATGCTTCGCCGTAAACGCGCCTGGCCACCCGGAGCAGGCGGTCGAACAGTCTGTCGTGGACTTCGTGCAACCGCCTGTAGTCCAGCTCCTCCGGCGCCGTGACCTTGGTGAGTATACAGCATTTCTTGAACTTCTTACCGCTGCCGCAGGGGCAGGGGGCATTGCGGCTGATCTTCAAGGGTTTAACCTCCCAGGTAGGCCCTGGCCTGGCCGTGGATGGTGGGACTCGCGGCCTCGGACACCTCCTCCAGGATGCGCCGCAGCGAGGCCGTCACCTTTTCCCGCAGCTCGGGCTTCAAGCGGTTCACGTGCTGAAAAGTGTTCAGCAAACGGCTCGTGGTGGTGGCGTTGACGGGGGCCAGCCCGATGATCGTGTCCACCAGCCACTGGATGCCACGGTCGGTCCAGACCATCTTGTTGTTGGCAGCCATGGGAAGGAACAGGGCCCGGGACCAGGTCGGGATGTTCACGTCGAAGGTCGGCCGCCTTCTTTCCTCTTCAATGCGGTCGAAGACGTCCTCGCAGGTTCCGCTCGACACCACCCGCAGATAATTGGCATACCCGCTCAGGTGGCCGACCCACTGTCTGTAAACCTCCTCCATGACCTGCAGGCGGGCCGGACTCGAGCTCCGGTTGAGAGCCAGGAGCGCGGCCACGCGGTCGTTGGCCATGGTGGCCTTTCGAAAGTGATCGAGAATCAGCTGGTGGCTCTCGGGAGAATCGTCCACGACGATGAGGTCCAGGAGCACCTGCTTAAGAAAACGGTCCTCGATCCCGTGGCGGGGCGATGCATGCCGTGGAATCGTGGAGGTGTCGAGAGCCTGGAAGTGCTCCAGCAGGCGGTCCCGGTACATGCGATTCACGGTGAGCATCAGCTTTTCCCTGGCCAGCACCAGCTCGCGGACCCAGGTGACATACCGGCGGTTGAGGGGCGGCTCGTCGATACGCAGAAAATAAGCCTTCAGGGCCGACGGCAGAGTCCGATCCTCGAGGATTTCCCCGTACAGCACCAGCCAGTCGGGACTGATGACCTCCGCGGTTTGCTCGAGGAGCTTGATCCGCTCCCAGTCCGTGAGCTGCCGCATGGCCTCGAGCCGGCTGCACGGGTTCGGGTCCAGGCGCGCCTGCCTGCGCAAAGAGTCCGGCGTCGCGCTGTCGTCCCGAAACGTTCCGTAGAAGGATGCGCCGCGGTTCATGGACGCGAAGGCCGGACGCGCCGCCACATTGTCGATGACCAGCTCGGCCTCGAAATCCCTCAGCTCGAAGACCCGGGCGGTTCCCGCCATGTCCGCCCCCCGCTCGTCCACCAGCGCCA
>Ga0101944_10005952_pt1 | contig 13329 bp, 11 predicted proteins | sample DewCreD2012metaG_FD_75245 | JGI IMG/M metagenome (GOLD analysis project Ga0101944, IMG submission 75245) | Hot spring sediment bacterial and archeal communities from British Columbia, Canada, to study Microbial Dark Matter (Phase II) - Dewar... ... | reverse complement strand
CTGATAAGGGATTACCCATACGGAAATCGGTTCGGGATAGGCTTTTACGCCAGAAACAGGCTGTATCAAAGGGGGAGCGCGGTGAGGCCTTTGCGGATGTGGTGCGACGGCTCGGATTGGATTAGCTATCGTGTATCGTATTTACATCCTGGACACAGCTACGCAGGAGCTATCAGGTTTGGACAAGGCTGTAAGCCGCCGCGTCGTCGATCGCATCAATTGGTTGGCTGCGAACCTGGATGCGATCAGGCTGGAAGCCTTGACAGGTGACTTTGCAGAACTCTACAAACTTTGTGAAGGCGATTATCGGGTCATCTATGAGGTTCTTCGCGAGGAACGGACCATTGTGATCCACGCGATTGGACACCGACGAGAGATCTATCGAAAGCGTTAAAAATATCATACGTGTCCCTTTTGACAAAAGCGCATGCGGTCTAAGGGATCAGGTTTGGTCATGCGAAGCCATGACCTGAACCCCATGTTGGACAAGCCCGTTGGTGGCCATCTGTTTCTTCTGCCTCCTGACCCCTGTTTCCTACCTCCTGTTCCAAACCTCCCTCACTGGATCATAAAGATACGCCTTCGAGGAATACCTGTATCATTATTATCCATTGGTTCAATTTCTTGAAGCACGCTTATTGATCCTCTATTCTCTATGAATCCAGTATCCATCGGGGAGCGCGGGGTCATGACATTGGTTGGCATCATCCTTGCTTTAACGTATGCAGGGAAACGGGAACGCCCCGAACTTCAATTCATTATCCTCAACAAAAGGAGATTTTTATGAACAGAGACAAATGGGTAAGAACAAGTACGGCTGTCATGTTGGTCGGATTGCTGTTGTGGACGGGATCGGCCTTTGCCGGAAAAAACAAAGGCTTCGGCCCTGGAATGGGTGCTGGAAATCCACCGTGTTTCGCAACACTGACTGCAGATCAGCAGAAACAGTTTACCGAATTGCAGCAGAAATTTTACAACGATACCCAAAGTCTTCGCCAGCAGATTGCAGAAAAACGGGCGGAATTGAATCTGGAAATGACCAAGGCCACTCCGGATGTTGCCAAAGCGCAAGCGATCCAGAAGGAACTATCCGCCCTCCAGGCCGAGTTGGATCAACAACATGTGGCTCACATGATCGAAATGAAAAAGATATGCCCCACGATGGGAGCTGGCAGAGGAATGGGCATGATGCATGGTGGGCACATGATGGGCATGGGGATGATGGGGCCTCCTGCTGCAACCGCTCCGAAGGCCCAATGAAGCGTGTGTAAGAAAGAACGCGCCTGACTGCGAATAGGGCAGGCGGCCGATTGAAAACGATTTCAAAGACTTTCCTGGTTTTCCTCCTGGTTTGGAAGCCGGTCTCATACGACCGGCTTCTCTGTTTTCTACGATTCGTACTTGAAGGACAGTTTCACCCGCGTCCGATAGGCGACGACCTTTCCATCCTCCAGCTTCATATCCTGCATGGTCACTTCGGCGATTCGGAGCTCACGCAAGGTCTTGGAGGCCGTTTCGACGGCTTTCTTGGCGGCATCCTCCCAGGATGTCTCGCTGGTTCCCACAAGTTCGATCACCTTGTACACGCTCTCAGGCATAGATCCTCCTTTCCAAGAAAACGTTTGGGGAAATGGGTTCCGGTTGTCCGGAACAGGCCGACAGATAGAACGAAAAGGAAAGGTTTGGTTGGGAAGTGAACCCGTGCCAGGGGAAAAGAACTCAAGAGATTCTTGTTTCAGTAAGAGAAAAAGGATGGGTTGGATGTCGGGATCGAATGGAACGACTGTTTCTTCTATATCCCAAATCGATCCAGCCGTCAACGCATCCAAGAAAAATTGTTCATCAGGAATGCGCCTGCGCCCAGTTGTCGCCAATGGCAACGTTCACCTTCAGGGGCACCCGAAGCGGCCATATGCCTTCCATGATCTGTCGGACCATGCCGATCAGTGGCTCCACTTCATCTTCCGGGGCTTCAAATACCAGTTCGTCATGAACCGTCATCAGCATGACCGATTGCATTCCGGCTTTCATAAGGGCTTCATCCATTCGGATCATGGCCAGTTTGATGAAGTCCGCGGCCGTTCCCTGAACGGGCGTGTTCACAGCAGCCCTTTCGGCAAACTGTCGGACGACGGTATTGCTGCTGGTGATTTCCGGGAGCAAGCGAATTCTTCCCAAAAGCGTTTCGGTTTTACCGGTAGTCCTTGCCGATGCGATGGTGCCGTCGATGAATGCTTTGATGCCTCGGTACCTGTCGAAATAGGCGTCGATAATCGACTTGGCCATTTTTACGGATATGCCCAGGTCCTTGGATAGGCTGAAGGCCCCCATACCGTATAGAATGCCGAAATTGACCGTTTTGGCCTGTCTTCGCAATTCCGGTGTCACTGCATCCTCCGGTACCTGAAACACCTCGGATGCCGTTCTGGTGTGGATGTCCTTGTCTTCGAGAAAAGAGCCCACGAGAAGGGGATCGTCGGAGCAATGCGCCAGAATGCGCAGCTCGATCTGGGAATAATCGGCAGAAACCATCTTCCAGCCGGGTCTCGGAACGAAGGCCTCGCGGATCATTCTGCCTTCTTCGGTCCTTACCGGGATATTCTGAAGATTCGGGTCCGAGCTGCTGAGCCTTCCGGTTGCCGTCACCGTCTGGTTGTAGGAAGTGTGAATCCTACCGGTTGTTGGATGCACCATATCGATCAGCGAATCGGTATAGGTGGATTTCAACTTGGCAATCGTTCGGTGGCGCAGCACCAGATTGGGCAGTTCGTGATGCAGGGCCAGTTCGGTCAGCACATCGACATCCGTCGAGTAGCCGGACCTCTTTTTCGTCTTTTTCTGCGTCGGCAGCTTCAGTTTTTCGAAGAGAATGCGGCCGAGCTGTTGATGGGATTGGATGTTGAACCGCTCTCCGGCGATTTTGTAAACGGCTTCTTCCAGGTGATCCATCTCTTGCTGAAAGGTCTTCGAAAGCCGCTTCAGTCGGTCGCAATCGACACAGACTCCCTGCATTTCCATCTTTTTCAAGACATGGATCAGCGGAATTTCCACCGTTTCATAGAGGTTGACGAGGCCTTCCCGCTTCAGCAGCGGCAAAAGCGCCTCGCTGGCCTGCAAGGTGAAATCAGCATCCTGACAGGCATACCGGGTGGCCTCTTCGAGGGGAACGTGGGAGAATACCTTGATCTTTCCCTGCTGGGTGACCGTTTTGTATCCAATGGCATTGCGGTTCAGGTAATCGAGTGCAATCTGGTCGAGGCTGTGGGACCGTTTCGATGGGTTCAACAGGTAAGAGGCGATCATCGTATCCGCTTCGACGCCCTTCAGCTGAAATCCGTGGCGTTCAAGAACGATCCAGTCGTACTTGATGTTTTGGCCGATCTTTCGGTATCGGTCATCGGAGAGAATCGGCCCGAGGACATCGCGGATATCTGCAAGCGCCAATTGATCGGCCACGTTCGTATGACCGATCGGGACATACCAGGCATGGCCGGGCGCATCGGAAACGGATAGGCCGACCAGTTTGGCATCCATCGGGTGTTCGGATGTGGTTTCGGTGTCTATGGCGAAGCGGCCGCTTTTTTGCAGGCGATCGGCAAGCTGGGTCAGGACGTTTCTCGATTGTACAGTATGGTAGCTCTCCTTCGGATTCGATGCGGTCGGCTGCTGGACAGCATAGGTTTGCTGGAGTTGTCGGAATTCAAATTTGCCGAACAACTCCATCAGCTGCTCCCGGATCGGTTCTCCGACTCGCAAATCCTCCACATGCCCATCAATCGGTGCTTCCGTGCAGATGGTGACCAGCTCCCGACTCAAGAACGCCGTCTGTCGATGTGCAAGCAGCTTTTCACGCTGGTTCTTGGATGGAAGGTCTTCGATCCGTTCATACAAGGCCTCGATGCTCCCGAACTGCCGGATCAGAGAGGAGGCCGTTTTCGGTCCGATTCCCGGAACGCCGGGCACATTGTCCGATGTATCGCCGCTCAACCCCATGATATCGACGATCTGCTTCGGTTCGACCCCGAAATTTCTGCGAACCGCCTCGAGATCGATGATCGTGTCCTTCATGGGATCCCAGACGCAAATCCGTTCGGAAACAAGCTGGGAAAAGTCCTTGTCACCGCTGACAATCACGACGTCGAATCCATCTTGTGCGGCTCGCATGGCCAATGTACCGATCACATCATCGGCCTCATATCCAGGAAGCGTCAGCACCGGAAGGTGAAATGCGCGGGTGATTTCCAGGATCGGTTCGATCTGCAGCGACAGATCTTCGGGCATGGGGGGACGGTTGGCCTTGTATGCCTCATAACGTCGATGCCGGAATGTCGGTTCTCTGCTGTCGAAACAGACGGCCGCCCAAACCGGTTGCTTCGTCGAGAGCAGTTTGACGAGCATCTGGGTGTATCCGAAAATGGCATTTGTCGGGAAACCTTTTGTTGTCGTCAGACCCCGTATGGCGTGGTACGCCCTGTAAATGTAAGCCGTTCCATCGACGAGGAACACCGTTCGATCTTCGGCTGCCGTCGTTGCATCCAATTTCCCGAAAGACTCGTTTGTCATGAAGGACGGCCTCTTGTTTTCTGAGAAATCCCTATGGATACCCTTCTAGGGGCGTATGGCCATACGCCCCTACATCATCAGGCGAAGGATAAACAAACCCCTACTGATAAACATCTGACTTGCTGATCACCACCTGAAAGGTCTCTTAACCAATGCAGCCGAGAAATACAAGAAAAGTTCACAGACCTGCGGACTTCGATAAGATCCCGGATTGTTGGGCCGATATCCCAAGCGGCCTGTATGTTGGGGGCGTGGAAAAGGGCTTGCCCCCTTAGGTCCGAAATCACGAGAGGATGCTTGTTGATCCAGAGAGCGTTCGCAACTTCAGGGTGCTTCCTGCTTGACATGAAGCCGTGGGACGCTGTAGAGCGTTCAAGGACATCGAGGCGAAAAGGAGCCGGAGGTCACACATGGTCGTTGTCCGGATTTTCCCCAAAAGCCTTCATTACCCCAAACCAAAGGAGACAGATCATGAAAATCGGAAAGCGTTTCGGATGGATCAGTGCAGTCGTGATGTTTCTCTTCTGGACGGTGTCTTTTGCCGTTGCAGGAACCCAGGTCAATATCGCAGCCGTCACCAACCCGGATTTTGTACATGTCAAAGCCGCCAATTGGTTCGGAGAAGAACTGAACAAACTTGTCCCCGGTAAATACGACGTTGTCACACACCATTCGGGAGCCCTCGGCAGCGAAACCCAGGTGCTTCAGCAGATTCAGTTGGGAACGACCCAGATGTCGGTTTGCACGACGGGACCGGTCGAAGCGTTCGTTCCGGAGATCAAGGCTCTTGAAATGCCTTTTGTGTTTCCTTCCTATGAGGCTGCGGACAAGGTCTTGGATGGCCCCATCGGCAAGGAACTCGCAAAAAAATTCGAAAAAGCCGGTTTCGTGGCCCTACATTTTCTGGATAACGGCTTTCGCAATCTGACCAATTCGAAACGGCCCGTCAAAACTCCCGAAGATGCCAAAGGATTGAAGATCCGCACGATGGAATCTCCGACCCATTTGGCCATTTGGAGGGCCATCGGGGCCAACCCCACACCCATGGCATGGCCCATTTTCACCGCGTTGCAGCAGGGGGTTATCGATGGTCAGGAAAATCCCATCGCCGTCATTTATGCGGCAAAGCTGATCGAAGCCGGCCAGAAATACCTGACACTGACGCGTCACGTCTATTCGGCTCTTGTTGTGGTGGCCAACAAAACGTTCATCGACGGCTTGCCGGAAGGTGATCGCAAGGCGTTCTTTGATGCCGCCCGTGCCGCCAGCCTGAGAGGAAGGGCCTTCATACGCGACAACGAGGCTTCTCAATTGGAGCAATTGAAGACCGCCGGGATGCTGGTGGAAGACAAACCGGATCTGCAGGCTTTCCGGAAAGTGACGGCTCCGGTCATTGACGGGACCTCCGGTGAAGTCAAGAAGCTTGTCCAGGAGATTCGACAGGTGGTCGGGCAGTGAGAGGGGGAGGAGTCAGAAGTCAGGAATCAGAAGTCAGGAGTCAGGAGTCAGGAGTCAGAAGATAGAGGATAGTAGGCAGAAGTCGGAAATTTCGGGAAAACAGCGGGCGTTGGTGGAATGAGGGAGCTTTATGCTTATCATACAGGACGGCTTTCCCCCTGAGACTGAAACATGCCGGATATTCATTGCCCGCTGTCGACTGAAGCGATTGGAGAACATGAATGAAGGTGTCATCGGATACGCCGAAGGCGGAATCGGCCATCGAACGGCTGAGTCTGCGGCTGGATCACCTGGTTGAACGGGTTCTGCTTCTGTTGGGCATTGCCATCGGCTGTATCCTGTTCTGTCAGGTGCTGTTCCGCTATCTGGGACACAGCCTTGGATGGAGCGAGGAAATCAGCCGCCATCTGTTGATCGCCATTACCTTTCTGGGGGGGAGCTCAGCCTACAAGAAGGCTGGTTTCATCGGCCTGAAGGGCATCGGACATCGAATGGGGAACTTCGGCATGCGGTTTGTGCTCGTTTTGCTCCAGGCGCTTACGCTCCTATGCTTCGGATTGATTGCATGGTTCGGATTTCGATACGCCGTGAAGGCCTGGGATCATACCAGTACTGCGCTCCAGATACCGATGGCCATCCCATTTGCGGTCATCCCCTTGTCTTCCCTCATTCTGGTCGTTCACGTTCTGGCGGATATCCGTAGGGGGGCGAGGAACCCATGACCGTTGTCGTTTTGTTCGGCCTGCTCTTTCTGTTGATCGCTCTGGGGATGCCGATCGCTCTTGCCATCGGCATCCCGGCCATCGGTATCCTGCTGACGCCGGGGGTTTTTCCGGCGGGTGTTCAGATATCAGCCCTTGGTCAGACGATCGTTCAGCTGCTGTTTGCCGGGGTGGATTCCTTCGATCTGCTGGCTGTGCCGCTGTTCATGATGGCCGGGCTCATCATGGAAAGCGGCGGCATTTCACGCCAGATCATCGATTTTTCGGACAGCCTCGTCGGATGGGTTCCGGGCGGGCTTGCTTGCGCCTGTATCGTGGCATCGATGTTCTTTGCCGGGATATCGGGATCTGCGGCTGCAGATGCTGCAGCCATCGGAGCCGTTGTCATTCCGGCCATGATCCGACAGGGCTATCCACCGGCCTTGGCCGGAGCGGTCGTCGCTGCCGGTGGATCCATCGGGGTGATCATTCCGCCATCCATCCCGATGGTGATTTACGGATTTCTCACCAACGATTCCATCGCCAAACTCTTTGCGGGCGGCATGCTCGTCGGCGTGCTGCTTGCCGTTCTGTTTATTCTCGTCATTGTGAGTATTTCGGTCAGAAAGGGATATGGGAAGCGCCATCCCTTTTCCATGAGGAAGCTGATCGCCTCCTTTCGGAATGCCGCATGGGCGCTGGGGGCTCCGGTTCTGGTTTTGGGAGGCATTCTGTTCGGTGTCGTCACGGTGACCGAGGCGGCGGCCCTTGCGGTGTTCTATGCGCTTTTTGTCAGCATGGTCATCAACCGGGAGCTTGCCTGGAAAGACTTGCCGAAGATCATCGTCCGCAGCCAGATCACTGCGGCCACCATTCTCTTCATCATCGCCATGGCCAAGGTCTTCACATGGCTGGTCGCCATGAAACAAACCGGTCCGATGATCGGCGCGGCCATCTCTCAGATGGGGCTGCCGGGGTGGGGGCTTCTGGCGCTCGTCATGGTGGGATTGTTGGCTGTGGGCTGTGTGATGGAAACAACGGCTGCCCTTATCCTATTGGTGCCGGTGCTGGCGGGGCTGGTCGGTCAGATGGGGGTCGATCCCATTCAATTCGGTGTTCTGGTCGTGGTCAATCTGGCCATCGGCATGCTGACACCGCCTCTTGGCATTTGTCTGTTCGTGAGCTGCAGCATCGCCAACGTCCCGCTCGGGGACATATCGAAACAGATCCTGCCGTTCGTTGCGGCCGCCATCATCGGTTTGGCGCTCGTCTGCCTGATTCCGGCCATTACCTTGTGGCTGCCCGCTTTGATCTACGGCTGACGGGTTCTTTTACGGTCGCAGTGGTTTTCGGGCGATGTGAACGACGGCAATGCCATTGGTAAGGCGTCTGTAATCAATCGAAGAGAAACCGATATGGCTCAGGATTTCGGAAAGCTCATCCGGAAGCGGGAAAAGGCGGATGGTTTCCGGCAAATGAACGTAGGCCTTTCGGGTTCCGGCGATCATCTCGCCCAACCAGGGCATGACGTAGAAGGAATACAAATCATAGAGCAACCGGAACCATTTCCAGACGGGCTGGGAAAATTCCAGACACATGAAGGTTCCGCCCGGTTTCAGCACCCGAAATATTTCGGCAAAACCCCGCTCCATGTGGGTGACGTTTCGGATGCCGAAACCGACCATGGCGGCGTCCATGGTGTTGTCCGCAAAGGCCATCGCTTCGATATCCCCTTGTACATAATCGATTCGTTGTCTATGGCGAGCATTGGTTGGCTTGTTCCTTCCGGCCAGAATCATTTCCCGGTTGATGTCGTATAGGATCACTTGGCCTTTGAGGCCGACCTTTCGATCCGCCAGAATCGCCAAATCTCCGGTTCCTCCACACACGTCCAGCACCCGATCTCCCGGTTTCAAGCCCATGCGGTTGACGACATAGCGTTTCCATAGATAGTGTATGCCCAGACTGAGGATCGTATTCATCAGGTCATAGCGATGCGCCACGGAGTCGAAATGCCTCCGGACATAGGCCGTTTTTTCTTCCTCCGGCACTTGGGCGAATCCATACGTGGTCAAACGGTTTTCCTGAAGATGCTGCATCAAACGTTGGCGATCCTCTCGACGGTTCATCCATCGGGGAAGCTGAAAAAACGGCATGTCGGGCTCCGGGAGTATTGAGTGGTCAGGAGTCAGGAGTCAGGAGTCAGGAGAACAGTGGTTGTTGTCCTTTATCGTGAAAATAGTCGGCAGTGGGCAGTGGGCAGTATTTTCTGGCCGATTTTCATTCCCGGGGGCGGCGCCCCCTGCCATGAGCATTTATCGTGAAAATGGGTGACGAGTGGCGCCCGCTCTGCCGTCAATTTTCATCCGCCGAAGCGGTCTCGCTCATCCAATTGTCTTCATTCCCACAGCCGGGTTTCCAATATCTGGTTTTCGGAAAAATCCTCGAGCCTGAGATAGTACCTTGCCGCATCGACCAATGCCGCGAGAGGAACCAGACCGACGATTTCACTGCCAACCACGGGAACTCCCCATCGTTCGGCTTCGATCCGTACCAGCTCGAAGGCCCGATAGAGGGCCGTCCGGGTATAGTCGGTCAGGTTCATGGATACTTGGACGAGGTTCCGTTCTTCCAGCCGAACGCCCAAAGCCTTGCAATACCGCAGTCCGCCGCTGATATGCCGGATGCTGCGGGCAATGGACTGGGCGATGTCGAGCCTGTCCGTACCGAGGTTGATGTTGTAAGCGATGAGCGGCATCCGGGCGCCGACTGCCGTCACCCCTGCAGTCGGATGAGGCCTTCCAGGGCCGTAATCGGGATGCCATTCGGGAAGGAAAAGCTTTTCTGCCATGCCCTCGAACTGGCCCTTTCGAATGTCGGCCAGATTCCGTCGATGGGGGGCAGAAGCCGATTCCTCGTAAAGAAATACCGGGAGGCAAAGGCGTTCGGAGGCTTCGGCGGCAAGCTCCTTGGACAGGGCTACGGCATCGGCCATCGTCATGTCCTTTACGGGAATGAACGGAACGACGTCCACGGCGCCCATGCGGGGATGCTGACCGCGATGGGTACGCAGGTCGATGCGCTCGACGGCTTTCGTCATGGCTTCCAGAAGCGCCTGTTTGACAGCTTCGGGTCTGCCTGCAGCAGTCACCACGAGGCGGTTGTGGTTGGGATCGCTGGAATAATCAAGGAGCTTGACGCCGTCGATCGAGCGAAAAGGCTCGACGATCGCCTCGATCACCTCCCGGTTTCGGCCCTCACTGAAATTGGGTACGGTTTCAACGATGGGTTGCATGGGAACCTGACTCGAAATGGTTGTGAACGAGCGCCGCAATGCGTTCCGCATCGACGCGATAGGGCAGGGTGATGTGGTCTTTTCCGGCCTGGGTGGCGTTGTAGGCGATACTGGTTTCGATGGCGCCTTCGTTTCTGGCCCAGGCCCTTCTTGCGACACCGCACATGACATCCCAGGGCATCGCTCGGCGGATGATGCGATCGACCCGCTCGCTGCCGTCGAGCATCAGGCCGAAGCCCCCATTGATGGCCTTGCCGATGCCCACCCCGCCGCCGTTGTGCAAGGCCACCAGGCTCATGCCCCGTGCGGCGTTTCCCACGAAACAATGGGTGGCCATGTCGGCCATGATGGCGCTTCCGTCCTTGATGTTGGCGGTTTCCCGGAAGGGGGAATCCGTTCCTCCGGTGTCGTGGTGGTCTCTTCCGAGCATGACCGGGCCGATTTCGCCGTTTCGGATCATTTCGTTGAATTTCAGGGCGATCGCCGTTCGACCGGCCGCATCTTGATAGAGGATCCTGGCTTTGGTTCCGACGACAAGCTTGTTTTTCAGGGCATCCCGAATCCAGATGTAATTGTCCCGATCCTGGAATCGGCGGTTCGGATCGATGCAACTCATTGCGGCACGATCCGTCTTTTCGAGGTCCTCGTCTTTTCCGCTCAGGCATACCCAGCGGAAGGGTCCATAGCCGTAGTCGAACAGCAGGGGCCCCATGATGTCTTCCACATAGGAGGGGAAGATGAATCCATCGAGCGTGTCTTTGCCGTTTCGGCAGACTTCGGACACACCGGCATCGAAAACGGCCTTGAGAAAACTGTTCCCATAATCGAAGAAAAAGGCCCCCGATGCGGCAAGCTTCCGGATCAGGTCGAAATGGGTGCGCAGCGATGCATCGACCAGAGATCGAAATCGGGCGTGGTCCGTTCGGATGAGTTCCCGCAATTCTTCGAAACGAAGTCCCTGCGGGCAATATCCTCCCTCGTCTACGGCATGGCAGGAGGTCTGATCCGACAAGAGATCGATCCGTTCCCCGTGGTCGACCGCATAGGCCAGCAGATCGACGACATTGCCGTAGAAGGCGATCGCTTGCCCCCGCTTCTCTTGTTGAAATTGCCGAGCCAACCGGAAAGCTTCTTCCGGTGAGTCGACGACACGGTCGATCCAGCCCTGATCGAGGCGCGTCTGAATTCTGGAGAAATCGACTTCCGCCAGAATGCCGACCCCGTTGGCGATTCGGACGGCCTTTCCCTGAGCCCCGCTCATGCCCCCCAGTCCCGATGACACGAAGAGCATTCCAGAGAGATCCTGATCTGCCCCAAGGCCGAAGGTGATGCGTGCCGCATTCAACAACGTGTTGTACGTTCCGTGAACGATTCCCTGAGGGCCGATATACATCCATCCGCCTGCAGTCATCTGACCGTAGTTGGCGACGCCGATGGCTGCCGCCCGATGCCAGTGGTCCGGATCGTCGAAACAGCCGACCATCAAGGCATTGGTGATGATGACCCGGGGGGATTCGGGAGCGGATTGAAAAAGACCCAGGGGGTGGCCCGATGCGACTGCGAGGGTCTGATCCGCCTCGAGCCGTTCCAGGTAGGCCTTGATCAAGCAGTATTGCATCCAGTTTTGACAGACCTGTCCGGTTTCGCCATAGGTGACCAGCTCGTAGGGGTAGAGCGCAACGTCGAAATCGAGGTTGTTGTCGATCATGACCTGAAAGGCCCGGCCTTCGATGCACCGTCCCTTGTAGCTGTCGATGGGTCGCCCCCAAATTCTTCCGGCTGGACGGAACCGATAGCCGTAAATGCGGCCCATGGTGGTGAGTTCCTGCAGAAATTCCGGCGCCAGTTCCTCCTGCCAGGCTTCCGGAATGTAGCGAAGGGCGTTGGCCAGGGCCAGTTCGGTGTCTTTGGGGGAGAGATTGAAATGCCGGCTTGGGGCTCTTCGAATCCCAGGCTCGAAGTCGGCCGGCTTCGGCAGTCGATCGAAGAGCGTATCCAACCGAATCGTCATGGCGGAAGCGATGTCGCTGTTGGTGATCATGTCCGGCAATCCTTTCTATCTGCAAACATTCGGTCCATCCTTATCGGATGGCGGGAGGCAAAGCCCTCGCGTTTCTCTAAACCAGCCGGAACACCTCGTCCAGTTTCTTGAGGCTTCCTGTGGTCAAAATCTGAACCGAGGCATCCTTCGGCAGCATCTGCTTCACCATGTTGGCCAGCACCCTTCCTGGGCCGACCTCGATCAGGACATCGGGTTTCTGGGCGAGCATGGTCTGCATGGACGGGTACCAGCGGACCGGGCTGCACAACTGCTGTTTCATGATCTTGCGGATGGCGGCCGCATCGTCTTCCATCGTTCCCGTCACGTTCAAAACGATGCTCGATTCGGGCTTTCGAAAATCCACCGCATCGATGATTTCGGAAAATTCGGCTTCAGCCCCTCGGATGAGCTCGCTGTGCCAGGCGCCGCTCACCTTGAGGGCGACGGCTCTGGCTCCTTGTTCTTGGGCCAGCTTGTTGACTGCCGCGACCGCTTCGGGTGTTCCGGTGACGACGATCTGGAATTCCGTGTTGTAGTTGGCAACGGATACGATGCCTCCCTGCTGACGGACGCTTGCCGTGAGGCTTTCCACCTCGGCAAGCGACAACCCGATGACTGCAGCCATGGCTCCTGGGTTGCGGAGAGATTCCCGGTGCATGAGCTTTCCCCTCTCGAACACCAGCCGAACGGTGTCTTCCCTGCCGAGCACCCCTGCCGCACAGAGGGCTGCGTATTCGCCGAGGCTGTGCCCTGCAGACACGAAGGGACGAATGCCGTTTTCCGCAAGAAGGCTCAGAAAGGCCAGGTTGACGGCTGTCACTGCAGGCTGCAGGTGTACGGTTTCCGTCAGTCGTTCCATCGGACCTTCGAAACAGAGCCTCGAAATGGAACAACGCGTGATCTCGTCCACCATGTCGAAGATTTCGCGAACGCTCGAAGATTCATCGTATACATCTTTTCCCATGCCGACCACCTGAGAGCCCTGGCCGGGAAAGAGAAATGCGATTCGTTTCGGGGTGATGTCTTCCATAAATGTCCTTTGTGTGGCTTCTGGTTAAACGGTTCCTTGCATGCTCATTCCGGATCGAGATGAAAGAGTTTTCGGACGACATCGAGCTGTGCCGGAAGATTTCCCATGGCCCCATTTCGCCGCAGATACTGGGTCGGTTCGTGAAGCATCTTGTTGATGAGGGCCTGGGTCATTCGCTGAACGGCCTGTCGATCGGCTTCGGTCCAATGCGGATGCTGGTGAAAGGTCTTCTGCATTTCGG
>Ga0101944_10005958_pt1 | contig 13332 bp, 10 predicted proteins | sample DewCreD2012metaG_FD_75245 | JGI IMG/M metagenome (GOLD analysis project Ga0101944, IMG submission 75245) | Hot spring sediment bacterial and archeal communities from British Columbia, Canada, to study Microbial Dark Matter (Phase II) - Dewar... ... | reverse complement strand
ACTCCGCCGCCGCGCCGCTCGCCGGCCCCTTCAATCCCGTGCCGAGCAGGGCGTCCACAACCAGCGTGGCCCCCCTCATCTCGGCGGAGATCTCCCGCCGCACCGGGCAGCCGCAGGCTTCCAGCATGCGGTAGTTCGCCGCGGCATCGCCGCGCAGTTCCTCCGGGTCCGCCGCCAAAACGACATCCAGCCGTTCCGGCCGCAATCGCGTGAACAACTGCCGGGCGATGACCATTCCATCGCCGCCGTTGTTCCCCTTGCCGCAAACGATCACCACCCGCTGCTCGCTGAGAGGGGCAAACTCTTCCTGCAAAAACTCCGCCACCCGGTGCCCGGCGTTCTCCATGAGAACCAGCCCCGGAATGCCGAGTTCCATCGTTCGCCGGTCCACCTCCCTCATCTGCGCCGCTGTGAGAACCTTCATTTCCTCGCCTCTCCCCGAACCTCCTCCACTCTCCGGGCCAGCAGCAGAGTCATATCGTCCATGGCGTCCGGCAGCGCCGTCCACTGGAGCACCGCCTCCAGAATGGTCTCCACGATCTCGTTTGGCTTGCGCCAGGAGTGCTTCAGCAGCATATCGCAAAGCCGGTCTTCGCCGAACATTTCGCCGTATTCGTTCTCCGCCTCGGTGATGCCGTCCGTGAACCACACCAGCAGGTCCCCGGGTTCGAGCTGGAGATGGCTCTCCGCGTAGCTGGCGAACGGGAACGCGCCGACCACCATCCCGTTCGTTTCCAGCCGCTCCACGCGGTTGCCGCGCACCAGGATCGGCGGCGGGTGTCCCGCGTTTGTGTACGTGAGCAGCCCGCTCTCGTCGTCGTAGACGGCGAAGCAGAAGGTGGCGAACTTCTCCGGCGCGGTGAAGGAGTAAAGCTGCTGGTTCAGCAGCGACACCAGCCTGGCCGTGCTGGGCTTGCCGTTGCTTTGCTCCCCGCCGGCGGACTCAAGGCAGCTCTTTACCTGTGTCCGCAACGACGCCTGCACCGTGGCCATCAGCAGCGCCGCCGAAATCCCTTTCCCCGCCACATCTCCGATGGCCAGGGCGACCTTGCCCCCTTCCAGCCCCAGGTAGTCGTAATAATCCCCCGAAACCATGCGAGCCGGGTTGCACGTCGCCAGGAGTTCCAGGCCCCGGGTCTCGGGAACGCTTTTGGGGTAAAGCTGGTTCTGGACCTCACGGGCGATCTCAATCTCAGATTGAAGCCGCTCCTTCTCCTTCTCCACCCGCAGCAGGCGCTCCAGGTTCTCGATCATCCGGTTGAACGAACGGCCCAGTTCGGCGAGCTGGTCCGTCCCCCGGACATCTATGCGGTGCGAAAAATCTCCCTCCATGACCCGGCGCGTCCCTTCGTACAGCCCATGCACCGCCCGCGTGATAGTGCGGGTCATCGACACCCCGATCCACAGGGCCACGATCAGGAACAGCAGAAACAGGAACGCGAGAAAGATCAGGACTCCGCCCCAGAAACCCTGCATGAAATCCATCTTTCCGCCGAAGAATGTGTTCAGCACCGCCGACGGCCGTGTGACAACCGACAAAGTCACCGGAGTCTCCTGGCCGGCCACGCCGACCAGCGTGAACCAGCGGACCGAGACGTCGAGCCGGTGCCGCTTCGCGGGAACGGAGCCGCCCCGCACGCTCGCGGTCTGCGAAGAAGCGCGCTGCGGCAGCAAATCCGCCAGCGTGATCTGGCCGATGCCCGGCGCCAGCCTTTCCAGCATCTGCGGCGTAACTGGAACCAGCAGGTCCGCCTGCCCCTCCGCGTTTGCGGCGTGCGCCCAGAGGTGATGCCCTCCGTTGTACAGCAGCAAGCCGTGGGCCGCCGGCGCAGTCCACACCGGGAGTTGAATCTCGGTCCCGGCCGGATACCGGAATTCCCTTCCGCGCCGGACCAGCGCCTTCAGGCCGGAGTATCTCTGCCGGTAGTACGGCGCGAGCCATTGGATCCGGTCCGGCAAATCTTGAGATGGCGTCGTCGCCAGACCTTGCGCCGGGTCCAGGAGCGCCTCCGACAGGTGCTCCAATTCCGCAGTCAGAAGATACAGCGCCATTTGTCCGGTGAGGATGTAGCTGCTGATCGCCGCCAGGCTCAAGACCAGAGTCAGGGGGACCACGGCGATGAACAGGTAGGCCACCACCAGCCGGTTGCGCAGACGCCAGATCGCGCTCCGAATGGCTCCTCTCGCCCAGACGAACACCGCCGTCGCGCCCGCCGCGGTGAGAGCCACGCCGAGCAGCAGCGAGGCGGGGGAAGCCGCCGCCAGCAGGCGGACCGGAACCCAGATCGCCAGCAGCAGCACAAAGAGCCGTCCGCTCCAGCCGATCTTTCCGTAGAGTTCCCGCAGGCGGCCCACGGCGGTATTGTAACATCCGCCCGCCACAAAGCCTCAGACAAGTCTCACCCTCGCGCCTAATCCTGCCGCGGCAATCAACCGATGGAATCTTTGGCGCGCATGCCCTCGTTTCACCGGAGGGTCGCTCACCCGGAAATCGGAGCCCTATAGCAATGACTATTGCAAAAAAACTAATGCTCAGTTTCGCGGTCCTGGTTGTTCTTCTTACCGGACTCAGCATCAACAATCTCTCCACGATCGGGCGTTTGGGAGCGCTGCTGGACCTTGCGGTTAACCGGCAGAGCAGGAAGACGGACCTGTCCCAGGCCATCGGGAAGCAGGTCTATGAATTGCAGTCCGCGGCCTGCGGCGCTCAACTGTCTTTGATCAACGATGACCAGACCGCCTACCAGACCAACACGCAGAGATTCGAAGCCGCGCTGGCCCGCTTGCGCCAGCAGTTCGAGGAACTGCGGCCGCTTCTCGAAACGGACCAGGGGAAGCAGGCGCTGAGGGACATGGAGGAGGGCCTCTCCGCCTGGCTGCCACTGCACCAAAGGTATCTGGAACATGCCCGCAACAAGCAGTATGCAGAAGCGCACCAGTTGATGACGCACTCCATTTATCCGCACCTTGACCGCATGCAGAAGGCTGTCGACTCGCTCGTGCAGCAGCAGCGCGACTTGCTGCAAAAGAACGGCGAACTGGCCCAGTCCAGCATCGCCTTCAGCCAGTGGCTCACGTACATCCTGCTGGCCCTCGCCTTGGGCGTGGGCGCCGTGGCGTTCCTGGTGGTTCGGGGCATCAGCCTGCGCTTGCGTCTGGTGACCACCGAGATGGCCGAAGGCGCGGAGCAAGTCGCCTCCGCCGCGGGCCAGGTGGCGGGCTCCTCCCAGGCGCTCTCACAGGCATCCTCGGAGCAGGCGGCTTCCCTCGAGGAGACCTCGGCTTCGGGCGAAGAGATCACGGCCATGACGCGCAAGAACGCCGAGAACGCGCAGATGACCGCCCGCCTGACCACCGACGTGGACCAGAAAGTCCGCGACGCCAACCAGAGCTTGAAAGAGATGATCGCCTCCATGAAAGAGATCAATACCGCCAGCGACAAGATCTCGCGAATCATAAAGGTCATCGACGAGATCGCCTTCCAGACCAACATCCTGGCCTTGAATGCGGCGGTGGAGGCGGCGCGCGCCGGTGAGGCCGGCTTGGGATTCGCCGTGGTCGCCGATGAAGTCCGAAACCTGGCCCAGCGCTCCGCGCAAGCGGCCAAAGATACGGCCGCCATGATCGAGGAGTCCATTGCGAAGTCCAATGAAGGCAGCACCCGCCTGAACCAGGTGGCGCAAGCCATCGGCGCGATCACCGAGAGCGCGGTCAAGGTCAAGACTCTGGCGGACGAAGTCAATCTGAGCAGCCAGGAGCAGACCCGCGGCATGGAGCAAATCGCCCAGGCCATCAGCCAGATGGAGCAGGTGACTCAAAAGACGGCTGCCAGCGCCGAAGAGAGCGCCTCCGCCAGCGAAGAACTCAGCGCCCAAGCCGAAAGCATGAGGAACTCGGTCAGCCGCCTGCGAGCCATGGTGGACGGCGCCGGCAATGGTCCCGTGGAAACGCGAAGACCCGCCGCGCGGCAGCATGCCTCCTCTGCCAGGACCAAGCCCGTGACCAACAGCCTCAAGGCGCTGAAATCCGCAGTCTCGGCGCACACCTCCAGACAGGCGATCCCCTTGGAAGAGGAGGAATTCAAAGAGTTCTGAAGCCAGCCGGCCGGCGGCCGCGAGCGTTCCAGCAGCATGAGCCCCGCTTCGCGCGGCAAGCTCGCGTGATTCAAGCCGCCCAGTGAGACAATCGGTCGCAGTTCGCCGTCCGCCACCCAGTGGAGGGGCAGTCCGCCGTCGTTCGTGGCCTGCCCCTCAGCAGTCTGGCAAACGGGTCTTCCGGCGCACGACCCCACACGCCCCGTTCGTGCGAGCCGGCCGCTTCCGGCTCACACCGGGTCACTGCAAGGCATAGCTGCCTCTTCTTCGGATGCGACTCCGCGGCCCGCCGCCCTCGTCGCTCCGCCTAGACGCGGGACTTGGCGATCGCGGGCGTCTCCATCTCCCGCTCTGACAGCGGCTGCTCCGGCTGAAGGTAATAACGGGTCAGCCCTGTCTTCAGGATGTTTAAGGCCGCCGCCGGATCATCCGCGTATTCGAAGAGCTTGAGATCTTCCGGGGAGATCATCCCTTGCCGCACCAGCGCGTCGAAGTTCAGGACCTCTTTCCAAAAGCTGCTCCCGTATAAGACAATCACAATCTTCTTCGCCAGCTTCTCGGTCTGGGCCAGCGTCAGCAACTCGCTCAGCTCGTCGAGCGTCCCGAAACCGCCGGGAAACACCACCAGCGCCTTGGCGAGGTAAGCGAACCAGAATTTCCGCATGAAGAAGTAATGAAACTCGAAGGATAGTTCCGGGGTGATGTGAGGATTCGGCCACTGCTCGAAAGGCAGCCCGATGTTCAGCCCGATCGTCTTCCCTCCGGCATCCTCCGCGCCGCGGTTGGCGGCTTCCATGATGCCCGGCCCTCCGCCGGTGCACACCACAAAGCGCCGGGTGGCGTTCTCCAGCCCGTCCGACCACTCCGTCACCAGACGGGCCAGAGTGCGCGCATCCTGATAGTACCGTCCCATGGGCCCGTCTTCCTTGATCCGGGCCGAGCCGAAGAACACAACCGTGTCCCGAATCCTGTGCTTGCGGAAGTGCGACAGCGGCTCCAGATACTCCGACAAAATCCGGAGCGGCCGCGCATCGGCGCTCTCCAGGAATACCTCATTCTTGTAAGCCTTTGGACGGCGATTCGGCGCGGGAGACACGTCACTCATGCTCTTTCTCCGTGGGATGAATGGCAGACCTGAACTCCCCGGCCTGCTTCTTCAATTCTCTCACGGCGCGCAAAAGCTCCGGCAGTCTGGGAAATGCCGCCACCGCGCGCCTCCAGACACCCGCATCGAACGCCGGCGAGCCGGACACCACCGCGCCCGCTTCCACATCGCCCCCAACGCCGCTCTGCGCGTAGACGATCGCGCCCTCGTGGATCGTCAAGTGCCCCGACACCCCGACCTGCCCCGCCAGAAGCACATTCCGTTCCAGAATCGAGCTTCCCGCCAGACCCGTCTGCGCGCAGATGATGTTGTCCTCTCCCACCACGCAGGCATGGCCCACCTGCACCAGGCTGTCGATCTTTGCGCCGCGCTTCACGCGCGTCTCCCCGACCGTCGCGCGATCCACCGAAGTCAGTGTCTGGATCTCCACGTCGTCCTCGATCACGGTGACGCCGGACTGCACGATTTTGTAGTGCCTCCCGTCCGCCTGCTTCGCAAACCCGAAGCCGTCGCCTCCCACCACTACCCCGTTTTGCAGCGTGACGCGGTTGCCGATCCGGCAGAACTCGCGGACCACCGCATGGGAGTGCGCCAGGAAGTCGTCCCCGATGCGCGCTCCGCGGTAGATGACTACGTGGGGATGCAGGATGGCATTCCGCCCGATCACCGCCTCTTCTCCGATGCTGACGAACGGTCCGATGTACGCTCCCTCGCCGATCACAGCGCTCGCGGCGATCGCCGCCGAGGGGTGAATGCCCGGTTCCGGCCGGGGCGGCCGGTAGAAGAACTCCAGAGCCCGCGCGAAATCGAGATACGGATTCGTGGACACCAGAGTCGGGATCGCCACGCCCTCCATGGGACTGGCGGCCAGAATGGCGGCTGCGCGCGTGTGTTTGACCTTGGGCGCGTACTTGGGGTTGGCGAGGAAGGTCAGATCGCCGGGGCCGGCCTGTTCCATTCCGGCGACGCCGGAGATTTCCACGTCTCCGTCACCATGCAACTTGCGCCCCAGCCGGAGCGCGATTTCACTGAGCTTCATAGCCTCAGAGTAGCGCAGCAGGCCGGTGGGAACGTGCCCGGCCGTCATGGGTTAAAATCAATGAGAAATGTCCGCCGCAAGCTTCAGCCGGGTTGTGTGCCTACTGGTTCTGGCGGCCTTCCTCCCTCTGTTCGGCCAGAGTGAACTCGACAAGGCGGTCGAGGAGTTCAAGACCCTGACCCGTGACCGGGGGCTGCGGGCGGACAGCCCGGTGAAGGGAAAGGCCGCGGTCAAATCCGCGCCCTGGCGCGGAAGGATCTACGAGAATTTCCGCAACGATTTTCTGGATGCCATCCTCCACCAGATCAAACAGCGCGGCGGTTCCAAGTCCATTCTGCGGAGAAATCAGTTCGGCCTGAACGTCACCGGACCGCTGGTGATCCCGTGGCTCTATCATGGGCGCAACCGCACCTTTCTCTCCTTCTCTTATGAGGGTGTCCGCGACCGCGTGGCCCGCTCGTTCCTGCAAACGATCCCCATTGTGCCCGAGCGTTCGGGCGACTTCTCCCTGACCGTGGACCAAGCCGGGCTGCTGCTGCCCATTTTTGACGCGGCCACGACCAGACAGAATCCCTCCTATAACCCTTCGCAGCCCGTCTCAGTCGAAAACCTGGAATACTTGCGGGATCCATTTCCGGGCAACCGCATCGAGCCTTCCCGCTTTGATCCCGTGGCTTTGCGCGCCCTCGAGTATTACCCGCTGCCGAACGCTGCCGTCGGACCCTTCTTCCGCAACAACTACTTTCTCGTCTCCCCTCAGGCCAACAACGCCGACGGGTTCATCGCCAAGGTCGACCACTCGATTCGGGAGCGCCATCGTGTGTCCGTGAACTTCTCCTACAGCAATGGCTTGAATGGATACGCGGCGCAACTGCCGACGCCCGCCAACCCCGCCGCCCCGGACCGGAATTTCCGCGACCCCTCCGGAAGCGTGCAATACGTCTTCACCAAGTCTTCTCAGACCGTCGCGTCCGCTTCCTTTTACGCGGCCAACAGCGTCTACTCGGTGGGGGAAGAGGGCGAGCCCGACTATGCCGGCCGGCTCGGCCTGCGAGGCGCCAGCCCCCTGGCATTTCCCGCGTTCTCCTTTTCGTCTTACACCAACATGGGCCGCGCTTACCCGCGGACCAGGAACACCTACACCAATTACCGCGGGAATTGGAGCCTTACCAACAAGAGAGGCAAGCATAGCCTGACTCTATCCGCCAATTTCCGGTCGAACCAGGTGAATAGTTTCCAGTCCGCCTATCCCGCGGGGAGCTTCCGCTTCGGCGAGGGCCTGACCAGCCTGCCGGGCATCGTGGGCACCGGACATGGCTTTGCGAGCTTCCTGCTCGGCCTCTCCAGCTACGCCGAGAAGAGTTATGTTCTCTCCCCGCTGTATTTCCGGGCGAAGTCCGGTGCGTTCACGGTGCGCGAGGAGTATCAGGTAAGGAGCGGGCTTACGCTGACGGGAAATCTGACCACGAACTACCAGCGGCCGCGCGTGGAGAAGTACGACCGCCAATCCACCGTGGATCTGTCGGTGCTGAATCCGGCCAATGGCCGCCTGGGGGCGATGATTCTGGCGGGACGAAACGGAGTGGGCAGATCCTTCCAGCCGGCCCTGCTGTTCGTGGAAGGGGGCGCCGGCCTGGCGTGGAACGTGATGGGCGACTCGCGGACTGTTTTTCGCGCCGGTTATTCCTGGGAACGGAATTCGCCAGGGATCTACGCCTCCGAGTGGGGCACGCAGGCGTTTAATGCGCGCCCGGTCTACCTCTCGCCGAACACCCAGCTCGAACCCGCCGTGCGTCTCATCGACGGCTTGCCGCCTTTGGACCGCCCGTTGCCGGATACCCGCCCGGAAGCGCTCAACGACACCAACGCCGACCTGGTCTATCGGGGCAGCCTGCAACCGTTGGAGCAATCCGTCTCCGTTTCCATCGAGCGGCGCCTTCCCTTTTCCACGGTGGTCTCCGCGGGCGCGTCCGAGGACTGGGGCAAAGACGTTTATGTCGGCAACGCCGCCGCCAACCTGAATGCCGTCCCCGTTTCCGCGCTGGTCTTTCGCGACCAGCTTTACGACGAGGCTTTTAACCGTTCGCTTCGCCCGTACCCGCAGTACAAGTCTCTAAACGTTGGCGGGCTCTATCCGGCGGGCCGCTATCGGAGAGAGTCGTGGTATGTCTCGGCCGAGAAACGGGCGTCCAGCGGGCTCAGCATGGGCGCCCGGCTGACCTGGATTCGCGGCCGTGACGACTACGGCGGCGGCCGGCAGGAGTTCTTCAACCGGCGCAATGAATGGTCCCTGACTTCGGCGAACCCGCTCCGCATCAGCGTGACGTACATGTACGAGCTTCCGCTGGGGCGGGGCAAGTCGCTGTTCTCCTACGGCGATTGGAGACGGCACATGTTTGACGGCTGGGCAGTCAGCGGCTCCAGCAGCTATTTCACCGGCGAGCCGCTCGCCCTGCGCCCGCAGTTCAACAACACCGGCGGCGTGATCTCGTACTTGCGGGTCAACGCGCTCCCCGACGTTGATCCCACCGTGCCCGACCCCGGCCCCTCCCTCTGGTTCAATCCGGCGGCTTTTGACCAGCCCGCCGATTTCACCCTGGGCACCGCCTCCAGGCGGCATCCGCTCCTGCGCAATCCCCCCTATCAGAACCATGACCTGTCGCTGAGCAAACGCTTTTCCGTTACCGCGGACAGGACCTTGGAGTTCAACGCCCTGGCTCTGAACTTCCCCAATCACGCCAACTGGAACGATCCCGATCCGGTGATCGGCCCGTCATCGGCGCCGAACGTGAATGCGGGCAGGATCATCGGTTCCAGCGGCGGAAGAGTGATGCAGCTTGGGCTGAAGTATAGCTTCTGAGCAGGATGTTGCGAGACAATGAGGAAGAGGCTCCCTGGCGGCGTGTGAAAACGGGAATGGCAATGCGAAAACTTGTGGCGTCTCTCGCGGCGCTTTGCGCGTTGGCGTGGCCCGCGGCCGCCCAGAAGGAGACGCTGCGGGTTCCGTTCTGGGTGCACGCGGATGTGGCGTCGGCGGGAAGGGCGCCGTCGGCGGAGGAATTGCGCGTGCAGGCGGGGTCCGAGCCGGCCGCGGTGCTGCGGGTGCTGGGTCCGGAGGACGGCCTGTTGCTGTTGCTGGTTACGGACCTGGCGGGAAGCCTCACGCACGCGCAACTGGCCAAACGCGCGCTCGGCGATTCCATCGGCCGGCTGCCGGATCATGTCCGGGTGGCGCTGCTGAGGTCGCAGGACGGGCTGAAAGTCGTCTCGGATCCCACGGCGGAGCGCGAGCAGCTTCGCGCCGCGGTCGAGTCGGTGCCCGTTAGCGGCAGGGCGGGCCTGCTGGAAACGGTTCAGGCTGCCGCGAACCTCGGCGACGCGATTCTGGCGAAGGCGGCGGTGCGGGTCGCGGTGCTCTATATCACCGACAGCGAAATCGGCAATTACCGGGAGGATTTTACCAACCCGACCATCAACTCGAGCGATTCCGGCGATGTCAGCCGCCGGTTCCGGGACGGACTGATCCGCGACCGGATCGCGCGGCTGGATGCGGCCCTGTCGGCGACCGAGACGCCCGTCTTCATCGTGCACTTGAACTACCGGACGGATTCGCTCAACCAGGCCTACCAAACGGGGCTGATGACGCTGGCGGCGACTACCGGAGGCGAGAGCTACTTCTGCCGTTCGCAGGCGGAGATCGCGGAGTCCATCGCAAGGGCTTTTGAAGCGGTCGCCTCGCAGCACAGCGCCGTTGTGGAAATGCCGCCCCCTCCGCTGCCCCGGTTTCTGGAGATTACCATGGAGAGCCCGGGGAGAACGCTGAGCTGGCGCAACCGTTTTTCGGTCGAGAACGGGACGAAGGCGGCGCGTTAGCCGCCCTTGTACTTGTCGCGGCAGGCTTCGGAACAGAAGTGGATCACCTCTCCGCCGGCGACCTGTTTCACGCTCGCCGACTCCGCCACGTAAGTGCCGCAAACGGGGTCCCGTTTCAGCTCGCCCGCGGCCTTGTTGGAGGCCCGTCCCTGGGAGGCGACCTGCGTGGAATCCTCGAAGAGCCCGCCGAAGGCCTTTCCGATCAGCCCGATTACGGAGCGCAGGAAGGTGATCAGAATAATCGCGACGAAGAGATAGATTACCGCACGGATCATGTCTGGGGCGCCTCCTTGGGGCGCCCCGTTCGGAAAACTCTGCCTAGCGCTTCTTCTGCTGCTGCTTCTTCCGCTCGGCTTCCTCGGCCTTCTTCTTGGCCTCGGGGCTCATGTACTCGGTTGTGATGGACTGATCGAAGCTGGCCAGCATATCCTTGGCGGACTGGGCGAATTGCCCGTTCGGCTCCAACTCGAGATAGGCCTGGAACGCTTCCTTGGTGCCCGCGGGCGGCTGGATGCGGCCATCCGCGCCGATCTGAGCCTTGCCCACCAGGAAAATGCCGTACTGATACTGGGCCGGGGCGTACTTGGGGTTGGCTTCGATCGCCTTCTTGAAAGCGTCGCCGGCGGGCTCGTTCTGCCCCGTGTTCATCATGACCGCGCCCAGATTGTAGTAATACTTGGCGGCGTTCACGGGGTCCATCTGCGCCGCTTTCTCGAGCATGGCCGTGGCTTCCGGGATCTTCCTCATGCGCACCATCGCCAGGCCGTAGTTGTTGACATAGGCGGCCTCGGCGGGCTTCAGTTCGATTGCCTTCTGATAAGCCTCGGAGGCCTTGGCGAAAAGCGCTTCCTGCTCGGCGCCGGTCTTCTGGCCGCCCAACTGCATGCAAGCCTCGGCCAGCCGGGCCCAGACCGCATCCTGCTTGGGATCGAGTTCGGACGCCTTGGTGAAGGCATCCACCGCTTCCTGATAGCGGCCGCCGGTAAAGGCCTCGACTCCCTGGTTGAAAGAGTCGTTCAGGGCCTTGTTCTTGGCGATCTCGGCAGCCCTCGCCTTCAGTCCGCGTTCAATCTCCTCCCGCTGCTCGGGCGTGAGGGCGCGGGCCTGCTCGGCCGTGAGCGTTCCGGTTTCGGCGGCCAGGCGCTGAGCTTCCCGGGTCTTCTTCAGTTCCTGGAGGTCGAACGTCAGTTCGGCCGGCTCGCCGAGGCGCGGCCGGACGTTGTCCTTGTTGTCAACTTCTTTGCCGCCGATCTCCAGCGCCACCCGGTAGGTCCCGCCAACGGGCACGCCCGCGTGGGTGAACTCACCGCGCCGGTTGGTCTTCACCGAGGCGGTCCACTTGATGTCCTTGCGCTCGATCTTGATGACGGCGTTCTGTACCGGCTTGCCATCCTCGTCCAGGACCTTTCCCGTGATCATGTAGGTGGTCTGGGCCAGGGAAGCGGTCAGGAAAATTGCGGCCAAAATGGCGGCCAATGAGACGAACTTCAACGAAATGAGGCGGTTCATAGTGCTAGCAGCTCTCCGATTTCAGAATACTACAAGCGAGGAGACGCCCGCGGGAAGACAAAGGTTGCCTGTTACAATGGTCCCGGAGATTGTCACTTGTCGGCTCCGGCGGCATCTTTCGAAAAAGAGGCGGAAATCGCCCTGGCCCGGGATCTCATGGCGGGCAAACTGGAGGCCTTCGACCGGTTTGTGGAGGCCTTCCACGGGCGGCTGTTTCAATACACCCTGCTGGTCTGCGGGCAGCGGGAGGATGCCGAGGAAGTGGCCCAGGATACCCTCCTCAAAGTCTTCGAGAATTTTGGCCAGCTTCGCGAGCCGGAGCGGGTGCGCGCCTGGGTTTTCCGCATCGCCCGCAACGCCTGCCTGATGAAGAGGCGGAAGAGCGTCTTCGCGCCCTCCCAGGAGCTTTCGCTGGACGAGCTCATGCCCTCGCCGGGCGACCACACGGGGGAGCGCAGGCTGGAGATCGCGGACTGGTCGGCGCTGCCGGAGGAGGAAGTGCTCCGCGCCGAGCTCCGGGAGGCGATCCAGGACGCCATCCAGTCCTTGCCGGAGATGTACAAGGCGGTGCTCTTGCTGCGGGATGTGGAGGAGCTTACTACCGAAGAAACCGCGGGGATTCTGGAAGTCAGCCAGGACGTCGTCAAGACCCGCCTGCACCGGGCGCGCCTTGCGGTGCGGCAGAGGCTGGACGCCTACCTGCGCGTGAGGCAGAATTGATGGGCCCCAGGAAGGATCCCCCCCCGCCAGAGTGTGTTGAGTTGTTTGCGCAGCTATCCTCGTATCTGGACGGCGACATCCCGCCCGAGGAACGCAACCGGCTGGAGGAGCATCTGTGCGGCTGTCCCCCGTGCATCGAGTTTCTGGAGAGCCTGCGGCGCACCGTCGGGTTGTGCCACGGTTTCGAACCGGACGCGGCGCCCCCGCCGGTGGCGTCCGAGTTCAGGCAGCGGCTGCTGGAAGCCTTCCGGAAGGTCCGCCGGGAGGCTGAGTAGCCGGCGTGACCGCGGTCACTGCGGTTTGAGTCCCCGGGCCGTACCCTGTGGTTGAGATGGCAAAGAAATCTCTGCGGCGGCGGGGGCCGGACCAGACCACGAGGCTGCGCTGGGCGGTGCAGGCCGCGTTCCTGCTGCTGAACGTCTGGATCGGAGTGCAGTTCTACCTGTTTGTGCGGCACTACGAGACCGGCGGCGCATGGCCGCGGGTCAGCCGGCCGCCGGGAGTGGAGGGCTGGCTTCCCATTGCCTCCCTGATGAATCTAAAAGTCTTGCTGCTCTCGGGGCGGCTGCCGGAGACGCACGCGGCGGGCGTGTTTCTGCTGATCTCATTTCTGGCCCTCTCGTTCCTGCTGCGGAAATCGTTTTGCAGTTGGCTTTGCCCGGTGGGGACGGTCTCCGAGTGGCTGTGGCGGCTTGGAAGGCAGACCTTCCGGCGGAACTTCCGCCTGCCGCGCTGGGCGGACATGGCGCTGCGTTCGTTGAAGTACATTCTCCTGGGACTGTTCCTGTATGCGGTGGCGTCCATGAGCGTGGCGGCGATCCGGGCCTTCCTGAGCGGTCCTTATGGGGTGATCGCCGACGTGAAGATGCTGAACTTCTTCCGGTTTCTGAGCGTGACGGCGGCGGTGGTGCTGGGGTTGCTGGTGATCGCCTCGGTGTTCTATCAGAACGTCTGGTGCCGGTACCTGTGCCCCTACGGCGCCTTGTTCGGCC
>Ga0101944_10005957_pt1 | contig 13332 bp, 7 predicted proteins | sample DewCreD2012metaG_FD_75245 | JGI IMG/M metagenome (GOLD analysis project Ga0101944, IMG submission 75245) | Hot spring sediment bacterial and archeal communities from British Columbia, Canada, to study Microbial Dark Matter (Phase II) - Dewar... ... | reverse complement strand
GGAACGGCGGTCAGTTCGCGCGAGCGGCTTTCGCGAGATAAGCGTCGACCGCAGTGCCGGGCAGCGGCGGGCTGAAGAGAAAGCCCTGCATGATGTGGCAACCGCGGCGGCGCAGCTCGTTGAGCTGGCGCACTTCCTCGACGCCTTCGGCGATCAGGCGCAGCCCCATCTTGCCGGCGATGCCGATGACCGCGGAGACGATCGAGTCGCTCGCGGGCGACTGGCCCACGTCGCGAACGAAACTGCGATCGACCTTGATCGCGCGCACCGGCAGCCTGTGCAGATAGCCGAGCGACGAATACTTCGTTCCGAAGTCGTCGATCGAAAGCTGCACGCCGCGGCGCGCCAGCTCCGCTGCCTGCTCGACCGCGGCCGCGCCGTCGAGCAGATCGTGTTCGGTCAGCTCCAGTTCGAGCGCGCTCGGCGGCAGCGCGTGCCGCGCGAGCGTCGAGGCGACCGTGTCGATGAAGTCCGGCTGATGGAAGTCGCGCGCGGACAGGTTCACGGCGACGCGCAGTTCGGTGTGGCCGGCCGCTCGCCAGCCGCGCAGGTTGGCGCACGCGTAGTCGAGGACGCGCGCGCCGATCGCGCGCGCCACGCCGCAGCGCTCGGCGATCGGGAGGAACTCGTCGGGTGCGAGCAGCCCGCGCGTCGGATGCCGCCAGCGCACCAGCGCCTCGACCGTGTCGACGCGGCCGCTGGCGAAGTTAAGGATCGGCTGGTAGTGCACCTTGAACTCGCCGCGCAGCATGCCGGCGCGAAGCTCGCGGCCGACCTGCGCGTCGTGCTCTTCGGCGATCGCGTGCGCACGCGAAGGCACCATCGCCACGTCGAGGTCGGCGTCCTTCGCGTGGCGCGCCGCGCTGCGCGCTGCGCGCATCAGCGCGCGCGGGTCGCGGCCGTGCTCGGGCGCGAGCGCAATGCCCGCGCGCGCGGTCAGCGAGCAGGGGCGCCCGCCGAGCATGAACGGTCGGCGCAGCCCCGCGAGCAGGCGGCGCGCGATGACCGTGGCGTTGCCCGGATCGGCGACGTCGCACGCGAACACCGCGAACTCGTCGCCGCCGATGCGCGTGACCAGGTCCTCGACGCGAAGCTGCATCGCGAGCCGCTGGCCGAGCGCTTCGAGCAGCCGGTCGCCCGCGGCGTAGCCGTAGATCTCGTTGACGTCGTGAAAGCCGTCGATGTCGATGACGAGCAGCGCAAGCGCGGGCGGCAGTTGCGTCGTCGCCTGCTGCAGCCGCTCGAAGAAGGGCGCCGGCGCAACGAACGACGCATGGTTGGGCACCGTCGACTGGTTGGCCGAATCCGCGGCGCGGTCGACTGCGCACGGTCGTTGGGATGAGTTCGGGGAGGCGCCCTGGCGCCGCTCGATCAACGCGGCTGGTTGAGACATGGCCCCACCAGGCGCGCCGCGCTCATGTGACGGAGATCGCGAGGGTCGACACGGCGGCTAAAGTAACTTATCGAAAATCGCTTGTAAACAGTTGATCGAGTTGGGAAAGAAAAACTTCCCACTTCGTTGCGTAGAGCCGACTTCCCTTCTCGTTTGAAGGGGGAGGCACTGTGCGGTAGGTAGGCCTCGGCGCACGCTGCCGCTGGATACGCCGTTCGCTGGCACTCCTCCGCGTCGCGTAGCGAAGCGCGCGGGATCGCCGAAGCGAGCGCGCAGATCGCGCGTCGACCGTAATCGCTCGGTGTGCGGTCGCGTCCGCCGAACACGGACAGCACCAGCGCCGTCTGCGCCGCGCCGGTCCTCACCGATCGACCGAGGCCGCTGATCTGTGACGTACGCGGCGGCGCCGCGCGCAGGGCGCGCTGCGCGCGGCCATTTCCCAAGCCGATGGTCGCGACGGCATACTCGCCCGATCGCCCACAAGAACGACTCGGGAGACGCCGATGAACAAGCCGGCAACGCCCCACGAAGAGCTGATCGATGCCGCCGTGGCGCACGCGCAGCAGAAGGTCGCCGCGGCGGAGCGCGCGTTGATCGAGGTGTTCATTCGCGAGTACTACCGGCAGGTCGATCCGGAGGACATCGCCGCGCGCCGCCCCGAGGATCTGGCCGGCGCGGCGCTTTCGCACTGGGAACTCGGCCGCGTGCGTGCGCCGGGCAAACCCAAAGTGCGCGTGTACAGCCCGAGCGCGGCCGAGCACGGCTGGGCGGTTCGGCACACGGTGATCGAGGTCGTCAACGACGACATGCCGTTCCTGGTCGACTCGGCGACGATGGAGGCGAACCGGCAGGGACTCACGCTGCATCTGCGGATCCATCCGGTGTTCGCGGTCGAACGCGACGACGGCGGCCGGCTTGTCTGGGTGCGGCCGCGGCGCGAAGCGCCCGACGCCAAGCTCGAGTCTTGGATGCACATCGAAGTCGATCGGCTGGTCGATCCGGAAGCGCGCGCCCGGCTCGCCGCAGGCATCGAGCGCGTGCTGGGCGACGTGCGCGCGACCACGGAAGACTGGAAGCCGATGCTGGCGAGGCTGCGCGAGGCCGCCGCCGAACTCGCCGCGACCGCGCCCGCCGCGGCGGCCGAAGAGCTCGCCGAAAGCCGCGCCTTCCTCGAATGGCTCGCCGACGGCAACTTCTTGTTGCTCGGCTACCGCTGCCACGATCTCGTCGTCGAAGGCGGCGAAGACGCGCTCAAGCTCGTCGCCGGCAGCGGGCTCGGGATCCTGCGCGAGACCGGCGCCGAGCAGGTCTCCGGCAGCTTCGCCGCGCTGCCCAAGCAGGCGCGCGTGCTCGCGCGCGCGCCCACGCCGCTGGTCATCGTCACCAAGGCCAACGCGCGCGCGACCGTGCACCGGCCCGGCTACGTCGACTACATCGGCGTCAAGCGCTTCTCGCGCGACGGCAAGGTGATCGGAGAGCACCGCTTCCTGGGGCTGCTCACGTCGACCGCTTACAGCGCGCGCGTCGTCGACATCCCGCTGCTGCGCGGCAAGGTCGCGGCGGTCATCGCGCGCGCCGGACTCGCACCCGACAGCCATCTCGGCAAGGCGCTCGTGCACATCCTCGAGACGTACCCGCGCGACGAGCTGTTCCAGATCGGCGTCGACGAGCTGTACGAGATCACGCAGGGCATCCTGCAGCTCGGCGAACGGCAGCGGCTGCGGCTGTTCATCCGGCGCGATCCGTTCGAGCGCTTCGTCACCTGCATGGTGTACGTGCCGCGCGACAAGTACAGCACCGACCTGCGGATCAAGTTCCAGGACATCCTGATGAACGCGTTCGCCGGAACGAGCAACGAGTTCGACGTGCTGCTGACCGACGACGTGCTCGCCCGCATCCTGTTCACGGTGCGAACCACACCCGGGCAGGTGCCGGCGGTCGATCGGCGCGAGCTCGAGGCGAAGCTCGCCGCCGCCGCGCGACGCTGGGAGGACGAGCTCGCCGACGCGCTCGTCGAGTCCGAAGGCGAAGGGCGCGGCATGCAGCTTTACAAGCGCTGGCAGCGTGCGTTTCCGGGCGCGTATCGCGAGCGCACCGCGGCGCGCGCGGCGGTCGCCGACATCCGCAAGATCGAAGGGCTCGGCGCGGGGCAGATCGCGGTCAAGCTCTACCGGCCGCTCGGTGCGCGCGCCGGCGCGCTCGGTTTCAAGATCTACCGCGCCGGCGATCCGGTCGCGCTGTCAGACAGCCTGCCGATGCTCGAGCACATGGGCGTTCGCGTGCTGACCGAGCATCCGGCGCAGGTCCGCCCCGCCGACGGCGGACCGATGTGGATCCACGACTTCGAGCTGCTCGCGCTGTCGACCGACGAGTTCGAGGTCGACGCCGTCAAGCCGCTGTTCGAGGACGCCTTCCTGCGCGTGTTCGACGGCCGCATCGAGAACGACGACTTCAACCGGCTCGTGCTGCGCGCGGCGCTGGCCGCGGACGACGTCGTCGTGCTGCGCGCGTACGCGAAGTACCTGAGGCAGATCGGCTTTGCGCTGACGCCGGCCTTCGTCGAGGCGACCTTCAACGCCCATCCGCGCATCGCACGGCTGCTGATTCAGCTCTTCCGCGTGCGCTTCGATCCGGACGAGGCCGCCGCGTGCGGCGGAGCGCAGCGCGCCGAAGCGGTTGCGCGACAGGTCCGCGCGATCGAACAGGCGCTGGACAAGGTGGCCAACCTGAACGAGGACCGCGTGCTGCGGCAGTACCTCGCGCTGATCCAGGCGACCACGCGCACGAACTTCTGGCGCACCAACGGGCATGACCTCGAGAAGGCGCCGCAAGGCGTGAAAGTCATGCCCGTCGCCCTCTCCCCCGCCCCTCTCCCGCACGGCGGGCGAGGCGAGTTTCAGGAGTCGCTGCGCGAAGTTCCCGGCACGGCGCGCGGCGCGCGGCGCGAGTTTCTGTCGTTCAAGTTCGATCCGTCGAAGGTGCCCGGGCTGCCCGAGCCCAAGCCGATGTTCGAGATCTTCGTGTACTCGGCGCGCTTCGAGGGCGTGCATCTGCGCGGCGGCAAGATCGCGCGCGGCGGGCTGCGCTGGTCCGACCGGCACGAGGACTTCCGCACCGAGGTGCTCGGGCTGCTCAAGGCGCAGATGGTCAAGAACACGGTGATCGTTCCGGTCGGCAGCAAGGGCGGCTTCGTGTTGAAGAAGGCGCCGCCGCAGACCGATCGCGACGCGTACATGAAGGAGGGTGTGGCCTGCTACCAGGACTATCTGCGCGGGCTGCTCGATCTCACCGACAACCTGGTCGCTGGCAAGGTGGTGCCGCCGCCGCAGGTCGTCCGCCACGACGACGACGATCCGTATCTGGTCGTCGCCGCCGACAAGGGCACGGCGACGTTTTCCGACTACGCGAACGCGATCAGCAAGGAGTACGGGTTCTGGCTCGGCGACGCGTTCGCGTCGGGCGGGTCCGCCGGCTACGACCACAAGAAGATGGGCATCACCGCGCGCGGCGCGTGGGAGAGCGTCAAGCGCCACTTCCGCGAGATCGGGGTCGACACGCAGACGACCGACTTTACGGTCGTCGGCATCGGCGACATGTCGGGCGACGTCTTCGGCAACGGCATGCTGCTGTCGAAGCACATCAAGCTCGTCGCGGCGTTCGACCACCGGCACGTGTTCGTCGACCCGGATCCCGATCCGGCGCGAAGCTGGGACGAGCGCAAGCGGCTGTTCGATCTGCCGCGTTCGTCGTGGGCCGATTACGACGCGCAACTGATCTCCGCGGGCGGCGGCGTGTGGAGCCGCTCGGCCAAGTCGATCCCGATTTCGCCCGAGGCGGCGCGCGCGCTCGGCATCGAAGCGAAGCCGCTGACGCCGAACGAGCTGATCAGCGCGATCCTCAAAGCGCCCGTCGACCTGCTCTACAACGGCGGCATCGGCACCTACGTGAAGGCGTCGACCGAAACGCACGCCGAAGTCGGCGACCGCGCCAACGACGCGGTCCGTGTCGATGGCCGCGACCTGCGCTGCAAGGTCGTCGCCGAAGGCGGCAACCTCGGCTGCACGCAGCGCGGCCGAATCGAGTACGCCCTGAACGGCGGGCGCATCTACACCGACGCGATCGACAACTCTGCGGGCGTGGACACGTCCGACCACGAAGTCAACATCAAGATCCTGCTCGGGCTCGCGATCGCCGAGGGCGAGCTGACCGAGAAACAGCGCAACAAGCTGCTCGCCGACATGACCGACGAGGTCGCCGCGCTGGTCCTGCGCGACAACTACTTCCAGACGCAGGCGATCAGCCTGGCGGTTCGCGCCGCGCCGCAGCTTCTCGAGCAGCAGGCACGCTTCATGCGCTTCCTCGAGAAGGCCGGCCGGCTGAACCGCGCGCTCGAATTCCTGCCGAGCGACGACGAGATCGCCGAGCGCAAGCGCCGCGGCATCGGTCTCACTGCGCCGGAGAACGCGGTGCTGCTGGCGTACTCGAAGATGTGGCTGTTCGACGAGCTGCTCGCCTCCGATCTGCCCGAGGATCCGTGGGTGGCGACCGCGCTCGAGCGCTACTTTCCTGCGCTGCTGCGCAGCCGCTACGCGTCGTACATCGCCCGGCACCCGCTCAAGCGCGAGATCGTCGCGACCTACGTGCTGAACAGCATGGTCAACCGGGTCGGCAGCAGCTTCGTGCACCGGCTCGCCGAGAACACCGGCGCCACGCCGGCGCAGGTCGTTCGCGCGTACCTGCTCGCGCGCGAGAGCTTCGGCGTCGTCGCCGTGTGGCGCGCGATCGAGGCGCTCGACAACCGGGTCGCCGACGCGGTGCAGGCCGAGATGCTGTTCGAGATCGCGCGGCTGACCGAACGCGCGACGACCTGGTTCCTGCGCTCGCGCCGGCTGACCGATCCGATGGACCGGACCATCGCGCGGATGGCGCAGGCGGCCGCGGCGTTCGCCGCGTTCATCGCGGCGGAGCCCGCAACGCCGCGCGTCAACGCGCAGCTTCGCGATCGTTGGGTGGCCGCCGGCGTGCCCGCGGAGTTGGCGGCGCAGGTGGCCTCGAGCGAGGCGCAGTTCGGCGCCCTCGACGTGGCCGAGATCGCCGAGCACGCGCACCGCAGCGTCGACGAGGTCGCCGGCGTGTTCTTCGCGCTCGGCGACCGGCTCGGGCTGGACCGGCTGCGCGCGCAGATCGCCGCGCTGCCGGCCGACGGTTACTGGCAGGCGCGCGCGAAGGCCGCGCTCGGCGACGACCTCGCCGACCTGCAGCGCGAGTTCGCGGCGCAGGCGATCGCGTGGCAGGGCACGGGCGGCAGCGCGGATGCGGTCGCCGCGTGGGAGGGCGCGAACGCGCATGCGCTCGTGCGCGCGCGCCGGCTCATCGATGAACTGGCCGAGGCCCGCACGATGGATCTGGCCACCGCGTCGGTCGCGCTGCGCGAACTGCGCAATCTCGCGTAGGCGCGGCGCGCTTCACGGCGTCGGCGCGACCGGCCACGACAGCCGCGCGCAGAAACCGCGCTTCGGGGCCGGTTCACAGTCGAGGTCGAGCCGGCCGCCGTGCGCGCGCGCGACGGTGGCGGCGAGCGTGAGGCCGAGGCCCAGCGCGGCATCGAGCTCGCCGTCCCGATCGAAGCGCGCGAGCGCCGCGCGCAACTCGGCCAGCCGTTGCGGCGGCACGCCGGGGCCGTCGTCGGCGACCTCGATGCGCTGCGTCGCGCCGTCGACCGCAGCGCCGAGCCGCACGCGTGTAGCGCCATGACGCGCGGCGTTGTCGACGAGGTTGGCGACCGCGACGGAGAGAAGGTCGGGATCGCCGTGCAACGCCGGTGCCGCGCCCAGCCCCGAGAGGTCGACATCGATGTGGCGGCCGAGCGCGACGGTCCCGAGCGTGTCGGCGGCGAAACGACGCCAACGGACCGCCTCGGTCGTGCGCGCCATCGCGAGCAGCGCTTCGATCACGCCGCTCAACCGTCGCGCTGCGTCCAGCGCGAGTGCAAGCCGCGGCTGCAGCGCGTCGGGCGCTTGCGTGCGCGCGAGCTCGAGTTGCGCGGCGAGCCCGGCCAATGGCGTTCGCAGCGAGTGCGCGGCGTGCGCGGCGAACGCCCGCTCGCTGCGCAACTTGCGCTCGAGCCGCAGCAGCAGACCCTCGAGCGCGGCGTACACGGGTTCCAGCTCGCGGCGCGGTGAACGCGGCAGCGCGGGCGCGACCGGGCCGGGGTTGATCGATTCGACATCGCGGGCCATCTGCGCGACCGGCGCGAGCTCGCGATCCGCGCGCCAGGCCACCGCGCCCGCGGCCAACAACCCGAGCAGCAGCACCGCGCTGCCGGCCTGCAACGCAGCGGCACGCTGTGCGCGTTGCAGCTCCGCGAGCGGCTGCGCGACCTGCAACCACACGTTGCGGCCCGCGAGCGTGTAGACGGCCAGCCCCATCGACTGCCGGTGTCCCTCGAACAGCGGCACCGGCCACGGCTCGCGCGGCGCATCGTGCGATCGCGCGATCAGTCCGCCGTCGGCCGCGCGCAACTGCCACATCAGCGTCTCGCGATGCGGCGGCGCCGGCAGCGCCGCGCCCTGCGCGAGCGACGCGACGTCCTTCTCGTGCTCGGCCAAGACGACCAGCACCTGCGCGGTCTCCTCGAGCGCGGAGTCCATCAACGCCTTGACCACCACGCTGACCGCAAACGCCGCCGCCGCCGCGCTGGCGAGCGCGCCCGCGAGCACGTACAGCGTCGTGCTGCGCACGAGCCGCGCGCGGATCGACGGTGCGGCGCGCGCCTTCACGCGGGCATCCGGTAGCCCATGCCGCGCACGGTTTCGATCGCGTCGCGGCCCAGTTTGCGGCGCAGGCTCGACAGGTGGACCTCGATCGCGTTGCTCGCGATCTCGCCGTCGTAGCCGTACAGAAGCTGCTCGAGGTCGGCGCGCGAGACGATGCGGCCCGCGCGCCGCAGCAGCGCTTCGAGCAGCGCGTATTCGCGCGCGGTCAGATCGACCGGCCTGCCATCGACCGTCACGCGCCGCGCCGCCGGGTCGAGCGCGACGCGGCCGGCGACGAGCAGCGACTGCGGTGCGCCGCTCGCACGGCGCGCGACGGCGCGCACACGCGCGGCGAGCTCGGCCAGCTCGAACGGTTTGACCAGATAGTCGTCGGCGCCGGCGTCGAGTCCTTCGACGCGGTCGTCGAGCCGGTCGCGCGCGGTCAGCAGCAGCACCGGCGCGCGCTGATTGGTCGCGGGCTTGGCGCGCAGCTCGCGCAGCCAGTCGACGCCGGAGCCGTCGGGCAGCTTCCAGTCGAGCAGGATCGCATCGAACGGCTCGAGCGCGGCGGCGCGCGCCTCGGTGACGCGCGTCACCCAGTCGACGACGTGGCCCAGCGACTGCAGGTACGAGCGCACCGCGTCGCCCAGCGTCAGATCGTCTTCCACCAGCAGCAGTCGCATCGCGATCTTCAGCCTGTCTTCAGTTCGCCTTCAGCGCGTCTTCAGTGCGGCGGCGTACCTTGCAATCAAGGCCGCAGGGTAACGCTGCTGCCGAACGAGTCGACGACGAACATGCGAGTAATGAACACGATGTTGCGACGGGCCGCGTTGATCGCGGTCAGCGCGTTGGCACTCGCCGGTGCGCCGGCACGGGCGAGCGATGACGAACACCTTCTCACGCGCGAGCAGGCGCGCGCGCTGGATCGCCAGATCTATGGCTGGCAGCTGATGACGCGGCGCGAGCGCGACGAGTACCGCGAGCGGCTGCGCGAACTGCGAACCGTCGAGGAGCGCGAGCGCTTCATCGCCGAGCATCGCGCTGCCATGCAGGCGCGCGCGCAGGCGCGCGGCGTTGCGTTGCCGGGTGCGCCTGCGGCGACGGCGGGCGCCGGCCATGGCCCTGGCTCTGGCGGCGGAGCCGGTGCGGGCAGCGCGGGTGGTGCAGGCGGCGGTGGTAGCGGCGGTGGCGCGGGCGGCGGTGGTGCGGTGGCGGTGGCGGCGGTGGCGGCGGCGGTGGTGGTGGTGGTGCCGGTGGTGGTGGCGGCGGTCGCTGATCGTGCAAGCCAGTGCGATGGGTCTTCTTTGGAGCACGCGATGACGAGCAACGACGGACGGGTAGTGGCGGGTCGGGTCGCTTCGCTCGCGGCGCCCGCACCGACCTCGATCGGCGCCGCAGGAGCGCCGGTGTGGCCCGTCGGCGCGATTTCAATGCCTTCGCGAGTGCGCGCAAGGCTGGACCGCTGCGCTTCTCGCGGACGGTTGAGCGAAGACGCCTGCGCGGCCGCGGCAGGCGGCGCGAAGGCAGCAGCGAGGAGAACGATGACGGTACGCAAGAAGACCGAATGGACATCCGGCGGCGCGACGCCTGCCGGGATTCTTTCAATCAACCCATGAAACAGGAGTGAACGATGAAACGCAATCCCCTTTTGATCGCGGCGCTCGCCGCCGCATTCGCGGTCGGAGCCGGCACCGCGCTGGCGCAGACGCAGAACGAAGCGCAGACCAAGGCGCAGACGCAGACTCAGACGCAGGCGCGTGAACGCATCTACGGCTCGGATCTGATGACGCCGCAGGAGCGCAACGAATACGTGCGCCGGATGCGCGAGCTCAAGACGCAGGAAGAGCGCGAGCAATTCCGCAAGGAGCATCACGAGAAGATGCAGGCGCGCGCGAAGGAGCGCGGCATCACGCTGCCGGATGAACCGCCGGCGCAGGGACGGGGCATGGGTCCGCGCTACGGCGATGCGCCCGGCATGGGTGCCGGACCGCGCCCGGGGCCGGGCGGCGGCGGTAAGGGTCGTTAAGTGCGGGCGAATCGACGTTCGCCGCGCAGCAACGAAGGAAGGGGCCGCTTCCGGGCGATGCAATGGCTCGGGCGCCCCGCGTGGAGGAAGTCTCTTTTTTACACACACAGGAGTGAAACCATGACAACGCGCAGCAAACTTTTGACGGCCTTGGTTGCCTCGGTCGTCGCAACGATGGCCGCCGGCGGAGTCGCCGTCGCGCAGGACCAAAGCAGGGATCAGACCCGCGACCAGACCCGCGATCAGACCCGCGATCAGACGCGGGATCAGACCCGGGATCAGACGCGCGACCGCGACCGGTCACGCGATCGGTCGCAACTGCAGTCGCCGCAGCGTGGCAAACCGGCGACCACGCCCGGCAAGCTGCAACAGCAAACGCAGCAACAGACGCAGCAACAGACGCAGCAGCAGTCGCACACGGCGACACAGTCCAGCCAAGGCCCGGGCGCGCCCGGTGGCAGTAGCGCCAGTGGTGGCGGCGGTGGTGCCGGCGGCGGCGGTGGTGCCGGCGGTGGCGCGGGCGGTGGCGGCGGTGGCGCGGGCGGTGGCGGCGGCGCCGGTGGCGGTGGTGCCGGCGGTGGCGCGGGCGGTGGAGGCAAGTAGATCGGCCGCGCTAGAACTGCAGCCGTGCTGACAGCTCGCGCGCTTTCGGGTGTCGCCCGGAAGCGCGCGGCTGCCATTCAGACCTATCCCACGATCTGCGGCGGTCGGGGAGTCGGAGGTCGCTTCTAGTCTTCCACGCAGATCGCGCGTTCGGCAATGGCCTTGACGGTGCGCACGACGAGCACCGCCACGACCGCGGTCAGCAGCACGAGCAGCGACCACGCGAGAACCGCGAAAAAGCCGATCGCCGTGAGGCGGTACGCCAGCGTCGACGCGATCGTCAACGCGGCCAGAGGAAACGAATACGCCCACCACGACAGGAAGAACTTCAGGCCGAAAAAGCGGCGGTACAGCGCCAGCAGCAGCAGGCCCGTGAACAGCGCGCTGTAGAACAGCACGCGGGCGAAGCCGTCGAGCGTGCCCGTGAGCTTGACGTAAGCGATGAAGCCCACTGCGGGCGGCGCCATCAGGATGAACAGCGTCGGCACGAGCTTTGCCGGCAGCGGGTGATGGAAGATCATGCGGTTGAAGACGATCGTCTGCAGCACGAGCCAGAAGACGAGGCCGATGCTGAAGAAGAACCACGCCGCTTCGACGTAGCCGTGATCGACCGCGGCGACGGGCACGAGCACGTTGCCGACGACGGGAATGAACCAGGACGGATTCGAGTGCTGGATCTCGAAGGCTGTCTGGCCGATCCAGCGCGCGAGCACGAACAGCGTCAGTGCAAGCTGCAGCGCCGCGCCTGCGGCCAGCAGCGCGAGCGACAGGCCTGCGCCGGCCGGATGCAGCGCGACCGAAAGCAGGATCAGTCCGATCGAGATCGTCGGGAAAAAGCTCAGCTTGATCGGATGCGCCAGCTCGGCGGCGACTTCATCGCGATAGCGCACGAGCTTGGCTGCGTAGATGAGCGCCAGCGCGCAGAAGACGGCCGCGGCGATCCAGGCGAGCGCGCCGCCGGCGCCGGCGGGCAGCCCGAGCGTCGCCTCGGCGCGCTGAACGGCGATGGCGAAGCCCGCCAGTCCCATCACGACGGCAAAAAACGAAATCGGAAAGTGCCGCAGTCGCGATGCCGGGGCGGCGCGTGCGGCTTCGTGTTCGATCGCTGTCATGTCCGGTCCGTGAGCGGAGTCGTGTGCGGGCCGCGATTCTGCACCGGTTGGCCGGTGCGGCGCGTGACCGAACTCACAGCGGGGATGGCGGCCCGGCCGGCGTCAACCGCGCGCGAACGCCGCGAGCGACTTCGGGTCGACGACGGTCACGCGCTCGCGTTCGAGCTTCACCCAGCCGCGCTCCTCGAAGCCGCGCAGCAGGCGGCTGACGACCTCGCGCACGCTCCCCAGTTCGTCGGCAAGGTTCTGGTGCGTGGCGTTGACGACCGGCCCGCGCTGGATCAGCAGTTGCGCGAGCCGCTGGTCGAGCCGGCGGAACGCGATCTCCTCGACGGCCTCCATCACTTCCGCGAGCCGCGCGCCGTACATGTCGAATACGAAACGCCGGAAGGGTTCGTGCTGCAGGATCAGTTCGTGAAACTGCTCCGACGGGATCCCGAGCAGCATGACGTCGCTTTCGGCGACGCCGCGCGCCGAGTACTCGGTCTGGCCGAGCAGGCACGCGCCGGAGAGGATGCAGCCCTCACCGGGGCTCACGCGGTACAGCACGAGCTCGCGCCCGTTCGGTGCCGGCTTGGAGACCCGCACGCTGCCTTCCAGTACCAGCGGGAAACCCGTGCACGGCATGTTCGGCTCGAACAGCACGCTGCCGGCGGGAACCCGGCGCAGCGGAGACTGCGCGAGCAGCGCATCGAGCCGCGCCGCGGGAAGCTGCGCAAAGATCGGAAAGCGGGCCAGCACCAGTGCGCGCAGCGCCGCGATGTCGCTGCGGGCGGTGACGGGCGGGAAGTGATAGTCGAAGTCGGCCCCGTCCTCGAAGTCACCCACGAGCGCCCGGGCCATGTTCGCCTGCACCTGGGCGAACGTCTCCGGGATCGTGTTGTACGGATTGTCCTGTACGTGATACTCCATCGCTTCGCCGATCGGCCATATCTGCTCCGGCGGCACGAACCTCGACAGCGACGCATACCGGGGCGGACCGTGGTAGCCGAACTCCGAGTGGAACACGCTCCGGAATTCCCGCATCTTCTCACGCCAAAGCGCGATTCCCGCCTCGTACGCCTTCTCATAGCAGCCGCCGTGCGAATCGCCGGAAGTCTGATCGTTGCCCAGATCCGTGTAACTGTGCGGGCTGGCCGGCCGATACGGGCGCGTCGGATCCAGATCGCCGCAGATCCCTCTTGCCACGATATGGAAAAGTCGCTCGCCGTAGTGGACCCGGAACCCCGCCGAACCCGTCTTCTCGTTTCCGCCGCACCAGTACACGACGCAGGGCCGGTTGCGAAGCCGCCTGACCTGGTATTGCAGCTCCGGAATCACGAGATCCACAAACGTCGGGTCGTCATCGGGGTAGTCGCTGCACGCAAACATGAAGTCCTGCCACACCATGATGCCCAGTTCGTCGCATGCGTCGTAGAAATCATCGCTCTCGTAGATGCCGCC
>Ga0101944_10005954_pt1 | contig 13334 bp, 11 predicted proteins | sample DewCreD2012metaG_FD_75245 | JGI IMG/M metagenome (GOLD analysis project Ga0101944, IMG submission 75245) | Hot spring sediment bacterial and archeal communities from British Columbia, Canada, to study Microbial Dark Matter (Phase II) - Dewar... ... | reverse complement strand
ATGAAGGGAATGGCAAATATTGGTCAGTAAATAATGTCCCTGCTGGCGAATATAAAATAGAATATAAAAACATATTTGGTTACAAAGTTCCTTTGACAGAAACAAAGGTTTTATTGGGAAAAAGTATTGTATTTATCGGCGGATATGAGGAAAGCGCAATTCCTGCCAGCCCAGAAAGAGTGCAATTTGCTAATATGCTCATGCCTAATTATCCGAATCCTTGCAATCCCGGAACATGGATACCGTTTTCTTTGTCAGAAGGTGGAGAAGTTAATATAACTATCTATGACATAAATGGTCGTATGGTGCGCAATTTGGAACTTGGATATAGGAATCCCGGAATGTATGCAAGTATTGATAAGTCAGCTTATTGGGATGGAAGTAACGAATACGGCGAAAAGGTTGTAAGCGGAGTATATTTCTATCACATCAGGTCTAGTAAGTTTTCAGCGATTCGCAAGATGCTGGTTAATAGGTAGGATTTTTCGTGAAGTGTAAAGCGTGATGAATGAAACGGATTATGTTTTACGATCTAACTTGACACAAAATTAACTATATGGTAGCATATTTTACAAATATGGAGAACCCTATGAAACTAAAAGACAAATTCATAATTGCCGATCCGAGGGATAATGTTGCAACTGCAAGGGTTGAGGTTGATGAAGGAACAATCCTTGATTTTGATGATGGTGTTCAAATGGCAGTAAAAGAACGCATACCTTTTGGGCATAAAGTAGCGTTAGAGAATGTCCCTAAAGGCGAACCGATTATCAAGTATGGTCAAAGGATCGGTGTTGCAACTGTAGATATTTCAATAGGTGAGTTAGTGCATACAAAAAATCTCGGCGGAGAGAGAGGAAAAGCATAGTGAAGAAGACATTTCTTGGATATAAACGAGATGATGGCACAGTCGGCATCAGGAATCATGTTTTGATATTGCCGACAGTTGTATGTTCTGGTCATGTAGCAAGACGGATAGCTGAGGAAGTTAAAGGAACTATTGCATTAGTTCATGAACACGGATGCGCTCAAAGCGGAGATGATAAAGAGCAGACAAAGCGCACTCTTGCTGGTATCGCAATGAACCCAAATGTATCGGCGGTTCTTGTTGTAGGGCTTGGTTGTGAAGGTATAGATGCGCCTGAATTGGTTGAAAAAATTGTCAAATCAAAGAAACCTGTTGAAATGCTAGTAATTCAGGATAACGGTGGATCATTAAAATCAATAGAAAAAGGTATTGAAATTGCAAATAAACTGGTTGGTTATGCTTCACTTCTAACACGTGAGGAGGTTGGTATAGAGTCGCTAATTGTTGCTACACAATGCGGAGGCTCAGATGCCTGTTCTGGTATTTCGGGCAATCCTGCTTCGGGATATGCAAGCGATCTGGTTGTTAAAGCTGGTGGAACGGTTATACTTGCAGAGACAACAGAGATGATCGGCGCAGAGCATTTACTTGCTCAAAGGACTGCCAATGAAGAAGTCGCTGAAAAATTACTCCGATTTGTCAAGCGAGTTGAAGACCGCGCAAAATCTATCGGAGTTGATATTCGTCTTGCGAATCCTGCGCCTGGGAATATCGCTGGCGGGCTTACAACACTTGAGGAAAAGTCACTTGGTGCAGTTGTCAAGGCGGGATCAACGACTATAAACGAGATCGTAGAGTATGGAGAAAAACCATCAAGCAAAGGTCTTGTGATAATGGACTCTCCGGGGCATGATATGGCTTCAATAGCAGGTGAGCTTGCATCAGGGGCACAGATCGTTACATTCACGACAGGACGAGGAACTCCTGCTGGTTCGCCTATCGCACCCGTAATAAAAATAGCAACAAATACGACAATGTTTAATAGGATGTCCGATAATATGGACATCAATGCGGGAACAATAGTTGATGGCACAGAAACAATTGAGGAGGTGGGAGAGAGGATATTTAATGAGATTCTGGAAGTTGCTTCTGGTAAGTTAACCAAAAATGAGATACTCGGTCATAGAGAATTATCAATTGATCGTATGTATCCGAACTATTAAAATTGGGGGAAAACATGAAAAAGACTATATCTTTGTTGGTTATCGGTTTATTTGTTTTTCTGGCTATTTCAGCAATGGCTGTTGATGTAAGCGAAACAGCTACACATGTCAAGATAAAGACCGCTGGATATGAAGTTCATTGGAAAAAAGCAGCACAGATGGGCTTTACTCAGGTATTTGTAGCAGGAGATGCAAAAAGTATTGTTGGTGAAGCAGGTAGGGCGTTCTATCATTCTGGCGATTATGGTGGTTGGAAGGATTGGGGTGCCTTAAAAGAGTGGAAAACTGTCGAGAAGGCAGGGGTAAAAGCTGTTGTAAACTTCAAATCCTTTGATGGTGGTGCAAAAGATTATGACGTAACAGTGACTTTTTATGATACTGTTCCGTACATAAAGCACCAGGTAAAAGTTACTAATACAGGCGATGCTGTGATAAAATCTTTTCAGGCTGGACATGCTCCAATGTTTGAGATAAATGCTGATACTGCTGGTATGACAGTCGGAACAAAGCCATTTAATCATGTAGTCATGTGGACAGCAACTGGCTATTATGCTGGATTATATGGTCCAGAGGCGAACGAAGCAAGAAAGCATGATTGGGGTGGAAAGCCCAATGGGAGAATGGATCTCGTGCATGATAACGCAGCCAAAGATATAAAGAAAGGCGAATCACATACTATCACTTATTATACAGCATTTGGTAAGGGTGGAGAAAAAGAAGCTCTTGCGCTTGCAGAAAAGGTCAGAGAAGAACCGATTCTAACTTCGGTATCACCAATAGGTGCTTTAACCACTACATGGGGTCATCTTCGTTCTGAATGATAAATATATAAGCTATAATTATAGAGGCGTATTTTATACGCCTCATATATTAATTATATGGAGGTTTTAAGTGTGAAAAAATTGTTAATATTATTGATGATTTTTTTAGTTTTTTCATTGTCAGTTTTTGCTGTTGAAGTTAATGAAGATAATAACGTTGTAATAATAAAGACGCAAGGATATACAGTTCATTGGAAAAAAGCGGCTCAGATGGGTTATATACAAGCATTTATCGGAGGCTCTAAGGATACGATAATCGGTAGTGCAGGAAGAGCTTTTTATCATTCATCTGATTATGGCGGGTGGAAAGACTGGGGTGCGCTGAAAAAATGGGAAGTTGTTGAACAAGGTGGAGGAAAGGCAGTTGTTCGTTATATATCAAGCGATGGAACTTCAAAGGAATATACTTGCGTTGCCTATTACTATGACAGTGTTCCTTATATTAAGCATGAGGTTACAGTAAAAAACATCGGCGGAGGTAATATAACATCTTTTCAGAGCGGGCATGAGCCAATGTTTGAAATAAATTTGATGACTGCTGGAATGCAGGTTGTTGCTCAACCATTCCCTCACGTCGTTATGTGGATGAAGGACGGCTTCTTTGCGGGTTTGTATGGTCCTGATGCGCAAGAAGCAAGAAAACACGATTGGGGTGGAAATGCCAACGGAAGAATGGACCTTGTGCATGACAATAAAGGCAAAACCTTAAAAAAAGATGAGTCTGATATTGTTGTTTATTATGTTGCCTTTGGTAAAGGTGAACAGAAGGAAGCCCTTGCTTTGGTTAATGATGTTCAAAAAGAGCCTGCTGGTGGAAAGGCTGTTTCGTCAGTAAGTTCTCTTTCTACGACATGGGCTAGTATAAAGGCAAAATAAGCCTATTAAGTTATCTATTCAGGAGAGATGTCAAAAGTGCATCCAAAGAAGATTATAAATAAATCAGAACTTGATGATCTTTGCAATGCTCTCCTGAGTATAGATACAGATATTCAAGATATTATATTAAGGGATTTGATGAACGTTTTAGTTTTAGGCATATTTAGATTTACTCCATATTGAATATTTATATAATAGTAATTATCTCAAAAAAGATTCTGAACTTGAGTTTAAAAGATGTCGTTCGCTTGTTATAAAATTTGTGGATAACTTGGAACAAGATGCTAACAAATAAATTTATTAGAGGTGAAAGGTTAAGATGCAAGCAAAAAAAGTGGTTTTGGCGTATTCTGGTGGTCTGGACACATCCGTTGCTCTGAGGTGGATCAAAGAGCAGTATAAAGCAGAAGTGATAACTTTTACTGCTGATCTCGGTCAAGGCAAAGAATTAGACGCAATCGAGGAAAGAGCAAAGAATACAGGCGCAATTAAGGCTTATATTGAGGATTTAAGAGAGGAATTTGTAACGGATTATGTGTTTCCAGCACTCAAAGCAGGGGCAATATACGAGGGCAAATATCCCCTTGCAACCGCATTGGGAAGACCTTTGATAGGCAAGCGTATGGTTGAAATCGCCAGAGCAGAAGGGGCAGACGCTGTAGCTCATGGATGCACAGGCAAAGGCAATGACCAAGTCCGTCTTGATGTTACGACTATGGCTCTTGAACCAAAACTAAAAATTATCGCACCCGTTAGAGAATGGGAAATGAAGTCAAGAGATGAAGAAATTGATTACGCCAAAAAGCATAATATCCCTGTTCCAGTAACAAAGAAAAGTCCTTATAGCATAGACGTTAATCTATGGGGACGCAGTATCGAATGTGGTATATTAGAAAATCCATGGTTAGAACCACCTGAAGACGTTTTTGAACTTACAGTATCTCCAGACAAAGCACCCGATAAGCCGACCTATATTGAGATTGATTTCGAATCAGGTATTCCAGTTAAATTGGATGGAAAAGAAATTTCACCTGTAGAAATGATTGATAAAATAAACATAGTTGCTGGTGAAAATGGAGTTGGACGCATAAGTTATGTTGAGGATAGGCTTGTTGGAATCAAATCAAGGGAAACCTATGAAGCTCCATCAGCAACCGTCCTTTTTGCTGCGATAAAAGCTATGGAAGAACTGACATTAGATAGAGAAACTTTGCGTTTCAAAGAAGAAAAAATCTCGCATGAATATTCACGCATGGTCTATTATGGGCTTTGGTTTAGCCCTTTACGTGAAGCGATGGACGCCTTTATAAACGTTATAGAAAAGCATGTAACTGGAACTGTGCGAGTTAAGCTATTTAAGGGTAACTGCATGGTAGTTGGTGTAAAATCGCCTTATTCGCTTTATGATCAAGCAATGGCGACTTATGATGTTGGTGATATGTTTGATCATGCTTCTGCTAGGGGCTTCATTGAGCTTTGGGGCTTGCCACTCAAGATAAAGTCAATGAGAGATAGCAAGATGGGATTGAAGGACTAGACTTTTTTGTCATTCCCGTGAAGCTTGTCCTCGTGAAAACGGGGAACGGGAATCCATAAAGCTAGTAAAATACTGGATTTCAGCCTTCACTGGAATGACGTTACAATATAGAGATTCAACTTTATGGCTATCGAAGAGAAGAAACTTGCAGACATATTCAAAGATTATGATGAGATCGTAGCTGTCTATCTGTTCGGTTCACAAGTTAAGGGAAACGCAGATAAGTTCAGCGATTACGATTTTGCTGTGCTTCTTGACGATAAGCCATACAAAGATGGTAAGTTGCAACTTATGGGTGAACTTATCACTGACGCATTTTCCGTCGTTGGTCAAGACAAAGCGGATGTCGTTGACCTATCCGAAGCACCAATCTGGTTTCAACAGGTAGTCATCAAAAGCGGAAAGGTTATCCTTGAAAAGTCAAAAGAAAAGCGTCTGCATTATGAAAATGAGTTGAAACAGGAATGTCTAAAAGAGGGAGTTCCGGAGTATGTTGAGGACGGCAAAATGAGGAAAATTGATATACAGGTTCATATAGATACTATTGAGGAAAATTTAAAGAATTTGAGCTATATAGCCGAGAAATACAGTCTTGAGGAACTTAAAGAAAATAAAATTTATCTGGATGGCGCAGTTAGGGAAATTCAAACGTCAATTGAATCCCTAATAGATATATCACGATATATAATGCGCCATCTAAGACTATCGCAAGCGGAGGAGTATTGGCAGATTCCTGTTATTCTTGCAGATGCAGGATATATTGAGGAGAGAGATGTTAATATATATTCTGAGATGATCCGCTTTCGTAATCTTGTTGTTCATTATTATTACAAGGTTAATCCAGAGGACGTATATAGAATTATAACTCAGGAACTCTATGATATAAGAAAGTGGCTAGAAACGCTACTTAAGATAGTAGAAGGATCGTAAAATATAAACCCTAGGAGAAAATAATGGCTAGAATTGATGGTAGAAAACACGATGAGTTAAGACCAGTAAGAATAACGAGAAACTATATAAAACACGCAGAAGGCTCTGTTCTTATTGAGGTTGGTCAGACAAAGGTCATCTGCACGGCATCGATTGAGGACAAGGTCCCAAAGTTCATGGAAGAAGAAGGACAAAAACGTGAAGGTGGATGGATAACTGCTGAATATTCAATGCTTCCTCGTTCTACTAGCACTAGAAATATAAGAGAATCAGCTAGAGGAAAAATTGGAGGACGCACCCAAGAAATCCAAAGGCTTATTGGTCGTTCAATGCGCGCTGTTGTTGACATGAAACTCATTGGTGAAAGAACCATCTGGATAGACTGTGATGTTATTCAGGCTGATGGCGGAACTAGGACATCGTCAATAACTGGTGCATTTATAGCTCTTTGGGATGCTTGTTCATATTTGAGAGACAAAAAGATGATAAATGAGATGCCAATAGCAGACTTTGTCGCTGCTACTAGCGTTGGAATTGTTAGCGGAGATGCAATGCTTGACCTTTGCTATGCAGAAGATTCAAAAGCCGATGTTGATATGAATATTGTTATGACAGGCAAAGGTAAGTTTGTTGAAATACAGGGAACTGCTGAGGCTTGGCCTTTCACTCGTGATGATGCAAATAAACTCATTGATCTCGCTGAAAATGGCATACAAAGATTGATTTCCCTTCAAAGAAAAATGCTAATGGGCGGTGAAATGTCCGCTGAATTATGATATGTCCAAAGATTTAGTATTGGCAACTAGAAACAAAAAAAAGCTGATTGAAATTAGGGAATTACTCGAAGGATTAGATTTCAACGTTTTGTCAATTGATGATTTTGATGGTATTCCTGAAATTCTGGAGGATGCAGACACTTTCGAGGGAAATGCTACTAAAAAGGCTGTTGAAATTTTCAAAGCAACAGGCAAATTAGCTCTAGCAGATGATTCAGGTCTTGAGATAGATTATCTTGGTGGCAAGCCGGGAGTCTATTCTGCAAGGTTTGCTGGCGAAAATGCAACAGATGAAGATAGATATAGAAAAGTCCTTTTTTTTATGCAGGGCGTTCCAAAAGAAAGGCGAACTGCCCGATTCAAATGTGCTGTCGCTATTGCTTATAGCGAAACTCCTGTTATAGTAACGGGTGTTTGTGAAGGCGAAATTGCAACCGAACCAAAAGGCGATCATGGTTTTGGGTATGACCCTATCTTTATAGTGCCATCCTATAATAAGACATTCGCAGAGCTTGGCGCAGAAATAAAGAATAAGATCAGCCATAGGGCTATTGCTCTTGAAAAAGCAAAAAGAGTATTAATAGACTATCTCCATACATTGAAATAATAATAAAATTGTTTATTCCGTTTAGTGCATTGATCCCGAGTATCCGCTTCTGCCTTGAAATAGTTGGATGACATCTCTAAATTTTCTTTTGCAGTAGGATATTTTGGCGCAATCTCTTCTAATAAGACTGAATCTACACGATTTGTTGAGTGATAAACACCGTAGCAATAAGTGTCCCTCACGCCTCTTTTTTTATTGTATAGGAAATTATATTTTTGCAACACAAAGAAGACCCTTCACTTCGTTTAGGGTGACACTTTGCTGCCATTTTGAGCAAAGCGAAAAATCGTTTTTTATAGCAGATTATCAATTTTTTTCAGCAGGACTTCGTCAAATCTCGCTTTATTTTATCTAAACAATACCCAAATCCTGCCCCTTGTATCGTAGAAAGATCAACCATGCCATTACGTCTTTTATATACTCCGGGATGGACTTTTTCTTCTGGTAAAGACGCATCTGGATAGAATTGCATACTATTAGTTTCAACACCCATAATTGTTCCAGCATGTGCGGCTAAAAGAACATGTGGTATCTGTGCAAGCATTGGATTTGTCAAATCTTGCACCATGAGAGTCATTCCATGAGCCTTTGCCCAGCATAGACTCAACAAAGCACCTGTTTGAGTCTTGCAGGTTTTCAGTGCAACACCTGTCCATCCAAGTTCACGCCCTAGTTTTATCAAATGCCAATCATGCGCGCTTTCATCCATAAATAAAGGCTTTCTTGCAGAGACACTGTGAACGTCAATTTGATTTGTCTCAAGCTCATAAGGGAATGGTTGTTCAACATATAATATCATGCCGTATATTCGAGGATATTCAATCATCAGTCTATCAAGAATATCGTTTACATAGGCAGGATCAGTTACAGTGCAATTAAAATCACTTGTCAGCCAAAAAACATCATGCTCAAGTGCAATTTTACCTACCTTAACCAGTCGATCATAATCCCATTCTGAATCATCACCACGAAGTTTGACTTTTAGGCATTTTAGCCCATCACGTTTTATCCAATCAGATAGAAGGACAGGATAACCGTCATTAGGTTCATTGCCGGTAAGTTCCTCTTTGTCAATCAAGTCTTTTCCACCGACAAGATGCCATGCAAGTATTTTATTTACTCTTGGATAAACAAGGTAGTCTGATGGATATTTACCAGAGAAAGAAATTTTTGTGTTTTCAGCAGGATTAATATATTTAGAAAGGTCTGAATTCATAAATTGTGAGTTATATGTTTCATAAATAGGAAGTCCAAGTAGATTTCCATAAGCATCATGTAAGGCAATGTCAAAAGCGGAACAACAAACAAGGCTTGCAAGCCATGGAATAGGCTCTGATATTTCTTTTCTTTCATTTATCCGATCAAGCAATTTATGAAGAACGTTAGTCTGGAAGCTATGACCGATCTCAATAGGATGTCCATATTCATCAAAATCTAACCAAGCTTTGACTAGATCAATACAAAGGCTTTTCAGGGCTTCATGTCTTTCTTTGTATGTTATAGAACTTGGCCAAACCCATTGCACACTTAGAGGTGTTTCACCCCAGCCTTCTGCTATTTTTCCATCCCTGCTTTCAACAGTTATACGAATACGAGCGCATGTCACAGAAGTTAAGGTTTCGGGTCCGAATTTCAAAGGAACTCTTGTTTCGACAGGCAGAAAATAGAGAGATACGTCCTTTGGCTTTATATCAGTTACCTTTGGCATTTTATGACTCCTATATTTTTGCTATTCATATTACGACATTTTCAGTTAGAAGATAATAGAACGTTGATTAAACGGATTTAGAGGATTTGCTCTGATTTAATTCGTAATATAAATACTTATTGTGTTTCATCATTACTAATCACGTTCCTTTTTCTATAATTGAAAAACTTGTATTCCTATCATCTTGATTTTAATATTTGTTTTGGCTTGTTGATTTTATAAAAAAATGGATTTACTGTCAACAATTTGATTTTAGCTCAAAAATAAATACTAAAGTTTTGCTGTAAATTACCGATAAGTTAAACGTGAAACGATATATCACACAAAAGCCAAGAATAAATGAGAATCTATAAAGTAATTATATTAATGAAAGGGGGCATAATAGCGAATAAAATGAAATCAAAAAAGAAACGGAGGTGATATTGATAATAAAACCTTATTTTTTCTGTTGTAATTGTGGTTGCTTTTATTAATAGGAAATAGATCAAGCAAAACCACAGTTGAGTAAGGAGAATCAAAAATATGTTAAATAAAATTAAAATAGGACCAAAGCTTATTGGCGGATTTGTAATCGTGTCGCTGATTTCGGTTGTAATTGGTGTAATAGGTTATGTAAGTCTCAAAGAAGTAGGCAATGTAAGACTTCCAAGCATCATTGGACTGCAAAGAATATTCAGGACAATGAATGATCTAAGAGTTTCAGAAAGGACGCTCTTACTTCCTGATCTTTCTGCCGAATATAAACAACTTATGACCAATAGAATGAATGAAAGCTGGAAAACCCTTGAAGAAGGCTGGAAAATATATGAGCCTTTGCCTCAAACCAAAGAAGAAGCAATCATCTGGAAGCAATTTGTGCCAGCCTTTGAAGATTGGAAGACTAAACATGAAACAGTAATTCAATTGGCATTAGCTGGAAAGATAGATGAAGCAAAAACCTTGTCAACTGGTGATGGTAGCCAAGCATTACTTGAAGTGGAGGAACATTTAAAAAGTTTAATAACGCTAAATGACAAGGTTGCAGATGCTTATGTAAAAAGAGCAAATAGCATAGTGCTAATTTCTGTCATCTTGGGCTTTATTATAGCTGTAGTTTTGGGGATAGCATTAACTCTATCTATTACTAAACCAATTACAAATATGGTAGAGGTTTCGAACAATATTGCAAATGGTGATATTGAACAAAGAATTGAACATAAATCAGCTGACGAAATCGGATTGCTTGCAAACTCATTTCGCCAGATGGTGGATTATGTTAGAGGTGTTGCAGATTCTGTCATATCAATCAGTAAAGGCGATGTTTCTATCGACATCAAGCCTAAATCTGATAAAGATGTGCTATCAAAGAGTGTTGTTCAGGTTACCACAACATTAAAAGACCTTATCTCCGAGGCAAATACTCTTTCTAAAGCGGCTATTGCAGGAAAGCTAGACACAAGAGGAAATGCACAGAAATTTCAGGGTGGTTATCAAGATATTGTTCAAGGTGTCAATGATACGCTTGATGCTGTCATCGGACCTTTGAATGTCGCTGCCGAATATGTTGATAGAATCAGCAAGGGTGATATTCCACCAAAGATAACAGAAAGCTACAATGGTGATTTCAATGAGATAAAGAATAACCTTAATCAGTGTATTGACGCTATAAACTTATTAGTGTCAGAAGCTAATATATTATCAAAGGCAGCAGTAGAAGGCAAGCTTGATACACGTGCAGATGCAACCAAACATCAAGGAGACTTCAGAAAGATAGTTGAGGGTGTTAATGATACGCTTGATGCTGTTATAGCTCCAATTAATGAATCAAGTAAGGTTCTAGCAGAATGTGCAGAAGGTGATTTGACTGTCAGAATGACTGGAGACTACAAAGGTCAACTTGCAGAACTGAAAAACAGTATCAATACAACCATTGAATCACTGGAGACAACACTTTCTCAGGTTAATAGCTCTGTTGGTCAAGTGTCATCTGCAAGTGAACAGATAGCATCTGGTAGTCAAAGCCTTGCAGAATCGGCGTCTGAACAGGCAAGTTCTCTTGAAGAAATATCTAGTAGCCTTGAAGAACTGTCATCAATGGCTAAACAAAATGCTGATAATTCCAGTCAGGCAAAAAATCTTTCACAAGAAGCTAGTAACTCAGCAAAAGCCGGTAACGAAGCAATGGATATGATGAACCAAGCAATTACAAAAATAAAAGGTTCATCAGATGAAACCGCAAAGATAATTAAAACGATAGATGAAATTGCATTCCAAACCAATCTACTAGCATTAAACGCCGCAGTAGAAGCTGCAAGAGCAGGTGAAGCAGGTAAAGGTTTTGCGGTTGTTGCAGAAGAAGTGCGTAACCTTGCACAAAGAAGTGCTAGCGCAGCAAAAAATACATCAGACTTAATCCAGCAAGCTACTGAAAACGCCGATGATGGAGTTAGAATATCCGGTGAAGTTGCCAAGACATTTGCTGAAATTGCACAAAACATAAATAAGGTAAATGACCTGATAGCAGAGATTTCTGCTGCCAGCACAGAACAATCACAGGGTATCGGTCAAATCAATACAGCAGTGGCCGACATGGATAAATTAACACAATCCAATGCTGCTAATTCAGAACAATCTGCAAGTGCTGCACAAGAATTAAGCGCACAAGTATCTGAATTGCGAAGCATGATCGGCAGATTTAGAATGAATGGCAACGGACACAGTAAGTCGGAAAATTCAGTTAAAAACGTTATGTCTATGATTTCCAAAAAAGCCGATACCAAAGAAAAGAAGAAACCTGCCAATACAATGAATCTCTCCTCTAGTAAAGGAAAAGATTTCTTTCCTTTAGATGATACTGAATTGGCAGAATTCTAATAACAGAAAGAGAGATGAGACTATTGTCTCATCTCTCAATAATATGTTTCTTATATCGAACTCACTTTAATATTATTCACCAAAGGCATAAACAGAGCCATCATCAGCGCCAACAATTAATATCCCATTTGCATAAGCAGGTGACCCGATCATTGCAGAACCGATCTCATAAGACCAGACTTCTTTGCCAGTATTGAGATTAATTATATACAGACGACCATCATCAGAACCAACAACGACTTTATCATCAACTATTATCGGTGAACCATCAACTTTATCTTGTGCCTTAAATTTCCAAATCGATTTTCCGTTGTCTTTTCGAACACAATGCAGATTATCATCCCTTCCGCCAATAATGATCTGAGTCTTACCAACTGCAGGGGACGAAAAGAAAGCAGAACCTTTGCTTTCATAAGTCCAGATGATCTTTTTTGTGGAAATGTCAATGCAAACAAGCTTTTCAGCATAATTGCCTATATAAGCACGACTATCAATCATAACAGGCGAACCAGCGATATATGCTCCAGTCTCAACTTCTGCATATTTTTTGCCATCTACAATTGATACAATATGCAGTTTTGCATCACATCCGCCAAATGATGTCTTTCCATCAGATACCGCAGGCGCACCATTGATATAATTACTAACTTCATATTCCCATACTTTTTTCCCTGTTACAGCATCTATGCTGTATAATTTATTATCATAGCTACCAATGAGTATCCATACCTTATTATTTGGAGATTTTGCCCAATTTGGTGAACCAATTATCTTTGCACCAGTCTTGAACTTCCATTTCAGCTTGCCTGTATTTGAATCAAGCGCGTATAAGTATGAGTCTGATGAGCCAATATATAAAGTTTTGTTAATAATACAAGGTGATGATTCAACGGTATCTTCCGTCTTGAATTCCCATATTTTATTTCCACTTGTAATATCAATTGCATAAACTTTGCCGTCATTAGAACCAATATATGCTCTGTTGTTATCAATAACTGCAGAGGATTTGACGGAATCACCAGTTTTGAATCTCCATTTTAGCTTTAAGGAGTTTGGCAATTTTCCAGAGGCAAAGCCTGTCAACGATGGATTTCCACGATACATAATCCATTCATTACTTGAGTTTTTACTTGATGAAGCCTTATTATTAGCATTAGAGATAGAAAAAGGCTGATGAATTACTATCAATGCAACC
>Ga0101944_10005953_pt1 | contig 13334 bp, 9 predicted proteins | sample DewCreD2012metaG_FD_75245 | JGI IMG/M metagenome (GOLD analysis project Ga0101944, IMG submission 75245) | Hot spring sediment bacterial and archeal communities from British Columbia, Canada, to study Microbial Dark Matter (Phase II) - Dewar... ... | reverse complement strand
CACTACAGCTTTGGGATATCCCGATCCATTTCGCGAGATCAACCTAACCTTGCAGAAAGCGGCAGAGAGCGGATGGAGCGGAGTGTGGGAATACGCCGCCACTGTCAATGCCCAAGGACAAGTGGTCTCCTGGAAACCTTTGCCACTCTTGGCAGACACAACGGCGGGGCAGCGGCAGAACGGCCGTTTGACTTTCGATCCCCCGCGGGATTGGCAACCGGCCTCCCTCTCCGGAGGGCCGCGCCTCTACTATGTCCGCTTCCGCGTGACTGCCGGCACGAGTGAAGCCCAAGCCATCTGGCAGAGTGCGCTCGGGCGAGATTATGTCCAGGCTAATGGCGGAACTAGTGGCGTCATCCCTGCCTTTGACGCTTCAGCGGACCGCGATGGCGACGGTTATCTCAACGATACAGAATATGCCCGCCGCCGCCCCGGATACGAGGCACGATTTGTGTACGAAACTCGACTCTTCTACCCCTACTATGGGCAGATGCGCTTTGTCACCAACCCTTCTGATGTAGCCGTCCGCCGTTGGGCTGCGGACTATCACTTGCGCTTGTTGCAAGCCAACCCTTTAGCCGATGGTTTATTCCTCGACAATGCGACTGGGCGTGTTCCCTTCAGCGGCATTAGCGTACAGGAAGCCACCGCCGCCTTTGACATTGACTCTGCGGCTTTGGTGGCCGCCATCAGTCGTGCCATTGCCGACCAGGCGCGCACCATTCGTATTCCCGTCCACATGGTGGAGACGATCAATCGTCTGGTGCGCGTGCAGCGCCGGCTGGTGCAGGAACTGGGCCGGGATGCTACCGCCCGTGAGATCGCCCTGGAGATGGACATGATGTCCGAGGAGGATCGCCTGGCGATTGAAGAGGCGGCTGCGGCGCACCGGCCGCTCGATCCGGCGGTGGATCGTCGGTGGCGGCGAGCTTCATCCAAAGTGCGCCGCATCATTCGCATTGCTCAGGAGCCGATGTCTCTCGAAACACCTATCGGCGCTGAGGAGAACAGCTCGCTCGGCGACTTCATTGAGGATGAGACTGTCCTGGGCCCGGTGGACGCGGCCTCGAAACAACTGCTCAAAGAGCAGATGCAGAACATCCTGGACTCGCTCAGCGATCGCGAGCGTCGGGTGTTGGAGATGCGGTTTGGCCTGCTGGATGGCCAGGGACACACTCTGGAGGAGGTCGGACAGGCTTTTGGCGTGACTCGCGAGCGCATCCGACAGATCGAGGCCAAGGCGCTGCGCAAACTGCGCCATCCGCTGCGAAGCCGAAAGTTGCGCGACTATCTGTCCTGACCGAACTACACCTGCTCACCCTGGATTCGACAACCTGCCTGTGCTCGGCCAACCTCGGACGCGTCGCGATGGAGGTGGATTGATGTGAGCAAGGTCGCCACGATGAAAGAGGCCATCGCCGAACTGGTTCACGACGGCGATAGCGTGGCCATTGAGGGGTTCACCCACCTTATCTGCTTTGCTGCCGGCCACGAGATTATCCGTCAGCGCCGGCGCGACCTGACGCTGTGTCGTCTGACGCCCGACCTGATCTACGATCAAATGATTGCGGCCGGCTGTGCGCGCCGCCTGGTCTTCTCGTATCTGGGCAACCCCGGCGTCGGCTCACTGTATGCCGTGCGCCGTGCCATCGAGAAAGGCGTGCCCGCGCCGCTCGAAGTGGAGGAATACTCGCACTTCAGTATGGTGGCCCGCTACATCGCGGGAGCAAGCCATCTGCCCTTCTACCCTCTGCACAGCCTGGACGGCTCGGACCTGCCAGCCGTCAATCCCCGCATTCGCAAGGTCGAAGACCCGTATGGCAGCGGTCCCATCACCGTTGTGCCGCCGCTCAACCCTGATATCACTATTGTCCACGTGCAGCGCGCCGATGCACAGGGCAATGCGCACATCTGGGGACTGCTGGGCATGCAGGCCGAAGCGGCCTTTGCCGCCAGGCGTGTCATTGTGGTGGCCGAGGAAATTGTTGACGAATCGGTGATTCGAGCGGATCCCAATCGCACCGTGATACCGGGTTTGATCGTGGATGCCGTGGTGCACGAGCCCTACGGGGCGCATCCATCGTATGTGCAGGGCTACTACGACCGTGACTCGGAGGCCTATCTCGCCTGGGATACCCTGTCTCGCGACCACGAGACGTTGCTGGGTTGGCTGGATGAGTGGGTCTACGGGGTCTCAAGCCGTGCCGAGTATGTGGACAAGGCCGGTGCGGCAGTCTGGGAACGCCTCAAGCCGGCGGATGCGTGGAGCGGTCAGGTGAACTACGGCATGTACTGCCAATCGGTGTAAGGGGCTGTTCGGCCTGACAGAGGTGCGCGATGAGTGACTACACGTCCGCCGAAATGATGATCGCTGCATCCGCGCGCGAGCTGGCCGACGCGCGGGTGGTCTTTGTCGGTGTCGGTCTGCCCAATATCGCATGCAACCTGGCTCAGCGCACCGTCGCACCCCAACTCGAGTTGGTCTACGAGGCCGGTGTCTACGGAGCACGTCCCAGCCGGCTGCCGCTGTCCATTGGTGATCCGTGTCTGGTGACGGGTGCGGTGGCCGTGGTGCCGATGCCGCAGCTGTTTCAATACTACCTTCAGGCGGGGCGCATTGATGTCGGCTTCCTGGGAGTGGCTCAGATTGATCGCTACGGCAACCTGAACACCACCGTGATCGGCGACTATCACCGGCCTAAAGTCCGCCTGCCGGGAAGCGGCGGCGCGTGCGAAATCGCTCTTATGTGCCAGAGGATTCTGATCATCGCGCGCCTGAGTCGGCGCACCTTTGTCGAGCGACTTGATTTCGTCACCAGTCCCGGCTTCCTGGGCGGCGGCGACGAGCGTTCACGTCTGGGCGCCATCGGTCAGGGCCCCTCGGCGGTCATCACCGACATGGGCATATTCCGTTTCCATCCGGTCACCCGTGAAATGCAACTGTCATCCCTGCACCCCGGTTGCACCGTTGAGGGGGTGCAGGAGCAGGTCAGCTGGCCGTTGCAGGTGTCCGAGTCCCTGACCGTCACGCCGCCACCCAGTTCGGAGGAGCTGCGCATCATGCGTGAAGAGCTCGACCCGGCGGGGCGGCTGAGGCAGTAGGTCGTTCATCCCGTCCCGACATCAATCGGTCGTGCCGCTCCAGTGACCACCCGTCTGCACCGGAACCTGTATCGTCCCTATCGCCGGCTGGGGCTGATCGTCTTGCTCCTGCTGGCTTTTGCGTTGCGTACCTATCAGCTGGCAGCCCAGAGCTTGTGGTATGACGAAGCCATCAGCTGGTACCTCACGCGGATGACGTTGCCGCAGTTGACGGAATGGACGGCCAACGACATCCAGCCTCCCCTCTACTACTATCTGCTGTGGTTGTGGGTGCGGCTGGCCGGCACGTCCGAGTTCGCGCTGCGGTTTCCTTCGGTTGCTTTCGCGTGGCTGACGTTACCGCTGTTATGGCGACTGGGCCGACGGCTGTTTGGGGGCACGGCCGGTTGGTTGGTACTTGTGTTTGGCATCCTGTCTCCATTGCAGGTGTACTATGCCCAGGAAGCGCGCATGTACACGCTGCTCACTCTCCTGGGTTTGGCGAGCAGCTATCTGTTGTATCGGATCCTTGGCCGGCTCTCTCCGGAATCACCCCGGCGCGGCAATTTGGCCGCTCCATGCTACGGACGCCGATTTCACGTCGTCGTAATCGCCTACGTGCTGACGACTGCCGCTGCGCTCTACACGCACTATTTTGCGTTCTTCTTGCTGGCGGCGCAGGGGATGACTGTCATTTACTGGCTCAGCACGAACCGAGGCGCCGTCCTATGGCGTTCCAGGTCGGAGCGGCCGACGGATGCGCGGCTCGGGACTGCCGGGGCCGCCAGCCGGCTGACCTGGCACTACGGCGTTCTCATCCCGCTGGCGCTGTTTGCCCTGTATCTGCCGTGGCTGCCGTATCTGCTGAGTCGCTACCAGTCCGATGCAAGCTACTGGCCGGGCGCGCTGAAGATGCCGGAGGTGGCGCGAGATCTTGCCATCACCTTTGGCTTGGGCGAGACGGTCAAGGAACAAACCGGCGTCTGGTTGGCCGTCGTGTACGTCGGCCTGCTGATCGTGGCGGTTGTGGCGCTGGCCCGGGCGGCCGGCGACAGCCAGCGTCCGAGGTATGCCGTCGAGACGTCCGGACGGGGTCGAATTGGCGCCGCTGGGCTGGTCTTCGTCCTGATCTACCTCCTGGTGCCGGTGGTGCTCATTCTGGCGTTTGCCTATCGTACCCCCAAGTTCAACCCGCGTTACGCTATGCTGGCCTGGCCGGCGTTTGTGCTGATTCTGGCCGGTGGATTGGATGCCTTGCGCTATCATGTGGGCAATCCGTTTTGGCTGAGGTGCCGCCAGGGCGGGTTCGTGCTCGGAGTGGCTTTCGTGGTGGCGACATCGGCCTATTCACTGTCGAACTGGTATCAGCCGTATCGAGACAATCAGTTCAACAAGGCCGACTTTCGCATCACCGCCGGTGTGGTGCGGGAACGTCTGAAATCAGATGAGGTGGTGCTGCTCAGCTCCGGCCACATGTTCCCGGCGTGGGCCTATTACTTCGGTTGGGAGAGATGGTATGCGCTGCCGGCGATCGAGGTGCTTGACGTTAACGCCGCGCTCGATCTGTCGGTCGGCAGTCAGCTGGATGAGTTGTTGGCCGGCCGGCGGGGTGTGTGGCTGGTGCGCTGGCAGAACGAGACGACCGATCCCTTCGATGTCCTTCCGCTGCTACTGGGCAGCGTCGGCACTCAGGATGACTACGGTCAGTTCTGGCACATGGAACTGCGCCACTATGCCCTACCCTCGGGCGCTCGCTTCGGCCTGGCCGACTTTGTCACACACCCCGTGACTGCTACGTTTGCCGATCAGGTACGGCTGCTGGGCGCGCGGATGGGGTCACTCATCGACTCCCGCCCGGATGGCTCACGGGGCACGGATATTGTCCTGGTCTGGCAGGCGCTCACCCGCCCTGCTGCCGACTATGCCATCTTTGTGCATCTGCTCGATCCATCCGACAATGTCCTGGCAGTGGCGGATCACACGCCCGCGCGACCGATGCGTGAATGGCGACCGGGCGCCGTCCTGCCCGACCGGGCGCGCCTTACGGTGGCCGGCGAGCTTTCGGACGGCCTCTATCAGCTGGAGGTGGGCCTGTACGATGCCGGCCAGCCGGGCTTGCCGCGCCTGGGCCCGGTGGTCGCCGATGAGGGTGATCAGCCGCTGCCCGGCGAGCGGGTGCTTATTCCGGTCACACTCAGGGCAGGACGCTTTGACTGACTCTCGTCCGGCACGCGGGGCCATCCTGGCGCTGTGCGTTGTGCTCCTGGCGTGGGGTGTGCGCCTGCAGAACCTCACCTATCACAGCCTGTGGTTCGATGAGGCGATGAGCGTGCACTGGGCGCGTTCGGATGTCGCCCGCATCCTCGAAGTGAGCATGAACCTGGTCGAGGACCGCCTTCCGCCGCTCTATTACCTGTTGCTGCACGGTTGGCGCCAGGTGGCCGGTGACAGCGAAATGGCGCTTCGGTTGCCCTCGGTGGTGTGTGGGGTTCTTCTGGCGGCCGTCGTCTACCGGTTGGCGCTTGGATGGTTCGGTGCGCGCGTCGCAACGTTGGCGGCTGCATTGACAGCGCTGAATCCCTTCCTGGTCTGGTACAGCCAGGAAGCGCGCATGTATGCGCTGGCGGTGCTGCTCGGCGCCTGCGCCACCTGGTGTTTCGTCCGTGGGTTGGGGGCGACAGAACGGCGTTGGCGAGACAGCGAGTCCGGCCCTGGCGGCTGGGGTTACCTGTGGTGGCCCGCCTATGGCGCCTGCGTCCTAGCCGGACTATACACCCACTTCTACACCGGCTTCGTTGTGCCCGCCCACGGGCTGTACCTGGTGCTGACCTGGCGCCGCTCGCGGCGCGCCTGGCTGCCGTTCCTGGCTGTCCTGGTTGCTGTCGCCGGATTGTTTGCGCCGTTAGCACTGGCGGCAGTGCGGGCGAGCGGTGAGGCCGGCGGCGGGCAGCCGCTGGATGACTTCGGCCAGCGGCTGTGGACGCTCCTCACCGCTTTCACCATCTGGAAGGCGCCGCTTCCGGAGATGGTCGCCGTGACGATCACCGTCGCGATAGCGGCACTGGTACTGATGGGACTGGTGCTGCCTGATGGTGCCAGGTCCTTTCGAGACAGCGGCGACGATATGCCGCCGCCTCCCGAAGCCGCCGGGAAGCGCTCCCGGCATGAGGCGGCATCAGGTCGCGCCTTGCTTGCCCTGCTCGTGGTAACGCCGCCCTTCATCGCCACACTCCTCCTCATCCGCAATCGTCTGGCCTTCTTCGGTGAACGCTACTTCATCGGCATGGTGCCGTGGCTGTTGATCGCTGTGGCCCTGGCTGCCGGCCGCCTGACCGGTTATGTGCGCCGTCGGTCTCCAGCCCTGCGCCGGGCGGTCGCCGGTCTGTGTTGGACATTGCCGGTCGTGCTCACACTTATCCCCTTGCCCGGCCAGTGGAGTCCGCCGGCGCGCAAAGAGGCCTGGCGCGAGGCGGTGGCTTACCTGGCACTCCACGCACGTGCCGAGGATGCCATCCTCATCCATCCTGACTGGACGCGCTACCCCCTGCAATACTACTTCAAAGGTCCCGGACAGACCTACGCGGTGTTCAGCTCGGTGGACGGCCATACTGATCTGGATGGGCCCCTGACGGTTATCAGTGAACGACATCCAGTCGTTTGGCTGGTCGAGTCGCACACTGAGCTGGCTGATCCACACCATCGCGTCAATGCCTGGCTGGCAGCGCGCTTCCCCCTGGTCACCGAGCTGTATCCGCCGGGTGTGGCCATTCACGCGTATGCACCCGGTTTCCAGACCGACCAGCGGCCTGAGGATGTGTCGCCGGCATCGGCACGGTTCGTGGAGGGACCACTGATGATCGGATACCGGGTGCCCGCGACCCGACTGCGGGCCACCGACGATCTGTTTCATCCGCCCAGCGGGTGGGTCAAAGTGGTGACGTATTGGGAGACGGACGCGGTCTTGCAGCAAGACTACACGGCTTTTGTGCATATGGTGGATGATTTTGGGCAGGTGTGGGGAGCGTCGCTGGAACGTGGGAATGACACGTTTCATCTGTATCCTACCACGCGATGGCGGCCCGGCCAGGTGTTGCGTGCTGACTTCGATGTCAACATCAACCCTGTCACGCCAGCGGGGCGGTACGCCCTTGTGGTCGGGCTGCACGATGCCACCGGTGTTCAGGTGCCGCTCCTGGATGGCCGTCAGCAGGCTATGTTCGCCACGGTGGAGATCGTCGAGTAGGCGATGTTCCCCTGCACCGGACAGGCAGAGCCGAACTTACTTGACCCTCCATCCTCATTCGGCTATGATGGGTTTGGCGGCGAAGGACATCTGAGGATCTCGCCGGATCGCCAGGTTGATAGCCCGATCTCAAGCGTTGCCGAGATACTACTGTGACTCATGCGCTGAAGGTTTTCATACTGCTTCTGTTGGGATGCGCGATCTCTGTCGGCACAGCTGCGTGCATTGGCGGGACGCTGCTGTACGATGCCTCAGTTCATCCCGGGGTAATCACGCCAAACGCCGATGGCGTTGACGATGTTGCCCGCATCGCCTACAAGTTAGGCACCAACGCGGACCTGTCCATCTACCTGGTGGATACGGAGGGCAACAGGCACTACTTCCGCCAGGAACGTCGTCGGTCAGCCGGGGCCTACCAGGTGGATTTCGGCGGTGTTGTCGGTGGACGGATGCTGGCGGATGGTGACTACATCTGGGTTATTGAGGCCACAACCGACACCGGGGAAACGGCGGCGGCGCAGGGCAGTCTGAGCATCCGTGACGCCGACACCCTCTTGCCAGAGCTGCAGGGCTTCAGCGTCTATCCACCCGTGTTCACGCCCAATCAGGATGGCAAGAACGATCGCGTCACCATCAACTACTATCTCAACAAGCCGGCCGATGTAACCGTCTACCTCTTGGGGCCGGATGGGGCCAAGTATCCCATCGCGGAGAAGGAACGGGGTGTGGAGCCGGGCCAGCCGGGCATGCACACCTATGATTACGAAGGTGGCGTTGATCTGGGGGCGGATCCGCCTCCTGACGGAGAGTACGTCGTTCGTGCCGAGGCGGTGGATCGAGTCGGCAATCGCACCGTGGTCACTTCGACGCTGACCATCCGGGACGGTGGTCAGCCGCGCGCCGATATCGTGCAGGCGAATGTGGATTTCTACAATCCGGACACGGGTGATCGGGTGGTGCCTCTGGGTGGCACACTGGCATTTACGCTGACCGTCGAGAATTTCGGCCAGGTGCCCATCCGCACCATCGGGCCCGATTCGGGCACCCACTATCGCAGCGATGAGAACTTCAACACCACCGGCTACTACCAGTCACCGGGTGCGTGGCGAGTTGGCATAGATTATGAGGGTAACCCCAGCTATGCCTACCCGTATCGCTGGGCTCTGGGGCGGCTGGAGGACCTGGAGCAGCGCGAGATAGATGGGCAGACATTCTACTACCTGATGCCAGGCCAGCGGGTGGTAGTCACTGGTTCCATCCAGATTGTGGACGTGCCCGCGAAGCGCGACCTGGTTTATTTCTGGGCCGGGCTGATTCACGAGGAGGTGCGGATAGACACCTTCAACGACTACGTGGACCCTCAGCAGATCGCGATCGGTTTCTGATCTATGTATGACTTGCTGATCACCGGCGGACGCATCCTGGATGGCACTGGCGCCCCCTGGTATTACGCCGATGTGGCCGTTGCCGGGGACCGCATCGTGGACATCGGCCGCCTGGGCCACACGCGGGCGCAGCGGACTATCACGGCCGATGGCTGTTTTGTCAGCCCTGGCTTCATTGACCTGCATACCCATTCCGACCTCTATCCCCTGGCCAATCCCCTGCAGGAGCCCAAGCTGCGTCAGGGAGTGACCACCGAGGTCATCGGTCAGGATGGTCTGGGATTGGCGCCGTTGACACCATCCGTCGCGTCAATTCTGCGTGAGCAGCTGGCGGCCTGGAATGGGATGCCCGACGTGGAATGGGACTGGAGCACGATCAGCACCTATCTGGATCGCTTTGACAACCGGGTGGCCGTCAATGTCGCTATGTTGGTGCCCCACGGCACGCTGCGCCTGGTCGTGATGGGGATGGAGGATCGTGCTCCCTCAGCTGATGAGATGGCGCGCATGCAGCGACTGGTTGACCAGGCTATGCGCGAGGGCGCCGTTGGACTGTCAACCGGGCTCACCTATGCGCCGGCGATGTTCGCTGATGACGACGAGCTGGTTGATCTATGCAGGGCGCTGACGCCCTACAACGGTTTCTATTGTCCCCACCATCGCAACTACGGCACGCAGGCGGTGGAGAACTACATTGCTTCCATCGAGGTCGGCCGGCGCGCCGGTGTGTCTGTCCACCTGACCCACTGCCACATGAGCTTCCGTTACAACCGGGGACGGGCAGCAGAACTGCTGGCAGCGATTGACCGCGCCCGCGCTGAAGGCGTCGAGGTGACGATGGACAGCTACCCCTACCTGGCCGGCAGTACCAGCCTCCACTCGTTTCTACCCTCCTGGATGCACGTGGGTGGCACAGAGGCTTGCCTCGCACGGCTGCGCCAGCCCGACCTGCGTCCGAGGCTGCGCCACGAAATGGAAGTGGACGGCTCGGATGGCATCAGCGGGGTGCCCATGGGCTGGGAGATGGTGCAGATCAGTGGCATCGTAGGCGCGGACGACTCGCCGCCGGTGGGGCTGTTCCTGCCCGAGGCAGCCGCCCGTGCTGGCCGCACTGCCTTCGATTTCTTCGTTGATCTGCTGCTCGACACGCGCCTGGGTGTGACGTGTGTGATCCATATGGGGGATGAGCAGAACGTCCAGGCGATCGCGCGACATCCGGCTCATATGGTGTGCAGCGATGGAATCCTGGTCGGCGGCCGCCCTCACCCGCGCGGCTGGGGGGCCCACGTCCGCTTCCTGGCCCGCTATGTGCGTGAGCTGGGGCTGCTGACCTGGGAAGAGGCAGTGCGCAAAATGACGTCGGCCGCGGCGCGCCGTCTGGGATTGCTCGATCGCGGGCTGATCCGTCCGGGCTGTGCAGCCGATCTCCTGGTGTTCGATCCGTCCACGATTCAGGACACTGCCACCTATGAGCGACCGCGCAGCTACCCCAATGGCGTCCACTACGTGGTTGTGAACGGTGCGGTGGCCGTTGATGCAGGGGCACCTACCGGCGCGACGCCCGGCCGCGCTTTGCGCACCCCCTACGGGCGACGTCCAGAACGATGGACGACTTTACCGTGATTCCACCGCTGAGGACAGAGAAGGAGATGTGAACGTTATGAGCAGACGCATCGTGCTCGAAATGTGTGTCGACTCGGTAGAGTCGGCCATTGCAGCACAGGAGGGCGACGCGGACCGCGTCGAGCTGTGCGACAATCTGATGGAAGGGGGGACGACGCCCAGTGCCGGAACCATTGCACTGGCGCGGAAGCATCTCAGCATTGACCTGAATGTCATCATCCGGCCGCGCGGCGGCGATTTTTGCTACTCCGACATCGAATTCGAGGTGATGAAGTACGACATCGAAACTGCCAGGCGACTGGGCGCCAATGGTGTCGTGTTCGGGCTGTTGAACCCGGATGGCACGGTTGACGCGGAGCGCACGGGGGCACTGATCGCGCTGGCGCGTCCAATGAGCGTCACCTTTCATCGTGCTTTCGACGTGAGTCGTGATCCGTTCGAAGCGCTCGAGGTGCTGATCTCACTGGGGGTTGATCGCGTGCTGACCACCGGCCAGGAGAGCACGCTCCTGGAAGGAGTGGATCTGGTGGCCGAACTGGTGCGCCGGGCCGGCGACCGCATTATCATTATGGGTGGGGGCGTGACCGAACGGACGGCGGCCCGCATTGTGGATCAGACCGGCCTGACCGAACTGCACACATGGTACCCTGTCAATGTGGAAAGTCCCATGCAGTATCGCAATCCGCGTGTCTTTATGGGGGGCGAGCTGCGCCCGCCCGAGTTTTCTCGACTGGTTACCAGCGCCGAGCGGGTGCGCGGGTTGCGCCAGGCGCTGGGCTAGGAGGAGTGCCCTGGTTCCGCACGACAACCCCGCACGGCGTTCAGCGTGAGACAGGCGGCAGTACGCTCCAGAGGATTCTTGGCGTTAACAGCAAATGGGTGTACTATCCGTGAGTGAATAGCCAGCGTAATTCCAAGAAGGAGGATCCGATGAAGGGGAACGATGCGATTATCCAGAAGCTGAATGATCTGCTGTCTGACGAGCTGACAGCGATCAACCAGTACATGGTGCACGCCGAGATGTGCGAGAACTGGGGCTACGAGAAGCTGGGCGAAGCAGTCCAGAAGCGTGCCATTGACGAGATGCGCCACGCCGAAAAACTCATCGCACGGATACTGTTTCTCGAGGGCCGGCCAATTGTGAGCGAACTGAAAGGCATCCACATCGGTGCTGAGGTACCCGCCATGCATAAGAACGACTGGGATGCCGAGGATGGTGCCGTGAGATCCTACAACGACGGCATCAAGCTCGCCGTCCAGCTGGGCGACAACGGCACCCGCGAGCTCCTCGAGTCTATCCTTAAGGACGAAGAGATGCACATTGACTGGCTCGAAGCGCAGCTCGACCAGATCAATCAGATGGGAGTGCAGATCTACCTGTCCGAGCAAGTGGACTGAGCCAGACGATCGGCGGCTGTCCGCGCCACGCCACCCCGCTGTGTGGTGGCGTGGCGTTTCTTTGTGTCCATCGGTCACGCTGTCGTGAATAACCCGCGCCTCCTTGCCGCTGTCACTATTGTCTTCTGGAGCTTCACTGCCTTCCTGACGCGCAGCATCTCTATGCGCGCACAGGTGGCGCTGTTGGTCATATCGTTCTCATTCAGCTTCACGACGCTCCTGATCTACTTCCTTTTCCTTCGCCCGCGCCCGGCACCGCGGCGTTTCGCGCCGCTCAGGCTGAGCTACGTTCTGATCGGGCCGCTGGGCTACTTCGTGTATGCGGTGGCGCTCTTCCAGAGCTACCACGCCTTTCAAAGTGCCTCGCAGACTACGGTCCTGAACTACACGTGGCCGCTCTTCACCGTCCTATTCACCGAGGCGCTCTTCCGTCACGGAACGCCGCGCGGGCTTGGCCGGGGGATGATCGAGGGTGCAGGCATATTGATCGGCTTCCTGGCTATCCTTGTGCTGGCCACGGAAGGCCGCCTGACGACGCTGAGTTTCTCGAATGTGCCTGGAGTCGCGTGGGGGTTGCTGGCCGGTGTCTCCTATGGCCTGTTCAGCGCCTACAGCAGCACCGTCACACGTGAGGAGCAGAGCACCTTCCTGCTGACGTCGGTGGGCACGAGCATCGTGCTGGTGACCGTCACTGCAGCGCTTACAGGCGAGATCCGCCTCCTTGGCACGTTGGCCGCGCGCGATATCCTCTTTCCGGCTATCTGGGGCTGTGTGGGTAATGGCCTGGGCTATGTCTTCTGGACGCGCGCCAACCGACTGGCGCGCGAGCAGGGCATCGGCGCATCGTCCATCGCCTCGGCTATGTTTATTCTGCCCCTCACGGCGCTGGTGATCGTGGCGTTGCTGTTGGGGGAAAGCCAATTGCTCCGGCCATACTTTGCAGCCAGTCTGGGCCTCATTCTGCTGGGATCGGCATTGTGCCAGAAGGCGCCTGTCGTTGCTGCCTGGCTGAGTCGGCGACAGTCATCGCCCGTTCAGGGCATTGAGTAAGCCAGCACCGCTAGGGTTGTGGACGCGGCGGGATAGCCGCTGCCCGACTGATGTCGTTCACGAAGGCCTTGAGTTCAATCAGACGCACGATCTGGTCGCCCAGGAAGCTGGCATGCGCGCGATTGCGGCGGAATCTGAAACGGCGATAGAACGCCAGTGCGCCGGTGTTGTCCACCTCCACCGACACAAAGCACACTTCTATCCCGCCGAGCCGGAGATCGGCCGCCCCGCGAGCCAACAGCGCGCGACCGAGGCCGTGTCGCTGAAACGCCGGCAGGACATAGATGCGCGCCAGCTCGCCACAACCATCGGGGCGATGCACAAACTGCGCGAAGCCGACGACTCGCTCATCCACCTCAGCCACGTAGAACCACGCCGGATCGGACGCGATAGCGGCGGCGAGGGCAGCGGGCGCATAAGAACGCGCCAGCAGCAGCTCCTGGTTGTGAAGGGCCACCGTGTGCGCATAGGTGGCGCGCCACGTCTCAGCGGCAACCTGAGTGATGGCCGCTACATCGGTCTCGCGGGCCAGTCGGATCGTTTGACTCATCCTG